>Ga0209517_10000506_pt1 | contig 66265 bp, 61 predicted proteins | sample PeaSoiMetSII2010_FD_187695 | JGI IMG/M metagenome (GOLD analysis project Ga0209517, IMG submission 187695) | Peat soil microbial communities from Weissenstadt, Germany - SII-2010 (SPAdes) (version 2) | ecosystem: Environmental > Terrestrial > Soil > Wetlands > Peat | place: Germany... | reverse complement strand
AACTGCAAGCTGAAATGGTGTAGTTCGCCCGCCAATCACAGCGTGTGCAGATAGGCCAGCAGGTCGTCAATCTGCTGCTGGCTGAGCACCTGGCTGTACGACGGCATTTTGTTGCGGCCCATCTTAATAATGTCGGTCACGCGCTCGTCATTGGCCGGCATTCCACTCATCGGAAGGTACTGCTTGCGGAAGATGTGTTTCATGCTGGGCCCCTGGCGTCCGCGCGAGGAGTAGGGTGCGTGGCAGCGGTCGCAATAATTGTCATAGATGCGCCGGCCAGCGGCCTGCTGCGGATTCAGTCCCAGCTCGGCGTCGCTCTTGCGACGTTCGATATCGCAGCCAGCCAGGGCGAAGAGAAGGCTCAACACACAGAGAAGAAATTCCAGATTGATGATTTCAGATTTCAGAATTAGACGCCGTAACATTCAGCCCTCAACTCGATATAGGAACGCAGAAGTACAATAATAGAGCAAACCACGATGCCAGTTACGGTGAAGCGCGTATATGAGAAGCCGGCGCGCGCCGATGGAGCGCGGGTGCTGGTGGATCGTTTGTGGCCGCGTGGCCTAACCAAAGCCAAGGCCGCGGTGGATGCCTGGCTGCGCGACCTGGCGCCCTCCGACGCGCTGCGGAAGTGGTTCCACGCGCGCCCCACGGAGTGGGTTAGTTTTCGCAAGCGTTATCTGAAAGAGCTGGCGAAACCGGAAGCGCATGACGCGCTCGAAAAACTGTATCGGCTGGCGCACAGGCGAAAAAAGGTCACCCTGCTCTTCGCCTCCAGAAACGAGACCCACAACAACGCCGTCGTGCTCAAAGATCTTCTGAACGGGATGCGAAAGCCGCCGACCGGCACAGGCCCGGCGGGAGCGCGAGCCGCCAGATCCCGACAAGCGAAAAGAATGCCGAAACGATAGTGGTCGTTAATCCTGCTCCCTGACTCCCGGCTGCTCTTCTAGTTTAGAATCGGCGACATGCGTCCGGTCTTCGACTGGAATATCGGCTCCCGATCCTTGTTGTTGGGAAAACGCACACTGATCATGGGCGTCCTCAATGTGACGCCGGACTCATTTTCCGATGGAGGCCTGTACGCCGATCGCGACCGCGCTGTCGAACGCGCGCTGCAGTTGCTGGACGACGGAGCGGACATCATTGACGTCGGTGGCGAGTCCACCCGCCCCGGAGCCAAGGTGCTGAGTACCGCCAACGCCGATGAGGCGCCAAAGCCGGAAAAGCCCGCGGTCACCGAGAAGGAAGAGCTGGAGCGCGTGATTCCGGTGATCACTCTCCTGAAGCAGAAGCGCCCCGGGACGGTGATTTCACTCGACACTTACAAAGCCAATGTGGCGCAAGCAGCCGTCGAGGCCGGCGCGGAGATCGTGAACGACATCAGCGGATTTCTTTGGGACCCAAAGATGAAGAAGGCACTGGCCGCGCTGAAGTGTGGGGCTGTGCTGATGCACATGCGCGGACGCCCGGAGGAGTGGCGGACGTTGCCGTCGGTTTCGGATGTGGTGATGCTGGTCAAGCGCGAGTTGTACGACCGGGCCGATGCTGCGTTGATGGCCGGGGTCAAGCGGGAACGGCTGGTGCTCGATCCGGGTTTTGGTTTCGGCAAGAACTTCGAAGAGAATTATCCGCTGCTCAAGCGCTTCGACGAGCTGCATCAGTTGCGTTATCCCCTGCTGGCGGGCGTTTCACGAAAGTCTTTTGTTGGGCGAGCGCTGAAGCGTCAGGGAAAAGATGCGCCGGTCGAAGATCGGCTGATTGGCACCGTCGCTGCCGAAACCGCGGTCATTCTGAAAGGTGCACACATCGTGCGTACCCACGACGTGCGGGCGTGCGCCGACGCGGTCCGCATCGCGGACATCGTGGTCAGCTAGCGAAGAAACCGCAGCGCAACCGCACTGCGCAATTTCACCACTGCTATAATGAGAGATTGTGCTCCGACGCGGGAAACGTTTAGTTCGCTCCACCACCGTGCTCTCGGTCCGCCGCAACGGCAACGTGGTCATGGCCGGTGACGGGCAGGTCACTCTGGGTGAGGCGATAATCAAGCACTCGGCCAAGAAGATCCGCCGTTTGTACCAGGACAAGATCCTTGCCGGATTCGCCGGGTCAACCGCCGATGCATTTTCCCTGTTCAGCCGTTTCGAGGCGAAGTTGGAGCAGTACCACGGCAACCTTGGCCGGGCCGCCGTCGAATTGGCCAAAGATTGGCGCACCGACAAGTTTTTGCGTCACCTTGAGGCGCTGCTGCTGGTCTCCGACAAGGAACAGACTTTTCTGCTCAGCGGCCAGGGCGACGTGATCGAACCCGATGGCGGCATTGCCGCGATCGGCAGCGGTGGACCGTATGCGCAATCAGCCGCGCAAGCATTGGCGGATCACACGCAACTCTCGGCCCGTCAGATTGCTGAAGAAGCCTTGAAGATTGCCGGCAAAATGTGCATTTATACAAATGACAAGGTAACGATAGAGGAACTTTAAACTCGTCGTTAGCTGTTCGTCATTGGTCGTTGGCTCAACCATCTCCACAGCTTCGCCGACGACGAACGACGAAGGACCAACGACTATGGCTATTTATTTACCTGGAACTGTCGAAGAAGAGCAACTTTCTCTGGACGAGCTCACGCCGCGTGAGATCGTAGCGGAGCTGGACAAGCACGTGGTCGGACAAAAAGCCGCCAAGCGCGCCGTCGCCATCGCCTTGCGCAATCGCATGCGGCGGCAGAAACTGCAGCCGGAGTTGGCGGAAGAAGTCATTCCCAAGAACATCATCATGATCGGACCGACCGGGGTGGGAAAGACTGAGATCGCCCGGCGCCTGGCCAAGCTCGCCAATTCCCCGTTCCTCAAAGTGGAGGCGTCCAAGTTTACCGAAGTCGGATACGTGGGCCGCGATGTTGAATCCATGGTGCGTGACCTGGTTGAGATCGCGATTGAGATGGTGCGCGAAGAAAAGTTGGAGGATGTCTCTGACAAAGCCGAACTCAACGCCGAAGAGCGGCTGCTGGATATTTTGCTGCCGCCGTCCCCGGCTCCGCGCCCAGAGTCTCCGCAGGCCGGCTTTGTTCTGGAAGGAACAACTTCCGGCGTCGACTCACTGTCTCGCACCCGCGAGAAGCTGCGCCAGCAACTTCGCGAAGGCAAGCTCGACGATCGTCTGGTGGAAATCGATGTGCGCGAGCGCAATTTTCCGTCATTCGAAATCATTTCCAACCAGGGCGTCGAGGAGATGGATGTCAACATCAAGGACATGTTGCCCAACATCTTCGGCCAGCGCACCAAGAAGCGGAAGATGAAAGTCAACGAGGCCTTCGAGTATTTGATTCAGGAAGAAGAGCAGCGCCTGATCGACATGGACCAGGTCACGCGCGTCGCCATCGATCGAGTTGAAGATTCGGGCATTATCTTCCTCGATGAGATTGACAAGATCGCCGGCCGCGAAAGCGGCCACGGGCCGGACGTTTCGCGCGAAGGCGTACAGCGCGACATTCTGCCTATCGTGGAGGGAACGACCGTCAACACCCGCTACGGCATGGTCCGCACCGACCACATTCTGTTTGTTGCCGCCGGTGCATTCCATGTCTCCAAGCCCAGCGACCTGATTCCTGAACTGCAAGGCCGGTTCCCGATCCGCGTGGAACTGCAGTCGCTCACCATGGAAGACTTCATCCGCATTCTGACCGAGCCGAAATCTTCGCTGGTGAAGCAATACACGGCGCTGCTTGAGACCGAAGGCGTGAAGCTCGAGTTCACGCGTGAGGCGCTGGAGGAAATTGCGCGTTTTGCATTCCGCGTGAATGAAGGTACGGAAAACATCGGCGCGCGACGCCTGCACACCATCATGGAACGCGTACTCGACGACATCAGCTTCGATGCCCCCGACAAGAAAGGCGAGCACTTCAAGGTGGACGCCCCCTACGTACGCCAGATGCTGGCCGATATCGTGAAGGACCAAGATCTGTCGAGATATATTCTGTAGCCGCGTTCCTGTTCGATGGACGACGCCTGTCCTCCATTATCCAAGAAGACACTCCACCGTGTTACGCTGACAGTTTCTCGATGAAACTGGCGCGAACCCACTTGTGGCTCATTCTTGTGCTCCTCGGTTCAGTGAGTTGCGGGGTTCCCGGCATTCCCAAACCGCCATCGCTAGATTTGCCCAAGCCAGTTACGGATCTGCGCGCGGTGCGCAAGGGCGATCAGGTTTATCTGAAATGGACAGCACCGAGTGAAACCACCGACAATCTTCCGGTCCGCTATGTGGGCACGGTGCTCTGTCGAGACCCCGGGAAGTTATGGGCGGGGTGCGCCGGCGGAACGTTGCAGACACCTCCTGAACCGCAATCCACGCCGAACAAGGCGCAGCGAACTTTCACCGACGCGCTGCCAGCGACGTTGCTTGGGAGCGATCCGAACGGGCAGATATTTTACGCGATCACTCTCATGAACCAGCACTTCCGCGACGCCGGGCTATCGAATGTTGTGTCGGTGCCGGCGATCGCCTCTCCGCCCGTTCCCGAGGATGTCTACGCGCAAGTTCGTCCGGAGGAAGTTTCGCTCGTCTGGGTCGAGGTGCCGCACGGCATCGAGACTCCCCAGTTGCATCACATTTACCGTGTTTACCGGCGTGAACAGGACTCAACCGCAGACACGATGGTCGGCGAGTTGCCGCTCGGTTCAGCTCCGACTACAGAGCTGATCGACCGCGACTTTGAATGGGAGAAAACGTACTTCTACCGGGTGACTGTGGTGACGATCATCCACGCGGAAGGCAAGGATGAGGTTCAATTCGAGGGCGAAGACACTCAGCCGCTGAGAGTCGTTGTTCACGATACTTTCCCGCCAGCTGTGCCAACTGGACTGCAGGCCGTTTACTCCGGCCCAGGGCAACAGCCGTTCGTTGACTTGAGCTGGGCGCCGGACACCGACGCCGATCTGGCGGGCTACAACGTTTATCGCCACGAGACCGGAGGGGCAGAGCAGAGAATCAATTCAGAAATTGTGAAGACGCCCGCGTTTCGTGATACGAACGTAGCTTCCGGACACACCTATTTCTATTCGGTTTCCGCGGTGGATGTAAGGAAGAACGAGAGCTCGCATTCGAGCGAAACCAGTGAGGCCGTCCCTTAACCCTCGCACACGCTACTTTCTGAGGCGCACCTGAACTTTGGCGCCTTCGGGCAGGTCGCCGTCAATCAGTTCGATTTTGCCGCCACGGACGATCCCATTGAATTCCTGGACCGTGCTTAAGGACGAAGGTGTGGGTCCAGGTGCCCGCCCCCTGCCCGAGCCCTTGTCCATAGCTGCATTGGCTAGTTGGTCAGCCTCGCGGTTGTGTCCGCGAAGCACGTGCCCAATGGAAAACCAATCGAGTTGCGCGATCAACTCTTTGGCGCGCGCGTGGAGGTCCTGCAGCGTCGCGTTCTTGACCTTGTAAATTCCTTTGATCTGCCGCACCAGCAGTTCCGAATCGCTGATCACGCTGAGCGCCTTGTGACCATTGTCGACTGCGTGCTCCAGCGCCGCGATCAGGCCCTGATACTCGGCGAAGTTGTTGGTCTGCTGGCCGAGGTACTTGCTCAATTGAGCAACGTCCCGCCCAGTTTCGTCCTGAATGACGACGCCGTAGCCGGCCGGACCGGGATTGCCGCGCGCGCCTCCGTCAATGTGAGCGACCAGACAATGTGCGGGCTTGGTTTGCCGCGCAGGAAACAACTCATCCGTACGATCGCTGCGAGAATGCGCAGACATGAGGAGAGTTTACACCCCGTTAGATTTGTCATCCTGAGCGAGCGTCTTTTTGCGCAGCGAAGGATCTGGGCGAGCCGCGCGAACTGTCGCGCTCTTTGCGACAGATAATCGTGCGTTTGGCTCGCTTCCTTATCCCGCCTCCCGCGATCTTGGCCTTCACGGTTTCAGGTAGTGATCAAACCACTCGTCCAGCCGCTGCATCACGTCACGCTGATGGTCGGGCTGGTTGAAGACATGCCCTTCGCCCGGATAGATGACGAGTTGCGTTTCCACTCCCTCGGTTTTCAGCGCATGCCAGAATTCGCGCGACTGCGGCGCGGGACACTCGCCGTCGCGCTCGCCGACCAGCACCAGCGTTGGCGTCTTTACGTTCTTGATGAAAGTGATCGGCGAACTTTTCGCATAGACCGCGGGATCGTCATACACCGACGCACCGAAGTAGGGAATCATCCATTCGTCAATATCATTCTCGCCGTAATAACTCTGCCAGTTGGCGATGCCTGCCCCGGCCACAGCGGCACGAAAACGATGAGTCTGAGTCACTGCCCACATGGTCATATAGCCGCCATAGCTCCAACCGGTGATGCCCACGCGATCCTTGTCAACCGGCGCAGTTTTGATGACCTCATCCACGCCCGCCAGAATGTCCTGCAGGTCGCCGTACCCAAAATCTCTCACGTTGCCCTCGGTAAACTTCTCGCCCTGGCCGAAACTGCCGCGCGGATTGGGATACAACACAAAATATCCGCGAGCCGACAGCTCGTAGGTTTCAAAAAACGAGCTTGGCCAACCGGTGTGGGCCACGCCGGCAGGACCGCCGTGCACCACCACCACCATCGGGTAACGGCGGCTGGAATCATAATTCTTGGGATACAAGAGCCAGCCCTGAATGTGCAGGCCGCCGCTCGTCCAGTGCAGGCTCTTCAAATCTCCCCAGTCCTGATGAGCGGACTGATTGGTGTGAGTAATCTGCTTCCAGTCGCCGACCGGCCCCGCCCAGATTTCCGGCGGACTGGTGGTTGAGTGCCGGACCGTGGCAGAAGTCTGATGGTCGGCCGCAACGGAGATGCTGGTCCCACCCCAGAATCCTTCAGTCATAACGCCCGATCCGGTCCACAGCAAGCTGACCTTGCGCGCAGACAGGTCGAGCGTCGAAGCGGCTGCTTGCCCGTCAACGTTCTCCGTGAACAAGATCTTCTGCGGCGTTTGCCAGTAAAGGCCGGCGGGCGATGCCGCGATTCCTGGGGTCATGTCCTGCACATCGCCGCCTTTTGCCGGAATGACAAAAATATCGCCGCCGATGAATCCCTGGTCGCTCATCAGTCCTTCGATGAAAGCGATTCCCGCGCCATCCGGCGACCAGCGGGGCGTCGCGATCTGCAATCGGGGCTTGTAGAACTGCTTGAGTTCACCGGTCTCCCGGCTCAGCGTGTAGAGTTGCGCGACGTACCAGTTGGCGTCTCCTGCGCCGTGAGCGGCAATCAGAGCGAAAGTCTTTCCATCCGGGGACCAGTCGTACTCGTACACGTACATATCCGGCGGCGAAAGCTGGCGGACCTTGCCCGAGGCAACATCGATGACGGTCAGCCGCTGCTCATAAACCTTGCTTTCGATGACGCCAATCTCCGGAGCCATGGCATTCAGCGGATTCGCAGCAGTGGCATTTTCGGTAAACAAGAAAGCGATCGAGCTTCCATCGGGAGACCACGCCGGACTAGCGAGAGCGCCGGTCAGGCTGGTCAGCCTTCTGGGTGCTCCATCCGGCACGTCGGCGATGTAAAGTTCGGAACGGCCATCGCCTGCGGCGTCAGAGAGAAAAACCAGGCGCCGACTGTCGGGCGACCAGGCAATATTGTCTTCGCTCGCAGCCATGCCGTTTCCAGCAGAGACGCGATGCGGCTTGCCGTTAGTAGATTTCAGATCCTGAATGTAGATCGCCGTGCCCGTCACTTCGCCTGCATCGTTGAGCAAGTCTTCCACCCAGGCCACGCGCGTCGCATTGGGAGAAATTTGCACCTGCTCGAAGTTGCGCACGGGAGCGGGTTGCGCTTGCAGGTACGCTGGCCCGGTTGCACAAAATGCAGCCAGCACAATTCGCAATAAGAATGCACTGTTCATAAATCTCATGGGGATTTCCTGGGTATCATCTTCCGGTCGCCAGGCGCGTGGCCAAACGTGGTGGCAAATGCGCGGCCAGAATGCGGTCCTGCGCGGCCTTGAGATTGTAGGGCACTCGGCAGAAGGTGAGGATGCGAGTCTCGGAATCGAGCACCGCGAACCCGGCGCGCCAGTCGCCATCGCGCGGCTGGCCCACGGAGCCCGGGTTCACCAGGTAGCGCAATCCTTTCTTTAATGGATACTGGACGACATCGCTCCGGCCCACGCTGGGGTATTCGGGGCGGAAGCCATCGAGGTAGGTATCGTTGGCCACAAAACTTCCCTGCAGGTGGGTGTGACCGAAGAAGGTCAGGGGCACTGAAGTCAGGACGAGCGGTTCAACTGCATCCTGGACCGTCACCAGGTATTCGTCTTCATCCACTGGCGACCCGTGTACAAACTGCGCATCGGCCAGGCCTTCGATCTGAATCGGTCCTTGCGGCAAAGCGCGCAGCCATTGCAGGTTTTCCGGTGTCAGCTGATCGCGGGTCCATTCCGTGGCCAGGGCGGCAATCGGGTTGAAATCGCGAAGGTCCATCAGGCCGCACACCGCCTTGTCATGGTTGCCTCGGACAAAGAATTTTCCGAGAGCGCGCGATCGCTCGATGACTTCGTTGGGGCTGGCGCAGTAGCCCACGCTGTCACCAAGATTGACAACGGCGTCATAAGCTGGGGCTGCCGCCAGGCAGGCCTCCAAAGCTTCAAGGTTACTGTGAATATCGCTTAGAAGAAGAACACGCACACGTCACCCGGCAAAATGGGGATTATAGACCTCAGGACGTGTGTAAGCACGGTCGTCGCCGGGAGAACAAAGATGTTCGCCTCAGAAATTGACCGGTTCATCACGCATTGATCACCGGGCATCTCGCCCAATGGCCCGGCGCGACTGTCACCAACGGCGGCAGGCTGCGCGCACACTCAGCCACGCGAAAGTCGCACCGCGGCTCAAACGGACACCCGGAGGGAACAGCGTGCAGTGACGGCACGGTGCCCTCAATCGTTCGCAGCGGCTGACTGCGATCTGTCTTGAGCGTCGGCAGGGCCTCCAGCAGTCCGCGCGTATAGGGGTGGGCCGGACTATGAAAAATGTTCCGCTTCGATCCCAGTTCGATCAAGCTGCCGACGTACATGACGGCTACGCGATCGGCCACCTGCGAGACCACCGCCAGATCGTGCGAGATGAAGAGCATGGCCAGCCCAAACCTTTCCCGAAGCTGGCTGAGAAGTTCGAGCATCTGCGCCTGGACGGTGACGTCGAGCGCGGTGGTCGGTTCGTCTGCAATCAAAAGTTGCGGACGATTCACAATGGCCATGGCAATCATGACGCGCTGACGCATTCCACCGGAAAGTTGGTGAGGATAATCGCGGGCGCGGCGGGCAGCGTCGGGAATCGCGACATCCTGCATCGCCTCGACCGCCCGCTCCCAGGCTTCATTTTTCTTCGTGGGCGCATGCGCCGTGATGGCTTCGGCGATCTGATCGCCCACGCGCATGACCGGATTCAGTGCGGTCATCGGCTCCTGAAAGATCATGCTGATATGCGAGCCACGCAACGCGCGCAGGTCTTCATCGGGAAGCTCTAGGAGATTCCGAGGTTGGCCGCCATCGTCGGCAAATAGGATCTCACCAGCAGCCCTGGCCTGCGGCGGTAGCAGGCGCATAAGCGCGAGCGAAGTGAGCGACTTGCCCGACCCGGATTCGCCCACCAGTCCGAGAACTTCACGCGGAGAGATGGTAAAGGTGAGATCGCGGACGGCAGTCAGCGATCGTGTCGCGGAGGCGCTGCCGGCCTGCACGGCGCCGGGAGATTCGGCGCTTCGGATAGGAAATTCGACTGTGAGATGCCGCACGTCCAGCAGCGGAGGCACGAGCTTATGTTATCAGCGGCAGAAGGCGGCCCGCATCGGCCCGCACTATTGCCCTAGAATCAGCGGCAGACCATTCTTGCTGTTGCCGATCACCACCACTTTGGAATTCGGGCTCTTGGCCAGGTTCTCCGTCGCTTCAATCCCCTTCCATTCCAGCAACTGCGGGCTGATTCCCTGGGCCACGATCTGTTGAAAGTCCCGGATACCCCCGGCTTCAATGCGCTTGCGCTGCGCTTCCTGCGTTTCCTTCTGCAGCTTGAAGTTCATGGCGAGAGATTCCTGTTCCGCCTGCTGCTTGGCTTCAATCGAAGCTTTTAGCGTGGCGGGCAGTTGGATGTCCCGCAGCAAAATGCTTTCGACGAGGAATCCCCGGGCTGCAAACGTGCCGGCCAGCTGGTCATAAATTTGCTTGGCCACCATTTCGCGTTCTCCGGTGTACAGCGCATTGGCGGTATGCGACGCCGTGGCTTCGCGGATCGCAGCCCGCAAATTGGGTTCGATCAGCACCGTCTCATAGCTGGGGCCAATCTTCTGATACACATCCGCGGCCTTCGCCGGGTCAAGGTGATAGATCAGCGAAGTGTCAAGATTCATAACCAAACCTTCGCTGGAGGGCACGCTGGCCGACTCCTTGATCTCCTGGGTACGAATCGACATTTCGTTGTTGGTCTTGAATGGGTTGATCAGATGCATGCCTTCCGGCAGCACTTCCCCGGTCACCCGGCCGAACAGGGTCAGCACGCCGACGTGGCCAGATTCCACACGAGTAAACGAGGCGAACAGCAGGATCACGAACACAAAGAAAGCGATGGCCAGACCGATCACGCGGAGTACCGGACTCGAATTGACGCTGATGACTCTACCGCCTGGATTGAACGTCGACATAAGCACCCCCGCGGCCATTGTAGTGACCGGGCTGCACCCTGCGAAGTGATTAGAGAAGTGACTAGACAGAGACATCACATAATGTGCTGGGTGGGTCCACATGTGAAAAGTCCTGCACATTGACACAACGCCATGAGCCGGTGTATTTTCGCTTGCACGCGACTACTACCGCGCCCAGCTGCGTGTGCGAATGCCTCCCCATTCCAAGCGCAACAGTTTCCGGGCGCGAATCTCCCAGCGTAAGGACGATTCCGATGAAAAGAACAGCTCTTTGCGGTGTCCACAGGTTCCTTGCCCCGGCACTTTTACTCGCACTCACAATTTCCCTGACCCTGGTTACACCGGCACATGCGCAGTTCACTCTTACGCAGATCAGCACGGACACCTTCAATGATCCCGACGCCCAGCACGCGACCGAGGTTGAGCCGGACGCGTTCGGTTTCGGCAACACGATCGTAAGCGCCTTCCAGGTGGGACGCATCTACGGCGGCGGTGGCTCGGACGTAGGTTTTGCCACATCCACTGACGGCGGCAAAACCTGGACCAGCGGCTATCTTCCCGGCCTGACCGTCAACTTTATGGGCGGTAGTTTTTCCGCCGCCAGCGACGCGGCAGTCGCCTACGACGCGGCCCACGGCCAATGGCTCATTTCGACGCTTCCCATCGGCAATAACGACCTCGTGGCGGTGAACCGCTCCCAAGACGGCATCAACTGGGGAACATCCATTCTGGTGACCAGCACGGTCAACTCCGACAAGAACTGGATTACCTGTGACAGCACGCCCACCAGCCCGTTTTACGGGCATTGTTACGTGGAGTGGGACAGCCCGGCCGATGGTGATCTTGTTGTGATGAGCACATCGACCGACGGCGGATTGACCTGGGGAGCACCGATGCGTCCCGCCGGCACTCTCTTTGGAATCGGAGGCCAGCCGCTGGTGCAGCCCAATGGCACGGTCGTGGTGCCGATTGTGAACTTAAACACGGGCGGGATGTCGGCGTTCTCTTCGACCAATGGCGGCTCCAGTTGGGGCAAGGCTGTAACCATCTCCAACGTCGTGGAGCACGGCGAGGCCGGCGGCATACGCAGCGCCGGGTTGCCATCGGCTGGAGTCGATGGCGCGGGCAACATTTACGTGGTGTGGTCCGACTGCCGCTTCCGCAAAAGTTGCGCAGCCAATGACCTGGTGATGAGCACCTCCAGCAACGGAACCACGTGGACGGCGCCGGCCCGCATTCCCATGGTCCCGACCACGAGTCCGGTGGACATCTTTATTCCCGGGCTGGGCGTTGATCCCGCCACTTCCGGCAGCTCTGCGCACCTGGCACTGACCACCTACGCGTATTCCAACACCAATTGCAGCTTCGCAAGCTGCCGACTCTACGCTGCCTTCACGACATCACAGGACGGCGGAAAGACCTGGACGGCAGCCAAAGTGTTGGCCGGACCAATGGACCTGTCCTGGCTGCCCAACACATTCTCGGGATACATGGTTGCGGATTACCTCGGGACCTCATACGTGAACGGGAATGCCTACGGCGTGATTGCCGTCGCGAAGGCGCCTTCGGGAAGCGTGTTCAATCAGGCGATGTACACGACGACTACGCCGTTGCTGCCGTCTCCGAACGAACCTACGTTCAGCTCTGCCGGCGAAAAGCCCGTGCCCGGTGTGAAATCCGACATGCCGAAGCGCAAGTTCTACGATCTGGACGGCGAGTACCCAATTCCGCTCTCCAAGAAAGCCGCCAAGGACCTGCGGAAGTCGGCGAAGAAGTAATGGCGCGGTACCAACCTGATCACTGAAAGGACCTTTTGATGAGCACTCGCTACTTTGTTTCGTTCGCCTTAGTGTTGTGTCTGCTATTGTCGGTGACTGCCTTCGCGCAGACCCCGGTGAATCTGGTTGAGCTCAGCTCTGATCCTTTCACCAATACCAGCAGCCAACATGCCACGGAGGTCGAACCGGACACCTACGCTTTCGGTTCGACTATCGTGACTGCGTTCCAAACGGGCCGCATCTCCGACGGTGGCTCGACCGACATCGGCTTTGCCACCTCCACCAACGGCGGTTCGACTTGGACGCATAGCTGGCTTCCTGGAATTACGACGTTCTACAAAGGCGGAACCTACCAAGCCGCCAGCGACGCCTCGGTCGCATACGATGCCGCCCACGGAAAGTGGCTGATCAGTTCCATCGCTCTTATCAATGCGACCGGCGTGGCGGTCCTGGCCAGCAGCTCCAGCGACGGCCTTACCTGGAACAATCCGGTCGTGGTCAATAACAAATCTTCTTTTGCGGACAAAGACTGGATCACTTGCGACAGCAATAGCAGCAGCGCTTTCTATGGACACTGCTACGTAGAGTGGGAGGATGCCGGGATCGGTGACCAGGTTGAAATGAGCACTTCCACCGATGGCGGCCAAACCTGGAGCGCGGCATTCATAGTCAGGAATGCCATTGGCCTCGGCGGGCAGCCAGTCGTGCAGACAAACGGCACCGCCGTCGTGCCCTTCCTTTCTTTCTCAGGTAACGGCGGAATCGGAGTGTTCACATCCACGAACGGTGGCACCAGCTGGGGCAGCCTGGGAACGGTTTCCAGCGTGACCAGCCATCAGGTAGCCGGAAACTTGCGGGCGGTGTACGAACTGCCAACCGCTGAGGTCGATGGAGCGGGCACGATCTACGTGGCCTGGTTTGACTGCCGTTTCCGCACCGGTTGCTCTTCGAACGACATTGTGTTCAGTTCCTCAAGCAACGGTACCACTTGGTCCACAGTGAGCCGCGTCCCGATCGACCCAGTCACGAGTACCGTGGACCACTTCATTCCTGGCTTGGGAGTCGATCCGGCGACCTCCGGCGCCAATGCTCATCTGGGCCTGCTCTATTATTACTATCCTGTGGCGAACTGCAGTCAGTCGACTTGCAAGCTCAGCGTCGGGTTTATTTCCTCCACGGACGCAGGCAGCACGTGGACAGCAGGCCAGACTCTAATCACCGGGATGAACAACAGCTGGCTTCCCAGCACGACCCTCGGCCAAATGGTCGGCGATTATATGGCGACCGCTTACGTTGATGGCAAGGCGTTTGGCATTTTCGCCGGAGCTCGTGCGCCCACTGCCGGAAAGTTCTTCGAGGTAATGGCGACAACCAAGGTAGGCTTCCTCGAAGAGGGCATCGGCCCATTGCTGAGCTCCGCGGGTGAGAAGCCTGTTCCCAATGCCAAATCCGATCACGGTCCGTACACACATTGGGACAGCGAGGGCAGAGTCCCGCGGCCGGTCGCTGATCCGGATTGAGCGTCAGGGTCTCGCCCACTTAGGTGACAACAGCCGCGAAGCGGCGCAAGAATGAAGCCCACGGCGCAAGCCGTGGGTTTAAGTGCCGATGTGATGTTGCCCCAGCGGGGCGAAAGACCGGTTGTGGCGCACAGCAGCTACGGCGTCAACTTAAATATCGTCCCGCAGCCCGAAAAGCCGCAGCTGAGATCACCGCCCTGGCTGGTGGTGCCATAGAGGTTTCCGGCTGAATCCCGGATCAAACCACCCATCGGGTTCCCTCCATCCGGCGTGTAGTTGAAGCTGTGAAGCACGGTGAGTTTTCCGGTCGTATCTATTTCGTAAATCGATCCGTAGCCGAGAGTCCCACCGTAGAACGTTGTGCCGTAGATATTGCCTGCGGGATCGAGAACGACAGGCGACACTGGATTCACGCCATCCGGGTTTCCCGCAAAGCTGTGCAGCAAACTGAACTTGCCAGCCCGATTGATTTTGAACACGGTTCCGAATCCACCAGCCGTGCCGCCATACTTGGTTGTGCCGAAGCCGTTCCCGGCAGAGTCTACGACTAATCCTGCGTAGGGATTCTCCCCGTCAGGCGTTCCGGCGAAGCTGTGGAGCAAGCTAAGATTGCTTGCGTTGTCCACCTTGAAAACCGTTCCATAACCGCCAGCCGTGCCACCGTAGACTGTGGTGCCGTAAAGATTGCCAGCCCTGTCTCTGATCAGACCGGCCTCAGGATCTTCGCCGTCGGGAGTCCCAGAAAAACTGTGCAGCAGTGTCAAATTGTTGTTCCTATCCAGCTTGAAAACGGTTCCATAGCCGCCAGCGGCGCCGCCAAAGCGTGTCGTGCCATAGATATTTCCCTGTCGATCGCCAACAAGAGACCCGTAAGGATCTGCGCCATCCGGGTTGGAAGCAAAGCTGTGCAGAAGAGTCAGCGTCCCATTGCTGCTCAGCTTGAACAGCGTTCCAAAACCGCCCTGTGTGCCGCCGTAGAGAGTCGCGCCATAAAAATTGCCGGCCGCATCGCTCGCGATTCCTGCGTACGGATCCTCTGCATCCGGTGTCCCGGCAAAGCTGTACAGCACAGTCTCATTGCCGCTGGTATCCAACTTGAAGACGGTCCCATAGCCGCCAGCCGTTCCGCCATATTGCGTAGTGCCGTAGAGATTGCCGGCGGAATCTCCGATCAATCCTGCATCGGGTTGCCAGCCCTGGTCGGTGCTCGTGAAGGTGTAGAGCACAGTAAAGGTTTGCGCGCTCGCCGGCTGGACAGCCAAGCCTTCCAACATGAAAGCGACCGCGTATACCAGCGCACGGACCGTGCTCCGCTTCATCTTCGAAACTCTCGCCTCGCTTTGCATCGCACGCTGCATGGAATCCTCCGCTGAACTCCCGACGCGCCGTCACATCAGGGGGAACATTGTAGCCCAGTTTCCTGGAGATGAGTCGTCAAATCCTTGTCCCTTGCGGTTTTTCGGCAGATTTCCACACCGGCGTTGTCGTGCGCGAGGCCGGCTTGGAGTTCCTCTGGTCCGGTAAATCAGCAGTATTTTTGTTCTCGGAAAGAACATGCAGAATCTGCCTGCACAAAATTTCGTCACCTGCTTGTGGAGTCGCCGCACTTGGCTGCATTCAAAGCAGATATGCGCTCGCATTTTTCGTTGACTGGGAAACCGCGCACCCGTATAAACACACTCGTTCTTTGACACGTTCTCAAGTTTTCCCGGTTGGTGCGGCGTCCGGGGCTCGAGCGAAGTCACCTTCACATCTCCGGATGCGGAAGGAGGGCTAGCGAGGGTCTATAGCTAGGCGCTGGTCGAGGCGAACAAGAACATCACGTCAAAGGCAGGATAGAGTCCCGAGGCGTTGAACTGGTTTATCCGGTTGGCGGTAAGCCCGGAACCCGAGCGACAATCGCAACTGACGCGAGCCGCAAGGCAAGCGACGACCGCAGGTTGGCAAGGGTCTAAAGCGAGCTACTGGCCGAGACGAATAAGCTCAACACCACCTCGGGACTCTTAGTTTTTGCACGAAGTGAAGGACGGGCGTCCCCGTGATCCTGCCCTGAGCGAAGTCGAAGGGTCCAAGCCGAGTGCAGCTCGGCAGTTCAGGCGGGTTGAACCAAGCGGGACGCTCCGATCGCGTCAGCCAGAGCAAGGCATTGATCCTTATCGGGAATTGGTGCTTGCGCTCGCGCCGGATATTCGTCGTACGTCCTCTGGTCGAGCATTCTTCCGTTCTTGGCTTTTCTGACGCCTCCCCACTGCTTGAAGAAGAAGGGCACTCTCTGCTCCCGGCACTGGTCGCGAATTGAGATCACCCAGTCCTTGCGCATGGGACGAGCGCCCGGCCCGCTCTCTCCGCCGACGATGACCCAACTGATGCCGGACAGGTCTAACTGACCGAGGTCTTCGAGAAGAGGCTCAATCGAGAGGAAACGCACCTTCGCGGGAGCGCCGCGAAGATCGTCGATCCTGGGCAGACCATATTTGCGATCTTCCACGCTGACACCCCACCAGATATGCTCTTGCTTCGCTGCGAAATCGAGCGGTCTGGTGAGCATGTCGCGCAGACGTTCGGAACGCTTTGTCAGCACCTGATAGGTGTGCCAGTTTGCAACCGTCATCACCCGTGACACCAGCTCGACATACTCGTCGGGAACGCCATCCTGAAAAAGATCGCTCATGGAATTCACAAACACGAGCTTCGGCGAGCGCCAGGTAAAAGGCTCCGTCAGCTTCTCCGGTACAAGCCTCAGATCGAAACCCTGCTCGTAAGGATGTCCCTTCACACCGCGAAAGCGCTCTGCGAATGTCTCAGCGTAGCAGTGCTTGCATCCGGGACTGATCTTCGTGCAGCCGCGCACTGGGTTCCAGGTGGCATCGGTCCATTCGATTTGGGAGTTGAGGGACACTAAACCTCTCCGGCGGTTGCGTACTTCTTAAATATATCTGCCACGATGTTCCCTGCCACTCCCACCTGTGACGCAAAGAACAGGTAGTAAACAGTGGCACCTATGCTGTTCCTCATCGGCAATGGGGTTGGTACGTGTTTGAACCCAGCCACGTCGATCAAGCGTTTCTGGAACGCCACCGCAATTGATTCGTTTGACTCCTTCTCCGGAAAACCAAATAAGTTGCCCGTCGTCGAATAGGCCACCTGTTCCCAAGATCGATCACCCCAAAATTCATTGAATCGAGCAATCTGCGCGGGTGCCACTTTGTCAGGATTCTTCCAGAGCACATTGCGATTCATGCCCATGACCGGGAAATTCAGGAACATATCAATCGTGCCCAACTGGCCTGCATCAAACACAACCTGCCACTTGAGGTTCAGTCCATAAGGGTCCAACAGGCAAAGCGCCCGACGGTAGCTCTCGAACTTCAATGTTGGGAATATCTCGTCGAGCAGCACGAGATTGCAGTCGCCCGAGTAAATGTGCACGTCTCGTCGCGTCCCAACGGACTTTCGCAGGTAATCCGCCTTCGCAGCATCCATGTCAATAAAGTGGTACTCGCGGAACGGGGGTTGCACGTTGAGTGCATTGATCGGGCTTCCTGGAACAAACTGCCCAGTGCTCTTTGCAATATGGGTCCCCGCCCCGGAAAATGCGTCGATGTAAATGTGAGGTAATTTCTTTGAGTTCAGGATCCTTGAGTAGGCGGATGCATAGTCGCGAACAATTTCTAGCTTTATCTCGGACCAGTAGCCAATTTCGTCAAATTCGAGAAAGGCTTCGCTCATAATTCGCCATTTATTCGCCTGTAAGACTCTCCCGAGAATGCCACACCTGGAGCGGTTTGCCAATAGGTGCCGAAACCCTACAGCGGTATATTCCCATGCTTCTTCGGCGGATTTTTGTCGCGCTTGGTTTCGAGCATCTCCAGCGCCTGGATCAGCTTCTTCCGCGTGTCGCGCGGCTGGATCACGGCATCCACGTATCCCCGATCAGCCGCGACGTAGGGATTGGCAAAGCGCTCGCGGAATTCTTCAATCTTCTTTTGCCGCATCTCTTCGCGGTTGATGGCCCGCTCCAAGTCCCGCTTGTAAACAATGTCAACCGCGCCCTCCGGTCCCATGACGGCAATTTCCGCCGTGGGCCAGGCGTAGTTTACGTCGGTGCGGATATGCTTGGACGCCATCACGCAATACGCTCCGCCGTAGGCCTTACGCGTGATGACGGTAATCTTGGGCACGGTGGCTTCGGCAAACGCGAACAGCAGCTTGGCGCCGTGCTTGATGATTCCGCCGTATTCCTGATTTGTGCCGGGCAGAAATCCGGGAACATCTTCGAAGGTCACCAGCGGGATATTGAAGCAGTCGCAGAAGCGTACGAAGCGCGCGCCTTTAATCGACGCGTTAATATCGAGCGTGCCTGCCAGGAATGCCGGCTGGTTGGCTACGATCCCTACCGGGCGTCCGTTCAGCCGCGCGAAGCCGACCACAATATTTTTCGCGTAATGTTCCTGCACTTCGAAAAAGTAGCCGTCATCGATGACGCCGTGAATCACGTCTTTGATGTCGTAGGGCAGGTTCGACTGGTCGGGAACAATCTTGTCGAGTGCAGGTTCAGCCCGGTCGATGGGATCGGTGCAAGCCTTGCGCGGCGGGTCGTCAAGATTATTCGACGGCACAAAGCTGAGCAATTCCCGCACCATCGACAGGCATTCCGCATCATCGTGGGCCAGGAAGTGTGCCACGCCCGAAGTCTCGTTGTGCGTGGCCGCGCCGCCGAGCTGATCTTTGGTGACTTCCTCGTGTGTGACGGTCTTGATCACGTCCGGCCCGGTGATGAACATGTACGAAGTCTTGTCCACCATCAGAATGAAGTCGGTGATTGCGGGCGAGTAGACGGCGCCGCCGGCGCACGGCCCCATAATTGCAGAAATTTGCGGAACGACACCGCTGTACAGAGTGTTGCGCAGAAAAATGTCGGCGTAGCCGGCCAGCGACATGACGCCTTCCTGAATGCGCGCGCCACCGGAGTCATTCAGTCCAATCAGCGGGGCTCCCATTTTGGCGGCGAGATCCATGATTTTGACGATCTTTCCAGCGTTGGATTCCGAGAGCGACCCACCAAAGACGGTGAAATCCTGCGCAAAGACGAAGACCAGGCGCCCTTCGATACGGCCGTATCCGGTGATGAAGCCGTCGCCATAGTGTTTCTGTTCGGCCATGCCGAAGTCGGTGCAGCGGTGCGTGACCAGCTTGTCGGTTTCTTCGAAGGTGTCTTCGTCGAGCAAAAACTCGATGCGTTCCCGCGCCGACATCTTGCCTTCTTTATGCTGCCGTTCGCGGCGCTGCGCGCCGCCACCCTCTTCGGCAAGGTGGTCGCGCTTTTTCAGTTCAGCCAGCTTTTGCTCGAGGTTCATGGCCGGAATTATAGCGGGTTGGGCGGAACGGCTGCGGTGAGCGGATCTGTGGTTCTGAAAACGCGACGGGCGAGAGCCTGCACTGAGCGAAGTCGAAGGGACGCTCGTCCTCTATTAAATCTTTCTGCTGCTACTCCATGCTTGAGCCCATGGGCTCATAGCGGTACTTCCGCCCGTCCCAGAAGATCGCCGAGGTCATGGCGTTGCCACCGGTCTCGTTGACATAAATCCCCATGCGTGACTTCTTCTTGGTGGAGAGCCTTTTAACCATGACCTCTTTGAAAGGAATGTTCACCAGCATGAACTTTGCCTTCGGGGTTGCGGCGTGCCAGGCTTCGGGCCCGCTTCCGTGGATCACCAGAATGGAGTATCCGCGCCGCGCGGGGTCGTCCGCGACAAAGGCCGTGGTCACCTTCGGATTGCCATAGCCGAAGAAGCTGTTGTAGGGATCGAGGACGACGTAATCGTTGTCGCCTTGATCCATCAGCGGACTCGTACAACGAGCCGGAATGACGAGATCTTCGACCCCGTCGCCGTCCAGGTCCGCCTTGAGCGGCGGGAGTCCGACTAGAGAGCAATTGGCGCCAAATTCTTTCTGGACGAAATCGTTGTCGACAGCGGGTTCAGTCGACGGTTGCTCGGCAAAAGCGACGGTCAACAGCAGGCTGACCGCGAAAAGGGGAAAAGCGGCTCGAAAATACGACATAGCCATACTCTAGACCGGCGCGACGGCGGTTCCTAGAGAAAGAACAGGTTCGCTTAGCACGAAAGTCACTAGGGGCGGCGAAGTCAGGACTTCCCGATCAGGACGTGCGGATTTGAGGTCGCCGCTCCGACGCCGGGATAGATTTCATCGTTGATCCAGTAGGACGCCAGCAAGGCTGCCAGCAGAACGCCGGCAAGCCAGAGCCACCAACGGCGACGGCGCCAGACAGCTCGAACGCTTGAATGCTGCAGGGGAAGGTCGACCAGGTAGGCCGCGCAATAGCAGATGTTTGCCAGCCCCGCGAGAACCAGGAGCGCAAGCATCAACGGCAGATGGAGTGCGGGACGAAAGTGCGACCAGCCGAGCAGGAACCAGCCGACCGTTACGGCAGTAAGAACCAGGTTGTACGTCACGCGGCGTGGCTCCCAGAATCGGATCGCATCATTCAGATAGCTTCGGGTTCCGTTCGATTTTTCCACGGGCGCCTACGTCTCTCCGCAGCAGAATAGCACGGGGTCGCGGCAACTTAAATCAAGAACGGCGACGGCCTATTTCGAGGCGCGCTGCTTCTGAAAGTGCTGCCAGCCCTGCGGACGAAGTTCGGATCGCATGCCCTGGTTGTTGACCAGCACGATGTGTTTGTCCGGCGTGATGCGGCCAATCTGCGTGACCGGCACACCTGCGATGCAGGTCGAAACACGCTTGGCGCCAGGTTCAGTGAAGAGAAGTTCGTAGTCATCGCCGCCATGCAGGGCGAACTTCAGATCGACCTCGTGACCAGGCTTGCCGATGACCGACCGCGGAATCGCATCGCTCAGAATTTCCGCCCCAACTCCGCTCTCCTCACAAATGTGTGCGAGATCGGTGGACAAGCCGTCGCTGATGTCGATCATCGATGAAGCCAGCTTTTTCCTCCGCAGAAATTGGCCAACTTCAAGCCGTGGAAGCGGACGAAAGTGTTGGGGAAAATCCGCGGGACGAAGCTTGTGCCCAGAGAACAGCAAATCCAGCGCCGCCGCGGAACCACCCAAGGCGCCGGTTACGTAAATCCGGTCTCCGGGACGCGCGCCGGAACGCCGCAGGGCCGCACCTTTCGGTACTGAACCAACGACCACAATGTCAGCCAGCACTCCGCCGGGAGACTCAGCCGTATCGCCGCCCGCGAGGCTGGTGCCGAACGTACCCGCAAGGCGAAGCAAGCCTTTGAGAAAGCGATCCACCCAGCTTTGCGGCAGACCGCGCGGCACGGCCAGCGACAGAAACACGGCAATCGGCTCGCCTCCCATAGCAGCAATGTCGCTGAGGCCGCGCACCAGGCAACGGTGGCCGACCACTTCTGGCGAATGCCATTCCCGCCGAAAATGCACGCCTTCCAGGCTGAAGTCGGTTGTGACCAGGGCTTCATGCCCCGGAGGAATGCGAAGAATGGCGCAGTCGTCTCCGATGCCGGCCACAATGCCGCGGCCTGGGCGCGCCTGTCCGCGGATACCTGCAATGATCGACTTTTCGCTAAGAGGCAAGCGGATTCAATATATAGGATTGGCGTACAGCCAACATGGAGGGGGCGCAACGGGCCCCGCTGTAGGGTAATCAGTTACCCGGCCAGGGTACGATGCTGCGTGCCCAGCCTTCCGTAACCAAAGGCATGTGCCTTGGCTCATTGACACAGCCAACCCACTTTGGTACCGTTACACAACGTTTCTAATACCTTTGGCCGGGCTAAGTGCTGCGTATGGCTTCGATTGCAGACACTGGCTGTTCTGGCCTGACCCTGGTTCCGGTAGGAACTGAGCGACGTAACTGGCCTCCATCCCGGGAGGGGACGTTCGCGAGGGCAGGATTTAGTGCAGTATCAAAGGCGGCGAACCTGCCGCAACGGCTGGGTCCTGATCAACATCGAAAGGAACGATTGCGCAAACGTTTCTACATTCTTTTCGTGGCGCGCGGTGAAGACGGACAACTCCGCAAGATCCCCATTCCCGTCCACTATCTGTACGTGCTGGTGGTAGGGGCCGCGATCGGCGGCCTGAGCCTGACCGGCATTGCCAGTTCCTACCTCCGCATGCTGCTGAAGGTTTCGCATTTCAACGAACTGCGTGCGCAAAAGGAAGACCTCAAAGACCGCTACGCCCGGCTGGAACAGGTCACCAAGGAAAAGGACATTCAGGTGGCGTCGCTGGGTTCGCTGGCCAATGAAGTTTCGTCACTTTACGGACTGAAAACCGACCCCATTCTAACGCCCGCGAACGACACCATGCAGGACGACCAGGTCACCTCTTCGCTTGACCGGCTCTACACGCTGCGATATACGGCTTTGAGCGGCGCCGCGACGACCGGTATTTCTCTTGGCCTGACGCGCGACGTTACACCTGCCGATTGGTTACGGGCGAACTCTGCTCCCAGCCTTTGGCCGGTGGAGGGTCCAGTTACAGGTTCATTTGGCGAACGCACCGATCCCTTCAACGGTGAAGGCGCCTTCCATAGCGGAGTGGACATCTCAGCTTCTTACGGACAACCGGTGATCGCGCCTGCCGATGGCATCGTCATCTTTGCGGATTTCATGGGCGGCTACGGCAAGGCGATCATCATCGATCACGGCCACGGCATCACCACTCGTTACGGGCATCTCGCCAACTTCTCGGTTGCCTCCGGACAATACGTGCACCGTGGCGACACCATCGGGGCGGTGGGCTTGAGCGGCCGCAGCACTGGGCCACACCTGCACTATGAGGTCCGCATCAACGACACTCCCGTCAATCCTCACAAGTATCTGCGCTTGACCCTGGCCCACACCGGCGGATTTGCCGCGGGAAGCTAGAAGAGCTTTCAGCTTTCAGCTCTCAGCCAAGAAAGACTCGTGCCCTGTGATCTGTCCGCTGTGGTTTTGCTGAAAGCCGAAAGCAGAGAGCCGACAGCTTTACTGCCTCAACCCCATCCAACGCTCCGACAGCACAATCGAGTTTCCCGGATTTTGGGGATCGTAGCGCACCGAGGTCGGGAGGCCGAGACGGCAGGAATGCAGGTTGATGAAATGCCGGAGGTAGGTTACGTCCTGCGAAGCTTCATACGACACTCCAGCCACGTCATACTGAAAAACCAGCAAAGTTGAAGACCGGTTTCCATCGCGGGGCACCTCGTTGACCTCAATCACGGTGCCATCCGTGATGCGGCCCACGCGGTCGAGCCAGGCGCGCCGCTCGCGCTCCAGGTCGTCGCTGGTCTTCGGTTTGCGCCGAAGAAACAAATACGCCACCAGGAGCACGATTAGGCTCCCGAGCACCAAGGCATACAAGGTAAATGGATTCATGACCTGCAGGAAGAACCTGACGAATGGAGCAAAACTTCCACTCCTCAGAATAAGGCCTGCGGTCGATTCGTGGAAGAGGGCCAGGGTTACGAAAGAGAAGCCTCGTTAAGAATTCCGTATAAGTTTCACAGCGGTCGTAGAGCAGGCCGTAGCTCAGTTTGTCTTGTCATCCCGAGCCGCCTTCTTTTGGCGAGCGAGGCATCTGGGCGCGCCGTGCGAATGCTTCGCGTTCTTTGCGAAGCGCCAAAATCGCACGTCTTGGCGCGCATCCATATTGGCAAACTGAGCCACTACCGTAGAGCACAGCAGGTTGTCAACATCTCGGTCCTACCCATTCGCCGCCGAGGTGTGATCGTGCACGATTTTCCAGCCGTCCGGAAACTTGCGGAAGATCAAGGTGAACAGGCCATGCGGCGTCTTGCCATCCGGCATGGTCAGATGCCACGCGCCACGCACGAAGGCGGCATCCGATCCGAGCGCCTGAATGTCGAGGTCGGAGAAATCCAGCTTGCCCATTTCGCGTCCTTCAGCCTGATAACGTTTGCGATAGCGATCCAGCGTGGGCTGCCAGCCCGAGGTCATCTGCGCATCCGAGAAGAAAGTTAACTCCGGCGAATTCCAGTAGCCGCGCATGAAACCCTCGAGATCATGTCGATTCCAGGCTTCGACTTGGAAGCGGAGAACGTTTTCCACGGCGGAGGAAACGTCACCGTTAGTCTCTGCGACAGCACATGGCAAAAGAAGAATGACAATTGCTGCGATGGAGACATGCTTGATCCTGGCCATGGAGATTCCTCCAGGTGGATTAGTTTCGCACAACGAGAAGAGAAAATAGAGCCAGCAGGCAGAAGCCAGTTGTTCCCCTCGAATGAGGGTCGCGAGGATTAGCCTTTACGCGCGGCTTTTCTTCGCCGCAGCGACTGCCATCACGCCGGCTTTTTCCCAGGGCCGCTTCGGACGCTCGGTGACCGGCTTATCGCGGTTCTCAATGCGATCGTACTGATACGACTCGCTGACCGTACCCAGCGACTCGTTGTACAAACTCGGCAGGCCGAGTCCTTCTTTGAGTTCCTCAGTGAATTGCTGCAGGGCTTTCAGGTGGTCCGCCGTGGCCGGCACCTCGGTCTTGGCGGTCTTGAGAAACTGCTGGTACCCACGGTTGACCAGCTTGGAAATCTCGCTGCCAATCAAATAGCCAGGATAGGCGAACAGTTTCACGCCATCGCCGCCGTTCTTCTGAATGGCTGCGGAACAGTTGTATTTCTTCAGGAAGACGCGCCCCTGCGTGCCCGGCGCTTCGATCAGGTCGAAACCATGATCGCGCAGCCAGTTCAAAGCATCCTCATAAGTCCGGTGTTCTACGTTCGTTGGCATTTCGTCCTTTGCTCTTGCTCTGTTTAGATGCGGGATGGTGCGAAACGTCTACATCTTCTGTGGAACCAACCAAGCTCTCTTATAATCTAAGGAATAGCGATTCGTGACCGCTCTTGCTCGCGCAGCACATTACGTTGGTCACGAGTGATCCAACCAGTTGTATGCAACGTGCGCTCTCAAAAGTCGGGGAAACGTCTACTCCATCAGCACATGCGAGTAATCTCGTCCACTCCAATCTGGGTCAACTCAGTTTGGACCGAATCGGCAACACTCCTTTGCTGCGGCTCGCACGCGTCTCCGCTGACTTGCTGCCCGGCGTCGAACTGCTCGGCAAAGCCGAGTGGCTCAATCCCGGAGGCTCGGTCAAAGACCGCGCCGCCGCCAACATCGTCGCCCAGGCCCGCGCCAGTGGCAAGTTAACATCCGGTAAAATTCTGCTGGATTCGACCAGCGGAAATACCGGCATTGCCTATGCCATGATCGGCGCCGCGCAGGGCTTTCCCGTGACCCTGTGCATGCCCGAGAACGTTTCGGTCGAGCGCAAACGCATCCTGCACGCCTACGGCGCAAATATTATTTACACCGACCCGGCGGACGGTTCCGATGGCGCCATCCGCATGGCGCGCGAACTCGCCGCCAAGCACCCGGATGTGTATTTCTACGCCGACCAGTATTCCAACGACGCCAACTGGCAGGCTCACTACCATGGCACAGCCAACGAGATCTGGCAACAAACGAATGGACGTATTACGCATTTCGTTTCCATGTTGGGAACCAGCGGAACCTTCGTCGGCACTACTCGGCGTTTGAAGGAACTCAATCCCCGCATCCGCTGCATCTCGCTGCAACCCGATTCAGCTTTCCACGGGATTGAAGGCGCCAAGCACATGGCCAGCGCCATCGTGCCACAAATTTATGACGCCTCGCTCGCCGACGCCAATCTGGAAATCGCCACCGAGGATGCCTACGCCATGGCCAAGCGGTTGGCCCGCGAAGAAGGCCTGCTGGTAGGTGTCTCGGCGGCGGCGGCCGTCGCCGGCTGCATGCAACTGGCGGGGCGAGTCCGAAAGAACGAGAACGCAGTGTTTGTGACTATTCTGTGCGACTCTGGCGACAAGTATTTGAGCGAGAGATTCTGGGAAGAGGGGTAAACCTCTTTACCACAGAGTCACCGAGACACGGAGAAGAACCAGAACAAGGTTGCTCCCTGGCTCCGTGTCTCCGTGGTGGGAGTTTCATGTTGAAGATCAGCAAAACTGAATTTGACAAGCTGCGGCAGCACGGCGAGGAGACCTATCCTCACGAATGCTGCGGCGTGTTGCTCGGCCAGATGGATGATAGACAACGCGTAGTCACGGCGATCGCTCGTTGCGGCAACACGCGCCAGGACTCGCCGCACAACCGTTACCACATCGACCCTCGCGAGCTGGTTCGCATCCAGCGCGAAAGCCGCGATCGCGGCGAGGACATTGTCGGTTTTTACCACTCCCATCCCGACCACCCGGCGCGCTGGTCGCCGACCGATCTTGCCGAGGCCCACTGGATTGGCTGCTCCTACGTGATTACCAGCGTGGAAAAAGGCAAAGCGTCGATCACCAACTCATTCGAACTGACCGGCAGCGATGAGAGTGACAAGCGCCTGGTGGACGAGGAGGTCAGAGTCGAGACCTAGCGCTCGATCCGCCATTTTGGAACCCATCACTCACTTCCTGACCGGCGCCTGCATGGGACGAGCCGGACTGAATCGCAAGACGGCGCTGGCCACGGCCGCCACTACCCTCGCCGCCGAGGCCGCCGATCTCGATGTATTTGGCCGCGTGCACGGCCCGGTCTTCGGCTTCGCGCACCATCGCGGTTTCACGCATTCGTTCCTAGGCGCGCCGCTCGTGGCCGGCCTGGTTGTCGGTTTCCTGTACCTGATCTGGCGTTTACGCGGCCGCAAGCTCAAAAATCCAAGCCTGCCGCCGCGGTGGGGGTTGCTCTTCGGTTTCGCTTGCGTGGCCGCATGGAGCCACATTCTGCTCGACTTCACCAACAACTACGGCGTGCGTCCCTTCTGGCCATTTTCCGAGAAGTGGTATTCCTGGGACACCATGTTCATCGCTGATCCCATCATGTTCGCTCTCTTGCTGGGAGGGCTATTGCTACCCGTGTTCTTCAATCTGATCAACGAAGAAATCGGCCCGCGGCGCAAGGGGCCATACGGAAGAGTCGGTGCGACTCTGGCCCTGATCGGCGTGGTCGCATTGTGGGGCCTGCGGGACTACGAGCACCGGCACGCGGTCCATGCTCTCGAAGCGCGCACCTACCAGGATGCCGATCCCATCCGCGTGTCTGCCTTCCCACTTTGGTGGAATCCCTTTCTTTGGAGCGGCGTGGTCGAGACACCGAATTTCTTCGCGACCATGAGAGTGGACGCGCTAGCTCCCGAGGTCGACCCCGACGGCGAGATGCAAATTCTCTACAAACCACAGGAGACTCCTGTGACCATTGCGGCCAAGAAGTCCTACCTCGGACGCGTGTATCTCGACTGGGCGGAATATCCGATCACCGAGACCGAACCGCTCAACTTCGGGCAAGACGGATATATCGTTCGCTTCAAAGACCTGCGCTTTGCCGATTCTGGCAGAAGAGGCAGAAGCGTTCTGTCGGCGAATGTCGTGTTAGACCGCAACTTGAATGTAGTGGAAGAGCATTTCGGGATGGGAGGCGGCCGCGCGTCGCCGCCGCCGGACTAGTCGGTCTGACTGTCATCCTGAGTGAGCGCTTTTTGCGAAACGAAGGATCTGGGCGAGCCGCGCGAACTGTCGCGTTTAGCGACAGAATAATCGCGCGTTTGGCTCGCTTCCTTATCAATTGATCGACCTTCCCAGCTTGACGTGACCACGTCCCGCAAGCCACAATCAATTTCTACGAGGTGGAATCATGCTAGCTTATCTTTTTGTCGTGATGGCGATCATCGTGCGGTTCATTCCTCATCCCTGGATGTTCACCCCGGTTACGGGATCGTTGCTGTTCTTCGGCTCCCGCGGGTCGCGCCGCCAGCTCTGGATACCGTTCCTGTTGCTCGCAGTTTCGGACGTGGCCCTCACCAAGCTGGTTTACCACTACGTCTTTTCCTGGGACCAGCTCGTGATCTTCGCCTGGTACGCCGGAGTCTTGTGGCTGGGCACCAGGCTCTCGGGAGAGAAAATTCTGCCCGTCGTCGGCGCCGCGCTGGCCAGTTCGGTTTCGTTTTTTCTGGTGACCAACTTCACTTCCTGGGTGATCGGCACTCTGCCCTATCCCAGAAACTTGAGTGGCATCTTGATGTCCTACGAACTGGGCCTGCCATTTTTCCGTCATGCGCTGGAAGGCGATCTGCTGTTCACGCTGGCGATGTTCGCCACACCGTGGGCTTTGCGGGCGTTAGGGAATGCTTTTAACAAGCAAGGCGATCACACTGCGGCCGCATAGCCTTCGAATGAAGCGCAACCAGAACCTCTGTGTTCCTCTGTTCCCTCTGTGTTAAGCGGTTTGTGATTTTTGTCGCTTCCATCGCATGAACCACGCCACAACTGCTGCCGCGGCCACCAGCATCACCAAATAAAGATGTTGGCGGAATAGCATTCCGATCACACGAACCGCGTCTGGGCCAAACTTCAGCGTGAGCAGGGCGAGCACCAGGAACCGCACCATCCGTCCGGAGAAGATGGCCAATAAAAACCGAATAAAACCCATCTCTGAAACTGCTGCGGCCAGGGCAAACAATTTGAATGGCGTGGGCGGTGGCAGCATCGCCGGAAACATCAGGCTCCAGAACGGATGTTTGTCAAACGCCGAGTGAATTTTTTCGAAGCGCTGCGGCGAAATTCGTTTGCGCAGTATTTCCTCGCCGCCTTTGTATCCGATGACGTAAATCACGATACTGCCCAGCGCCGATCCCGCCGACGCCATGACCGCATAGAGCAAAAAACGAGCGCGGTTCTGGTAGACGAACCCCGCGACGACCGCGTCAATCGGAAGACCGATGAAAGCGCCGTCGAGGGCGGCCACCACCAGCACACCCCATGCACCGAGCGGTTTCAGCAATGCCCAGAGAAAGGCAGTGTAGCGGTAGAAGATGTGTTTGAGCGTCTTCAAAATGGAGAAATAGAAGTGTAAGCGAAAGCAGGTCTGCAGGACTACGCGTGCGTTGTGTTCCCGCTTAGCAACTGCAAGGCGTGAGGCATGAGATCGATCACTGACTCCAGCGACTCGACCGCGCCGATCGGGCTTCCCGGCAGATTCAGAATGACCGACTGCTCCTTTACCCCGCACAACCCGCGGCTGAGTGCGGCGAATGGAGTCTTCCTGGTTCCTTCGAAGCGCATCCGTTCCGCGACTCCTTCAACCAGACGGTCGCAAATGGCCTGGGTGGCTTCCGGCGTAACATCGCGGGGCGCAATGCCAGTCCCTCCCGTGGTCACAACCAGGCGGGCTTCGCCAACCCAGTAAAGAATTGCCTTCTGAATCGCAGGTTGCTCGTCGGGAACGATCTCGGTACCTACGATGGAAAAGCTCTTCTTGCGAAGCAATTCGGCGACTGCGGGACCGGAGAGATCAGCGCGATCACCGCGCGCGCACGAATCACTCACCGTGATCACGGCCGCGGTCAGCGCCTCAGGAGTCGAGGAGGACATCTTCTTCTTCCTCCCCAGCTTTGCCGGCATCCCGTGCCGCTTCATCCAGCAGGCGCAAACCCTCCATGAGCAGCCCCTGCGTGTTCAGCGTAGTGGTTTGCTCTGTGGTCTTGCCCTCGAAGTTGACCTGAAAGTTGCCATCGGTCCAGCGCAAAACTTTGAACACCGCTTTGTCGCCGGTCAGCGAACCATAGGCCGCATGGGTTACCTGGCCTTCCTGGAAGTACATTTCGCATTTTTCGTCTTTATTGGTCAGGGTGAGCGCGCAGCTCTTGCGGCCCATTTCGAGCGACTGAACCAGGTCGATCACATTCATCTGCAGCAAGCTGCCGCGCAGGACGCCGTCGGAAGCTGCGGCTTTGGCCATCTTTTCGAGTGCGATCTTGTCAATGACACGCTTGATGCGCTGCGTGGCCTCGCGAAGGAAGAACGGTTTCTCGACGAAATCATCGACGGAATGGTCCTGCGTGCTCAGCTTTTCCGTGATGTCGGCTTTGGTGGCCAGCAGAATAACGGCAGCACCCGCCGTCCGCGGACGGCTGCGCAGCTTCTCCACGAGCTGGCGGCCGTCCATCCCCGGCATGCGGTAATCGCTGACCAATAGGTCGGGAGGATCTTCCACCGCTTTCAGCAAGGCTTCGGCCGCGTCGGTGGCAGCGGTCACGTTGGCCAGCGGCGTCAACGCGTTGCGCAGCATCCCCACGATCATGGGATTGTCGTCCACCAACAAAAGCTTGATTTTGTTTGCCATGGACTACTTATGCTTGCGAGCGCGAATGTAGTCGCCGCTCTTTCCGCCCGTCTTGCGTTCCAGCACGATCTCCCGAATTTCAATGCCCTTGTCCAGGGCCTTGCACATATCGTACACGGTGAGCGCGGCGATGCTGGCCGCGGTTAAGGCTTCCATCTCCACGCCAGTCGCGGACGTAGTAGCAATTTGTGCGGTGATCGCGACGCCATTCTCGCACAGCCGCATGGTCACATCAACGTGGGAGAGAGGCAACGGATGGCACATGGGAATCAATTCGGCTGTCCGCTTCGCCGCCATGATTCCTGCCAAACGTGCGACCTCGAGCGGGTCGCCCTTAGGATTCTTCGGCAAAGCTTTTAGCACTTCCGGCTTCAAGACGACGAACGCGCTGGCTTCAGCCTCCCGCCTGGTTGAAGACTTGGCCGACACATCTACCATTTTGGCGCGCCCGGCGCGGTCGTAGTGAGAGAGCTTGCGCGGCATCGTGAAGCTCTATCTTACATGCTTGCTTGACTTCGGAAGGTTAGAAGCATAGTCTCCGGCTGCTCCCCAAAGTGTAGTTTTGCATTCCTTGACGGACCCACATGCCGTCAAGCACGAAGTTTTCTTACCTGTGAACCAAGGAGGTCGTACATGAACAAACTGAAGGGTTTGTGTATGGGGATTTTGGCATTCGCAGTATCGGGCGTAGCAGCGCAAGCGCAGTCAGCGGCAATGATGTCGCCGCCGAAGGTGCTCACCATCACGCGGGAGTTCGTCAAACCGGGTAAGGCCGGAGCGTTGCACGACAAAGCCGAGAGTGCATTCCTTCAGGCGATGGCCCACGCCAAGTGGCCGACCCATTATCTGGGAATGAATTCTCTCTCCGGCAAGGCGCGCGCCCTGTTCTTTAATGGCTACGATTCTTTCGAAGCCTGGGAAAAGGATGCGCAGGCCGTCGAGAAAAACGCAGCGCTGTCAGCTGCTCTGGAACATGCCTACGTGGCTGATGGAGACTTGTTGGATTCGATGGATGCAGGAGTGTTCGTTTACAACGAGGAATACAGCCTGCGCCCGCAGCCGGCAAGTGCGCAAACGCGATACTTCGAAATTTCTTTGTACCGCGTGAAGCCGGGACATCACAAGGAATGGGACGATGGCGTCAAGATGGTCCTGGCGGCGTATCAGAAAGCCAACCTGGGCACTCACTGGGCATGCTATGAGAACGCCTACGGCAGAGAGGATGGAACCTTTCTCTTCATCACTGCCCGGAAGTCCGCCAGCGAAATCGACCAGGACTTCGCCCATAACAAAGACTTCATGGCCGCCATGGGTGAGGAGGGCATGAAGAAGCTGGAGGAACTTTCCGCAGCGTCGGTTGAGACCAGCGAGCCCAACCTGTTCATGCTGAATCCGCATATGAGCTATGTGTCGGATGAGTGGATGAAAGCTGATCCGGATTTCTGGAAACCCAAGCCGGCTGCGGCAGCCGCGGCGGCGAAGAAGCCGGCAGAAAAGAAGAGTACCGGCCAGTAAGGCGTTCGACAGAAAAGCCTAAGCACGGACACTTCGCGAGTGCTCGCGGAGTGTCCTTTTCTTTTGTGCGCGAATCAGCGCATCAGCACCGGGACCCACTCGCCGGCTACGATACCCTCGCGATCTGGTGAGATTACGACGTAACAATTCGCCCGTGCAGTAGCTGCGATGTCTCCCGAACCCTGCCAGCGAACCAGTTCCACTTCCGCCTGCTCGAATTCTCCGCTGAGCACTGCCGGCAGAAAGCGTTTGAGCCCGGTTTTCGTCTTGATCTCGGACTTCAATTTGGCGTGCAGGAACACGAGGTTCCGTGGCGTCATGCCGGCTAATGCTTCCAATATCGGCCGGGCAAAGAGTTCAAACGTGACCATGGTCGAGACAGGATTTCCTGGTAAACCGAGGAAATACGTCTGCTCCGCAGCCTTCTCGTCCGCGCCACGCGGAATCCGCCCAAACACAACCGGTCTTCCCGGTTGAATCTGTGCTCCAGTAAAGAAAAACTCGGCCTGAAACTCGGCCAAGGCCTGTTCCACCAGATCGTACTTGCCCATCGAAACCCCGCCGGTCAGCAGCAACAGATCGGCCTCGAGACCGTCGCCAATCAGTTCGTCCAGCCGCTCGGGGTCATCCGGAGCAATGGGCAGCAGGACCGGCTCGCCCCCGGCAGCCTGAATCTGCGCTGCTAACGAATAACTATTCGAATTGCGAATCTGGGTTGGCGCGGGCAGGACGTCGATGTCTACAACTTCGTCGCCGGTCGAGAGCACGGCGACTCGCGGCCTGGAGTAAACCAGCAGATGCGATTTTCCAGCCGACGCGGCCACTGCAATCGCAGCGTGGTCGAGCCGCATGCCGGGAGCAAGCAGGCGTTCGCCGCGCTTGGCCTCGGAGCCCACGGCAACAATATTTTCTCCGGCTTGAACTGCTCTCGTGATTTCGACCTGGCTTCCCGTCCGGGCGGTGAATTCCACCATGACCACTGCATCCGCGCCCGGCGGCCCAGGGGCGCCGGTCATGATGGCCACAGCCTGACCGGTCTCGACTCGCAGGCCCGTGTCCGGCGCACCGGCCTTGCTTTCTCCCACGACCTGAAGCCTGGCAGGAAGCTGTGCCAGGTCCGCAGCGCGAACGGCGTAACCATCGCGAGTGGCGCGTGGAAATGGTGGGAAATTGCGGTCCGCGAGCACCGGCTCCGCCAGAACTTGGCCAGCGCCGTCGAGCAGTTCGACCAATTCCTTTCCCCGAGGGCGCAAACGGGAGGCATGTTCTTCGACCAGATGGCGTGCATCTTCGAAGCTCAGAATGGCGCTGGCTGCGGGCGTGGATGGCATCGTGGAGATGATACGAGGAGACGACGCGAAAATCTAACGGCCGGAGGCGAAAATGAAGATTTCAGATTGAGGACTGGAACGCTATCGCCCGTCTGCGATCTGAAATCTGCAATCTGGGATCTACAATCTGAAATCCGCCAGCGCTTTCCGCAGCTGTTCTGGATTGGTTGCATATCCCAGTGCGACTTTCGGATCCACCACTTTGGTCCTCACCAGTTTCTCGATTTCCGAGTCCAGATCGCGCATGCCTTCAGCCGCGCCGTTTTTCATGATCTGCAAAAGGATTTCACGCAAAAAACCGTTGCTGTTGCCGTCGAAAATCCCCGGACGAACCTTGAGAACCTCAACTGCCGCTGCCCGCCCACGGCCGTCGCATCGAGGAATAAGCCTTTGTGAAACCACAACGCGGATGGTCTTGGCCAACCGGCCGCGCACCACTTCGTGCTCCGCAGCCGAAAAATAACCTACGATGCGCTCCAGGGTCTTGCCGGCGTCCGGGGTGTTGAGACTGGAAAATACCAGGTGCCCGGTCTCAGCCGCGTCCAGCACCATCTCAACCGTCTCCCTGTCGTGCAGTTCGCTCACCAGGATCACGTTTGGCGCCTGCCGCATGGCAGCTTTCAAGGCTAGGGCAATGCTGTGGGTATCACTGTGCAGTTCCCGCTGGTGCACCGTCGCCCGCTTATGATTGTGCAGAAATTCAATTGGGTCTTCGATGGTGATGATATGGCAAAGCCGCTCCTGGTTGATGCGGTCCAACAGAGACGCCAGCGTCGACGATTTTCCCGACCCGCGCGGCCCCGTAACCAATACGATCCCTTCGTGAAGAGCGGCAACTTCAGCCAGTTGCGGCGGAAGCCCAAGCGAGGCCAGCTCAGGAACCGTAGTCGGAATCACCCGCATCACCACCGCACAACTTCCGCGTTGAATGAAAACGTTGACGCGAAAGCGGGCCAAGCCAGCCAGTCCGAAAGACACGTCGCAGGACCCCTGCTCGCGCAGGATGTTGATGGCCTGCTTGTTCTCCCCAATAAGATCGGCGGCGATGTGCCGCGTGTCGTCGGCGGTAAGCGCGCGAAAACCTTCAGCCTCGACTGTGATCAACTGGCCATGGACCTCTACCTGCGGCAACCGGCCGGGGGAGAAAATCAGGTCGCTGACCCGGTCATGCGCCCGCAGCATCGCGGCCAGCAGGGCATGAGTGTCGCCCATGCCCGAACCGTTGCGACGGTCGGTCGGAACAGCAGCGGTAGCAGTGCCTGTGGCAGTCACTTTATAAAGTGGAGACAGTTCGAGCGCCGGAAACACGGGAGCGCACCCAAACTTACTCTAGCGAAATTGGCATCGAGGTTCTACGAAGAACGTCTAGTTCATAGACCTTCGTAATGAGCATCCGCTGGGACTCTTGAGAAGCATCTGCTTTGCCTGGCGCTGGCTCTGCCTGTGACAAAAAAGGCGGCTGCTGGAGCCGCCCCTTCGATCCCCATTTAAAAGCTGCCTTAACTATTTGGATGGTTTCTTCTTGGTGCCGTAGGTGGTCTCGATTTTGGTCCCGAGCCCCTCCAGCATGGCCTTTGCCTCTTCCGCATGTGGCCCTGTTGGCGCCAATTCGAGGTATTTCTGGAAAGCCTCGGCCGTGCCCGGCGGCGCCACCATCTTGTCGCCCTGCAGGGTGGCCATTCCGATCAGATTCGTGCCCTTCCAGTAGTACGCGTCCGCCCGGTTCGGATCAGCCGCAATTGCCTTATCGAACGCTGCGATTGCAGCATTCCGCATCTCGGAATCATTCTTGGTATTGGCATTGGTCAACGTACCGCCCAGGTTGAAGTAGTACATGCCCGCGCCCGTTGGGTCGAGCTGTGCCGCCTGGGTATAGGATTTGATCGCGTCGGCGGTCTTACCAGCCGTCGCCTGGGCCTTGCCGAGATTGTTGTAGTACTGGGCGAGGACCTTGGTGGCATCCGGAGTCTTGTTCTTGGGGTCCGCATCCATGTTTTTCTGCTTCAGATCCACGGCCTTCTCGTAATCCGAGACGGCATCGTCGTAGTCCTTGGTCTTGACCGCGGCGTCCGTTTGCTTGTCACCCGCCTTGAAAGTGTAGTCGCCGAGTTTGGCCCATAGCAGATCGCGGTTGGGATCGACTTGCGTGGCATCGGTAATGGTTTTGACCGCAGTGTCAAAATCGCCCGCGTCTGCTGCCGCTTTGGCCGCAGCCAGCCTGTCATTCAAGCTCTTAATCGTCTCGTTTTCCTTGAGCGTCTTTTCCCGCTGCTCTTGTTGCTGTTTGGCCTGCTCGGCTGACATACCCTGCGCCTGAGCGGCATTGGCCATCTCTTTTTTCAAGTCGAAATCCTGGCTCACTTCGTCCAATTCGACATTGACTCCGTTGACATGAAACAGTTCCTTGCCATCCTTGCTGAGGGAGACCTTGTACCTTCCCGGCGCGATCCCCAAAGAGAAGTACCCGCCCTTGCCGTCGGTCTTAAGGTCGTACTTACGGCCATTCTCCATGTTCAGCCACTCCACAGTAGCGCCGACAATGGGTTTGCCATCCGTGTCGGTGCAGAGACCCTTGACCGTGCCGGTCGCCTGAGCCAGGGCTGTGGGCAAGCACGACAAAACTAATATCCCTATGAGGGCCGATACCACGAAACGTCGCTTCATCATTCGCCTCCGGCAGAGACAATTTGCTGATGCCATCGCTCTGCCCAATTGACCGTCAGTAAAAATTCTTCGGCTACAGCTTCGCGACCTCTTCCACGTACGCGATCGGGTCCGCCGCGTCTGCCTCTCGAAACGCCCGCAGGCGGAGCACGCAGCTGTCGCACACGCCGCAAGCGCGGTCTTCCCGGCTGTAACAAGACCACGTTAAATCGAAGGGCGCGCCCAATTCAAGGCCAAGCGTCACAATCTCGGCCTTACGCATTGCGATCAGCGGTGTGAGCACCTCGATTTTACCTTCCCTGGTTCCTGTTTTGACGACATCATTGAAAGCCTGATAATACGCCGGCCGGCAATCCGGATACCCCGAACTGTCCGGTTCAACCGCACCGATGTAAACCTTTTCCGCCCCCAATACCTCCGCCCAACTCACCGCAACGGCGAGAAAATGCGCGTTGCGAAATGGCACATACGTTACGGGCACGCCCTGCCCGATCGCATGAGACTCCGGCACAGCGATCTTTTCGTCCGTCAACGCCGATCCGCCGATGGCCCGCAAAGCCTCATTGCGGACCAGTAGTCGCTGATGAATTTCGAGACGATCGCAGATTTCGGAAAATGCCAGACGCTCGCGTGCTTCTGTTCGTTGCCCATAACTGACATGCGCCGCCGCAACCTCGCAATCCCGCGCCGCCAGCGCCGCGCACACACACGAATCCATCCCACCACTGAGCAGCACAACGGCGCAAGGCTTCATGGCAATTGGCACTTAGCAGTTAGCATTTGGCACGCAGCTCTAGTGGCCAAATGCCAAGTGCTAATTGCTAAGAGCTTCTTTATACTCCCTTCATTGCCGGGTCCCAGATGAACTTGTGGATCTGCAGCCCCAGGCGTGCGGGAACGTTGTCTGCCAGCATCCATTCGGCGAGTTCGCGAGGATCGAGCAAACAATGTGACGCGTCTCTACCGCCACCTGCGTCCTTGCTGAACGCGGGCGAGAACAAAACGGCATTCACCCGACCCGCCAGGCGATGTTGCGCCACGAAATCCCTTGCGAACTCATAGTCAGTACGATCACTCAACACAAACTTGACTTCATCGCCGGAATCGAGCGCTTCCAGATTTTCCAGGTGAAATGTGTCCCCTTCGCCTGAATTAGGACACTTTACGTCCACAATTTTGACTACACCTTTGGGAACCCGTTCCAGAGGACGCTCGCCGCTGGTTTCGAGCAGCACCGTATAGCCATCGTCTAACAAATGTTGCATGAGCGGTACGGCCTCCCGTTCTTGCAGCAGCGGCTCTCCGCCGGTGATTTCAACCAAGCCGCCGCCGGGACTCAGGTGCTCCACCTCCTCCAGCACTTCCTCCATCGTCATGCGATGGCCGCCTGTAAACGTGTACTCGCTGTCGCACCACGAACAGCGCAGATTGCAGCCGGTCAGGCGCACGAATATGCACGAAAGCCCCGCATAGGTGGATTCACCCTGGATCGACTTGTAAATCTCGGTGATCTGCATAGCCCGTAGCGCCGGCGTCTCGCCGACCCGATTGCGAACGGCGACGCCCGCTGGACATCCAAACGGACGGCGCCGTTACGACTCCGAATACGTCGCGGTCGTCGTGTCGGTTTCAAACACGGTCACATTCTTCACGCACACGCGGCCACTGGTCACGCGTTGCAATCGCGCGTTGCTTTCGTCGTAAAAATACTTGGCCAGGTTTTCCGCCGAAGGATTCAACACCGTAAACGGCTCCAGTTCGTTGATCATCTGGTGATCGAGCCGGTCGATGACATGCTTCATGGCATCACGCAGTTCTTTGAAGTCGAGCAGCAGGCCGGCCTTGTCCAATTCCTTACCCGCCAGCGTCACCCGCACCTTGTAATTGTGTCCGTGCGGGTTCTCACACTTGCCCTTGTAATTGCGCAGGTAGTGCCCTGCAGCAAAGGAGTCTTCTACGGTGACTTCAAACATGCATCCCCTCTCGGCCGCCCGCCGGCGTACGCCGCGCCAAGCCGCATTTTTATTGTACGACGGAGTGACCCGCTGCGGGCTTCTTGAATGTGCTAGTATGCGCAGGACTTTGCGGCGCTCACTTACCACGTGGACTTTTTCAGCCACTTTCGCCGGCTTACTCCTGTCCAGGCCAACACCTTCATAGCCTGCTTCCTGGGCTGGGCGCTGGATGCATTTGACTTCTTCATCCTCATCTTCTGTGTCAGCGCCATCGCCGGTCAATTTCAGGTAAAGGTCTCGGCCATCGCAGAAGCAATTTTCCTCACCCTGGCGATGCGGCCGGTTGGCGCATTTCTTTTCGGGCTGATGGCGGATCGCTTCGGCCGCCGTCCCACTTTGATGGTCGATATCATCGCCTATTCAGTCTTCGAGCTGGCCTCGGCATTTGCGCCTTCACTGAAGTTTTTTCTGATCATGCGCGCCTGCTTTGGAATTGCTATGGGCGGAGAATGGGGAGTGGGCGCCGCGCTGGCGTTTGAAACCCTGCCCAAACAAGGCCGCGGCTTTTTCTCCGGATTGTTGCAGGAAGGCTATGTGGTCGGCTACCTGATCGCCGCTTTAGTTTACGGAACGTTGTTCCCGATTTTTGGCTGGCGCGGCATGTTTGTCATCGGTGCTCTGCCGGCATTCCTGGTCATTTACATCCGCACGAAAGTGGATGAATCCCCCGCCTGGCTGCAGGGCCGCGTCGCCAGAAAAGCTGAGCGCCATCTCGGGAAGGACATTCGAAAATATCTAGGCAGCTTTCTGTTTCTAGTCGTCTTGATGTTCGCCTTCAATTCCTTCAGTCATGGCACGCAGGATCTTTACCCTACGTTTCTGCAAAAGAACCATCAACTGGCACCGCACACTGTTGGCTTGATCGCCATCATCTATAACATTGGCGGGCTTCTTGGCGGAATTCTGTTTGGAACCTGGTCGGAACGTATCGGTCGCCGACGTGCCATCGCTTTGGCCGCAGTGCTGGCGCTCCCTGCCATACCGCTGTGGGCCTATTCCCACACGGCTCCGCTGCTGGCCCTGGGCGGCTTTCTGATGCAATTCATGGTGCAGGGAGCGTGGGGAGTGGTTCCAGCGCATTTGAACGAGCTTTCGCCCCCCGCCGTGCGAGGAACCTTTCCAGGGCTTGCGTATCAGTTAGGCAACCTGCTCGCTTCGCGCAACGCGGTCATCCAGGCCAAGCTGGTCGAACAACATTACAACGGCAGTTACGCTCCCGTGATGGCCTGGACGGTGCTCATCATCGCCACCCTGGTTGCCGTGGTCACGTGGAGTGGAAGCGAACGCCGCGGGGCGGATTTGTCGAATACGAGTTAGCCCGCCCCGAAAAATTCTTCCACCCGCCTCATATCTGTCGTCTTCTTGTAATTTGGCAGGCTCTCCACAAATACCCGGCCATACTGTTTCTTCAAAATCCGGTTATCCAGTAGAACCAGCAATCCTCGGTCGTGCAAAGACCGAATCAACCGCCCGAAACCCTGTTTCAGCGTGATCACCGCGGCCGGCACCTGGTACTGAAAAAATGCGTTGCCGCCCTCCGCGTCGATCGACTTCACCCGCGCCGCCACCACCGGATCGCTCGGCACGGCAAACGGCAGTCGGTCAATAATCACGCAACTGAGCTGTTCTCCCTGCACATCCACGCCCTGCCAAAATGACGACGTAGCAAACAACACCGCATTGGTGGTCAAGCGAAACTCCTCGAGCAGCGCGCTCTTGGGCGCATCGCCTTGCAGCAGCATCGGATATTCGATTTCGCCCAGCAACCGCTGATAAACATCATTCATTTGCGCGTAGCTTGTAAACAGGACAAATGCCCGTCCGCGCGTGATCTCCAGCAGCCCGCGAATGCGGTCCGCAGCTTTCTCCGCAAACTGCGGCGTGCGTGGGTCAGGCAGGTCGGGAGGCACATAGAACAGCGCCTGGTTCTCGTAGTCGAAGTGGGACGGCAGCACCACTTCGCGCGTATGATCCAGTCCGAGCCGCCGCCGCATATACTCGAACCCTCCGCCTACAGCCAGAGTCGCTGACGTCAGCACGGCACATTCCAGCTTGTCGAACAGACACGCCTTGAGAATGGGCGCTACGTCAATCGGTGTCGCTTGCAAAAAAACGTTCGCCCTGTCCCGCGCGCCGCGCCTGCGCTCGATCCAGAAGACCGTGTTCCGATCCTCCGACTCCATCAGGAAGGCAAACTGCACTTGCAACTCCTGCGCTCGGCGCCCAAAATTGAGCACTTCCTCCGGCTTTGAAGAAAGATTCTCCAGTTCTGAAGCCAGCCGGGTGAGCGATTGCTGCAAGCCCAGAAACTCGTCGCCGTTTTCCTCCAGGAATTCCCGTCGGTTTTCAAAGGCAAAGCGGCCTTCACCCTGCGGCAACAACGCGAAGAAAAACATCGCCCGGTCGCGCAAACTCTTAACCGCACCTGCGAGCGACGCAGAGAGCAGATGATTGCGCTGCAGCGAAGCTTCCACGTCACGGCACAATTCTTCTACTCGCGAGTTGCTAATCGAGACTCCGAAATAGCTGCCGGCCACATCTTCCAGTTCATGCGCTTCGTCAAAAATCACGGCGCCGACCTCGGGCAGAATTCCGGCGTCGGGCGCATCCTCGGCCTGCTGTTTGATCGCTAGATCGGCGAAGAAAAGATGATGGTTAACGATGATAATGTCGCTCTCCATCGCCCGCCGGTGCATCTCGGTGATGAAGCATCTGTCCCACGAGCTGCACTTCTGGCCCAGGCAGGTGTCAGAGCGCGCGTCCAGCTTGTGCCACAGCGCGCTGGCTTCGGGCAGGGAGGCCAGTTCAGCCCGGTCTCCGGTCTGGGTCGTTTTCTCCCATGCGGCGACGGCCCGGTAGTGCTCAATTTCATCGAGACCGCTCAGCACCGGCTGATCGGTCAGATCGTACAGTTTCTTGCGGCACAGATAGTTGTTGCGTCCCTTCATGTAGCAGACGTTCAGCTTCGCTTCTCCGTTCGGAAAAAGCGCCTGCTCCAGAAATGGGATATCTTTGTGGAAGAGTTGCTCCTGCAGGTTTTTTGTTCCGGTCGAAATAATCACTCGTTTTCCGGAGCGCATCACGGGAAGCAGATACGCCAGCGTCTTACCGGTACCCGTGCCGGCCTCGACAATCAGATGCCGCTTTTCTGCGAGCGCCTGCTCGACCGCCTGGGCCATCTGCAGCTGTCCGCGGCGAAATTCGTACGCAGGATGCGTGCGCGAGAGCACGCCGCCGGGCCCGAAGAAGTTGTAGAGAGCAACCTCGGACTTTTTGGCAGGAACAGCGGGCTGGGAAGTCGAGGCCACAGAGTCTCTATAATAAGCTCCTCGAACCACGCAGGCCCAGACGTCATCGTCTGGGCGGGCGAGGAAACCTCGCCGGAAGCGCCGAGTTGCGCTCAGTCGGGCAGGTGAGGACACCTGCCGCTACGTGTTCCGTGCAGCGACATTGACCGAAATTCCTGACAAATCGCGCTCGTCCCCTACCCTCGCCATCGTGGGCCGCCCCAACGTAGGCAAATCTACGCTGTTTAACCGTCTGATCGGTTCGCGGCGCGCCATTGTGGGCGACGAGCCCGGCATTACCCGCGACCGTCTTTACGGAGAAGCCGAGTGGCGCGGACGCTGGCTGCGAGTCGTGGACACTGGCGGAATCATTCCTGAAGATAAGGATTTCATTCCCTCCGAAATCCTTCGCCAAGCCAAGGTCGCCCTAGATGAAGCCAGCGCCATCGTGATGGTGGTCGACGGGCGCAGTGAGATTGCCGCTCCAGACTTCGAACTGGCCCGCTTGCTCAACCGGTGCGGAAAGCCGCTGTTCTTGGCCGTCAACAAAATTGACACCGACAAACAGCAGCCGCTTGCAGACGATTTTCATCGCCTGGGGATTCGCAGGCTGTTTCCAGTCGCCGCAGAAAATGGCCGCGGTCTGGACGAACTGCTGGATGCGATTCTGGAGGTGCTTCCGGCGGGAGAAACAAGCACAGAGGGCACAGAGAACACCGAAGAAAGGGAAGAACATGCGCCGGCGGAGACCAGAGTCGCCATCATCGGCCATCCCAACGTGGGCAAGTCGACGCTGCTGAACCGGCTGACCGGAACTTCACGCGCCATAGTTTCACCCGTTCCCGGAACTACGCGCGATGCCGTCGATGAAGTCGTCGAGCGCGATGGCCGCCGTTTTCGCTTCATTGACACTGCCGGAATCCGCCGCAAGGGCAAGACCCACTTGATGGCCGAAAAGTTGTCTGTGGTCATGGCGCGCAAGCATCTCGAGGCAGCGGACGTCGCTCTGCTGGTCATTGACGCCACCGAAGGCGTGAGCGCCCTGGATGCGGCCATTGCCGGCTATGCGCACGAGAGTGGCCGCTCGGTCATCATCCTGGTCAATAAGTGGGACCTGGTTGTCAGCGGCCAGCAAAAAGCGGGGAGGCAAACCAAGGCTGCGAGGATGCAGGAGAGCAAAAGGCCCGCCGACCGCGCTGCTTACGAGCAAAGATTGCGCTACGCGCTCAAGTTTCTGAACTATGCTCCGGTTCTGTTCGTCTCCGCCGAGAAGGGCACGGGTGTCGAAAAGATTTTGCCGACGCTGGAGATTGTTGCAGCCGAACGACGCAAGCGCATCTCCACGGCTGAAATGAACCGCTTCCTGGAGCATGTGGATTTCGAGCGCGCTTCTGTTCCCATGCGGCAGCGAGTAAAGATTTATTACTTGACGCAGGCCGAAGTTGCTCCGCCCACCTTCATTCTCTTTACCGACCGCAAGGTGAAACTGCATTTCTCCTACCAGCGGTTTCTGGAGAACCAGATTCGTCACGCCTTCGGCTTTGTTGGCACGCCGATCTGGATCAAGAACCGGGCAAGCGACTAGCGCGGGTTTATTGGTCTTTCGTCAGCAATCCGACACGCTGCACGCCCGCCTCGTGCGCAATATCGATCACCTCGGCCACATACTGGAAATCAATATCATCATCACCGCGGACGAATGCCACACGTTCCGCCCGCAATTTGTAGATGTCTTGCAACCGGGTCTGCAGTTCGTCCCACTTCACAGTTTCCTGATTGATTTTTAGAAGCGGAGGCTGGTCCGGCGCGCTCCAAGCCACTTGGATGACAATGGTTCGCGCCGCCTCCGGGGGCTGTTGCTGCTGCGTCGACTGCGGAATCTGCGCCTCCAGCCCTTTTTCCTTCGACATCGACACCACAACCATGAACACAATGATCAGCACCAGCAGCACATCAATCAGCGGGGTGACGTTGATCTGCGGATGAGACGGACCACCGCTTGCCATCGAGAACGCCATGGAAATTGCTCCTCTCGGGCACGCGTGTCTGAGAAGATTGGACACCTGCGGTCGGGAAAATGTTCCTGTGCACAATCCCCGGCCATCCGTGAGAAGATCGAAATCTGCCACATCGCAAGCGCATGACCGATCGACACACACTGGCCTTCTTCTTGTTGGTCTTGTTTCTCGCCGAAATCACTCCCGCCTGTGCCCAGGACAACTACGAAATTCAGGTGTATGGAGCGGAGACGGTAGCGCCCGGCAACACAATGGTCGAATTGCATTCCAATTTCACCACTGAGGGCAGCAAGACAGTTGTTGATGGTGTGCTGCCCACCAATCACGCTGAGCACGAAACCGTCGAGATTACGCAGGGCTTCACCGACTGGTTCGAAACCGGCTTCTATATCTTCACCAGCATTCAGTCCGATGGCGGCTGGCAATGGGTGGGTAACCATATCCGCCCGCGCTTCCGCATTCCGGAGGCCTGGAATTGGCCCGTCGGCGTCAGCCTGTCAAACGAAATCGGCTATCAGCGCCGCGACTTTTCAGTGGATACCTGGACCTGGGAAATCCGGCCAATTGTAGATAAGAAGATGGGTCTGTGGTATTGGAGCTTTAACCCAACGCTCGACCGCTCCTGGCATGGCCTAAGCGTCAACCAGGGCGTGGTGTTTTCGCCAAATGCGAAGTTCAGCTACGACTTCACCAAACACATCGCGGGAGGCCTGGAATATTACGGGTCAATGGGACCAATCACTGGGTTTCTTCCCCTGCGCCAGCAACAGCAGCAATTTTTCCCGACGATTGACGTCGACTTCGGTCCGGACTGGGAATTTAACTTCGGCGTGGGCATCGGCGCGACCACTTCCACCGATCATCTGATCATCAAGTGCATTATCGGGCGCCGGTTTTCGTGGTCACATCATAAGTGACGTGTTGCATCTGCCTTCATACTTCTGGCTTCTGCCTTACTCGTACCTCAGCGCTTCCACCGGATCGAGCTGCGAGGCCCGTAGCGCGGGCACCAAGCCGCTGATCACGCCGACGACCAGCAGCACCAGCGCCGAAAGCGTCAGGGTCATCAGAGAAATTCGCAAGTGGATGTCGGCCTTGCCGGAATCGTCTTCAAAAAGAGGTCCCATCAGAGGCAACGTCCCCACTGCTGCAGCAATACCGTATGACAGCAGGACACCGATGGCGCCGCCGATCAGCATGATCAGAAGAGTTTCAGCCAGGAATTGGAACTTAATGTGCCGCTTCCTGGCACCCAGGGCACGACGGAGCCCGATTTCGCGGATGCGTTCATCCACCGACACCAGCATGATGTTCATAACGCCGACGCCGCCAATACCCAGCGTGAGCGTGCCAATAAATGTGAGCAGCACCTGCAACCCGATCGTCAGGCCGTCAATCACAGGGCGAAACTCATCGCGCCCAAACATCTGAATTGCCTTTTTGTCCGTCGGCGAAAACTGTTGGCGGGTCGCAATCGCGGCCAGCACCTGGGCCATCGCCGGCTTTTCAAACTGCGGCGCGATTGGCTCGAACACCATGACGGCGGCGTAGCGCGTGTTCCACAAGTCTCCCGCCGCGGTATACGGGATCCACACCGACTCATCGTCGCTGCTGAAATAGTTGCTCAGCTGGATCTTGCGCGCCATTACTCCGATCACGGTGAAGCGTACGCCGCCGATCAGCACCGTCTCGCCCACCGCCGGGCGCCCGCTGAACAGTTGCTCGCGGATTCGTCCACCGAGAAAAGCCACTCGCCGCCGTTCCAGAAAATCACTGGCATTGATCCAGCGCCCTTCCGCCGCCACCTCATTCCTCATTTCCCCGTACTCCGCGCAGACGCCGCGGATGGCGGCGGTGCCCGCCATGCGATCCCCGTAGGCGATGCCCGGGCGCCGCACGGTTTCAAGGCAGACGTGCTTCACCAGCGGCGCTGTTTCTTTCACCATGTCGAGATCGGCCTGTTCGAAGACAACTTTCTTACCGGCACGCTGTCCGCCGGGCTGCTCGCTGGTCTGCTGCGGCCAGCAGACGACTACGCTCTTGCCGAAGGCATCGAAACCACCGACCAGAATCTGCCGGAAGCTGCTGCCATAGGCGATCAGCAAGGTGACCGTGGCGATGCCCCACACGATGCCGAGCATGGTCAGCAAGCTGCGGGTGTAGTTGCGCCGCAGGGCGATCCAGGCTTCGCGGATGATTTCGGTCAGCATGCAATTTCCAACAAGGAAGCTCGCTTCGCGCTTTATTGCAACCTCGCACGCGAGCTTGCGCGCGGTAGCTCGCCCAGATCCTTCGCCAGGCAAAGAGCGGCCTCACTCAGGATGACAAACTTCTATACTTTATCCTCCTGCCTCGAAGCGCAGCGCCTCAATCGGGTCGATGGACGCGGCCTTGCGCGCGGGAAACAGCGAGGCCACGATGGCCGTCGTCCCAAGCAAACCGGTCGCCAGCAAGCCCGAGGTCCATGTCGGCAGCAGGCCGGCGAAGAAATCCGGCATGGGAAGCAGATTCACCAGGAAGCACAGCCCATAAGCAAATCCCATCCCAATCCCGCCACTCAGAAAAGCAATGATGAGCGCCTCGAAAAAGAACTGCTTCAAAATCGTGTTCGCCGGCGCGCCAATCGCTTTGCGTACGCCGATCTCGCGAGTACGCTCGCGCACCGCGACCATCATCACGTTCATCACGCCGATCCCGCCGAGAAAGAGCGTCACGATCCCCACCGCTCCCAGAAAATATTTCATTCCGTCAGTCATCTGCCGGAAAGCCTTGGCCTCTTCCACCGTATCCCAGATGGGACAAGCTTCTTTATCGTTAGGATCGAACCGGTGCATGCGCCCAAGCGCAGCGCGCACTTCGTGTTTGCACGCCTCATGTTGCTCCACCGATTTCGGAGTCACGATCAACTGATCGAAAGTGGTGGGCGTGCCCGGAGGCTTGTCCGGAAAGTCGCGCCGCATGGCGGAGAATGGAATGAAAATTTTGTTTACATCCCAACCGTCGTAGCTCGAGTCCTGCTTTTTCTGCGCCATCACGCCGATGACCACGTAAGGAAAGGCATTCAAGTAAATGTTTTCTCCGACCGCATTGCGGCCGGGGAAAAGCTGCTTGGCGGCGTCACTGCCGAGGAAGGCCACGCGGCGGCCTTCGCGCTGATCGTCCCAGTTATAGAACCTTCCCTGGCCAACGTTCAGGCTGCGGATGTAGCCGAACTGCGGCAGGGAGCCGGTCACCAGAAACGCGGCGTTGTTGTAGTTGCTGTGAATCTGAACATCGTCCTGCTCGAGCTCCGGGATCTCATATTCGCAATCGGGCGATTCCGCCTGCACCACCGGCACGTCGGGATCTTCCCAGTGGACTGATCGACCGGCGCGGGTTCCGCCGGCCTGCAGGCTGGTGCGGCCATGGAAGACGATCATGACGTCCTTGCCCAGGGTCTCGGCCACTTTGGCTTGGCCCACGCGCAAGCCTTCGCCAGCGCCGACCATGAGCACGATCGAAACAATCCCCCAGGCAATGCCAAACATAGTGAGGAACGTGCGCAGCTTGTGCGACCAGAGGGTGCGGAAGACATCGCCAATGAGATCGCGCAGAACCATCTTCTTCTCTGATTGGACGGCTGGGCTGCCGGTTCGTGAGCCGGGACAGACTGGGCCGTCTCTAAGTTTAGGTACGTGTTTTCAGGGCGTTTCGTTCCGTAGGCCCAGATGCAAAGTCCACCACGGAGGCACCAGGGCCACGGAGTTGTTATTGTTTACCGATGATTAAATCCCAAGCTTCGCGGAACTGTTCAAAGCGGCCGCAGCCGCGTTTCGTCGTGCCTTCCGGATAGACACGGATTTGCATGTGGTGGGCGATGGCGCCGACCGGGATGATGTACCAGGCGTCATGCGCGACCACGTAGGCGGCGAAGAAGTCGATGTCATCCGCCGTGTATGGGATGTGGCGTTGGCCGCGTCCTCCGAAGCCGACGTGGATCGTGTACCCGCGGCGGCTGTGGGTGAAGGCGGATTTCACCTGAACGCGCACGGTGCGCTCGCCGGTCACCACCACAAAATCGAACGGCAGACTGTCGCCGTAGGGCTTGCAGACGCCGAGTCCCAGGCTGGCGGCCTTGAGGACAAAGACCAGTTCCCCGAGTTCACCCTTTTGTTTGGTGTAACGCCCCTCGCCGCACGCCTTGGCGCGCAGCACGGTGCAGGTGTCAGAAAATTTGCACTCGCCCATCACATCTGTCCGTTTGGTTGAAATAGAAATGCGCCGGTGGATGCCGGCGCACGTGAAAAAGCAAAAGGCACGGCAGAAGCCGCGCCTTGATTTCTTTCTATCTACTTTCAGACTAGCAAATTTCAAGGGAAAGTGTGACACGGTTTTGGGAAATATTTCATGAACGGAATGAGCGAGTTAGGGGAAATCGAGGTGGTTGGGGGGCTTGACAAGAATTTTGGAAAACGTGGGCGGAAGGGGTTTGAGGGTGGAAATCCCGGTTTTGGGAAGGGCGGTTTGCGAGGCGGGCGGCGGCGAAACCAACGCTCCGCGGGTTCGCGACTGGGCGACACGGTGGTGTCGGGCGGGGCCAGGGTTAAGAGGTAGCGGGATTATTACTTCGCTCAACTTGGAGGTAGAATCCAATGAGCCTCCGGCCACGGCTGCGCGTCAGACTCTTAGAGATTCTAACGGGGACAATTGAATCCTTTTCCGCTGGCTTTTAGCCGAGGGCGGGAAGGTGTGCAGGCTGGCTACCCAGCGCAATCCTGACGGGCATAATCCGCGATATTGGAGGAGACACCCGGAAGCGCTATCCAGCAAGCAGCATGCTATGGATACGCGAAATATTCAGAGCACAGTTAAGCAACCGATTCGTCAACGGCTGTTGGCGTTTGTGGAACAACCACTATTCACTCTTTCAGTTGGCATCATTGGAGGAATAGTGGGATTGTTTCTATACAGTCCGGTACTCGCGGTATGCGGGGTATGTGTAATTCTCGCTTTTCATCGGGCGAAGGTTGTAAATGGAGAATCGTTTTGGAAGGTTCAGATTCCATCTTATGTAGTGTTGTGCAGCGTGGTCATCGTCAGTCTTTACGGTTTGCATTTAGTGATACAGAAGAAGCTCGCAGAAGCACCTCCCACACAACATGTACCGACGGCATCTGAAATTGCCGACGAACTCGAAAAGAGACGCCTGCAAAATAGCCCAACCGCCGCATCTACGGTGCTCCCACCTGCTCCGACTGTTTCAAAAGCGGTAGGTGATCCATTCGAGTTGGAGATTGAAAATTCAGGGTTACTTGCTGACAGTAGAGATTGGGTAAACGGCTTTTGGATGCGATATAGATATGCGGGTGGCGAAGTTCTGGTACCAGCTAACCTTACGGCGTTTCTTCGTATCGTAAACAAGCAAGCGATCCTGAATCACGTCGCGTCATACACAATGGAAATGCAGCTAGATGGCCAGAAGTGGGCTACTCTCATTAACCTCGAAACGGTTGGGGCTGATATTTACAATGCTTATCCGCAGGGTCTCCACTTCTCCCTCGATGCAGCATTTACAGAGTGTTTGCGAACTGCAATTCGCGAGGATTTTAGTCAATGGGGGCTGGACAACGAGTTAGAAAAATCTAACGCCGCTATAGCCCCGCGTGACATGGTTAGAGGTTGGGCAATGTTTGAGTATCCACCAGAATTAGAACATGTTACTGGTCGGGAATTGCTCAAACTCACCGTCGTTGATGTGTCGGGAGCATCTTCTTACTTAATTCATAACAGGCAGAGCGAACACCAAAATAGAAATGCATTGGGAAACTACCTCAATCTTGCACATGACAAGACAACTGTAGATTTATCCTCGTTGCCAAGGAGTCATTTACCAAACTTGCCACGGATCATGCAGCCCTAGTTAGTTCTTTGTACTCTAGATTGCGTGAGTCGATCAGTCTTACGTTCTCCCGGATATACTTCGCCAGTGTGCCGCTCTTAGCGTCCTCAGCATGGGAGACCGAGATCCTTCGGCCCGCGAAGAAAGGCGCGGGCTCTCAGGATGACAGCGCCGCTGTACGCGTGAGGACGCCCGTCCCCACACGACCGGTGCCGACCCGTCGCAACGTGGACCGTGGCGAGGGCAACCGCTTCCTAGCCGGTGTAGACCGTGCCTTCCTCGACAAAGCAGAGCGGGTTCTGCCAAGGGTCCTCGACATAGATAGAAGGAGCGCTCGCCCCAGGGACGGACCACAATGCCGCCGCCGGGTGCGTCATGGACGTCCTCACGCGAGAGACACTTTAGGGCCTTGGCCCGCTCGTAGACCGCTTCCAGATCGTTTACCGTGAAGTAAAGCGCTTTGGCCGCAGGGTGCGGCGCATGCGACGAGGAAACGTCGAGCACTTGCAGGGTCACGGGCCCGCAATTGAAGTAGCAGCGCGAACCCGCCTGCTTGCGTCCTTCGACGCCGAGCAGTTTGGTATAGAACGAAATGGCCGAGTTGAGATCGCCGACTTCGATGTTGAGCCGGAAGAATTGCGGAACGTCGTTGGCTGCGGTGCGCTTTGGGTTTGCTTTCTTCGGTGGTTTGGCTGGCATAGTAGTTTCTCCTCAGTGCTTGCTGTTTTTTGAAAAGTGGGCGAGCCAGTCGCGGACCAGCTCGAGCCGTTTGCGCTGGATGCTGTAGATGCGCATGCGGCCCTGCTTCTGGTGAGTGAGCAGGCCGGCCCGCTCGAGGACGCGCAGGTGCCGGGTGGTGGTTTGCCAGGCGTGCTCAAAGATGGCCGCGATTTCACCGGCCGTCATCGAGCCGCCGTTGAAGTAAATGGTAAGCAGCACGCGCCGCCGGGCGGCGTGGGCCAAGGCGGCGAAGACCGATTCATACACATCAACGCGCGGCTTCGGGTCCTGGCGTGGCATCTGACATTATTAAGCCAGTTGGCTTAGTATCTGTCAAGAGATATTTAGCGTAGCGGCTTAGTATTTCTCTGAGTAGATTCAAAAGCAGATTCCTCACCGCTAAAGCGGATTCGGAATGACAAAGGGGAAGGGTTGAGTATCGCTCCGACTTGTCAGGTCCCTCGACACGCCCTCGCCGCTCTGCGGCTGCGGGCGGCTCGGGATGACAAGTTGGTCTGGATGGGGGGACCGCGCCACACATTTTGTATTACTATCTTCTCCTGACTTATGAGGAGGAGACATGGCCGAGGAGAAGCACAGCCACCATCATCCGGATTACGACCAGCGGATTAAGACGCTAGAAGAGCAGATCAAGAAACTGCAGAAGGACGTTCACGAGCTGAAGCACAAGGTGGAAACCCACGATCATCCGCACACTCACTGAGGCGACGGATGAAGCTCGGCTTTGTCTCGAGCTAGCCAGCCCGCGAATTCCCTGAGCGCCAGCTCGCATTGCAAACGATGACGCTCCTTGCGGTCGCGGATGTTGCGAGTGAGGGGCGGCAACAGGTCAAACGTGATGTTGGCGGGCTGGAATCTCGCGGGGTCAGCCTGGGTAATGTAGTGCATCAGCGAGCCTAAGGCGGTGGCCCGCGGTGGTGGGAAGGGTTCGGCGCCGCTCACCAGAGCTGCTGCGTGAATGCCGGCCAGCATTCCGGTCGCGATCGATTCCACGTAGCCTTCCACTCCGCAAATTTGTCCGGCGAAGAGCACGCGCGGGTGCTGCTTCATCTGAAGCGTGTCGGTAAGAAGAGTGGGTGCGTTGATGTAAGTATTGCGATGAATTTGTCCGTAGCGCAGGAAACGGGCATTCTCGAGCCCGGGAATCAGCCGCAGCACGCGCGCCTGTTCGCCGAACTTCAAGTGGTTCTGGAAGCCGACCAGGTTGTAGGAATCAGCCCGCAGATTTTCCTGCCGCAATTGCACCACCGCATACGGCATATGCCCGGTGCGAGGATCTTTCAGCCCCACGGGCTTCATCGGGCCAAAACGTAACGTATCGCGGCCGCGGCGGGCGATTTCCTCGATGGGCAGACAGCCTTCAAAATAATTCAGCTTCTCCCAATCGCGCTCTTCAACCGATTGGGCCGCAAGCAGGGCATCGTAGAAGCGGTCGTATTCGTCCTTCGACATGGGGCAGTTGATGTAGTCGGCTGTGCCTTTGTCGTAGCGCGCGGCCAGGTAGACCTTCTGCATGCCGATGGAATCGGCCTCCACGATGGGGCTGATCGAGTCGTAGAAGTAAAGGTGGGAAGCTCCGCTGAGGCGCGCGATCTCTTGCGACAGCGCGTCGGAGGTGAGCGGACCGGTGGCGATGATCGTGATCCGGTTTTCATGGATCTGCGTGACTTCTTCGCGGTGAACTGTGATCAGCGGCTCATGCAAAATCGCCTGGGTGACCTCCGCCGCGAAACGCGTGCGATCGACCGCGAGCGCATGGCCAGCGGGGACGGCACATTCGCGGGCAATCTCGATCAACGGCGATCCGGCGCGGCGCATTTCTTCCTTGAGCAGCCAGGGCGCAGTGTTCTCGGTCTCGGATTTCAGAGAGTTGGAGCAGACGAGTTCGGCGAAGTCGGCGGTTTGGTGCGCGGGAGTCTGGCAAATCGGGCGCATCTCGCAAAGTTCGACGGCAACGCCGCGCCGCGCACACTGCCACGCGGCTTCCGATCCGGCAAGGCCTGCGCCGATGATGCGGACTGCGTCTCTCATTGATCCTTATGTTGTCATCCCGAGCGGAGTGAGGGATCTGCAGTTCTGCCGCTGTAACGAAAACTGCAGATTCCTCGTCGCTCTCGCTCCTCGGAATGGCAAGGACTTAAATTTTCGGCGGTTCTCAACAAACCTTGCCGCCGCAGCTTACAAAATGATTCTTTCATCGCCGACCCGCCGCGTCACGTGTTCGCGATCCAGGTATTCGAGCAGCGGAATGGCGTACTTGCGACTCACTCCCGTCAAATCTTTAAACCGGGCGACATCAATTCTAGGCGACTTTGTTTTCTCAGCTGCCATGCGTCTGCGAAGGTCGGCCAGTGTGTCCTGATGAAAGACGAGGTCTTCTGAGATTTTCACCAGAACCTTCTCACGCAGAAGCAGCGTAATAATCTTCTGGGCACGCGCTCTATCGATTTTCAGTCCGGCGAGGACTTCTTTCAAAGCGGGCACTTTCAGTCCAGCCGAGGCAAAGGCCGTCTCAATGGCGCGCTTGGACTCAACCTCCTCATCTTTCATGGTCACTGCGGCGCGCCCTGCCATGCGAACAAATTCACTCGCTATTTCCAGCTTTTTCTCGCGAACGAGCATATCCAGCGCGGCAGCGAAAACTTCTGCAGCGAGATTGAGGCCGAGTTGTTCGCGAAGCGTTTCTTTGCTGATACCGGGAGCCAACGGATTCTGTTGATGGAACTTTGCTACCGCCACGAGCAGAAGCTGCTTTAGGCCCGTCATCGCGCTGGAATCGATGAACAGATCGCCGATCCTCAGAACGTCACCGCGCGCGAGCGGGCCGCGGAGGTTCGCTTCTATTGTCTCTGAGCGCGAGCCGGTTTCGGCCACAGCGTTTTGCAGCGAGAGCCCCGCAGACCCGCGCCGCACAATTCGCGCCATGAGGATCTGCTCCGAATTGCCCTCCGCCGCGACCTTCAGAAAATGTTCTCGGGCTTCGGGCTTCAGTTTCGGCAAAGGGGACGCATCCAAAACCACGCCACCGCCAATCGTCACCACCAGAGAAAACTGGCGGACGATGAAACGGTCGCCGGGCAACAGCAGTGTTGGTTGAGCCAGCCGCAAGTGCGCGAAAGCAGACTGCCCAGGCGCGACGTGCTTTTTCCCGTACAACCGGACCGTCGCGAGCGTCTCCGAAGTGTGGGAATGAAAATGCAGGCGAGCGCCCTCTTTCATAGGCTTGGCCGAAGAAAGCAGCGTGAGTTCCACGTCCAGGCGCGAGGCCGGTTGAAACGTATCGGCGGGAGCGAGTGTCATGCCGCGCGACAATTCCTCGGTGGTTACGCCGGCGAGATTCAGCGCGGTGCGCTGTCCCGCCACTGCGTGATCGGCGGCTTCGCCATGCACCTGCACCCCGCGCACCCGGACCCGGCGGCCCTGGGGAAGGACAGCCAACTCGTCGTCTTTGCGGACCGTGCCTGAAATCAGGGTGCCCGTGACCACAGTCCCGAAACCTTTCATGGTGAAGACGCGATCAATGGGCAACCGGGCAATCGCGTTTGAGTCTCTGGCTGGGACCTGCGCTACGGCCCGCACTAGCGCGCGTTTCAAGTCTTCGATTCCCGCGCCGGTAAGTGCGCTCACGGCAATGGGTTCCGAGTTTTCTAAAAACGACCCGCGGACGAACTCTTCCACTTCCATCCGCACAACATCCAGAGTTTCTGCATCGACCAGGTCGGATTTCGTCAGCACGGTGATGCCGCGCCGGACTGCAAGCAACCGGCAGATGTCGAAGTGCTCGCGGGTTTGCGGCTTGATGGATTCATCGGCGGCGATCACTAGCAAGACGAGATCGATGCCGCCGACGCCGGCCAGCATGTTGCGGACGAAACGCTCGTGGCCGGGAACGTCTACGAAGCCGAGGCGAAGAGTGTCGCCGTCTGGTGTGGGCAGTTCGAGGTGTGCGAAACCAATGTCAATGGTGATGCCGCGCCGTTTTTCCTCTTCCAGCCGGTCGGCGTCAATGCCGGTCAACGCCTTTACCAGCGCGGTTTTCCCGTGGTCGATGTGGCCGGCGGTGCCGACGATGACGGATTTCATGCAGAGGGAATGATACTAGAGGGTGGGCGGCGGTCGCTGCCCCGCGGCCGATGGCGCCCGCCGCGAATGCATAAGTCCTTCGACTGCATCAGTCTCGCGCAAGCGCGAGAGCAATTTCGCTCAGGATGACAAAGTTGGGTGGGATGGGAATGTGATGGTTGAACATCATCTTCTTGCTACAAATGGGCCTCCCGACATGCGAAAATGGAACTTCCTCATGAATACAGTTGCCGCTCCAGCCATCACTCCAGAACTCGTCCAGGAACACGGTCTCACGCCCGAAGAATACGAGAAGGTCAAGCAACTGCTTGGCGGGCGCGAGCCGACGATCACCGAGCTGGGCATCTTCAGCGTGATGTGGAGTGAGCACTGCTCTTACAAGTCTTCCCGTGTGCATTTGAAGCGCTTGCCGACCCGCAGCCGGCGCGTAGTGCAGGGGCCGGGCGAGAATGCCGGCATCATCGATATTGGGGATGGATGGGCCTGCGCGTTCAAGATCGAGTCGCACAATCATCCTTCGTTTATTGAGCCGTTCCAGGGCGCGGCGACGGGAGTGGGCGGAATTTTGCGCGATATTTTCACCATGGGCGCGCGGCCGGTGGCAATCATGGATTCGCTGCGGTTTGGGCCGATCACACGGTCGCCTGGCGGCGACCGGACGGGTCTGAGACCCATCCCCACACAGACCGCGCCTACACAAAAAGAGCTTCACAAGAATCATTCGCTGCTAGAAGGCGTGGTCAGCGGGATTGCTTCTTATGGAAATTGCTTTGGTGTGCCTAACCTCGGCGGCGAGACGAAGTTTGAAGCTTGTTACTCGGCCAATCCGCTGGTGAATGCTTTTGCGCTGGGCCTGGTGCGACGAGATCAGATTTTCTACGCCAAGGCGTCTGGCGAGGGCAATCCGGTCATTTATGTTGGTTCGAAGACCGGGCGCGACGGCATCCATGGGGCGACGATGGCCAGCGAGGAGTTCAGCGAAGCCTCCGAGGCGAAGCGGCCCAACGTGCAGGTTGGCGATCCCTTCCTTGAAAAATTGCTTTTGGAAGCATGCCTCGAGGCGATGCAGACCGGCGCTATCGTCGGCATTCAGGACATGGGCGCGGCGGGTTTGACTTGCTCGACATGCGAAATGGGCGCGCGCGGCAAGGTTGGGATCGAAATTGAGTTGGACCGCGTGCCGCAGCGTGAGACCCACATGACGCCGTACGAGATCATGCTGAGCGAATCGCAGGAGCGCATGTTGCTGGTGGCACAGAAAGGCCGCGAGCAGGAAGTGTTGCGTGTTTTTGAGAAGTGGGGACTGGATGCGGTTGAGATCGGCCGCGTTACCAATGATGGCAAGATGCGCGTGCTGGAGCACGGCAAGGTTGTCTCCGAGATTCCCAACGAGGCACTGACCGATGATGCGCCGCTGTACAAGCGGCCTTTGGCGCGCTGGGAGCCTCCGGTACCGAGGGAGATGCCGGAGGGTATCAGTCTCGCTCAGGCAGGAGATCTCGCGGAAAATCTAAAGCGCCTGCTGGCAAGTCCGAACATCTGCGGCAAGCGCTGGGTGTGGCAGCAATACGATCACATGGTGCAAACCAATACGGTAGAAGCTCCGGGCGCGGGTGATGCTGGAGTCATCCGCATTAAGGGTTCACAACGCGGACTGGCCATGGCGTTGGACGGCAACGGGCGCTGGTGCTATCTCGATCCGCAACTCGGAGCAATGCACGCGGTGGTCGAGGCTGCGCGCAACGTAGCCTGCACGGGCGCGACTCCTGCCGCCGCAACGAACTGCCTGAATTTTGGCAATCCGGAGAAGCCGCACATCATGTGGCAGTTTTCCCAGGTCGTGGATGGCATGACCAAAGCCTGCGAGGAGCTGGACATTCCCATCACTGGAGGCAATGTCAGTTTCTACAATGAAACTTTGGGTGAGGGCATTTATCCGACGCCGGTGTTGGGCGTGGTTGGCATTCTCGAGGATGTTCACAAAGCTGTGTTCCCGCACTTCCGCCAGGCGGGGCGCTCGGTTGTGCTGCTGCGTGCTTCCGAACCGGGAGACCTCACAGATGCTGAATCGGAGTTTGGCTCTTCGGAGTACGCGAAGGAAATTCTGGGGACAGTGTGGGGATTTCCTCCCGCGTTGGAATTGAAGCGGGAAGCGGCGCTGCAGGAGGCATTGGTCGAGATCATTCAGGCGGGACTGGTCGAGTCGACGCACGACTGCGCAGAAGGTGGGATCGCGGTGACGCTGGCGGAATCAGCATTCGCTAACGTCGGCGTGAGTGTGAATTTGGGCTCGCAAGGGTTGCCGGCGGAGTTTGTTCTGTTCGGCGAAGATGCCAGCCGGGTAGTGGTGAGCTGCGACCAGAGTAATCTCTCGGGAATCAAACAAATAGCGGTAAAATACGGCATCTCAGCGGACGTGATCGGGGAAACGGTTTCCGAACAATTGGAGATCAAGCTGGATGGCACGGTTGTGGTGTCGGCCAGCGTGGATGAGTTGCGGCAAAGTTATGAGGGAGCGCTGGAAGCGGCTCTGAGAGCCGATCCGGAGCCGGTGGCGTTGTCATCCTGAGCGAAGCGAAATGCATAGGTTCTTCGGAGCTGAAGCTCCTCAGAATGACAATTGTTTTAGGGCTTCGCTAAGTGCTAAAGGCTAAGTGCTAAATGCTTTCAGGCGATAAATTTCGCGAGGAGTGCGGGGTGGTTGCCATTTACGGGCACCCGGAGGCGGAGAAGCTCGCCTACCTGGCGCTTCATGCTCTGCAGCATCGCGGCCAGGAGTCGGCGGGTATTGTCACCTCCGACGGCATGGCCCTGCACCAGCACAAGAGCATGGGCCTAGTGGCGGACATTTTCAGTGAGAGCATTCTGGCTGGGTTGCGAGGGAATCGCGCCATTGGCCACACCCGCTATTCCACCGCTGGAGATTCGGCGCTGCTCAACGCGCAGCCGATCATGGTGCAATCGAACAAAGGGACGATCGCGCTGGCGCATAACGGGAACCTGGTAAATGCCGTGGACATCCGCAGCCGGCTGGAGAGCCAGGGATCGATTTTTCAGACCAGCAGCGATACCGAAGTGATCGTTCACCTGATTGCGCTCTCCCGCGAGCAAACTTTGCCGGAAGCTATGGCTGACGCTTTGCGGCGCGTGGTGGGTGCATTTTCGCTGGTGATGATCAGTGCCGACCGGATCTTCGCGGCGCGCGACCCCCGCGGTTTCCGTCCGCTGGCCATGGGAAGAGTTCCCGCCACCGACGGCCAGAAGCAGGACACGATTGTCTTCGCCTCCGAGACCTGCGCTTTCGACCTGATTGGCGCCAGCTTCGAACGCGATGTAAAGCCCGGGGAGTTGATCGTCGTCGGTCCGGAAGGGATGACGTCGCGTTTCTATTCGCCTTCGCTGGATCAGTCGAGCTGCATCTTTGAGCACGTGTATTTTTCGCGTCCAGACAGCCAGGTATTCGGGCGAGCGGTGCAGGAGAGCCGGGAGGAATTGGGGCGGGAACTGGCGCGCGAGGCGCCGGTGGAGGCCGACATTGTGGTTCCCGTGCCCGATTCCGGCGTGACCGCGGCCATGGGCTATGCGGGCGAAAGCGGCATCCCCTTCCGCTTCGGGCTGATCCGCAACCATTATGTGGGACGGACGTTTATCGAGCCGCGGCAGAGCGTGCGTGACTTCGGAGTAAAGCTGAAGCTGAATCCGGTGCGCAGCCTGCTGGAAGGCAAGCGCGTGGTGCTCATCGATGATTCCATCGTGCGCGGCACCACCAGCCGCAAGATTGTGCGGATGGTCCGCAGCGCCGGCGCCAGGGAAGTGCACATGCGCATTTCGTGCCCGCCAACCATTTCCCCTTGTTTCTATGGCGTGGACACGCCGTCCAAACGGGAACTGATCGCCGCCAACAAATCGGTGGAGGAGATTCGGCAATTCATCGGCGCCGACTCGCTGGCCTATCTTTCGCTGGAGGGATTGAAAAAAGCCTGCGGTGACGGGGAAAAAACTACCTACTGTACTGCCTGCTATACCGGAACCTATCCCACAAGCTGGGTGGATGTGGAAGACATCCAGCCGGCGGCAGCCAGCAACAAATAGGCCGACTGTTCAAGCCCACTCCTTCAAGAGTTGATGAAAAAAGCCCGCTCCATTCGGAGCGGGCTTTTGGGACCTCATTAGAGAGGCGGAGCAGTTTCGCAGACGTTCAAAACTTCGTTCTGGAAAGTGACAACGTCGGTCGGGCTGCCGTTCCAGATGTCCAGAGAAGTGTTGGCTGGCGCTCCAAACCAGGTGATGAATACCAGGTCCTGAGGGTGCCAGGTGAAACCGTTTATGGTGTAGGGGTAGTCTCCATAGTTCGGGCCAGTCTCGAGCGGATCGCCGATCTCGAGGATGCTGTTATTCGGGCAAGGTGAAGGATTGTTGATGAACGGATCCATCAGCCATTCGCCGATTTCATGCGACAACGCGCCGATGTCGGTCGAGAAGACCGGCTCGCTTGAATTCTGGGTGATGGTAGTGGCGTAGGAGTAAGTCTGACCGTTCGGCGCCCCAGCCAGTGCGCTGTGGTAGCCGCCGATGCAGCAACCACTTAGGCCGGAGTTGCCGCTCAGGTACACGTTATAGGTAACGAAGACGGGCAGAACGCCGGGGTTAATCTTCTTGATCTTCTTTATGACGGCCTGCAGTTGCTGATCGAACCAGGTGAAGTTCGCAACGCCCACCGTCGCGCCGCCGGCGATCCCGAAGGGGTTGACGTAAACATTGCCGTCGCTGGCCGGGACAGTAAACGTCTGCTCCGGACCGATGACCGGCTTCGCAAACACGACGTGGTAGTTGGTATTGGTCTTGACCCCAAATCCCCAGAAATTGCCGCGCTGGTAGGCGTCGATGTATTGCGTCTTTCCCAGATCGGTTCCGCCCTGGTCGTAGTCGACCAGAGACTGGAATATCGGGGAAGTGGCGAACATCTGGGTGGAGGTCAAAGTTCCCGAGTAGGGAGTGTTGGGATCAAAGGTCATGTTCCCGTTGCTGGCCCCATAGACCATCTTGATCGGGATGATGCCCACGGTGATGGTCGTGGTGGTGTTGGTCGTGGAGGGATCGGTTCCAACGATTACAGAACTGAAATTGCGGTTGTCATAGGAGGACTTCCAGGAAAACGTCCACTGGGTCAGGCCTGTAACGTCGGGACCGTTCTCCACAGGGTAATAGGAATGTGGCGGCAGAGTTGCGAACTTCGCGTGAGAGGGATCGAAATTCTGGTCTTGGGCAGCGGCCGTGCCAGCCAGGCTGAGCAGGATCAGCGCAACTAATACGGCAGTCGTGTAAAGCGCGAAACGCGTATTCATATCGAGCTTAGCTCTCCTTTAAGAGGTGTGTGTTGGACAACATTGTGGACAGACATACATGAATCAACAGCGTTGTGACTTAGCAAACTGAAAGTCTTTCGGACTTGCAGAGAGTTTGCAGTCCCCACATCTGGGAGCGGAGGAGTCGACGAACTGGAAAGATTTTCCAGCCATTCTCCTCGCTTGTCAATCGAAAAGTTCCTTTAAAACTGGCGCGGAGCGCGGAAAGTCGCCGGCCCGTGTGAATGTCCGTGGGCGTGAGTCGAAAGGCTCCATCGACAGTACATTCCAATCGCAGATGCCAGCTTGTTGCCTCGACCCGCGTACTCAACAAGACACAAATCGTGTGTGTGAAAGACTATTGGGACGAAAGACTCATTGACGAGGGTTTCTCGCTGGGGCATACTGACCGGCAATCTAAATCAGCATGGTCCCAGGTGACCGGTATTTCCCTGCTGATTCCTCGGACCCGTTTCTCGTCCAGCGGGCGAGAGCTGTTAAGCAAGTGAATTGCAGAATTCGTAAATAGCAGCGAGCTAAGGCGGGTTTTTCTTCAAAGCGACAAGAACTACAAACCAAATTTCACATCCGTGTGAAACATCCTGAGGAGGATGCATGGCAAAGTTGTGGGTAGCGAAACTATGGAGAGTAGTACTACTGGGGCTGGCGTATTCCCTGATCTGCGCTGTTGTTCCTGCGCAGGCGCAGCAGTTTTCAAAACACGCGTATGTCGTGCACGAATCTGCTCATGATGTCTCTTTGCCCCTGAGCGAACTGGCGAAGATGGTACCGGTTCAGAAGCATGCAAACCGAGAAGTCGAGAACCACAGGCCGATCGTCCAGATCAAGCAAGTTGGCAATGGCGAGGACGCGGTCGTGCAAAGAATCATGTTACCGCTGGTCTCCACCACCGGGCTGTTGAATTTTGACGGTCAGGGAGCGGACAACCTGGCACCGCCCGATACTCAGGGAGCGGTGGGCGCCACGCAATATGTTCAGTGGGTGAATATCGAGTACAACGTGTACGACAAGACCACTGGCGCCAAAACCCTCGGCCCAATTCAAGGCAACACAATCTGGAAAGGGTTTGCCAACGAAGGTTGCTCTACGTCCAACAGCGGCGATCCCATCGTTCTGTACGACAAGATTGCCCAGCGCTGGTTCTTCTCTCAGCCGAACTTCAACGGACCGTTCGCATTCTGCATCGCAGTTTCGACCTCGAATGATGCTACGGGAACTTACAACCGGTATGCGTTTGCCGTGTCGCCCAGCAGTCAATTCCCTGACTACCCGAAGTGGGGAGTCTGGCCCGACGCGTATTATCTCTCCTTCCACATGTTCCTGGGTGGTGGAGGTAACGGAGATGGCGTGCAGGCTTGCGCGGCGGATCGGAATTCGATGCTGGCAGGCAACACAGCCACCATGCAGTGTTTCACCGCCGGCACCTCGGTACAGTTGCAAACTTTCCTGCCGGCCGATCTCGATGGCACAACTCCTCCGCCGACCGGCGAGCCCAACACTTTCATCACTTTGGGCAGCGATACGGCGCATCTCAACCTGTGGCAATTCCACGTCGATTTCGTCAATCCCTCAAACTCAACGTTTACCGGCCCCACTGCTCTATCGGTGCCGACATACACTCTGATCTGCCAGTCCAACTTCCAGGATGTCCGAAGCTGCGTTCCGCAGCCCAGTCCGGGAGAGGGTCTGGATGCTCTCGGCAATCGCTTGATGTACCGAAATGCCTACCGCAACTTCGGCGACCACGAGGCGATGGTGGTCTCGCATGCGACCAAGCCGGGAACCGGATCCACTGCGGTTTCAGCAGTTCGCTGGTATGAAATCCGCAGCCCTCTGACCCCGGTTCTGTTCCAGTCGGGCACGCTGCAACACCCGAAGCACAGCGTCTGGATGAGCAGCCTCGCGATGGACAAGATGGGCGATATCGCGCTGGGAGTTAGCGCATCCAGCACAACGCTCAAACCGACCGTCGCTTATGTGGGCCGAGTTCCATCTGACCCGCTGGGATCGATGGAATCACCGGCAATCGTTGTCGCCGGCACCGGTGTGCAGGAAAACACCGCCAACCGCTGGGGCGATTACAGCGCGATGCAGATCGATCCTACGGACGACTGCACGTTCTGGTACACCCAGGAGTACATCAAGACCAACGGCAGCTTCAATTGGAGCACACGCATCAATTCGTTCAAGTTCAATAGCTGCCAGTAGGAAACCGCATTACCGGAGCCAGGACACGCAACGTGTGCTGGCTTTATTATTGGATGGAATGGCGGGACCGACCGAGGTTACTTCTTTTTGACGCTCGCAGCGACCTGGGAAGCGGCCTGGTCCATTGCCGCCAATGCCGCAGCGTTTGGGTCCTTGCTGTCCGCAGTGAAAGGAACCGAGCTTGTCGCCAGAGGCGTGGACCATTGTCCCTTCTTAAACAAAGCAAAATCGACCGCCAGTTGGCCAGCGGTGGCCGGGGCCGCGTTTGCTGCTGCGCTCGGAGGTTGGCTTTCGCCGGCGCCTCCTGCTGAAGCCGGAGTCGCTCCCGGTTTTGCCTTCGCGACCTCCGACAAAATCATGAAATCGCATTTCTGACGCTGGGCTCCACGTATGTTGTTCGCGCTCATGCCCAACTGGTTCGCCAGGACGGTCACGGCGACAGCATTGTAGGCGTTGATGTTCGTCTTTTGCAGATCTTCCACCAGCCGTTCTTTCAGTTTGTCCGTAAAAACGGGAGTTAGACTGCTATTGGCAACGTCGGCCACGCAGACTTTCTTACCTTTGATAGGAGCTGGGGACGCGTTATCGGTCTGCCCAAAAGCGAAGCTGCCGGACAAAGCGAGAGCTACGGCCGAAGTAATGCACAGGAAACGGGATCGCAATGATATTTCCTCCTGGGGGAATCCTTGGTCGATTCTTAGTCAGATTATCACGGCGGATTTACTCAGAATGTCACGCGCGCGCCGATCTGCGCGGCAAAGGGAATGCCCACGGTCGTACCCGGGCCGAAGAAATCTCCAAGCGCCCCTTCGGGAATCTCGAGCTGCTTCAGGCTGGTGATGGGCGCGGTTTGGGAGCAGGCTGCATTCGTGCACACGCTGGTGACATTCGTGATGCCGGCGGCATTGGGCACCATTTGGGAAGGCGGAACCGGCAACTGGACAACATTGACTGCGAAGTTGGCGCCTGGATTGTTACGGTTGAAGATATTGAAAAACTCGATGAACGGATCAATCTGCCAGCGTTCGTTGATTTTGAAAGGACGGGTGACGCGCAAGTCTGACTGGATATACGGAGTGCCACGAAATTCGTCGAGGCTGGTGTACACACCATTCACGTAGATGCGCTGGATGTTGGCCGCGTCCGTTATGGTGATGGGGCGCGCACTCTCGACTTGATTGACCGTGGTCAATTCAAAACCGCCGGGAATATGAAATGTACCGGCCAGCACGAAGCGGTGACGAACGTCCTCACCCGACGGGCCATAATCGCCGGGCCCAAAAGCATTCAGCAATGGTGGATTCGGGGGCTGTTGAGGACAAACGCCATCCACATAGTCGAACAGCTCGCCCAGCAGGCATCCCCAGGTCTGCGCTTTGGAAAATGTGTAGTTCGCGACCAGATTGAATCGCTTCGAGACGTTACCTTGGAGATGTAGCATCAGTGCGTTGTAGCTGGAACGATTGTCCGACTCGAACACATTCACGTTCGGCACAACATTGGTTTGATCGGTGGCGTAAGTCGGGTCCGAGGTGGGAATGAGCGGAGTGAAAAGGCTGGTGCCGCTGGAATAAGGGAAGCCGCGGTAGCCGTGATTGCCTTGTTCGTGTATGTAATCGGCGCTTACGAGCCAATTCTGGTTGAAGGCGTGCTGGGCGCCTGCCGTGGAATGGACGGAGTAGGGCGTTTTGTACGGTGAGCCGATCAGATTGCCTGTGGCTCCAGCCCCACCCGCCAGGCAGCCCGTGCCGACGAGCGCATAAGTACCCGGCCCCCCTGTGAGGCTGCAAGGTCCAGTGGTGAAGGTCGAGTTATTGACGCCCTGAAAGGCAGTTGCCCATCCGTTCTGCGCCAGATCGTCATAGAAAAGCCCGAAACCGGCGCGAATCACAGTCTTCTCGCTATGGCCGGGAGAGTATGCGATGCCGATTCGCGGCGCGATTTGCTTGCGATAGTCCTGCGGTAGGCCGGGAGCAGTCGGGATGTGTAATGCCTGCAGCGTTATAAACGCAGCGTTATCGGCCTGACTGCGGCCCGAACCCGTGAACAGTCCCAACGTCGTTTGATAGCGCAAGCCGTAGTTGAAGGTGAGCTGTGGCGTGACGCGCCAGGAATCCTCAGCGTAGAACGCGAGACGCTGAATATTCTGCGAGAAACTTCCATCGCCGGCGGGAGTGAAGGTGCAGGTTGAACCGTCGGAGGCGCTGAAGCCCACACATCCCGGTGTGAAGGTTCCGAAGACACCAGGATTCGCAACGTAGAAGGTTGGGTTATTGACGTACTGGGCCAGAGTTTCGGCCGTGGCCGCAAACGCTCCGCTCAGCACCGGTTCGTGAATGATGTCGACTCCGAACTTCAGCGCATGACTCCCCATAACGTGGCTCAGGTCGTAACGGAATTGATATTTATCCTGATTGCGCAGGTCAGGGAAAAGAGTGATGGGAGTTGCGAACTGGTTGTCACCGAAAGTTTCAAAGCCGGAGATGGTCAGGGCTGTCGAACTGAAGGGAAATGCCAGCGCAAAGCCAAGATCTGAGTTCCGAGTCTGCGTGAGATGCAGCAGGCTGGCGTCGAGAACTAGGTTGCCCAGCCAGGTTGGCCCGAACGTATAGGTATTGCTGAGCGCCACATTCAAATAATTGTTGTGTGTGGTCAGGCCGGTAGATGGCAACGTGCCCTGCTGCGCCAACGCGTTGTGAGTCAAGTAGCTGTCGGAAGACGTGCGCAGAAACCAATTTGATTCTTGCGATTGCGCCCAGTCAAAACGCACCGAACTAATGTAGTCGCGAAACGGAATCGGAACATTTGGAGGAACAGAGATGGAAGGAACGCCAGTGATCAAGCCTTGCGCCGCCAATTGCGCGAGCGCGTCAAACTGCGTCATACTGGCCGGGCTGTACGCAATGCTTGCGTTTTCTTGCACGGTCTCGAATGAAGTAAAGAACCAGACTTTGTCTTTGACGATCGGACCGCCAATGGTTCCAACATAGTTCTGTCGGGAGAACGGCTGCTTTGGATTGGGAGCCGGGTTTTCGATCGGAAAGCGCGCGTTCAGCACCGCCGCACGCTCGTAAAAAGCCGCGTTGCCGTGCCAGTCGTTAGTGCCATGCCTGGTGGTAATTACCACTGATCCCGCAGTGGTCCAGCCGGTGTCGGCCTCTTCATTCGAGGTGCGTACGGCAAATTCCTGAATGGCATCCGGGGAGAAGTTTTGCAGGAAACCGCCGATCCAGTCATCGGAGTTATCGGCGCCATCAACCGATAGCTCGTTGTTTAAGCCGGAGCTCCCGCCGGTCGAGACCGCAGTGATGCGTGCTTTGGTGGGATCGGAGGGTTCGACCGGCTCGGTTCCGGGCACCAGATACGCAATGTTGGCGAAGCTTCGCGCCGGGAGCGGCAGAGTTTCGAGATCCTGCGTGCCGACGACTCCTCCGCGCACCGCGCTCGACGTGTCGGTCGTTTCCGTTGTTATCGAGGAAGAACTGCCTTGCACTTGGATGGTTTCGCGTCCAGCGGCTGGTTTCAGGGTAACCGTGATATCGCGTACAACCGTGACCGCAATGTCCACGTCGGAAACGGCGTCGTCGAATCCCTTTGCTGCAGCCACGACGTGATAACGGCCGGGCAACAAGCCTTCGATACGGAACTCTCCGTGCTCATCCGCGGCGACCTTGCGGCCGAGAGACGACCCGGCCGACTGCACGGTGATGCGAGCGCCCCGAACGCGGGCACCGCTGGAATCCTGCACTTCGCCGCGAAGGGAACCGGTTGGATTCTGCGAATACGCCGCGACCGGCAGGAAGTACAAGCAAGCGAGCGCGCAAAGAGCGAAGCACAGGTTTTTGAATTTCATCAGCGGAGTTGCTCCCTTTTGGAGTGCAAGAACCATGGCTGATGGCCGCCGGGAGCTGATAGAGGCCGGATGAGCATGGTCCTCGGGAAACCGAGCGACTGGTTCAGAGTAGACAGAAAGGCGGATTACTACCAGAAGTAGTATCAGCTTGCCGAAGCGCGCTCAAGGTTTCCGGGCGGAGACAACGCGCGGAATGTCTTGCAGATCAGTTGTGATGCTCACTTGCTGCCAGCCAATCAGCAAGCGCTTGACTCCGTCGGCAATCGTGCCACTGACCTCCATCACCAGCCAACCGCCGGGTGGGAGCACAGTTTGTGCCTGCGGAATCAGCCGTTCGATCACTTCCAATCCTGTTGGCCCGGCGAAGACTGCCTTGCGCGGTTCGAATTTCCGCACTTCGAGCTGCACCTGATCTTCTTCGGATTCGCCGACGTACGGAGGATTGGAAACGACCAGGTCGAAAGTGGCCGGGGCGAGTCCCTGGAGCAAGTCGGTCTGGTGAAAATGAATTCGATCCTGGAGTTGATGGCGGGCGGCATTGGCGCGAGCGATTTCGAGGGCCTCGCGAGATATCTCCGTGGCGTGAATCTCGGCCTGGGGCTTCTCTTTGGCGAGGGCCAGAGCAATGCATCCGGAGCCGGTGCCCACGTCCACAATTTTCACAGATTTGCCGGGCGGAAACGCCCTGCCTCCATCAATTAGACGGAGTACGGCTTCAATCACATGCTCAGTTTCCGGACGAGGGATGAGCACAGCTGGCGACACAATAATGTCCATACCCCAGAATTCCTGGTGTCCGGTAATGTATTGGGCGGGGACGCCTTGAGTGCGTTGGGCAATTGCTTCGTCGTAGCGATTTTGTTCTGCTGCGGTGAGCTTGCGTTCCGGGTGCGCGTAGAGATAGGCGCGATCGCAACCGAGAGTGAACATCAGCAGTGTTTCCGCGTTCATGCGGGGCGAGCCGACGTGGGCGGCGGTCAGGCGATCGATGGCCGAAGTTAAGGCACCCTTGAACTGCACTCAGAGATTGTAACTGTGAACCACTGTGCCCTTTGTGGTGTGAAGCGTTTGTCACAATACCGCGGTTTCCTCGATCATCCGCCCTTCCGCAAAGCGAGACAGCGCCAGCAGCGAGAAATCGACGAGATCGGTCTTGCCGGCGAGAATCAAATCAGAGAGAATTTT
>Ga0209517_10000505_pt1 | contig 66354 bp, 52 predicted proteins | sample PeaSoiMetSII2010_FD_187695 | JGI IMG/M metagenome (GOLD analysis project Ga0209517, IMG submission 187695) | Peat soil microbial communities from Weissenstadt, Germany - SII-2010 (SPAdes) (version 2) | ecosystem: Environmental > Terrestrial > Soil > Wetlands > Peat | place: Germany... | reverse complement strand
CGCGCCGCCAGAAACATCTGCGACCGGATCCAGCGTGTCCGGATCCACGATCTCGAAATAGTCCAGCCGTACTGAACTTTCTCCCCCAAATACCTCACGTCCCGCGGCCAGCAGCTTAGCCACGTCCCGCTCGCCTGCCTCCACCAACTCTTGTACGCGCATTAGCGAACGATGCAGCACCAGCGCCCGCTTCCGCTGCTCGGGATCCAGATACGCATTCCTCGAACTCATGGCCAGCCCATCGGCCTCGCGCACGATTGGGCAAACCACAATCTCCACCGCCAGATTCAGATCGCGCACCATGCGCCGGATCACGGCGACCTGCGCCGCATCTTTCTGCCCGAAAAACGCCGCGTCCGGTTCCACCGCGTGAAACAATTTCGCCACCACAGTCGTGACCCCGCGAAAATGTCCCGGCCGCGAGCGCCCGTCCAGCTTTCCGCTCAGCCCCTCCACCGTCACCCAGGTCTCTGCGTCTGCCGGATACATCTCCTCCACCGTCGGCGCAAACAGCAATTCCACGCCTTCACGCTCCAGCAATTCGCAGTCGCGTTCAAACGATCGTGGATACTTCGCCAGATCCTCGTTCGGTCCAAATTGTGCAGGGTTCACGAAGATCGAAACGACCACCACGTCGCAAGCCGCGCGCGCCGCCTGTATCAGCGACAAGTGCCCCTCATGCAGCGCTCCCATGGTCGGCACAAATCCCTGCCGTTTGCCCGCACGCCGGACCGCGCGACAGGCATTCCGCATTTCGCCGATGGTAGCGTAGATCTTCAAATGTTAGTGCAGATCTTCAAGAAGCCGAGTAAGCCACCGTGGAAGAGCGGCCCTTCAGGGCCGCGTAGTTCGGCGCATGTATGAGGGCTTTAGCCCCGGTGGTGTCCTTCCTGACCCTTTCCCGGCTTAATTCGACGGCACCCACTTCACCGCAATGTGCGCGCCCACCAGCATCCCGCCCACAATGCCTCTGTTGCGTCGAATGGCCACGCCATCCTGCTTCAAGGTTCTACCGCCATTCTCCCCCGCCGCCACCACCCGCCCATAAGGCCAGTTCGTCGCGGGGAGCCGCGCCAGCGCCGGCAGCACCTCGTCCGTCTTCAGAATAATCTCCGCGCTGTCGGCAGAGTCAAACAGCGCCACCCCATCCTCACGGATGATCAGGTAGGGATTACGCCACTTCTTCATGTCCTGAATGCGTTCATACTGAGCGGGATCGGCCGCAGGAATGGCCTGCAACACGGCGCTGGGATCGGGTGCCGGCGCCGGGATTGGCTGCGACGAGCAAGCCGCCAAAGCGAGACTAAACAACAGGCCCGCCGCCGCCCGCATCCGTCGAACCGTGCAGATCACAGGAAAGATGTTACCTCACCATCGCAGGAACGTCGTGCTTGGCAGCCCAAATGAGCGAGACGATCCATCCGATCACGGTCCAACCCAGAAAAAAGTTGAGCAGGAAGATCGCCAGCAGGTCCCGCTTGCCCCGCGCCAACGCAATGATCGACGGCAGGAAATACATCACGAACGGCCAGCCGAAGAAGAAAAAGAAATGGAAGAAGAATGTTGAGAGAACCATGGAGCCCCCCTCCCTTGCCCTAGCCCAGCACCATCAGGTGCAATGCGGCACTGACCCCGGCCGGGCATAAGTGTATGGCAGCTGTACAAAGGTACGCAGTTAAAGCGGACGATGTTCCCCCGGTGTGGCCTTATCCGTGTTAATCCGCGAAAATCCGTGGCAAAAAAGTTGTCCCTACCGCCGCATCGCCCGCTTCCGCGACAGCACCGCATCCAGCCCCGCTCCCGTCTCCTTCGGCAAATGATACGACTCCTCGTCCGCCGGATACTGGCGCGACCGCACGTCCGCTCGAAACGCCTGCACTGCATTCGTAATCAGAGCCGCCGCATCACCGTATCGCCGCACAAACTTTGCCGGAGGCCCAAACGTCAGGTTCAGAATGTCATGAAACACCAGCACCTGCCCGTCACACTCCGGCCCAGCTCCAATCCCGATCGTAGGAGCGCTGACTTCCGCCGTAATCATCGCCGCCACTTCCCGAGGAACACCCTCGACATAAAGACACGCCACGCCCGCGCGGTCCAGCGCCACCGCATCGCGCATGAGCTGCTCAATCCCGGCGAGACTCTTCCCCTGGACTTTGTACCCGCCCATCACATTTACCGACTGTGGCGTCAGCCCGATGTGCCCCGCCACCGGAATCTCGGCGTCAATAATCTGCCGAATCAAGTCGGCACGCTTCTCCCCGCCTTCAATCTTTACGACTTCAGCGCCGCCTTCTTTCACAAAGCGCGCGGCGTTGCTGACCGCAGTTTTGGAGTCGATCTGATAGGACCCGTAGGGCATGTCGGCGACCAGCAGCGCGTTCTTCACCCCGCGCCGCACCGCCTTCACGTGATGCAGCATCTCGTCCATCGTGACCGAGAGCGTGTTCTCGTAGCCCAGCATGGTTTGAGCCAGCGAATCGCCCACCAGCACCATGTCGATGCCAGCCTCATCCACCAGACGCGCGGAGGCGTAGTCGTAAGCGGTAAGGCAAGTGATGGGTTCGTGGCGGAGTTTCTGTTCCCGCAGGGATGCGGTCGTAACTTTGTGGCCGGAGCCGTCGAAGGGACGGCCGATCGGGGTGATGCTCATGATGTCCTCCAGTGCCCCTCCGCCTCCGGCGGATAGAGCCTGTGCACGCATCGTGGCGTCTACAGCTTGGATGACGCTGGAGTCATTGTAGCCGCAAACATTGCGCGAGTCGATGGTCTTGTATCGTCAATGTTATCAATGGTTTCGGGACGGCCCCTATGCTTTATTCTGAAAGGGCTTGGTTTTGTTTTGAAGGGCGCGGCTTCCAGCCGAGCCGTCATGTCCCAGGAGGAAGAACTGGCTTTAGCCCCTGAGGCTCTTGCGGGCGGCCGCCAAGCTGGTCTTCACGCCCCCACCGCGTCCTGCCCGCCCAGCGGCAGGAAGTACTGCGTCCCCTTGATCGGCTCCGTCACCTTCCGCAGCAGTTCCTGCAGGTCCTCATTGCGATCGACGAAATCGATCTCCGATGTATTCACGATCAGCAGGTCCGACGACGTGTAGTGAAAAAAGAAATGCTCGTACGCCTTCACCACTTCCTCCAGATACTCATCGCTCACCGCCCGCTCGCTGGGAGCATTCTTCTTCTTGAGCCGCTTCTTCAGTACCTCAGGTGTGGCCTGCAGATAAATCACCAGGTCGGGCGTGGGCAGCAGCTCGCGGAAGTGGTTGTAGTAGCGGTTGTAGGTATCGAGCTCGTGATCGGTCAGATTGAGGCAGGCAAACAGCTTGTCCTTCTCGAAAATGAAATCCGAGACCACGATCTTCTGCGACCGCGGCCCCAGGTCGAGCGCCTGCAACTGTTCGAACCTTCGCACCAGAAAGGTAAACTGCGCCTGAAACGCCGCCCCACGCTCCCCCTCATAGAATGACGCCAGGAACGGGTTCGCCTCCGCCTCCATCACCCGCTGGGCATTCAACCGCTCCGCCAGAATGCGCGCCAGCGTGCTCTTGCCCACTCGGATGGGCCCTTCCACAGCAATGTACCGGGGTAGTTCGAAAAGATTGGCCATGGTTTCGAGGGAAGCTTCGTGCGATGGTCCAGAATCAGCAGCATATCTCGGATAGCCCCGAGTGGCAATTGCGGGATGAGTTAACAGGATTGAGTCATTAAATGATTGAGTCATTGAGAGCTTGAATATCAGTCCGGTGCGCTCCCCTTTTTCAATCGCCCACTGGCTCAATCACTCAATGACTCAATCCTTTACAATCCACCCATGCTCGGCCCTGCCCTCACCGGAGCCGCCACGCTCGTCGCCGCAGCCGCTGCGGGCTACCAGTCCATGGCGCCCACCGGGCAGTGGTACGGCCGCACCTTCACCAGCCTGCCTCGCGGCACAAAGCAACTCGCGCTCACCTACGACGACGGCCCCAACGACCCGCACACGCTGCGCTTGCTGGAGGTTCTAGCCAGGCACAACGTGCACGCAACTTTTTTCCTGATTGGACGCTACGTGCGCCAGCGGCCCGAAATCGCCTGCGAGATCGCCAAAGCCGGTCATGTCGTCGGCAACCACACCTTCACCCACCCCCTGCTGATCTTCAAGAGCCCGGCTGAAATTCGTGGCGAACTCTCCGACTGCCGCGCTGCCCTCGAAGACGCCGTTGGCGGAAGTTCCAATCTAATCTCGAATCTCTTCCGCCCCCCGTTCGGCGGACGCCGCCCCGCAGTTCTGCACATCGCCCGGGAACTGGGCCTTGAACCAATTATGTGGAACGTGACCGGCTTCGACTGGAACGCGCCCCCGTCCGCCGTGATCGAACGGAAGGTCGGCAAACAGATTCGCGGCGGCGACGTCATCCTCTTACACGACGGAGGCCACAAGCAAATGGGCGCCGACCGTTCTCAAACGGTTCTGGCCACGGATCGCCTGATTGCAAAATACAAGTTGGAATCCTACGAATTCGTAACGATCCCAAAGATGATGAGTGCCCGTGTGGAGTGAAATGCCCATGTGGGGCCGGGTCTCTGACCCGGCCGCGGCCCGCAGGGCCGCGCTTTTTGTCACCAGTGGCTCGACTGCCGGGGGGCAACCAAACCGCGGCGCTCCGCGCCGCGACCGGATCAAAGATCCGGTCCCACACAAAATCCCCAAACAATCCTATCCCCGCACCGCCGCAAACGCCTGTTTCGCGGCCGCGATCGTCCGCTGCACATCGTCCTCCGTGTGCGCCGCTCCCAGAAACGCCGCCTCATATTGCGAAGGCGGCAGATACACCCCACTGTCGAGCATGCTGCGAAAGAATTTTCCGAACGCCTCCGTCTTCGACTTCGACGCCGAATCCCAATCCGTCACCGGCCCCTGCGTAAAGAACCAGGTAAACATCGACCCCACGCGGTTATGGCAGAGCGCAACCCCCGCGTCCTTCGCCACCGCAGCCACGCCCTCGACCAGCTCTCCACTTAACTTCTCCAGCCGCGGATAAATCTCGCCCTTGCGATCCCGCAACTGTTTCAACATCGCGCATCCCGCCGCCATCGCCAGCGGATTCCCCGACAGCGTCCCTGCCTGGTACATCGGCCCCAGCGGCGCCACCAGATCCATGATCTCCTTCGGCCCGCCGTACGCGCCCACCGGCAATCCTCCGCCAATAATCTTCCCCATCGTGGTCAGGTCCGGACGAATGTTGTACAGCTCCTGCGCTCCGCCAAACGCCACGCGGAATCCCGTCATCACTTCGTCAAAAATCAGCACCGAACGTTCGCGCTCGGTCAGTAGCCGCAGCCCCACCAGATAATCGTCCGCCGCCGGAACGCATCCCATGTTCCCCACCACCGGCTCCACGATCACGCACGCAATCTGGTGTTTGAATTTCTGAAACGCATGCTCGACCACCGAAAGATTATTGAAAGGCAGGGCCAGCGTGAATTGTATGAACTCTTCGGGAACGCCCGCCGATCCCGGAATCCCCAGCGTCGCCACGCCCGACCCAGCCTTCACCAGCAGAGCGTCGGCATGCCCGTGATAGCACCCTTCAAATTTCACAATGTATTTGCGTTTCGTGTAAGCCCGCGCCAGCCGGATCGCCGACATCGTCGCTTCTGTCCCGGAACTCACGAAACGCACTTTCTGCATGTGCGGAAACGCTCCCAGCACCAGTTCCGCCAGGTCGGCCTCCGCAGGCGTCGACGCTCCGAAGCTGGTGCCGTTGCAGGCCGCGCCCACAATCGCGTCGAGCACATTCGCCTCGGCGTGTCCCAGAATCAACGGCCCCCATGATCCGATGTAATCGATGTATTCATTTTCGTCGGCGTCCCAAATATGCGACCCTTTGCCGCGCACAACGAACAGCGGATCTCCTCCTACCGATCGAAACGCCCGCACCGGAGAGTTCACGCCTCCCGGAATCATGCTCTCCGCCCGCTGCTGCAGGCGCCGCGACTGTTCAGTTTTGCGCGATGTGGTGGACGGCATCGAATCCTCTCAACCAGGAATCAGGAATCGGAATAATGAGAAAAAAGATGTCAACCGATTCGAACCAACGCAAGCGAATACTATAGCAGCGCCCGCCAACCCGAATTCATCAGATATTCATCGTTCTGCAATCCTCATGCAACATGCCGACAGTACTCTCAGGTCATCAAGTTACCCTTCTAACCGGGAGGGTTTTGAGGGACAGTCTCGGGGGCTCCGGACTGTCCTTTTTGCATTGACGCGGATCGCGCTCGTCTGGGGCGGGTTTGATCGTGTGGGGCCGGGTCTCTGACCCGGCCGCGGCGCGCCAGCGCCGCAGGTTTTCCTTCCCCACTCCCTCCATTAACCACACTTAACCCGCCATCGTATAATCATCCCCCATGATCACCGTCTCCAAGGAGGACTACCTCAAGTCGATCCTCGAAGCGGAAAGCGAAGGCGAAGCCGTCATCTCCGCGCGCCTCGCGGACCTGTTGAAGGTCTCCCCGCCCGCGGTCACCATGGCTCTGCGCCGCCTCAAGAAAGACGGCCTGGTCCGCGTCGAATCCAGCGGCGAGGTAAGCCTCACCCCGGCCGGCCGCAAGATTGCCCGCAAACTCACGCTCCGCCACCATCTCATCGAACGCATGCTCTCCGAACTCTTCGGCATGGAGTGGTGGAAAGTCCACGACGAAGCAGAACGCCTGGAGCACGCCGTCTCCCCCGACTTCGAAGCGAAACTTCTGGCCAAGTTAGGCTCCGGCGGCGCCTGCCCGCACGGCAATCTGAGTGAACTCGAAGGTCCTTCCAGTCGCCGTCGCCGTGGTCTGGTCCTGCTCGCCGACGCCGCACTCGACACCACCTACACCGTCAGCGGAATCTACGAACGCGACCGCCGCCTCCTCGAATTTCTGGAGCACCGCGGCGTCCGCCCTGGAGCCAAGCTGCGTCTCCTCGAACGCAACTACGACCAGACCCTCACCCTCTCCACTCCCGCCGGCACCGTGTCGCTGGGCCCCGCGGCCTCCGAACGAGTCTGGCTCGCCCCCGCAGCCCGCCCCAAACGCTGACGCCTCCGCCGGGTCCATACTTTCGCAAATCGCCTGCATAGTTCGCCGCCAGTCGGAAGTTACCTACTTTGAGCACGGACCTTACCGCGTGTCCGCCGCCCTGTCATAATCACGCCATGTTCTCGACGGTCCTGCAGGACCTGACCTTCGCCGTCCGCCAGTTTCGCCGCAGTCCGGGATTTGCTGCGACCGCAGTCCTCACACTGGCGCTTGGGGTTGGAGCCACGACGGCCATTTTTAGCTTGGTCGATGGCATTCTCCTGCGGCCATTGCCGTTTCCTCAAGCCGATCGCCTGGTTGCCGTTGCGACTCTTGAATTCCCGCCAGGAGTCTCCCCCACAAACCCCGCCGCCGCAGCCTATCTCGCCAGCTCCTATCCCAACTTTTTTGATTGGCAACGCCAAAACCAAACCTTTGAGGCGCTCGCTTCCTACGACGAAGTTTTCCGCCTGTTCGGTAAGGCGAATGGCGAAGGCGCCCGGATGATGTACGGCGGCCGCGTTTCCGAGAACCTGTTTTCGACCCTGGGTGTAGGTCCCGCGCTCGGCCGCACATTCACCGCGGAAGAAGAACAACCGGGTCACCGCGTCGTCATTCTGAGTCACGAGCTCTGGGTTTCCGACTTTGGCGCCTCGCCCAATGTGCTTGGCCAGACAGTGAAAGTCAGCGACGAACCATCCACCATTGTCGGTGTCATGCCCTCCGGCTTCCACTATCCCGTCGGCAAGCCAGCCCTCTTCTGGGCAACCTATGCGGCCGACAACGAGGGCCCTACTCCGGCCACTTCGTTCCGCGAGGTGGATCGCCTCTCCATCGTCGGGCGCCTGAAGCCTGGCGTGACCCTCCAGCAGGCTCTTGCCGACCTGAACACGATTCAACGCGCTCTGGCCCAACATTATTCTGAAGACCGCTACCTGCTTGGCGTCACGGTCGCCCCTCTGCTCGACCCGGAAGTCTCCGAGGTGCACTCGGCGCTCTCACTCTTGTTCGCCGCGGTGGGAGTGCTCTTGTTGATCGGATGCGCCAACGTCGCGGGACTGCTCCTTGCCCGCGCCAACACACGTCGTCCGGAACTGGCTTTGCGCACGGCCCTGGGCGCGAGCCGTTTTCGTGTAGTGCGTCAACTGCTGATGGAAGCTTTGCTGCTTGCTTTGGCGGGCGGGGCTGCCGGCATCCTCGCGTGCTACGCATTCCTGCGGGCCGGCCTTCGTTTCATTCCCAGCGATCTTCCGCGGCTGTACAACATCGCCATCGATGGTCGCGTGCTGGCATTTGCGGTTTTGCTTTCCGCAGGCACGGCACTCGTTTTTGGATTGCTTCCCGCGTGGAAAATGTCAAAGTCAGATCCCGCCAATGCCTTGCGAGAATGTGGGACAAGTGCGACCTCGGGTCGTCATCGCAATCGTCTTCATCACGCACTCGTCGTGGCGCAAACCGCTCTCGGTTTCGCCTTGCTCGTCGGCTCTGGATTGCTCATCCGGAGCATGCTCAACGTACTTCGCATCGACCCCGGCTTTGACACTACGCGCACCGTCCACTTCGACGTCGCTCTGACCAACACGCGCTATCCCGGTCCTCGCAGGGTCGCTTTTTTCGATCGGCTTCTCCCGGAGCTCGCGGCGATCCCGGGCATCGAAAAGGTAAGCGCCGGCCATCCGTTGCCCATCGCGGGGGGAAGGGGCACGTGGACTAACTTCACGATACCGAACCACTCGAGCTCGCCGGATGATCCTCCAGCTGCAGGAGCGTCGGTTGCCGTGCCCGGCTACTTCGAGGCCCTTTCCATTCCGCTTCTCCACGGGCGCACATTCGAACCGCGCGACAATGATGCGAACGCGACTCGGGTCGCCGTGGTCAACCGGGCCTTCGTGCGGAAATACTTTCCTGGAGAAGATCCCGTCGGGCGCTACTTCACGCCCAGGTTCGACCATTCGACCGAGCCCGTTGTCGCGCGCCAGATCATCGGCGTCGTAGGCGATACCAGGACCGACGACCTGTGGGAGCCGTATCAGCCGCAGTTCTTCCTGCCCTATGCCCAGTATCCAACCCACCAGCGCGCCGTGGTCGTAATGAGGGTCGCGGGAGATGCCCGGAACTACGAGAACACGGTTCGCAGGATCGTCGCCGCCTTGGATAGCGATGCTCCCGTGTTCCGCTACGACACGTTTGCCGACAGCATCCAGGTGCAGGCCGCGCAACCGCGTTTCGAAGCCGTTCTGGTTTCCGGTTTCGCCGGAATCGCCCTGCTGTTGTCCGCTCTCGGTCTCTATGCTGTTCTGTCTTACGTCGTCTCCGAAAGACTCCGCGAACTCGGACTGCGAATGGCGCTGGGAGCGTCGCGCCACGACATTATAGAGCTCGTATTGCGTCGCGCCTTGATCCTCGCCTGTCTTGGGATTGGAATCGGGGCATCCGCTTCGATCTTCGCCGCCAGAGTCATCACGGATGTCCTGTTTAATGTCGCACCACTGGATCGATCCGTTTTCTTTGCCGTTACTCTGATCCTGATGTGTGTCTCACTCCTGGCCGCGCTGGCCCCTGCCCTCCGCGCCGCGAACGTCGATCCGATCCGCACGCTTCGGGAGCAGTAGGAAGGATCTACCGTCGACAAAGCGTCTGTGCCCTCATGGCTCGCGCGTTCAAAATAGTTAACTATAGTTTATCGTTTGTTATATACTTCCGCTAATGATCTGGCGCACTGCGCCACTTGGGCCCTGCTTAAGAACCCGTTTCTGATTGATGCCCGCTGCACGCCAGTTTGAATGCCAGTTTGAATGATTGATCCGAAGACAACTTCGAAACCGCAGAGGGATTTGCCGTCGCGCGCCCCGATCGGACAACTGGCCGCCCCCGAAGCCGTCGTCATCACCCACGAAGACATCGACCGCGCCCACGACCGCGAACGCGTCCTCACTACCCGCACCCAGCACGGCCCCTGGTCGCGCGCCCGCCTGCTATGGCTCCTCGTTGGCCCCGGCATCCTCGTCATGCTCGGAGAAAACGACGGCCCCAGCATGCTGTCCTACGCCGCTACCGGTGCCGGCTTCGGTATCGGCTTCTTCCTCCCCTTCGTCGTCCTCACCTTCCTCATGGCCTGCGTTGTGCAGGAAATGACCGTGCGCCTGGGCGCCGCCACCCATCGCGGCCACGCCGAACTCATCTTCGATCGCTTCGGCCCCTTCTGGGGATGGTTCTCCATGATCGATCTCATGATCGGCAACTTCCTCACCCTGGTCACTGAGTTCATCGCCATCCGCGCCGGCTTGGGATACTTCGGCGTTCCCCCCGCCGTCTCCGTTCTTGGCGCATGGATCGTCCTGTTCATCGCCCTGATGGCCCACCGCTACTGGACTTGGGAGCGCATCACGCTCGTCGCCGCCATGTTCAACCTGGTGTTCATCCCCGTCGCTCTGCTCAGCCATCCCCACTGGGGAGCCATCGGCAGTTCCCTCTTCACCTTCAAGCCGCTCCCCGGCGGACTCACCCAGGAAACCGTCCTCGTCCTGCTCTCCGATATTGGAGCGACCGTCACGCCCTGGATGCTCTTCTTCCAGCAGAGCGCCATCGCCGACAAGGGCCTCACCACTAACGACATCCGTTTCGGCCGCATCGACACCGTGCTGGGCGCCGCTTTGGCGGCCCTGGCCGCGCTGGCCACCATCGTCGCCACCGCCCCGCTGTTCGCCCATGGCATGTCTGTCGGCAACTTCGAAGGAGCCCAGTTCGCTCAAGCCCTTCAGCCTTTCGTCGGACATTGGGGTTCCGCGCTTTTCGCTCTCGGCATCTTTGAAGCCGGCATGGTCGCCGCCGTAACCATCTCGACGTCCTCGGCCTATGCCTTCGGAGAAGTTGCCCACCGCCCCCACAGTCTGAATCTTCCCTTCCAGCAGGGAAAATCTTTCTATCTCGTCCTGATTCTCGAAGCCGCCGCCGCCGCCGGATTGGTCCTGATCCCCGGCATCCCCCTGGTTTACATCGTCCTGATCGTGAACGTGATAGCAGTCCTCGCCATGCCTCCCGCTCTACTGTTCCTCTACATGCTGGTCAACGACCGCGAAATCATGGGAGATCTCGTCAGTCCCCTGTGGGCAAACATCCTGGCGCTGGGAGTCGTCGTGATTCTGGTCGCCGCCGGAATCCTGTTCGGCATCAGCGTGGTCGCTCCCCACGCCCTGACGATCTTTGGAGGCAAGTAGCATGGATCCACACTTCAAATCCGCTCCCAGCGCCGAAGTCAGCGGCGAAGACCTCGCCTCCGTCGTCGCGTCTCTCGAACCCGATCAACTCATCTCCGAAAAAGCAAAACATCACTGTCCCCGCCGCCAGCTGACCCGCACCGAAATGATCCTCTTCTGGGCGCTGCGGTTCTATCTCGTATTCATGTTCGGAGTCGTGATCTACCAAGTCTGGACGGGCGCGCGCTAAGAGCGAAATCGGCCGAAGAGTGCAGGATTTCCTTCTTGTACCTTCGTGCCCTTCTTGGTTCAAGGTTTCGAAATCCGACCACTACGCAAACCCCGTCCAAACGCATTACACTAATAGGTTCGATCTGTATGTGGGGACAGCCGCCCTCGGCTGTCCGCGGAGCACAGCTCCGCTGCATCCGCCCGAAATCATTCCTTCGAGGAAGGCATTCATGTCTGTGAATAGTTTCAACAGCAAATCCACCCTCAAAATCGGCAACAAGGAATACGAAATCTATCGCCTCGACGCCCTCGACAAGCAGGGCATCTCCACCAAACACCTGCCCTTCTCCCTGCGCATCCTGCTCGAGAACCTGCTCCGCACCGAAGACGGACGCAACGTCACCAAAGAAGAAGTACGCGCGCTTGCAAATTGGGGTACCGGAGAAAAGACCAGCGGTTCGAAGCCGGACACGGAAATCGCCTTCACCCCCAGTCGCGTCCTCCTGCAGGATTTTACCGGCGTCCCCTGCGTAGTCGACCTCGCCGCCATGCGCGACGCCATGCAAACTCTGGGCGGCGACCCTTCGCTGATCAATCCCCTGCAGCCGGTGGAGCTCGTCATCGACCACTCCGTCCAGGTCGACGAGTTCGGTACCCCCAACGCTTTCGACATGAACGCCCTGCTCGAATTCCAGCGCAACAAAGAGCGCTACTCTTTTCTCCGCTGGGGCCAAACCGGATTCCGCAACCTAGCCATCGTCCCTCCCGACACCGGCATCGTTCATCAAGTCAATCTCGAATACCTCGCCCGCGTCGTCTTCGTCCACGAATCCCCAGGCAAGCGCGTCGCCTACCCCGACACCCTGGTAGGCACCGACAGCCACACCACCATGATCAACTCTTTGGGGGTGCTGGGATGGGGCGTGGGTGGGATTGAGGCCGAGGCCGCGATGCTCGGGCAGCCTGTTTCCATGCTGATTCCGCTGGTGGTGGGCGTGAAGCTTACGGGACGGTTGCGCGAGGGTGCGACCGCCACGGATTTCGTCCTCACCGTGACTGAGATGTTGCGCAAGCATGGGGTCGTCGGAAAATTTGTCGAGTACTTTGGGCCGGGACTGCGCGACTTGTCGCTGGCCGATCGGGCCACCGTCGCCAACATGGCTCCGGAGTACGGCGCGACCTGCGGAATTTTTCCGATTGATAAAGAAACGCTGCGCTACTTGCGGCTCACGGGCCGCAGTGAAGAGCAGATCGCGTTGGTCGAGGCCTACAGCCGCGAGCAGGGATTATTTCACGACGAGAAGACTCCGGAAGCCGAATACTCCGAGCTGCTCACGCTCGATCTCGCCACCGTCGAGCCCAGTCTGGCGGGACCGAAGCGCCCGCAGGATCGCGTTGTGCTGTCGCAGGCCGGAGAGTCGTTCAACAAGGCGCTGCCTTCGCTGATTAAACCGAAATCTGGTGCCACGAAGACTGCTGCGCCTGCCTCGGCAGTCGCCAACAAGGCACGATGGGAGCAGGAAGGCGGAAGTCCCACCGCAATCGGGGTGGAAGATCCCAACGTTCATGAACACGTTTCCTCCTCGGTGAAAGACTCGCTGAAGCACGGCAGCGTTGTCATCGCCGCGATTACGTCGTGCACCAACACTTCGAATCCCTCGGTGCTGATCGGCGCGGGATTGCTCGCGAAAAAAGCCGTCGAGAAAGGTCTGTCGGTTCCGCCGTGGGTCAAGACTTCGCTCGCGCCGGGATCGAAGACCGTGACCGACTATTTGGGCAAGGCCGGGTTGACGCCGTATCTCGAGAAACTGAAATTTCATCTCGTCGGCTACGGCTGCACCACTTGTATCGGCAACTCCGGTCCACTGCCCGAAGAAGTTTCGCAGGCCATCGATGAAAAAGAGTTAGTGGTCGCGTCCGTGCTTTCTGGAAACCGCAATTTTGAGGGCCGCATCAACTCCGAAGTGCGCGCCAACTATCTGATGTCGCCGCCGCTGGTGGTTGCGTTCGCGCTGGCCGGACGCATCGACATCGACTTGCGCAAAGATCCCATCGGCAAGGGCCGTGATGGCCAGCCGGTGTACATGGCCGACATCTGGCCGTCGCAGCGCGAGATCGAAGAGACCATGCAGCAGTCAATTACGTCGGAAATGTTTTCCAAGTCGTACGCCGAAGTATTCGCGGGCGACGAACGCTGGCGCGGACTCTCCGTACCCAAGGGACAGACGTATGCGTGGGAAAAAGACTCCACCTACATTCGGCAGGCTCCGTACTTCGACGAGATGTCGGTGAAGCCGGCACCCGTGCATGACATCAAGAAGGCGCGCGTACTGGCGGTTCTCGGCGACAGCGTCACCACCGACCACATCTCCCCCGCCGGATCGATCAAGAAAGACGGTCCCGCGGGGAAATATCTGCAGGAACATGGCGTGAAGCCGGCGGACTTCAATTCCTACGGATCGCGCCGCGGCAATCATGAAGTCATGGTGCGCGGCACCTTCGCCAACGTCCGCCTGCGCAACAAGCTGGTCGCGACCGAAGGCGGATTCACGCGGCACCTTCCGACGAACACCGAAATGTCGATCTTCGACGCGTCGGAAAAATATCGCGCCGCGGGTACGCCGCTTGTCGTTCTCGCGGGCAAGGAATACGGATCGGGTTCGTCGCGCGACTGGGCGGCCAAGGGCCCGGCGCTGCTGGGCGTGCGCGCCGTGATCGCAGAAAGTTACGAACGCATTCACCGCTCGAACCTGGTCGGCATGGGCGTCCTGCCGCTGCAGTTCTCCGCGGGCCAGAACGCGGAATCGCTCAAGCTGACGGGCGAGGAAGTGTTCGAGATCAGCGGCGTCCGCGACCTGGTCGACCACTTCGCCGCAGGAAGCACGGTGAGAGTGAAGGCCACGAGTTCGGGAAAAGACAAGGGCAAGGATCCGGTGGAGTTCGACGCGCTGGTCCGCATCGACACGCCGCAGGAAGCGTTGTACTACGCGAACGGCGGGATTTTGCAGTATGTGCTAAGACAGTTGTTGGCGAGCAAGCCGAGCGCCCAGCCAGTAAGCGTGTAAGCGCCATCGAGTCCGCGCACCACAAACAGCTTGTCATCCCGACCGGAGCCGGAGCGCAAGCGACGGCGCAGGGGAGAGACCTGCTGTTCCTGCGCGATCGCCTGGCTGGTTTCGGCTACGTTGTTCCTATGTACTCACCAACAACCGCTTGCGCGGTGGCAGCCGCAGAGGTGAATTTCTGGTCGAAGTGCGCAAGGAGCATCTCGATAAGCCGACCGTGGTAGACGGCATACACCTCGGTCGTCATCGGTACAGACTGCTGCGCAAGAATCTTAAAGACCAAGGTGCCCAGTTCGATTGACGGGCGGAACCACGCCCTGTTCTTCCACTGCGGCGGCGAATGGGTGAGATCGCCGTCCTGATCCAGTAACCAGGTCTGAACGATGCCGGCGCGAATAGCTGCTTTTATTTCGTTCAGCAGCTCCTGGGGATTGTTGCAAGAAGCTCTCACAGCCATTGGATGCCCTCACCTCATTCCGCTGTTGGAATCGACTTGTCCGCATTGGGAGTGCTGTCAGGTACAGGCGCCGGTTGCTTCAAATCGGTTGAACCAGGACCCTTCAATACCTCCGCTCGCTCCATCTCAGCCCGAATTGATTTGAGCAGAACTGCGCGCAGGGCAGCAGCCTCATCCGCAGCCCGTTGACTCACCTCTTCCAGCACGTCATCGCGAATCTCGGCGGATGTGAATTCCTTGGCTGCCCTCAAGAAGTTCTCGGAGTTGTACATGTAAAATTTCTGCTCCGTAACTCGAGTAAACTCTTCCAAAAGTTCAGGCCGAGGGCCCAGAGTGCGCCCCCGCTCTAAAAGCCACCAGTCTTCCTTGACGTCATCAATAACGAGGATGAAGCCCTTTTTCGCTTCGTTTGCGATTTCCATCAGTTGTTGCCATGCGATGTAATCCCCACACGCATCTGGAAAGCCCTTCTCCTTTGCGTCTGCGAATCCCGGCGGAACGAGCTTGTCGTACCTTGCTTGAGCTTCTGCCTCCATCTTCGAGCGTTCCTCAGACGTTGGGCATCTGCCAACTTTGCCTTCGAATATATCGAACATTCGGTCGGCGTACGGGTCAGCCCCGACTAATTTTTCCATTGCCCTCCGGCTCTCTTCGAGTTCATCCCTAATTGCCTGAAATGCGCGACTAGATTTCTTGGAGAGAAACGGATGGTCCCTCGTCGATGCGATCTCATCCCTGATCTTGCGGAGCGATTCCTCGACCCTCAAGTAATTGTGGACTTGTTTTACTATTACGCTGCTTCGATTGCGCGCGAATTCGAGACCGAACTGGTGGGGCAACCGGACCCTCTCCGAGTGCTCCTCGATGAATTGGACGAGGTCGTCTCGGGTCTTCTTTGAGTACCCGTATACGTTGAGCAGCACGCTGGCGTCGAAGCTCAGCAGCCCTTCCTGCCACAGCTGATTCAACTCGTCTGTAGTCGGCCTGAAGTATTGATGAAAGGCCTTTCTCATCGAGCCTTAAATGTTACAGGCGCTTTCATCGGGCTGCAAGAATTTCCGCCTTTAGGAAACCGGGGACAGACGAGAGGTCTCTGTGGTACATCCCATCATTACTTTTTTCCACAGCCTTCCACAGAAAGAATCCCCATTCTTGTGACGAACAACCTTTACTGAGAATTCCAGGAAGCGCAAGCTTGCTACATGCGCGAGGGCTCTCCCAACCAGTGCTCCACCACCGACGCTCTAAGCGGCTTTCAATCCACAGCTAAGTCCCTGTTCCGGAATACTTTAGCTACAAGCCCTTGCGGCTCAATATTTTACCCATATCGTGACCGATCCTCATCAAGCAAGTCATTAAGAATGAATATCTTAGAGAGAGCAAGAGAAAAAAATATCGGAGCGTATCCGTGACCTCTGACCCATCAGAATCCCCACGTCTCAACAGCGCGACGCGGGACACCCACTGTGCAAAACCACGAGGGACGTGAATGCCAGGCTAGAACTCGATGTGGGCGCGGAGGGAGGGGACGACGACGGGGCCGCGGTCGCGGTTGTAGCCGGGATTGTTGATGTGCTGCACGCCAGGCGCGAGATAAATGCCGCGCCACACGTGCACGGTGTAATAAGACTCGAGGATGTTTTCGCGGCCGTAGTTGAGGTGGCCGTCGCCGAGGAGAAACCCGAGGCCGCCGGCCGCGAGATAGTTCTGGTGATCCTTCGTGATGGCATTGGAGACGAAGGCGATGCCGGCGCGGTCCTGCTTGCGATGCCACCACGCGCCGTTCGCTCCCACACCTTCGGCGAAAGTTTGGTCGACTTCCGTGTAGGCGAAGGACTCGGTCTTGCCGTTGTCCCATCCGAAGCGGGCGAAGGCGGTGAGGTAGTGGGTGAGATTCTGCTCCAGGTTGATGCCGAAACCGTACTTGCGCGTGATGTGCCAGGGATGGTTGGTGATGTCGGGCGTGGTGCCAGCTGCGGCGGCTTTGGCGATCTGATCGCGGTAGATGCCCATGTTGGCGTAGTTGGTGAAGGCGAGCAGACGGACCACGCCAGCCTTTTTCGGGAGGACGCCGCGGCGGAGTTCGTATTCGAAGTTTTCCGCGTGGGCTTGCCAGGGCTTCCACACCAGATCGATGCCGTTGGCGACTTTGGGCATGAGACCTTCGGCGAAACGGAATCCCCAGTTGCGGTCTTCATAGTCGGCGGTGAGTCCCACGGTGTAGCCGCGAGTGTCTGCGGCATAGTCATAGGCGCCGTTGTTGTCGACGGTCCAGTTGAGGAACTGGAAGTGAGTGTCGGAGCCGACGGAATTGACGTCGAAGAAGTCAGGCAGGCTGAACTTGCCGAAGCGCAGTTCCAGGCGGCGGCGCGGGAGTTCTTCGAACAGCGAGAAGGCGTTGCGCTGGTTCTCGACTTTGTCGTCGCTCAGCGCAAAAACCTTATGGATCATGCCCCGACCGAGGTAGGGAGCTTTGCTCAGCAGTGGGTTGCGCACGATGTCCAGGTCGGTGTTGCCGGCCAAGCCTAAGCCGGTGGTGAGGGCGGCGCCGCCGGCCTCCTCGATATCCACGAGCAGTTCGGTGGAGTTGTTGAGGCGTACGCCGGTGTAGAGCGTCATCAGGCGGGACGTGGCTTTTTCGTAGTGCGGGTCGAGGCTGTGCGTCCCGCTGTAGGGCGCGTGGAATTCAGGATGAGTTTGAAAAACGAAGTTCGCCTGGCCGGAGAGCCAGAAGCGGGTGCTCTTGAAATGCGGGAGCATGGCTTCGGTGCTGTCGTCGGCTGGGGGAGGGTCCGGCGGATCGGGTGCGGGCGCAGCCTCAATGCGTGGCGGAACCAGCCCCTGGGCGGAAGGCCGCGGAACGGACTGCTGCGCGAACAGAGGGGCTGGTGCAAGCACGGCGGCTATGACGAGCGCCAGCAGCAACCAGCCTGCGCGGACGTTTACGAATTTGTTCTGAAGTGCCATGCGTCTCGTGCGCCAGATTCCGTAATTGTGGGCCTGCCGGGTTTGCAGCAGACTTCCCCAGTTTTGGTCTTACCCCAATGTCCTACCAGATTAACAAAACTATACCACGGGATATTAACTATAGTTAACTACATTTCAAAGATCGAATGCCGGTCGCGTCTCACCAAGTGCAGCCGCGAACGCCTCAACCCTACGCCTGACGGGTTAAAGGAATGTTACGAACTGCAGGCTAGTGCGACGCTGTCAAACAACCTTCTCTGACGGCGCCCACTGAATTTGCAGCTTCCGGTTGCCGTTTTTGTCGGTGACCACGACCCAGCTCATGCTTAGAGACTTGCGTTCCACGTTGCTTACCGACTGAGAAATAGAACTCTCTTCGTAGTGGATTGCACGCGCGAGCTGCGTCGTCGCCATCGCCATGGGTTGCGCGAATAGTGTGATGCAGGCCATTGTCGTCTCCCTCCTTTCTCTTATTTAGAACCAACCGATTTGATGTCATGTTTGTGCGAACGCCGTAAAGAGTTGATAAAGATCCGCGAAAAACTTCGCGGCCATTCCGCGTAGGTGCGACGACCAACCTTAGCGCGCGTGCGGGCCGAACACTCCCGCGAGATCCATGACGTGGTACAGCACGAGGAACATCATCAGGATCAGGTACCCGCGCAGAGCCATCAGCGACAGCTTCACGCTCGTGGTCATGGGCATCGCGCCGAGGCCCGAGGAGTTCACTTTCTGCTCGGGGACGTCGTCGAGCGGGTGCACCACCACGAAGTAATTTTCGGGAACTTCGGTGATGACCGCAGGTCGTAGCAAGCCGAGTACGCTCAAGTTACACCTCCGCTTTCTCCCGCTAGCTGGCGGGGAACAGATTCGAGGCGGCCACCTGGGCCGCCAGGATCAGGGAAAGAATGAAAAGGACGATGATGATGGTCCAATTCACCCAGTTGTTCCAACGCTGGTTGATGAATTGTTTGCCGAGGACTTCTTTGTCGTTCAGCAGGAGCTGCAGGAAGATGATCGCCGAGGGCAGCATGATCCCCGCCAGTACCTGCACTCCCAGGATGATCAGCTGCAGGGGCGCACCGGGAATGAGCACGATCGCTGCCGCGAGGCCCACGCAAAGCACATACGTGAGATAGAAGCCGGGAGCCTTGCGGATGGGCATTTCCAGGCTGTGCGGCCATCCTTTGACTTCTCCGTAAGCCCAGGAACTCGAAAGCGAAATCGCGGTGGTGCCCAGCACGGCGGCGTTGATCATCAACAGCAGGATCGCGCTGCGCACGAAATCTCCGGAAAATATGTGGAGATCATTGGCCATCTGCGCGGGATCGGAGAAGGTGAGGCCGTGCATTTTGGCGGCGTTGCCGGCGAGCATCATGCAGCCGGCGACGACGATGGTGAAGACGGCGCCCAGAAACGTATCGAGGCGCGCCCACTTCACGTCGGAGAAGCGAAGGCGCTTGTCGGCAATGCAGCTTTGCTGAAAGAAGAGCTGCCACGGGGCGATGGTTGTGCCCACAATGGCGATAACCAGGAATGTGAGGCTCGCGGTGACGCCACCCTGCGGAATCCCGGGAACGATTGTGTTGTGCAGGACCTCGCCGAACGAGGGGCGCACCTTCAGGGCAATCGCTACCCAGCCCAGATCCAACAGACAGAGGAATACGGTCACGCGCTCCCAGCGGCGGTAGCTGCCGCTGAGGACCATCGTGATGAGGACTACCGCGGCCAGAGGCACACCCAACCTGGGGGCGATATTCATGTGGCTCAGGGCCAGAGAAATTGCGGCGAACTCCGTCACCAAGGTGAGGAAGTTCACCAGTTGCAGATCGACCAGGGAGAACATGCCCCACCAGCGGCCGAAGCGCTGGTAGATCATGGCGGCGTGTCCCTTGCCGGTGGCGATGCCGAGCCGAACCACCATTTCCTGAATGAAGTAGGTGACCGGCAGGAGGAGCAACAGAATCCACAGCAGCCGGGTGCCGTACTGCGCGCCCGCCTGCACGTAGGTGGAGACGGCGCCGGCGTCGTTATCGGCTTCCATGACGATGAGGCCGGGGCCAAATACCGTGAGGAAGGTGAGCACGCTGTAGAGCCAGCGGCTGCGGACCACGCGGCCGCGAACCGGCGGCAGCGTGGCCTCGACGCCTGCGGTTGAGATTGAAAGGACTTCGTTTGCCATGATCCACCTCCCCTCTCGAAGCAACGCTTGCGACCGGACGCAAGTGCCGCTCCGCCGTTTGCCCAAGAGCCGGCGAGCGGCACACGTGGGCCTGCGGAAGAAAACCTCGAGCGAATGGAATCCGCTTTGGCTTTCCTGACTTAAGTTGTTGGGGGTAGAAGAAGCAGAGGTGAGGCGATAGGGGACAACGTCAATTTCTATCGGGTCACATCCACTGCTTCTACACGGGCAAGCCGCGGAACATTTCCGGAGGCTGGCCCCCACTGCTAGTATTCATACGTCCTTAGTGTTCGGCGGAATGACTTCCGCCTAGGAATTTTATATCATACCCCCCTAGGGTACCTGTCAAGAAAAAAGTGCAGGGAAACGCAAGAATTTTATGGCCAAAATCTTATGAAAGATAAGCTGCCGGAAATTTCCAAAGAAAAGCAGAAATTGTTTTCGCGCATCAAGCGTCTGGGCGGACAGATCGGGGCTGTGGAGCGCGCCGTGTCCGAGGGGGATGAATGCGCGGACATCCTGATGCTGCTGGCGGCGATTCGTGGGGGCGTGAACAGCCTGATGGCGGAAATTCTCGAAGACCACATCCGGCTGCACATCACGCATCCCGACCGCGGGACGGAATCGCCGGAGGAGTTGACGGAGGATCTGATTTCGCTGGTACGGGCGTACTTGAAGTGAGCGCGAGGCAGGAACGCTTGCTGGTATTGGCTCAGATTGCGATTTGATCCGCGCGAGATCCTTCGCTCCGCCTGAAAAACGGCTACGCTCAGGATGACGCCTTCGAAAAGCTCCGGAGTTGCTTCTAGTAGAGGCATTTGTTCTGACTTCGCGTTTGACAGCATTCCTCGTCAACCCCTAACCTTGTTTTTCTCTGGCTTATGAAAGTTCTGGTCCTAGGAAGCGGCGGACGCGAGCATGCGCTGGTATGGAAGCTGCGGCAGTCGCCGCGCGTCTCGCAACTTTACTGCGCGCCGGGGAATGGCGGGATTGCGGACGACGCCGAGTGTGTGGCTGCGGACCTGAAGAGTCTGGAATCGATTACGGCACTGGCGACGCGCTTGCAGCCGGATCTCACCGTGGTGGGACCGGAGTTGCCTCTCACCCTGGGCGTGGTGGATGAGTTTACCCGGCGCGGGTGGCCGGCGTTTGGTCCGATGCGGGCCGCGGCGCAACTGGAATCGAGCAAGAGTTTTGCCAAGGCATTTCTGCAGCGCCACCACATCCCGACGGCTCCATTTGCAATTTGCGATTCGAATGAGCAGGTGCGGTCTGCGCTTGGTCATTTTCATCTGCCGATCGTAGTGAAGGCGGATGGGTTGGCGGCGGGTAAGGGCGTGGTGATCGCCAAAAGCAAGGAAGAGGCAGCGAGCGTTGCGGCAGAAATGCTCAGCGGGAAGATGCTGGGCGAGGCGGGAGCGCGGGTCGTGCTGGAAGAGTGTTTGAAGGGGGACGAGCTTTCCTTTCTGGTGTTCAGCGACGGCGAGCGCGTGGTCCCGCTCGTGGCGGCACAGGATCATAAGCGCGTGGGAGACGGCGACAGCGGTCCGAACACGGGCGGCATGGGCGCGTACTCGACGATCGACATTATCGATGACCAGATGCGCGATTGGCTGATACACCACATTGCACAGCCTGTGGTAGCGGGTATGAAGGCCGAAGACGCGGAGTTTAAGGGCGTGCTGTACTGCGGGCTGATGATGACGGCGCGCGGGCCGATGGTGCTGGAGTTCAACTGCCGCTTTGGCGATCCGGAGACGCAGCCGATTCTGATGCGGCTGGAGAGCGATTTGACCGAGGCTCTGGAAGCTTCGATTGAGGGACGAGTGAGTGAAGGGGATTTCAAGTGGTCGAAAGATGCGTCGGTGTGCGTGGTGATGTCGTCGGGGGGATATCCGGGGACGTACGAGGTGGGGAAAAGAATTGATGGTCTCGAAGAGGCTGCTGCGGTTTCGGGCGTAAAGGTTTTTCATGCGGGGACGTCGAAGCGGGATGGAGTTTATTACACCGCAGGCGGGCGGGTGTTGGGAGTGACGGCGCGGGCGCGGGACCTGGCGACGGCGGTGGGACGCGCTTATGAGGCTTGCGGGAAAATCAGTTTTGACGGGGCGCATTACCGGAAGGATATTGCGGGGCGGGCGTTGAAGAAGTAGTGGACAGGACAGTCCCCACTTCTCACGCAAAGAGCGCGCGAGAGATGGGGCACCCGATGCGAGGGTTGTCACAGGGATTCCCTTCGAGGGCTGAGGCAGCATCGGTGTGAAAGGGATCCTTCGACTGCGGATTTGCTTCGCATGCGCGAAGCAAATCCTCCGCTCAGGATGACAAACCGAAAAAATATCTGGAGACATGTGAAGATGAGCAAGGCGCTGGTTTCGATTGTGATGGGGAGTGATTCGGATTTGGAGATCATGCTCGAGGCGGGCAAGGCGCTCGACGAGTTCGGGATCGCGTATGAGATTGACGTGACTTCGGCACATCGCTCGCCGGACCGCACGGCGGACTTCGCGCGCAAGGCCGCGGGGCGCGGGATTCAGGTGATCATTGCAGGAGCGGGCGGGGCGGCGCATCTGGCGGGGGTGATCGCGGCGCATACGACTTTGCCGGTGATTGGAGTGCCGATTCCTTCGACTTCGCTCAATGGGATGGATTCGCTGCTGGCGACGGTGCAAATGCCGGCGGGGATTCCGGTGGCTACGGTCGCGATTGGAAAACCGGGAGCGACGAATGCGGGGATTCTGGCGGCGCAGATGATTGGGTTGGGGGATGAGGGGATTGCGAAGAAGCTGGTGGAGCACAAAGAAAAACTCGCTCTGGGGGTGGAGGAGAGATCCAGGAAGGTGAAGGGATTGCTCGGCTAACGATGTTTTGTCATTCCGAGTGCAGCGAGGAATCTGTTTCTTGCCGGCCGCGAACGAAAAGCAGGTTCCTCGTCGCCTTCGCTCCTCGGAATGACAAACTTAGAAATAAGAACGGTCTTACGTCAGTTTCAATCCCTTCAGATATTCGCGGAACGGGCCGCCGAGGTCGCTGCGCTTCAGGGCGAATTCTACCGTCGCTTTCAGGAATCCTAGTTTGTCGCCGGTATCGTAGCGGCGGCCTTCATAGACGTAGGCGTACATTTTTTCCTGCTTGAGCAACATGCGCATGCCGTCGGTGAGTTGGAGTTCGCCGCCCGCTCCGGTTTGAGTTTTCGCCAGGCAGTCGAAAATTGCGGGGGTCAGGATGTAGCGACCGATGATAGCGAGGTTCGATGGGGCGTCCTCGGGCTTAGGCTTTTCCACCATGTTGCGGATCTCGAAGAGGCGGCCGTTGAATCCCTCGGCGGGCTGGGCATCGAAAACGCCGTAGGAGGAGATCATCTTTCCTTCGACGACCTGGGCGGCGATCACGGAGCACTGCTTCTGGTCGAAGACGTTCACCATTTGCTTGAGGCATGGGACGGGGGCGTCGATGACGTCGTCGGCGAGCAGCACGGCGAAGGGCTCGTTGCCCACGAGTTCACGCGCCATGAGCACGGCGTGGCCCAGGCCGAGCGCTTCTTTCTGGCGGACGTAGGCCACATGCATCATGTCGGAAATGTTGCGGACAATTTTGAGCAGATCGGTTTTGCGTCGCTCCTCGAGCATTTTTTCGAGTTCGTAGCTGACGTCGAAGTGATCTTCGATGGCCTGCTTGCCGCGGCCGGTGATGATGAGAATCTGGTCGCAGCCGGAGGCCATGGCTTCTTCGACGCCGTATTGAATGATCGGCTTGTCGACGATGGGGAGCATTTCTTTGGGCTGGGCTTTGGTGGCGGGCAAAAAGCGGGTGCCCAGGCCAGCGGCGGGGAATACGGCTTTGCGGACTTTCATGGGCATAAGGGCGGTCGTTGGGCACTCGTCGTTCGCGGATCGATTTCAATTGACCGATAATTGTACCTGCTGGGGTTTGGGCTGGCGACTGGCGGCGGCTAAAGCCTTTGTGGTTTGGGAATCCTACGCGGTGCTGAAGCGCCGCTCTTCTACGTAGAACCCGTCATGGCACGGCTGGAAGCCGCGCCCTTTCAAAGCTAACTCGGGCCGATGGCGGATCGAACTTCTGGTGCTGTTTCCGCGCTGGCCAGTTGCTCTAGAACTGTGCGCAGGGCTCGCAGGACTTCGTCGGCGGCCGTGGCTTTCAGTGCGAATTTCAACATGCCATCTGGCGTGAATTGGGCGCCGCGCTGGGCGGAGACGAATCTCGCCAGCTGCTCGGGATCGACGGCGGCGTTCTGGCGGAACTTGAAAGTGACGGAATCGCGTTTGCGCTCGATGGCGTTGACGCCCACTCGCATGCAGAGCAACTTGAGGCTGGCATAGTCGAGGAGGTTGCGCACTGGAGGCGGAGGCGAGCCGTAGCGGTCTTGCAGTTCGGCGCCTACATCGCCGAGTTGCGATTCGGTTTCGACGCGGGCTACGCGTTTGTACATCTGCAGGCGCTGGTTCTCTTCGGGGATGTAATCCGCGTTGATGCGGATGTTAAGGCCGAGATTGAGTTGGGTTTCGGCCTCGTCGGGGGCGGCCTCGCCCTTCATTTCGCGGACGGCGCGTTCGAGCATCTGGGTGTAGAGCTCGAAGCCAATGGCTTCAATGTGTCCGCTTTGCTCGCCGCCTAACAGATTTCCTGCGCCGCGGAGTTCAAGATCGAGGGCGGCGATTTTGAATCCAGCGCCCAGGTCGGAGAATTCTTTCAAAGCCGCGAGGCGACGGCGGGCGATGGGCGTGAGTTCGACTTCCTTCGGGATCAGCAGGTAGGCGTAGGCGCGGCGGTTCGAGCGTCCGACGCGGCCGCGGAGCTGGTAGAGCTCGGAGAGGCCGAGGCGGTCGGCACGGTTGATGAGGATCGTGTTGCAGAGCGGGATGTCGAGGCCGTTCTCGATGATCGTGGTCGCGACGAGGATGTCGGCTTCGTGATGCATGAATTGCAGCATCACTTTCTCGAGTTCGGCTTCACCCATCTGGCCGTGGCCGACGATGATGCGCGCTTTCGGAATCAGTTCCTGCAGCTTGGCGGCGATTTCCCAGATGCTTTCGACGCGGTTGTGAACGAAGTAGACCTGGCCGCCGCGTTCGAGCTCCTGCTCGATCGAGGATTGGATGAGTTTGTCGTCCCAGCTGGCGACTACGGTCTGAATCGCCATGCGATCTTTGGGCGGCGTTTCGATGACGCTCATGTCGCGCAGGCCGACCAGCGACATGTGCAGGGTGCGCGGGATGGGCGTGGCCGACATGGTGAGGACGTCGACTTGCTTGCGCATCTGCTTGATGCGTTCTTTGTGGCGCACGCCGAAGCGCTGTTCTTCGTCGACGATGAGCAGGCCAAGGTCGGCGAACTTCAAGTCTTTCGAGAGGATGCGGTGGGTGCCGATGAGGATGTCGATTTTGCCGGCTTCGGCTTTCTGCAGAATTTCTTTCTGTTGTTTCGGGTTGCGAAAGCGGCTGATCATTTCGATGGTGACGGGGAACGGGCCGAAGCGCTGCTTGAACGTTTCGTAGTGCTGGAAGGCTAAGACCGTGGTGGGGGCGAGCACGGCGACCTGCTTGTTATCGCCGACGGCTTTGAATGCGGCGCGCATGGCGACTTCTGTTTTGCCGTAACCGACGTCGCCGCAAAGCAGGCGGTCCATGGGCAGGGAGGATTCCATGTCGCGGGTAACGTCGGCGATGGCCTGCGCCTGATCCTCGGTCTCGCTGAATTCAAACGCGTCTTCGAACTCGCGCACAAATTCGTTGCCGGCGGGGAAGGAGTGGCCTTGGGCCAATTTTCGTTCGGCATAAAGTTTGAGGAGTTCGTCGGCCATGTCCTTCATGGCCTTGCGCACGCGCGCTTTGGTCTTGGACCACGCCTGCGTGCCGAGATGACTCAAGGCTGGCTTGGCGCCCTCGGACGAACGGTATTTCTGAATCAGGTCGAGGCGCGTGAGCGGGACGTAGAGGCGCGCACCCTCGGCATATTCGAGCAGCATGAACTCCGCGTTGCCGTCGCCCTGATTGATTTCTTTCAGGCCCTGGTACTGGCCGATGCCGTGCTCGACGTGGACGACGTAGTCCCCGACTTGCAGGTCGCGGAAATCGGAAAGGAACGCGGAGACTTTCGACTTCTGGCGCTGCGGGCGTGATGCGACCGCGTCGGATTCGTCAAACAGGTCGCGAGCACCGAAGATGGCGAGGTGCGCATCGGGGAAAAGAACTCCGTCGGGGACGTAGGCTTTGGCCAGCGTGGTGGTGAGAACTTCTCCGGCAAAGTAGCTGGTCTCATCGGCATAGCTTTCGCCACCGCGAGTGCGGCTGCCCAGGCGGAAGGAGACGTTGTACTCAGTGAAGATGTCGGCCAGGCGTTCGACTTCGCCAGTGTTAGGCACAGAGAACAGAACCTGGTTGCCCTGTCCGGTAAGCTTCTGGACTTCTTCGAGCATGGTGGGAACCGCGCCGTGGAAGCGCGGAGTGGGCTGCGTGAGAAAAGTTACCGCGTCGTCTTCACTGTTGCGGGTGATGCCGAGATGCTCGACGTCGGCACCGGTGAGTGACGCGACTTTCTTCCACCAACCATCTGGCGGCAAATACAAATCCACGGGGCGCACCAGGTTGCCGACGCCGCTGCGCTCGTGCGCTTCTTCGACGCGGGTCCAGAAGCGGTCAAATTCGGAGCGCAGCAAATCGGGCTCGTCGAGCAGTACGGCGGCGTGCGGGAGCAGATCGAAGACCGTGCGGTCGGCCCCGGCCACGGGGGCGTAAAACTCCCAGCCGGGAAAAACTGTGACTCCGTCTGAACGCACGGCGGCTTCTACGATTTCTTCCGACCCTGTGATGCGCTTGCCGGAAAGCCGGGTGTGGATCGCACCCAGCAGGTGGTCGCTGACTGGGGTTTCGGTGAGCGGCAACAGCAGCGCTTCGTCCATGGGATTGGACGAACGCTGCGAGGCGGGATCGAAGCGGCGGATGGATTCCACTTCGTCACCGAAGAATTCGATGCGGACCGGGCGCTCGGCTTCGGGAGAATAGACGTCTAGGATGCCGCCGCGCAGGGCGTATTGCCCGGGCATTTCGACGACATCGGCGGACTCGTAGCCGACGGTGTTCAGGTGGGCGAGAAGGTTCTCGACGTCGAAGGATTCGCCACGACGCAGAATGCGGGCAAGGTCGGTGTAGTAATCGGCGGAGCGCTGAAGAATGGCGGTGGCGGCAATCGGCGAAACGACAATCGAGGCTTTGCCAGTGGCGATCTTCCAGAGGGCGGTGGCGCGCTCCTCTTGCAACTCGGGGTGAGGGGAAAGATTCAGGAACGGCAGCACGTCGCGGGCGGGCAGGGCGACTACGGACTCGGAATCGCAGGCGCTGGTGAGTTCGCAGAAGCCGCGCAGCACAGGGACAAAATCCTCGACAGCGCGGTTGTCATTGACAACCACGATGATAGGCCGGTCGGCGCTGCGGCGCAAAAGCACGAGCAGCAAGGCTTTTGTCGTGGGTGAGAGGCCGGAGACACGAATACGCCCCGTGCCCTCCCGCAGGTGGGAGGCTACACGCGTGAAGGCGGGAAGCATTTCTACGTCCGCGAAGAGTTCGCGGACGAAGGGAAGCAGCATGCTTTTTGATTTTAACAGGATTGGGGAGAGCGGGTTTTTGAAGTGGGACGGGTCGGGAACTGGATTCGAGAGCAAGATCCCCACCCTAGCCGCAAAGAACGCGGTTAGGATGGGGCACCCGGCCCAGAAACCCCGTCGAGCTTCGCTCGACTGGACAGCCGAGGGCGGCTGTCCCACATGACCCCTTGGTGAAAATCGCTTGACAAGGGAATCCTGCGCGTGTATTTAACCTATCAGTTATTTAACTGAGTAGTTTAATACAAACCTGATGGATCAACTGAGCGAAACTTTCGGAGCGCTGGCGGACCCCACGCGGCGGGCAATTCTGGCGCGGCTGGCGTCGGGCGAGGCCTCGGTCACGGAGCTGGCGGCGCCTTTTGAAATGAGCATGCCGGCGATTTCCAAGCATCTGAAGGTGCTGGAACGCGCCGGGCTGATCGTGCGCGGGCGCGAAGCGCAATGGCGGCCGTGCCGGTTGCGGGCTGGCCCGCTGCAGGACGTTGCCGGCTGGGTGGAACACTACCGGCAATTCTGGGAACACAGCTTCGACCGGCTGGACGATTATCTGCGGGAGCTGAAGAAACAAGATTCTAAGAACAAGAAGGAGAAGAAGCATGTCCGCAAACAACGCAAGGGTTAGCGCTGCCGGCATTCGCACTACCACGGAGTCTTCGGAGTGGGATCTGGTGATCACGCGCGTCTTCGATGCGCCCCGAGAACTGGTATTCAAGGCGTGGACTGATACCCGACACATGGCGCAATGGTGGGGACCAAAGGGTTTCACGAATCCGGTATGTGAACTGGACGTGCGGGCTGGAGGCGCGATTCGCATTCACATGCGCGCTCCCAATGGCGTGGTGTATCCCATGAGCGGCTTGTTTGAAGAAATCACCGAGCCCGAGCGGCTGGTTTTTGTGAGCAGCGCGCTGGACGAACACGGCAACTCCATGTTCGACCTGCGGAACACCGTGACCTTCACAGAGCAGCGCGGGAAAACGGTACTGACCCTGCAGGCGCGAGTCATCAAGGCAACGGCACAGGCTCCGCAATACCTCAAGGGGATGGAAGCGGGATGGACGCAGAGCCTGGATCGTCTGACCGATCTGTTGGACGTGATCAAGGGAGAGCTCGACCGATGAGAAAACTGATCTGGCTCATGCATACATCCGTCGACGGGTTTGTGGCCGGACCCAACGGCGAGTTGGATTGGGCGGGGGCAAATATGGACGATGAACTGTGGGAAGACGTTTGGGACCTGTTAGGCACGGTGGATGCGACCTGGTTTGGGCGCCGGACCTATCAGGACTTTGAGAATTACTGGCCGGTGGTGGGCAGGAATCCCAACAGCGCGAAGAAGGAACTCGATTTTTCATGTTGGATTGATAAGACGGCGAAGACCGTTGCTTCGACGACTCTGAAGAAGCTTGACTGGGAAAATTCGACGCTCCTGAACGACAACGTTGCGGAAGGCGTATCGAGAATGAAAGGGCAACCCGGCGGCAACCTGTTGCTGTTCGGCAGTCCGGGTCTTGCCTTACATCTGATGAAGTCAAACTTGATCGATGAGTTGAGGATCGATGTGCATCCGCTTACTCTGGGGATGGGACGTCCGCTGTTCGATGACACAACTGGGCGGCGCCAGTTGAGACTGGTTCAGGCAAGGACGTTTCGCTCAGGGGTGGTCGGGCTGCGATATAACATGGCGTAACGGCTGCTCCGGGTGCGTTTCCGAGACGAGGGAGATTTTCAGGAGAGCAAGCAATGCAATCAGAAACTCAGTCTGGTCCGGTTTCGAAGACGATGCTGTGGACGGGGCGCGCGATGAGCGCCATCGTTGCCCTGTTGGTGGCGTTTGGCAGCGTAGTGAAATTGATCAAGGTCGCGGGGGTGGTGGAGGGGATGGCGCGCACTGGATATTCCGAGCATCTGGTGCGGCCGGTCGGTGTGATCGAACTGATCTGCGTTGTCGTCTATCTGATTCCGCAGACGGAAGTGCTGGGCGCGATTCTGCTCACCGGATTGCTGGGCGCCGCAGCCTCGACGACCTTCCGTATCGGAGATCATTCGTTCCCGTTGCCGATCGTGCTGGGGATGATGGCATGGGGCGGCTTGTTTCTACGGGATGTGCGATTGCGCGCGCTGATTCCGCTGGTCAGGAAATAGGAGATGGCAACACACAAATCCGATTCCGGTGACGAGGCTGAGGTTCGGCGGCTGATCGCGGATCAGCAACGAGCTGTTTGTGCGAAGGATATTGACCGGATTATGAGTTACTACGCCAGCGACGTCGTGGTCTTCAATGTGAAGCCGCCGTTCCAAACTCGAGGCGCGAGAGACTGGCGGCGGGAGTGGGAGATGGCCCTCGCGCACTTCCCTGCCTTGTTCGGCATAGAAACGCGAGATCTTGTGATCACGGTCAGCGGCGACCTCGCTCTGGCTCACTCGATTTGGCGCTTCACGGGGATGCCGGGGCAGACTTGGATTCGGGACACGGCGGTTTACAGGCGAGGGCAGGGCCAGTGGCGGATCGTGCATGAGCACTACTCGGTGCCGTTTGATCCGGAGACGTCACGGGCAGTGTTCGCGGTGGAGGCCTAGGGCGAAGCGTTGGGGGAACGACATCAGGGAGTCGTGCTGGGAGCGCTCGCTACGCTTCGCTGGACGGGCGAAGGCGCCCGTCCCCACACGAGCAGTGGCCATGCCATCCGTGTTTTAATTTCGCAACAGGGGGCGGGTTAGGCAGGTGGGGCCGCCGCTGCCGTTGGTGCAGATTTCGGTGCCGGGGAAAGTGCGGACGTCGAAACCGGCGTGGCGCAGTCGGTCGTTGGTCTTGCGGTTCTCTTCGATCGCCAGGAGACGCTTTCCGCCGAGCGCCAGTACATTGCAGGCCAGCGTATCGCGCTCGGAATCGTCGATCGGGATGAACTGGTAGCCGCGCGACTTGAGTAGTTCCACGCTTTCGACCGCGAGCCAGGGGAGATCGACCAGCGCGGTCTGCTCGTCGAGCAGGCTGATCAGCGACATCAGATGCAGGCAGGCAGACGGTCCGGGGCCGTAGGGGAGCGGCGCGGAAAGAACGTCAACACCTTTGGGCGCGAGCAGGGCGCGCATCTGTTCAATGCCGGCGGAGTTGGTGCGGTAGCCATGGCCGATGAGCAGCGTCTTCGAGTCGAGCCAAAGGATGTCTCCGGCTTCGGTGGTGCCGGGGGCGACGATTTTGGCCAGTGTGGGAATACCGAGGTGCGTGCAGAACGAGCCGTGGTTCCTGCCTTCGCCGACTCGGTTGGCTTTGCCGGGGCGCATGACAATCAGGCCGAAGTCGGTAGCGAGTGAGGCGTCGTGGGCGTAGACGGCATCGAGAGAAACATCGGGAGCGGGAGGCGTCTCGATTACTTCGGCGCCCGCGGTTTCCAGTTCGCGGCACAAAGCCTCATGTTGCGAATGAGCTGCGGCGAAGTCGGGTGCGTGATGAAAGCCGAGATCGTGCCAACGCGCGGCGCGTTCGGGCTGGTTCCATCCTGCGGTTCGAGGGGAGCAGACGAGCACGCGCTGGAGCGCTCCGACCATGGAGTGCCCGTTGAAAGCCAGGCCGGGTTGGGTCGACGTGGGCAGGGTGCCTCCCGAAGGAATCTGAGCGTTGGGAAGATTCTAAGGCACAGCAGGCGCGAGGGAGAAGTGGGGCAGGAGGGGAATGCAGGAGTGGAAAGGCCTTCTCATCGTGGCCCGGTCTTCTGGTGTGTGCGAAAACTTGTGGCATCCCTACGGGGCTGGTGGTGCTTCCCATTCTCACCCGGCACTTCCGTGCCGGGCTTTCACATGCCGCCGCTTCGCGGCTGGATTTAGCAGATTGCACGCTATTCGGAGGCAGCGAACGCGACGTGGGCGTCCTCAGGGGGCAGCAGGTCGCGCACGTCGTGCTTGTCTTTTGCTTTGTGGTGAGCGCTGCGCTTGTGGAGCCAAAGCTTGAGATGTTTGCGGGCTGCGGGGCTTAGCTTGGAAAAGAACAGTCCGGCGCGGCCTTGATCGCTGGCCCAGATCACGTCGGCGTGGCCGTGCAGCGTCACTTTCGTGCCGGGCAGCACGCAACGAAACGCCAGGTTCGAGCTCATGGGTACGGGCTCGGTGGCCTGGAGCGCGAGGCCGTGCTCGCCGATATCGATGCTGACGCCGGGAAGAGGTCCGGTTTCGAGGTCGAGATAGACCAGGGTTTTTACTTCGTAGCGCGCGGACTTGCGTCGATTGCTTTTGTTGTTTTTCTTGTCGTCCTTCAAGGCTTGTAAGACCTGCTCGGCTTCAAGTGGCCGGTAAAGGATTCTGTTGGCGCCGGACTGAAAAGCCTGGCCCGTGCCGGGCCACGCCCGGCTGGCGACCGCCAATAGATCGGGCTTCTGCCCGGGCGGCAACAGGGCAGCCATGCGGATGACCTCGTCGGCGCCTGGTAAATCAAAATCCACAATCAGCGTGGAGCAGCGGCCGGTCATGACCAGTTCCAGCGCGGCCTGTCCGGAGGGGCAGTTTACCAGCTCGATTTCAAGCACTTCGAGGGTGGCTTCCAGCGTTTGAAGGGATCGTTGGTCGTGACATAAAACCGCAGCAGACTGGCGCATGACCTACAAAGTACGGGTTGGCGCGAGGCAGGTAAATGTCACAGCAGTAATCTGCGGAGTGGTTACTGAAGCACTCTATAAATCAAGGAAAATGCTGGTGTTCTTCAGTGGCAGCGCGGTTTGGATCTTGGCCCTCTCTTGGAGGCGTCATCCCGAATCCGGCGCAGTTCAGCCGGGTGAGGATCTCGCTTGGGAACTTCCCTAGACGCACCGCCCGGTCTGCGCGCGAGATCCTTCGCTTCGCCTGAAAAACGGCTACGCTCAGGATGACGCCCTCCAACAAGAAGGTTGCTGCTCCGACGCCTCGTGGGCCGGGTGCGGAAGGCGGGCGCTGTTATAATTGAGAATTGCGCTCATGGGTATGAAGCGACTGATTCGATCGACGACAGTTTTGTCGGTTCGCCGCGGCGGGAAGGTTGTCCTCGCGGGCGATGGCCAGGTCACTCTGGGCGAGTCGGTGATCAAGCATACGGCCAAGAAGATCAGGCGGCTCTACAACGACAAGATTGTGGCCGGGTTTGCCGGGTCGACGGCGGATGCGTTCACGCTGTTCAGCCGCTTCGAGGCCAAGCTGGAGCAGTATCACGGCAACCTGGGGCGAGGCGCGGTGGAACTGGCGCGTGATTGGCGCACCGACAAGTTCCTGCGGCATCTGGAAGCGCTGTTGCTGGTGTGCGATAAGGAGCAAACGTTTCTGCTCAGCGGGCAGGGGGATGTGATTGAGCCCGACGGCGCGGTGGCCGCGATCGGCAGCGGTGGGCCTTACGCGCAGGCGGCGGCGCAGGCTCTGGCGGAGCACACGGAACTTTCCGCGCGGCAGATCGCTGAAGAAGCGATGAAGATTGCGGGCAAGATGTGTATTTATACGAACGACAAGGTAACAATTGAAGAGCTTTAGTTCTCAGTTCTCGGTTCTCAGTTCTCAGCAAAGACCTCGCTGCATAACTGAGAACTGAGAACTGGGAACTGAGAACTGATTTATGGCTATCTACCTTCCCTCCTCCGCCGAAGAAGAACAGCTTGCGCTGGATGAACTGACTCCGCGCGAGATTGTGGTTGAGCTCGACAAACACGTGATTGGGCAGAAGGACGCCAAGCGCGCCGTGGCCATCGCGCTGCGCAACCGCATGCGGCGGCAGAAACTCTCTCCAGAACTCGCAGAAGAGATCATCCCGAAGAACATCATCATGATTGGGCCCACGGGCGTGGGCAAGACAGAAATTGCGCGGCGGCTGGCGAAGCTGGCGAATTCTCCGTTTCTGAAAGTCGAGGCGTCGAAGTTTACCGAAGTCGGCTACGTGGGGCGGGATGTGGAATCGATGGTCCGCGACCTGGTGGAGATTGCCATCGACAACGTGCGGGAAGAAAAGTTGGAAGACGTGGCCGACAAGGCCGAGTTGAATGCGGAAGAGCGGCTGCTGGATATTCTGCTGCCGCCGTCGCCTGCACCGCGGCCGGAAGCGAGTTCGACCGCGGGCGGTGTGGTGATTGATGGGAGCACGGCTTTGACGGAGTCGTCGAGCCGGACGCGCGAAAAACTGCGGCAGCAGCTGCGCGAGGGAAAGCTGGATGACCGCACGGTGGAGATCGACGTGCGCGAGCGCAATTTCCCGTCGTTTGAAATTCTGACCAACCAGGGCGTGGAGGAGATGGACGTCAACATTAAGGACATGTTGCCGAACATCTTCGGGCAGCGCACCAAGAAACGGAAGATGAAGGTCAATGAGGCCTTCGAGTATCTGATTCAGGAAGAAGAGCAGCGGCTGATTGACATGGACCAGGTTACGCGCATGGCGATCGATCGCGTGGAGAATTCCGGGATCGTATTCCTGGACGAGATCGACAAGATTGCGGGTCGCGAAGGCGGCCACGGGCCGGACGTTTCACGGGAAGGCGTGCAGCGCGACATTCTTCCGATCGTCGAGGGAACGACCGTCAACACGCGCTATGGGATGGTTCGGACTGACCATATTCTCTTTATTGCTGCGGGCGCGTTTCACGTGTCGAAGCCTAGCGACCTGATTCCGGAGCTGCAGGGACGGTTTCCGATCCGCGTGGAGCTGCAATCGCTGACCATGGAGGACTTCGTGCGGATTCTCACGGAGCCGAAGTCGTCGCTGGTGAAACAATACACCGCTTTGCTGGAGACCGAGGGCGTGAAGCTGGAGTTCACCAAGGAAGCGCTGGATGAGATTGCGCATTTTGCCTTCCGGGTGAACGAGAGCACGGAGAACATCGGGGCACGGCGGCTGCATACGATCATGGAACGCGTGCTGGACGAGTTGAGTTTTGACGCGCCGGAGAAGAAGGGCGAGCACGTAACCATCGACGCCGAGTACGTTCGCAAAATGCTGACCGACATCGTGAAGGATCAGGATTTGTCGCGGTACATTCTGTAGAAACCGTCTAACCACAGAGGACACAGGGGACACAGAGGAACTCGCCGAGATTCCTCTGTGTCCCCTGTGTCTTCTGTGGTTTATCTTTTGAGTATGAAAACTATCGACCGTGCCCGGCTGCAGTTTCTGATGGCTCGCGAACAGAAGAAGTTTGTGGACGAGCGTCCGAAGTCGAAGGCGCTGTTTGAACGGGCGCGGAAGTCGCTGCTGGCGGGCGTTCCCATGAACTGGATGGTGAAGTGGGCGGGTGCGTTTCCGCCGTTCGTGCGGGAGGCGCAGGGGGCGCATTTCTACGACGTGGACGGGCATCGCTACGTCGATTTTTGCCTGGGCGATACCGGGGCGATGACGGGGCATTCTCCACATGCCACGGTGAAGGCTATGGAAGAGCAGGCGCGGCGCGGGATTACGCTGATGCTGCCGGGGGAAGATTCCATTTTTGTGGCGGAGGAACTGCAGAAGCGGTTCGGCCTGCCGTACTGGCAGTTCGCGCTCACGGCAACCGATGCGAACCGGTTCTCGATCCGCCTGGCGCGGCAGATCACGGGCCGGCCCAAGATTCTGGTTTTCAACTGGTGCTATCACGGCACGGTGGATGAGACGTTCATCACACTTGGGGCGAATGGGGCGGCGGGGCCGCGGCCGGGGAATATTGGGCCTCCGGTGAATCCAGCGGTCACCACGAAAGTGGTCGAGTTCAACGATGTGGATGCATTGGAGGCAGCGCTGGTCTCGGGCGACGTAGCTTGCGTGCTGGCCGAGCCCGCGATGACAAATGTGGGCATCGTGCATCCGGAGCCGGGATATCACAAGGCGCTGCGGGAACTTACGCGCGAGTACGGGGCGTTGCTCATCATTGATGAGACGCACACGATCTGCGCCGGGCCGGGCGGATTCACGCGGGCGGAGAATCTCGAGCCGGACATTCTTGTTTTTGGCAAGGCTATTGGAGGAGGCATTCCGGGCGCGGCTTACGGGTTTTCGAAGGAAGTGGCTGAACGGATTGCGGCCAAGCATGAACTGGAGAACTGCGATGTCGGCGGGATTGGCGGCACGCTGGCGGGCAACGCTCTTTCGCTTGCGGCCATGCGGGCCACGCTGACGAAAGTCCTAACTAAAGAGGCATTCGACCGCATGATTCCGATGGCCGAGCGCTGGACGGCGGGCGTGGCTAAGGCGATTAAGGATGCGGATCTGCCGTGGCACGTGACGCGTTTGGGATGCCGGGCGGAATATCTGTTTGGGGCCGCGAAGCCGAAGAACGGCACTGAGGCCCACGACGCGATGGACTTTGAATTGGAACGGTTCATGCATCTCTACGCCATGAATCGGGGAATCCTGCTCACTCCGTTTCATAACATGGCGCTGATGTCGCCGCAGACGGAAGCGGACGATGTGGACCGGCATACGAAGGTGTTTCGCGAGGCGGTGAAGGAACTGGCGGGATAGGGCCGGGCGACGCGGGTATCGTGCAAACTTCCTCAAGCGCGCGGCAGGGTTGGACGTGCAGGGATCCTTCGACTACGCGAGCTCATTCGAGCTCGCTTCGCTCAGGGTGACAAAACGCGAAGGACAACACACGGATGACTATGCGACCTGATGTCCCGAGAGTTCGGCGCGGGGTCTGGTAGTCTGTTTCTTTCGCATGAGACGCTACCCGCTGACGTTCTTGCCGGCTCTGGGCGCGCTGTTGATGTTAACGGCGTGCGCGACGATTGGGCCGCCGCAGCCTCCGTCGCTGGAGTTGCCGAAGCCGCCCAAGGATTTGCGGGCTGCGCGCAAGGGCGATCGCGTAATTCTGACCTGGACTATTCCCAGCGCTACGACCGATCGGCATACGGTGCGGAGTGTGGGTCCGACGCGGATCTGCCGCGGACTTGAACCGGAGTTGACGCAGTGCGGAACTCCAGCAGGTGAGGCCGCTGCGCAGCCGAGTTCGAGCAAAGCTCAGTCTTCCAAACAGAGAGCAACGGGATCGTATACCGACTCGCTCGGCGGGCAATGGCAGAGCGACAATCCTTCCAGCTTCGTTACGTATGCCGTCGAGGTGCTCAATGCGGGTGGCCGCGGCGCTGGGCTGTCGAATCAGGTGCGGGTTCCACTGGTGCGAACGCTCCCGCCGCCGCGGGACTTTGCCGCGACCGTCACCGGTCAGGGAGTTGTGCTGACGTGGACGAACGACATTCGGTCGGTCAGCCCTCAATCGTCGATCCATTACCTCCATCGAATTTATCGCAGGCAGGAAGGAAGTCGAGAGGAGACGGTGGTGTCCGAAATCCCGGCGGGGGGCGCTCCCGATCGGGCGTTCACCGATTCGAGCATCGAGTGGGAAAAGACATACGAATATCACGCGGAAACAGTGACTGTGATTGCTCAGGAGAACCAGCCGGAGGTGCAGGTCGAAGGGGACGACACGCCTGAGGTCAAGATTTTCGCGGACGATGTTTTCCCGCCGGCGGTTCCTTCCGGAGTGCAGGCCGTCGCTTCTGGCCCGGGGCAGACGACTTTTGTCGATCTGGTGTGGGCGCCGGTGACCGACGTCGATCTCGACGGATACAACGTTTACCGTCATGAAGAGGGGTCGTCTGCGGTGAAGGTGAATGCGGAGTTGGTGAAGGCACCGGCTTACCGGGATGCGAACGTGGTCTCGGGGAAGGATTATTTCTATTCCGTGTCGGCGGTGGATGTGCGCGGGAACGAGAGTGCGCGGTCGGAGGAGACGAGCGAGTCGGTGCCGTAAACCACAGGGGCTGAAGCCCGCTTTGATCCTAGACGCGTCTTACGCGGCCCTCGAAGGGCCGCTCTTCCACGGTGACACGCGGGGTCTGAGTCTTCTCGGCAGCCCTGCGGCGCAAACTATCGAGACGGGACCCCGTCCGGACGATCCGGGGGGAAAATATTTCTCTTCGTTGCGGCTCAAATTCCACGGATATGGTTAGATAGAGGGCGATGAAATACTGCCGATTTCAATTCAATGGCCAGGCACAGTACGGGCTGGTTGAGTCCGTTGGCGGGCGGGATGCGATTGTGCGCGTGCTGCTCACTGCTCCTGAAGAGGCCGACGGGGACATGGAGAGCTTGCGCACCCGGAAGATCGAGGCGATTCCGCTGGAGGAGGCGGCGTTGCTGCCGCCGGTGCGGCCGTCGAAGATCGTGTGCATCGGGCGCAATTATCGCGAGCATGCGGCGGAGCTGGGGCATGACGTGCCGCAGGAGCCGCTGATTTTTCTGAAAGCCACCTCGGCCCTGCTGCCGCCGGGAGGGATTGTGCGGCGTCCGAAGATTTCGCAGCGCGTCGATCATGAGGGCGAGCTGGGCGTGGTGGTTGGCAAGACTTGCTACCAGCCGGCGGCGGATGCGGACATCCGGCAATACATTTTGGGGTACACGTGTGTGAATGACGTGACGGCGCGCGATCTGCAAAATAAAGACGGACAGTGGAGCCGGGCCAAGGGGTTCGATACGTTTTGTCCGGTGGGGCCGGTGGTGACAGATGAGATTGATCCATGGGCGGGGGTGAGCGTTCAGACGCGCGTGAATGGGCAGATCAAGCAACATGGGAACACGCGGGATTTCATTTTTGCGCTGGACGTGGTGATTCGGCATATTGCGCAGGCGATGACGTTGTTTCCGGGGGATCTGATTCCGAGCGGGACGCCGGCGGGCGTGGGGCCGTTGGTGGCGGGGGATGTGGTGGAGGTCAGCGTGGAGGGGGTAGGGACGCTTAGGAATTCGGTGGTGGATGAGTAAGGAAGTTTTGATTGTTGATTGTTGATTGCAGATTGAGGTCGCAAAATGGGATGGTTTCAATCAGTAATCAAAAATCATCAATCAGCAATCGCCCTATTGCAGCCGGAAGCGTTCCTTCATCAGCCTTTGCAGGCGGGGTTTGTAGAGGAGGTCGTAGGCGAGTTCTTTGTCGGGGAACATGGCGAGGGCGGCGCGCTTGGCTCCGGCGGCCAGTTCGGAGGCTTCTTCGACGGTGAGGTTGGGGTCCTGGCCGATGACCGACATCACCATGCTGATCATCAGTTGCAGGCGGCGGATTTTGCGGGCTTCCTCTTCGCGCTCGGGGAGGGATTGCTGCTCTCCTATGGGATAGCGCGGACCCTTTCCGGCCTGCTGATGAATGTTCATTTTTCCCCTTTCCCCACCCTACGGGTTTGGATGACGCGCCGCACCCCGGCGTTGCGTTACTCGTTACTGCCATTCTGCCGTAACTCATGAGGAAAGCAACTACACGAAGGTGTTGTCGAGGAATGGACTTTGCAATCGCGGAACAGAGCCACCCACTTCTCGCGAAGAACGCGAGAAATGGGGCACCCGGCTGAAGGATTCGATTGTGTATCGGGGGCGCTTTCGGAGGGTGTGAGAACTGTTCTTGCGCCCCGCTGGGGCTGGCTCATCTGCCACGGCCTACCCCCGGCTTACGCCGTGGACTGCATTCTTTCGCCGCTTCGCGGCTTGCAGTCAGAGTAGAATCTTGTGGGTAGCGTGGAATGGGCCCAGCCACGCTCGGGCCGATTCCAGATTGGAGATGCCATGGCAGAGCCTGTCAATTCCTCCGACACCCAGCCACGTTCTGATCCACGCCCTAATCCCAACGAGAAACTGGTGAAGGTGTTTGACTCGGAGCAGGAATCGGAGGCGCTGGTGGTCAAGGGGTTGCTCGATTCGGCGGGCGTCGACAGCGATCTCGCCTCGGCGTCGCTGCTGCAGGACGCGTTTCCGGGGCTGGGCGGGATGCTCATCCTGGTGCGCGAGGAGGATGCGGAAGAGGCGCGACGCGTAATCGCCGAAGGACGCCAATCGGCGCCGGACGATGACGTCACGGCGGATATTCCGATTATTGAAGAGCCGCCACCGAAGGGGTGACGGAGTGGCCGTCGAGGTAGAAGCTGACAGCTCCGTCGAGATCGGTGCGATAGACGCGGGCTCCCGCGTCGGCCAGGCGAGCGAGAACTTCGGCGCGAGGCAGGCCGAAGGAATTTCCTGATCCTACGGAAATGATGGCAAACTGGGGCTTGGCCCAGGCGATCAGTTCGGGCGTGGTGGCGTTGTTGCTCCCGTGGTGGCCTATCTTTACCAAGTTGGCGGCCGGGTTCGCGCCAGAATTCGCAAGCAGGTTCGCGTTAGGATGATGGAGCGCGGCCAAGCGGCGTTCTACCTGCTTTTCCGCGTCGCCCTCCAGCAGGACCGACGAATCGCCATAGCTTACCCGCAGCACCATGGAATCATTGTTCTGGGGTTTGGCGCCGACGAACCAATCGCGCGGTGGGAACAGCACTTGAACTGTGGCTCCGCCCAGGGCGAACTCGTCTCCTTCCCAATGGCGCACGACTTTGATGCCGAGAGCTTGCGCCGTGGTGACGACGTTCTCCAGGGCCTGACTCGGCGGCAGCAGGCCTATCCATAGTTCCATTGGCCTGAAATTCTTCAGCACGGCGATCATGCCGCCGATGTGGTCGGAGTGGCCGTGGGTGATTGCGACCGCGTCGAGGCGCGAGAGGCCGCGCGTCCAGAGATAGGGCGAGACGACGTCTTCGCCGAAATCAAGTTGCGAGCCGCCCGGACCGATGGGGCCTCCGGCATCGATCAGCAGGGTGCGACCTTGCGGGGTGACGAGGAGGATGGAATCGCCCTCGCCGACGTCGATCGAAGTCACCTCCAATACTCCGGGACGCACGCGTGGCGCCGCGGGGATGAATGCGAGAACGAACGACGCGACGAGGATGGCTGCGAGTCCGGACACTGCGAGAAGTGGGCGGCGGCGCGCCGACCACATGGCCAGCACAAGTGCGGCTGCGGCCAGCATGATCATGACGAGCGACGGCATGGGGACGCGCAAATCGGCAAAGCGCACAGCGCCGAATCTCAAAGCGCCCAGCCCTCGGACAGTACCGGTGATTCCGTCGAGCGCAAAGGTGGTGAGAAGCACCGGGACTCTGGCGAGCCAGGGCGAAATGTATCCCAAGCCGATGGCGGCCACGGCGGCGGGCATCATCAGTTGGGTCAACGGCACGACGATCACGTTGGAGGGCAATCCGATGGTGGTGGCGCGATGGAAGTAATAGGCCATGGGGAGGGCGAGTCCCATCTGCATGACGGCGGAGACGAAGAGCAATTCAAACCCAGCCAGGCAGAATGCTGCTGTGCTGCGGACCAGGCGGCGCGACCAGGTCTCGCCTACGAAGCGGGCGATGCGCGCGGCGATGAACTGCAGGTCGACGCGGAACTGCGCCACCCCTGGGGGAAGCCACGCCGCGTAGTCGTTTGAGTCCCAGTTGGCGAGCGCTTGTTTCTGAAGTTGGGACGTGCGCTGCAGGATGGGGATGCCGATGGCGGCCACGATGAGCACGCACACAAACGTCATCTGGAAGCTGGCGGTGAAAAGCTGGCGCGGGTCGAAGATCAGCAGCCCTAACGCCGCCGCCCCCAGCGCGTTGACCATGGCGCGGTCACGGTAGAGCAGGCGTGTACCCAGATAGACGGCGCACATCAGAGTGGCGCGCCAGACGGGGGCGCCGACCTCGGTGGTGAAGGCATAGGCAACGCAGAACGCCACGGTCAGCAACGTGGCCGGGACGTCGCCCAACCGCAGGCGGCGCAGCGTCCAGAACACCACGAACGCGAGGATGCTGACGTTCATCCCGGAGACGACCAGCACGTGGTAGGTGCCCGAGCGCTGGAAGTCGACGCGCGTGTCGCGGTCGATGAAGGCCTCTTCGCCAATAACCATCGCGTCGATCAGGGCAGCCTCGCGCGCGGGCCAGAGTTGGTGAATCTTGGCGACGACTCCACGGTGCAGGCGGCTGCGCCAGGAACCGATCCGGTTGCCGGCAAAACCGGGAAGTCGTTCGACATTCTCTATCTTGGCCGAACCGAGGGCGGCGATGCCGCGATCGGCAAGATACGCCTGATAGTCAAAAGCGCCAGGATTGCGGAAATTGCGCGGCAGCTTGAGCTTGGCGGAAAAGCGGAGTCGGTCGCCATAGTGGAAGAGCGGCATGGGAGCGTCGAGACGGGTGGCATCGGTGGCGTTGTTCTCTTCCGACACCGCATCGTTTGGGCGCGGGATATAAATGCTCAGGCGGATGCCGGAGTGGAGGGCTTCGCGTTGGCCTGATGCGGACTGGACCTCTTCGGTTTCGACGTCGATGGTCTGTCTGATTTCGTTGAATCCGCCCTGCTGCAAGCGTCCGTCACGAGTGATGTGGGCGGTGATTTGGAGCTCCTGCCGGTCGGCGTAGGGTTGAATGCTGGTGTCGAGACGGGAAGAGGCTCCGCGTGCTTGAATGTGAAGCGCGCCCACGAGAAAAAACGATCCCAGGGCAAGAGCCCAGCCGAGTCCGGAGCGCCGTCGGGCAAAATATGCTGCGGCAGCCAGAAAGGCCATCCCAGAGACAACCCACCACAGAGTCGGCCGCCACAGGTAGACTCCGGCAACGATGCCGGAGGAGTAGGCCACGGCTGCCCAGAGCATGGGCTGGCGGGCGGCCTTGAAGTGGAAGGCTGGCGGCGAGGCGGGAGTGGAGGGCGGGATCATACGGCTGGTGCTCGGCCGAAGGCTTCAGGTTTATCTCTGAGGTCTGGGATGATGCGTTATGCCGCTCGATTGCAGTTTCTTCCCGCCACTGCGGGGCTTTGATGATCGTCCGCGCTAACACCCAACGCTTGCGCCCCTTCGGCAAGCTCAGGGCAACCTGGGGGCTGCATTCTTTCGCCGCTTCGCGGCTGTGCCCGCACGGAATAAGCGGCCGGGCTGCGCCCGGCGGACAGCCGAAGGCGGCTGTTCCTACATGAATCTCACCGCCTCAGGTGCACGACGCTTTCCAGGTGGTAGGTTTGCGGAAACAAATCCACCAGGTGCACTTGCTCGACGCGATATCCGGCCGCGAGCAGGGGCACAAGGTCACGCGCCAGCGTTGCCGGATCGCACGACACATAAGCAACGCGTGGCGCGCTCAAGGTCGCCAACAATCGCGCTACGCGTTCTCCCAGGCCACTTCGAGGCGGGTCCACCACCGCCAGGTCGGGCTTATTAAGAATATGAGGGGGGACTTCACCCTTCCCGACTCGCCCCGAATTTTCCGCGCGGGCCAGGTACTGCTCCGCTGTGGCCTGGACCGTTTCTCCATTCGAGGACTGATTGTAGGCAAGATCGGCTGAGGAAGTCTGTGACGTCTCAACAGAAACGATGTGATGAAAGTCACAGCCCAGGGCTGTGGAAAACAATCCTGCGCCGGCGTATAGGTCGAGAACCAGCTTGCCCGATTGCCCGGCGGTGACAATCTTTACCAGTTCGTCGGTCAAATGGCGGTTGGTTTGAAAGAAGGAACCGGCGCTGACACGGTAGGCCGCGCGCTGCGTCTGATAGGTCAGATGCGAGGCGCCTACGGTGACGAGAATTTCCTGGGCGCTTGCCTTTCGATCCCCCGGATTGGGCTCGCGGAATGCCACGACTCCGGCAATCTCGGGCAGAGCGGCACGGAAGTCCTCCGCCCATGCGCGAACTGCGGCGCGACGTGCCTCACGGGCGCACCCGACGTCCAGCAAGAGCTGCGTGTCGTCGGCGTTGGCGAAGAACTCGACTTCGCGCACGCCTGCGGGAACTTTGCCCGCGCGTCCGCTCTGCCACAGGGCGGCGATGCCACGGTTGATGAGCGGCGAACTGATGGGACACTCTTCAACCGCCAGCAGTTCGTGCGATGCCAGCTTGAAATATCCGGCGGCGAATGCAGGGCTGACTTGCGCTTGCCCGGTTCGAATCTGCAGGCGCGAGCGGTTGCGATAGTTCCACGGCGGCGAAGGATGGACCTCGATGTCGAACGACAAGTCCAGCTTGGCAGTGCGTCGCAGGCTCTCGCGCAGGATTTCTTTCTTAATTTCGAGCTGGAGGTCGTAGGTGGCGTGCTGGTAGTGACACCCTCCACAGCGGGTGAAGTGCGGGCAGGGCGGCGGGACACGGTGGGGCGAGGGCTCGACGATTGAGTCCGCCTGCGCGCGCGCGAAGCCGGGCTTTTGCTCGGTGAGGGAGGCCTCGATTTTTTCTCCGCCCAGTACAAAAGGGACGAAGACAGCCTTGCCGCGTGCGCGGGCTTCGTCGGTGCCAGAGCCGGCAGGCAGACGGGCCAGGCCGTCGCCGCCGTAGATCAGCTTTTCAATTGTGAGGAGCAAGAGTTGATTCTACGGCATGGGGAGGAGCGAAACGACACACTGGGCGATTCGCGGAAATCAAATGTGACGTCGCGATCCGCGCGAGATCCCTCCCTCCGCCTGAAAAGCGGCTGCGCTCGGGATGACGCCAGGAGAGACTTGGCCTACTTCTTCACCGTCCACTCTAATCCATCGGGCTGTTTGCCTGCGGAGATTTCTCCGGTGACTTCTAGCGTTTTCAGATCCACGACGGCGACTTTGTCGGCGGCGCTGACGGCTACATAGGCGCGCGAACCGTCGGGAGCGATCAGGATTCCGGCGGCACCGCCTCCGAGGCTGAGTTGTTTTACTTCTTTGCGAGTGGCGGCGTCGATGACCACGAGACTAGTGTCTCCGGTGCGTGCGCCCAGGGCGGAGATCAAAACTCGCCTGCCGTCGGGCGTGAACTTCAGGCGGTTGGCGCCCTTCACCGGGATGGGAAGAGTCTGAATGGCTTTCTTGGCGGCCACGTCGATGATTGTGACAGTCGCGTCGCGGGCGTTGGCTGCCCAGACTTCTTTCCTATCGGGCGAGATGTCGAAGCCTTCGCAGCCCTGGCCGGCGGGGACGTTCGTCACTTCCCACGTGAGGCGCGGGCCACCCGCAGGATTGAAGCTGCCGCTCGGCGGGGAAGTTTGTTCGATGATGCTGATGGTGGCGGAATTCACGTTCGACGTGAAGATCCTGGTGAGGCTGTTGGCCACGAGGATCATGTGGGTGCGATCCTGACCGGTGCCGAGGACCCAATCGACGCGCTGCGTCGCGGGATCGTAGCGGCCGATGACTTTGTTGGTCTCCGCCGTGAAATAGAGTTTGCCGGCCGCGAAATCCAGCCCGTGAGCGGAATGCAGTGCGCCAAGGTCGATGGGGGGCAGCGCCTTGCGGGCAACCAGATCGACGACGGAGATTGTGTTCAGAGCGCTGTCGGGACCTCCGTAGTTCGAGATGTAGGCGAGTTTGCCGTCGTCGGAGGCGATGATCTCGTGGGGATCGGGACCGGAGGGGATGCGCGCGAGGACCTGCAACGTGGCTGGGTCGACGATGGCGACAGTGTGGTCGCTTTTGGAAAGCACCAAGAGTGCAGGCGAGGGCGCTTGGGCAAAGGCAGCACTGGCGATGAACGTCGTCGCGAACAAGCAATAGATGCTTCGCAGGAATCTTCTGGGTTGCCTCATGGCATTACCCTCCCGGCTTCTGGGAAGCTAGTTTACAACGCTCTGCCCGCGGCCGCGCCAGAGGCCCAGGCCCACTGAAAATTGAAGCCTCCGAGGTGGCCGGTCACGTCCACGGCTTCGCCGATAAGAAACAGGCCGGGGACCTTGTGGCTTTCCATCGTTTTGGCCGAGAGTTCGTCGGTGTCGACGCCGCCACAGGTCACTTCGGCTTTTTCGTAGCCTTCCGTCCCGGCCGGTGTGATGGCCCAGGCATGCGCCTGCCGCTCAAGATTGGCCAGAGCGGCGTTTGTCCATGCGGTTGGAGCATGGTGATCGAGCCAGCGGTCGGCGAGGCGGACTGGCAAGGTCTTGCGGAACTCTGATCGCAGCGTCGTCAAGGTTCGTGGCGTCTTTGGATCGCGGAAGATCGCGGTCAAATCGGTCCCCGGCGCAAGGTCAATGTTGATCTGCTGCGGTTTGTTCCAATAGGACGAAATCTGCAGAATCGCCGGGCCGCTGAGGCCGCGATGGGTGATCAGCATTTTTTCGCGGAACTGCTGACCGTCGCATGAGGCGATCACCTCGGCGGAAACGCCGGTGAGGTCGCAATAGCGGGAACGGTCTTCGGCTTCGAGCACGAGCGGCACGAGTCCTGGCCAGGGCTGGCGAATCTTGAGTCCGAACTGACGCGCCAAGTCGTAGCCAAACGAGGTCGCGCCAATCTTTGGGATCGACAGGCCGCCGGTCGCGACGACCAATGCGGGCGCGTGGAACTCTGCATTGGCCGTATGGACTACAAACTCTTCAGTCCGGTTCACTTCTTGAATTCTTGTATTCAGGAAAATGCTGGCACCGGCGGACTGGCATTCTTGTTCGAGCATCCCCAGGATGTCGCGGGCCGAGCGATCGCAGAACAGTTGTCCCAGCGTTTTTTCGTGATACGGAATGTGGTGCTTTTCGACGAGGGCGGTGAAATCCGTGGGCGTGAAGCGCGCCAGAGCGGACTTGGCAAAATGCGGGTTGGACGAGAGGAAATTCTCGGGCTGGCAGTGGATGTTCGTGAAATTGCAACGGCCGCCGCCGGAAATGAGAATCTTTTTGCCCAGGCGGTCGGCGTGTTCGAGAACCGCGACGCGGCGTTGGCGCTTGCCGGCCTCAATGGCGCACATGAGGCCCGCTGCCCCGCCGCCGAGAATGAGTGCGTCGAAATAATGCGTCAAGTTGGAGTGAACAGCTTACCTCAGCGGCTAAAGCCGCAATGATTTCGCAATCCTTACGGCGCGGCTGAAAGCTGCACCCTTTCAAAGCCGCGCCCCTGCAAAACGTGAAATCAGTCTGCCTTGGTGGCTAAAGCCCTCACAGAATAATGGAGGTTTTATCGCAGCGCTGAAAGCGCTGCGCCACCCAAAAGCGAATTACATGTAAAACAAACTCAGGCGCGGCAGGTGGTACTTTTCCAACAGGCGCTTGTGAACGTACTGCTTCTGCAGTTGGTCGATCTGCGCGCCGGACATTTTCCGGCGGTAGGGCGCAAGATCGCGGTCAGATTCGGCGCGAACCGTGACGATGTCTTCGTCTGGAGTGGACGCTAACAGCACGGCAAAGAGTTTTTCTTCGAGCACGGTCAGGCGACGCTCCAGATCTTCCAGACGCGCCGCAGGTTTCTTTTCTAGTTCTTCGGCAAGCTGGCGCAGAGTCTTTGCCGCGTCAAGAGCCACGGATCGCGCCGAGACTCCGCTACCCTGCGGCAGGTTCGCGGCTTCCAGCAAGTCTGCATTGCGACGCAGGAAAGAGACAACTACCTCCGGTTCAAATCCTTGCCCGGCGCGAGGTTTCGCCGGGAGCGCCGACTCCCCTCCAGGTGCGCCCACTGCCGCTTCTTTCATGTCTTCCGCCGCGGCCAACACCAGTTGCGAACAGTAGGCCAGAGCATTCACCTTTTTTGTCTTCGACGGCCGCTGGTCGTAGCGGTCGAACGCTTGGTCAATGCCGCGCAGCACGGCCTCCAGCGGAATGCCGGCATCTTTCCAAGTCTCAATCAAGGCCCAGTCGAGAGTTGAGAGCAGCAGGCCGCCGCCGCGGCGGCGCAGGAAGCGGTCTTCAATTTCCGTAAAGTAGTTGAAGTAGTTTTCCACGGCGGGTCAGCGGGCAGGACGTGCGGGAGAAGGCGCGGGCACGCCGTCCCCGTTCTTGGACTTCGGTTCCGGCTTCGGTGCGGGTTTTGGCTGTGCTGGTTTTGGCGGTGCAGACGAAGACGGCTTCGATGCGGCCTTGGGACCCGGGTTTGCTGAGGCCGCATCCCTGCGCGCCGATCCGTTCCTTTCCCAGATGATGCGCAAGCCTTCCAGCGTCAGGAAATCGTCGACGTTCTTGATGTATTTCGATCCGGTGCCAATCATGGGTCCGAGGCCACCGGTCGCGATCACGCGCGTCTCCGGGCCCAACTCCGCGAGCAGAAGTTCAAGGATGCCATCGACCAGCCCGAGATATCCGTAGTAAAGGCCGGATTGCAGGCTGCCGACGGTGTTGGAGCCAATCACGCGCGCGGGCTTGCGGATCTCGACGCGCGGCAATCGCGCCGTGCGTTCAAACAGCGCGTCTGCCGAAATGCCAATGCCGGGGCAGATCACTCCACCGAGATACTCGCCCTTCGCCGAGACGCAGTCGAACGTGGTGGCGGTGCCGAAATCGACGATCACGCACGGGCCACCATACTTTTCGAAGGCGGCGACGGCGTTGACGATGCGGTCGGCGCCTACTTCGGCAGGATTGTCGTAGTGCACCGGCATTCCGGTCTTGATTCCTGGCTCGATGGAAAGAGGACGCAGGTTGAAATAGCGTTCACACACTTGCCGCAGCACAGGATCGAGCGGCGGCACCACCGAAGAGATCACGATGCCGTGGATGCCTTTCGACTCCAGGCCGGCCATGGAAAACAAGTTGCGGAACAATACGCCGTACTCATCCACGGTGCTGGTGCGGGAGGTGGCGACACGCCAGTTGGCCACAAGCCGCTCGTAGCACGGAGTTTCGTCCGAGTCGCCGGCGGGGTTTACCTTGGCCACGCGGGCGAAGACGCCGAGTACCGTGTTCGTATTGCCGACGTCGATGACGAGGAGCATGTTCTTAGCTCGTGGTAACGCCGCTTCCCGGCAGACTGTCCGGCGTGCGTTTCGCTTGCCGCGGCGAAGGCGGGACGCCCTCGCGACAGCCGGCAAGATGCCGGCGCTACTGTTCCCTTACTGTTCCGCTCAATACCGTTTGCGTTCCCTTCGCGGTTCGCACCCGTAAGAATCCGCGCGGATCGAGGCCTTCAGTCGTTCCCTCGAAGCTCGAACCATTCTGTTCGATGCGAACGGCTTTGCCCTGCAGCCAAGAGGAATTCTCGGCGAAACGCCGCAGAATCGATTCCCGCGCATTGGGGTCTTGCAGCAACTGGCGATACTCGCGGTCAAGTGATTTTAGCAAAGCAGCCACCAGTTCGACGCGTGACCACTCGCTGCCAGTCACGAGGCGCAGCGAGATCGCGCCCAACTCTTTGGGGAAGCTTGCCTGATTCACATTGATGCCGATTCCCACCACGATGTAACGAACTCCGGTGGCTTCGGAATTCATCTCGGTGAGAATGCCGCAGACTTTCTGGCCGTCGATCAGGACATCGTTGGGCCACTTCAGGTCGGGGTTAACCCGCGAGTCGACTTGCCGAATCGCGGAGTGCACGGCGAGTCCTGCCGCAAGCGACAGCACCAGCACTTCCGACGGCGGCAGAGCAGGACGCACGATCACCGAACAATAGATCCCGGTCGAGCGCTGGGACTCCCAAGTGTTGGCGCCGCGCCCTCGGCCCGCGGTTTGCTCTTCGGCAAGAAGGACGCTGCCTTCCGGAGCGCCGTCAGCCGCGGCAGCCATGGCTGCTGTGTTGGTCGATCCTATCTTGTAGAAGTGGTGAAGATGTTGGTCGAAGATGGTGCCGCGTAGAAGCGGCCGGAGAATTTCCGGCAGGAGCAGATCCGGAACCGAGCGCAGCTGATATCCCGTGGCGGGGTGGCCGGCGACGTCCACCCCCAGACCGCGCAATTGCTGAATCAGGCGCCATACCTCGGAGCGGTTGGATGAGATTTCCTGGGCGATCTTGGTTCCGCTGACGACGACCGTCGCGTGCTCCATCAGCAGGCGCACGATACGGCCGAGCCGGAGATCGGTGGGCTGGGGCTGGTGCGCCGCGGGCGCTTTGGCTCGCGAAGTCTGCTTGCGAATTGTGCCGGTTTTGGCGATGCGGAGATTATGCGCGAAATGCGGCGAAACGACAATCGTTCCGCGCTGGAAAAGCATCACGCGGGAACAACTCGCATGCTCATATCGACCGCTTGCGGCGAGTGCGTCAGCAGGCCTACGGAGATGAAGTCGACGCCGGTCTCGGCGTAGGCGCGAACATTGTCGAGGCGAATTCCGCCGGAGCACTCGACGGGAATGTGGCGTCCGACCCGCTGACCGCCCTTCTGAACGTCTTTCTGAGCATCCTTCAGAGCTTCCCTCTGAACTTCCCTCTGAAGACCGGCCTGCGAGCAGAGTTCGACCGCGCGGCGCACGTCGTCGACCGACATGTTGTCCAGCAGAATGGCTTCACCTCCGTGCGCCAGCGCCAGGTCCAGTTCCTCAAGCGTACGCACTTCGATTTCGATGATCTGCGAGCCGCGGCGGTTGCGGATGGCGTGCTCCAGCGCGGGAACGATCCCGCCCGCCAGCGCGATGTGGTTGTTCTTGATGAGCACGCCGTCGGAGAGGTCGAGGCGGTGATTCTGTCCGCCGCCGCAGCGCACAGCATTCTTGTCGATCACGCGCAGCCCGGGAGCGGTCTTGCGCGTATCGAGAATGCGGGCCTTGGTGCCCGACACGGCTTCCACAAACTTGCGGGTCAGAGTCGCGATCCCGCTCATGCGCTGCAGGAAGTTGAGGATGACGCGTTCGCAGGAGAGAATCACGCGAGCATTGTGGCGGATGACGGCGACGGACTGGCCTTTATGCAGGCGTACGCCGTCGAAAATCTCAGGGTGTGTGGTGACTTCGTAGTGAGCGGTCACGGCTCCGTCGAGCGCGGCGTACACATCGAGAATGCGCGCCACACAACCGATTCCGGCGAGAATGCAATCCTGCTTGGAGATGATGGTCGCGGTGGCGCGCTGGTTGGGGTCAATGCAGGCGTAGCTGGTAGCATCGCGCGTCGCCCGGTCTTCGACCAGCGCGTTCTCCAGGATTGCGGTCAGGCGTCTTGAATTCCAGTCCATAAAACAGTTGCCAGTAGCCAGTTGTCAGTTGCCAGTAGAGCCATGTAGGGACAGCCGCCTTCGGCTGTCCGGCGGGTCGAAGACCCCCCTGCTTTATTGCCGATCCCGAGTCGAGCTACGCTCGACGGACAGCCGAGGGCGGCTGTCCCCACATTTTCTCAACAACCCAGCTCTTTCTGTTTACTCTTCGCCTTCTCCTGCAGAACAACGAGTTCCTGGCCCCGCTTGCGCAGGCCCTCAACTACTTTCTCTGGAGCCTTGGCCAGAAACTGCTCGTTGCCTAACTGCTTCTGATTGTTGGCCAGCTCTTTTTCGATCTTCTCCAATTCCTTCTTCAGGCGGTCGCACTCGGCAGCTACGTCGATTCTTCTCTCGTAGATCACGTGCACGTCGAAACGCGCGGTGCCGCGGGCGCCGGCGCGATTGGCGAGCGAGCTTTCCACGAACATGATCTTCTCCACACTGGCCAACCGCTCAACCGATCCGCGATTGTGTTCGATCATGTCGCGAATCCCGGGCTCGTGCGCGAAGACCTCGATGGGCACCTTCACCTTGGGCTCGACTTTCAATTCCGCGCGCAGGTTGCGCACGCTGACAATCAAATCCTGCAGGATTGCCATCTCGGTCTCGACGGCGAGGTCGAACTGCTTCTCATCCGCCTGCGGATATTCTGCCAGCGCAATCGATTTGACCGGAGGCTTGCCTTCGTACATGGCCTGCCAGATTTCTTCCGTAATAAACGGCATGATCGGATGCAGCAGGCGCAGCGATGCGTCGAATAGATTGACCAGGTTCGCGCAGGCGGCTTGCGCGGTGCTTTTGTCGGCGCCCTCCTCGAAATTCAGACGCGGTTTGATCAGTTCCAGATACCAGTCGCAGAACTCCCCCCAGAAAAAGTCATAGATGCAATTGGCCGCCTCGTGGAAGCGGTAGGCTCCCAGCGCATCGTTCACGTCGGCGGCGACGCGGTTGAAGCGGGAGAGAATCCAGCGGTCTTCGAGAGTCTCAGTCTGGACTGCTGCGATACCATGGCCAGAGCAGCCGGGACTTTGTCCCGGCGCGATCGGGTCAGAGACCCGGTCCCACACAAAACCAAGGCGGTCCACATTCATGAACATGAAGCGCGCGGCGTTCCAGATTTTGTTGGCGAAGGCGCGGTAGCCTTCGGTGCGACTTTCGTTGAAGGCGATGTCGGTGCCGGGCGCGGCCATGGCGGCCAGAGTGAAGCGCGTCGCATCCGTGCCAAAGCGGTCGATGACCTCCAGCGGATTGATCACATTCCCCTTGACCTTCGACATCTTCTGACGGTCCGCATCGCGCACCAGGGAGTGGATGTACACCTGCCGGAAGGGCACGCTGTCGTTCTTCTTGTCGCCCCAACCGCTGGCTTTCTTGATGGCCGGATCCTGCTCGTGTCCCTGCATGAAGTGGCAGCCGAACATGATCATGCGCGCCACCCAGAAGAACAGAATTTCGTACGCGGTGATCAGCAGTGTCGTGGGATAGAACACTTCCTGATCTCGCGTCTTCTCCGGCCAGCCGAGGGTCGTGAACGGCAGCAGGCCTGACGAGAACCAGGTGTCGAGCACGTCGGGAACCTGCTCGAGCTTCGCGCCGCCGCACTTCGTGCACTTGGTGGGAGCCTCGCGGGCCACGATCACTTCCTTGCAGGCATCATTACCGCACGTCCAAGCCGGAATGCGGTGTCCCCACCACAACTGGCGCGACACGCACCAGTCGTGGATGTTGTTCATCCAGTTCAAATAGATCTGGCGGTGGTTGTCGGGAACAATCGTAATCTCGCCGCTCTCGACCGCTTCCAGGGCGCGATCAGCCAGCGGTTGGATTTTGATGAACCACTGCTCCGACAGCCGTGGCTCGACGATGGTTCCGCAGCGCTCGCACTTGCCGATGGAGAGCGCATGATCTTTTTCGCCGACCAGAAATCCCTGCTCCTGCAGATCTGCCAGCACGCGCTTGCGCGCGTCAAATCTATCTAAGCCCGCATACGCGCCAGCGTTCTGGTTCATGTGCGCGTGCTCGTCCATCACGTTTATCTGCGGCAAATTGTGGCGCAGGCCCGCCTGAAAATCATTGGGATCGTGCGCCGGCGTCACCTTCACCGCGCCGGTGCCGAACTCGGGCTGCGCGAGTTCGTCGGTGATGATAGGAATTTCCCGGTTCATCAGCGGCAGCAGAACTTTCTTGCCGTGCAGATGCGTGTAACGCTCATCCTTCGCATTCACGGCGACGGCGGTATCGCCCAGCATGGTCTCAGGCCGAGTGGTCGCCACCGTGATGAATTCCGTTTCTTTGCCGATCGGCGTCCCGGGCTTCGTTTCAGGCTTCGTGCCCACGACCGGATAGCGAATCTCCCACAACTTTCCGGCCACGTCTTCGTGCTTCACTTCGAGATCGGAGATCGCGGTCTCGTGCCACGGACACCAGTTCACAATGTAATTTCCGCGATAGATCAGCCCTTCTTCATACAGGCGGACGAACACCTCACGCACGGCGTGCGAGAGATTGTCGTCCATGGTGAAGTACTCGCGGTCCCAGTCGACGGAGGCGCCCAGGCGCTTCATCTGGTTGAGAATCGCGCCGCCGTAGAGCTTCTTCCACTCCCAGACGCGCTCAATGAATTTTTCGCGGCCCAAGTCGCGGCGTTTCTTGCCTTCCTTGGCGAGGTCGCGCTCCACCATCATCTGCGTGGCGATGCCGGCATGATCGGTGCCGGGCAGCCACAGCGTGATGAAGCCGCGCATGCGATGCCAGCGCGCGACGATGTCCATCTGCGTCTGGCCGAACATGTGCCCCATGTGCAGCTGCCCGGTAACATTGGGCGGAGGCAGCAGCAGCGCAAACACGGGCCGCGCCGTTGTTTCGGAAGGCGAGCCCGGCGGCGTGGGGACGGAAAAGAGTTTTTCTTTGATCCAATAGTCAGCCCAGCGCGTTTCGATCGCGCCCGGCTCGTAGGCTTTGGGCAGTTCGTGCGGCATCTTGGTGTGCGATGACGGGATTCGGCACAGGAGAATCCGCCAGCGGAAGAGTAACTCCTGATCTTACAGGCGCGAGAAAAGAAGGGTCAAACCGGAGGGGGGTAGGTATATACGGGCGGCAAAATGCTCCCTCCCCCCCAACCGACATTCACCAACCGACATTCACATTGACTTGTTTTATCGGTGGGCCTATGATTCCGCCTCCAGAGTCTCGAAGCCCAGAGAGCCCAGATCGTTACAGTCCCGGTGATCCCAGTAGTCGAAAATTCAAAGCCTTGGGGAGGCATCCATGACCAGGGGAACAGAGATCATTGTTCTTGTCCTGCTCGCCGCCGCGATTTCTTCCTCGGCAGTAGCTCAGCAAAACCGCATCACCAGCGCCATCGACAACACGCAGACCGTCGCTCTCAAGGGGAGCGTTTCCCCTCTAGCCAAGCCGGAAAATGATTTAGGCCCGCTCGATCCCTCGACGAAGTTGCCGTACGTCACCATGCTCCTGAAGTCCACGGCGGCGCAGGAAGCAGCGCGCAAACAACTGCTAACCGAACAGCAGGATCCTTCCTCCGCGAACTATCACAAATGGCTCACCCCGGAAGAGTACGGAGACCGCTTCGGCATGAGCCACTCTGACATCACCGCACTGAAACGCTGGCTGCGCTTGCAGGGCTTCACCGTTGTAGAAGTTGCCCGCGCTCGTAATTGGATTGCGTTCAGCTCCACGGTTGGAGAAATCGAGCACGTGTTCCACACCCAAATTCACCGCTTCACCGTCGATGGCGAAGAGCGCTTCGCCAATGTGACGGATCCCTCCGTCCCCAAAACTCTAAAGGGCATCGTGACTGGTTTCCGGGGCCTGAATAACTTCCAGCCGAAGGCGGGGATTATCAAGGGGTTCAGGCAGATCGCGCCAGATTACACCAGCGGAGGGAACAACTATTTGGCCCCAGACGATCTAGCCACGATCTACGACATTGCCACTTTGTACCAGGCGGGTGTTGATGGCACCGGCATGACGCTCGCGATCATGGGGCGGACCGATGTACACATGACCGACATCGAACAGTTTCGCGCCGGATTCAACTTGTCCGTGAACGATCCCACACCTGTGTTGGCTACAGGCTGTACGGATCCGGGATATACAGCGGATGAAGGCGAAGCCGACCTGGATTTGGAATGGTCAGGAGCTATTGCGCGGAATGCCACCATTAAGTTCGTGATATGTGACGCGGCAAGCGGCGGCGTTGTCGGCTCGCTCCAGTATGCGATCAACAACAACCTAGCGCCGGTCATGAGCATGAGCTACAGTACTTGCGAAACTCAGTACACTCCAGCGATTGCGGCGCAATTCGATGCTTTGATCAAGCAAGGCACTCTTCAGGGCCAAACTCTGATGGTATCGACAGGCGACGATGGTGCTGCAAACTGCGACAACCAGAACACGGTAACTGTGGCAAGCAAGGGTTTTGCAGTGAACCTTTTTGCGAGCCCTCCGGAGGTCACCGCAGTGGGGGGCACCGAGTTCGACGCTGATGTCAACAACCCAGGTACGTACTGGAGCCCGAACAACGGTACCAATGGAGGCTCAGCGCTTTCCTACATTCCTGAATTCGCGTGGAACGACGGCACCGTGGGAACAAACCTCATACCCAGCACTATCTGGTCCGGCGGAGGTGGCGCAAGCATCTTCTTTCCCAAACCGACCTGGCAAACTGGTACAGGCGTGCCCAATGATGGCGCCCGTGATCTACCCGACGTTGCCATGGCGGCCTCAGGCGCCCACGATGGCTACGTCTTTTGCACCAACCTCGGCGGCGCCACCTACGTAGGTAGTTGCGCCAACGGAATCGCTCAGGACACGGCTCGCGTGGGAGGCACCTCCGCCGCGGCCCCTGTCTTCGCCGGTATTGTGGTGTTGCTCAACCACTATCTGAATAAGAACAAGGGCACCGCACCAGGATTGGGCAACATAAACCCGATGCTGTATTCCCTGGCGGCGAGCACGCCCACCGCCTTCCACGATATTCCTGCGGGCAACTACAGCCTTACCGGCACTCCCAGCGGTAACATCGTCCCGTGCCAGTCCGGAACCCCCAACTGTCCCGCCACCGCCCCTTTTCAGTTCGGCTTCATCACCACTACCGGCTATGACCAAGTCACCGGCCTGGGTTCCGTGAACGCAAATGTTCTGGTAACCAACTGGTCCGGCTCAAGCGGGCTTACACCCACCACCACCACACTCCAAGTCTCCCCAGCCACCGTGACGGCGGGCGCCAGCGTGACCCTGACCGCCACCATCTCCCCAGCTCCGCCAAACGGCGAAACCGTCACGTTCGTGGACACAACGTCGAGCACGACTCTTGGGAGCGGGACCACAGCCGCCGGCGTGGCTACGTTCACCAGCACTACCATTCCCGGCGGGTCGTACAATGTCGAAGCCAAATATCCCGGAGACACAACTCTAGGTGCGTCAACCTCGACCGCTTCCACGCTCAACGTGCAGGATTTCACCATGACCCCGAGCACATTGAATGTCACTGTTACCGCCCCCGGCCAGAGCGGTTCCGGCACCATCACCTTCGGCTTGCTCGGGGGAGTGACCACGGCGCCCAGCTTTGCGTGTACCGGTCTGCCCTCTGAATCGACCTGCACCTTCACGGCAGCTTCCGCCACTACGGAGACGGTCATGATCGGCACGACCGCGGCGTCGTCTTTGATCGAGGGCCCGTTAGGCCGCGGCAATCGCATCTTCTACGCCACTCTCTTCCCCGCGCTGCTGGGACTGCTGTGGCCTGCCGCTCGCCGCAAATCCAGAGCACGCACCATGATCAGTTTTGTGGCTGTGCTCGTACTGCTGATGCTGTGGCTGCCGGCCTGCAGCAGCTCCAGCGGCGGGCCACCCCACAATCCCGGAACGCCTGTCGGTCAAACCAACGTGACCGTCACGGCAACATCATCGACCATTTCGCACACCATCACCGTCAACCTCAACGTTCAGTAAGAGCGCCTGAGGAGAATCGGCTGCCCCGCCCTTCGCGATTTTCGAAGGGTGGGGATTTCATCAGTCCGCGCCTATTGTCGCGATCCAGACTGATGTCTGTAGATGTGCTTTGGCATGTGTTCTGCCTTAGTGGCAAACGCTTTCTCCATCTGCGAAAACCTTGATCGTTGATCCTTCCAGGCATTGACAGACTTGTCTTTCCAATTCGACATCAGTGCCTCCTTAACTGAGGTTGTGACTTGTAGTCCTGAAGCCAGCGAACAAATTCGGTGTACGAGTTGCGTTTTACCGGCACATCACGAATCAATTTCCTGATGAAGTTCTTGCGATCAAATCCACTTTCACGCGCGCATTTGTTGATTCCGATGCTGCTGATTTGTGCCTTTACCTCCTCACTCGCGACAACTTTACCTTTCCGCCCGTATTCGGTGGCCGCAAATTCCAAAACGCTGATTTCGTCGCCCTCTTCCCATTTGCGATCTGTTTCCTTGCCGACGTAACGAATTTCTCCCGCAATGACGTGCGCACGCTTGAGCAAGCCCTTCGTGTCTGCCGTGCACGGAGTTCCATCGGGAGCCAGGCTCTTAACTTCCGGATGTCGCTGATACTGAATTAGCAGATGTGCGAATTGGGAAGGAAAGACTACGTTGTAAGGGATGCTTCCATTTGTCCGTTTGCAATCGAGCATTTTGTATTTCTTGCTGTTATGCACGTTTACGCATTCCAGGGCAAACCATTCTTCTTGTTTCGATGAAAACGGGCACACCAGAAGAACCTTCTCATCTGCCTGCCTGTGAAATGCCAATCCAAATAGTGGATCCACCATTGGCAGCAAAAGAAAGTTGTACGGACGTGCGATTTCCCACTCTCCGAGCATTTCCAACACGTTGTACGTCGTAATGGTCAGGCGCATCATCTGTGGAACATCGAGCCACGGCGGTGCCTTTCGTGGCAGTTTCAACGCGCCGCGTACGATGTAATCCCAAAGCTGATAAATCCAGAGGGGCACTTCGTTTTCCCAGTTCTTTGGGGAATCTTGTGGTGGATACAGAAAACCAATGCCGTGTGCTTTAGGATCAACAATCACGATTTTCGATTTTCCCGTTTTTTCGTACAGCGCATAGCGTTTGACAGCAATGCTGTACCCGTAGAGCTGGCGTTGTGGTTTTGTGCCATCGGAATCAATGAAAGTTGCGTCTACGAGGTTCAAGATCGATCCTCGTACTGCTTTCTGGTCGTAAGGATTCAACGAAGTGAATCTGTCTGCGACTTTCCGGGTTTCTGTCCAGGACAGGATTCTGCGACCCTGGCTGCCTGGAATATTGAGTGGTCCACCATGTTTGGAGCTTACGATTGCAAGGGAATCGGTATCGCAGAATAGATATGTGCCCTTTTTCTCATCCACGCACGCTTCTGTCATTGCGAGCAACAAGCGTCCCGCAGACGTGATCAGCGAAGCCAGGGGTGGAAAGAACCATTTTCCGGATTTTTCGTCTACGTCCGAAGAATCAGTGAACCATTTCTCACCTGAGAAGACCTCCACTGACAGATTCTGGTTCTGCAATTCGGGAATCAGCTCAACAAAGAATCCGTAAATCGCGTTGGCGAGGATCTTCAGCCAGTAATAGAGCTTTTTGTCGGCCTTGTTCAACTTGCGTTGTTCGATCACCTTGCGAAATAGGTCGTCCTTGTACGGATCAATTTCGACCATGCTGCCGCGCAGATTCACCGCTCTCATGCCAGCTTGTTTACCGTGCGGCACCATGCGAATTGCTCGCAGGATACGCGGGGCCTTTTTTGTTCTGATCGCGGACGAAATCACGTCGCAACCCGCAAACCACAGCGGTGTCTGGGAAGTTAAGTAGTTGTTCCCAATATTCTGCGTCACACCGTCATAAACTGTACGAACGGGCAGAATGTCGTTATCGGGTTGTACCAGCGCGAAAAACCCAAACTTCTTCCATATTGCGGGATTGAAGCAGCCGTCCAACGAAATCTTGCTGAGCAAGCGACGAACATTCTCCGTATCCTCCTCGAAGGTCACGCCCTCGGCCGTAAGGACATCGAAAAGGCCCAATAGCACACAGCATGTGGGGTATTCGCTCGTGAAGTCGACGGGAACGACTGGGACCTCGGTGCAACGTATGCGGGTTTCCGAGCGGCCACCGTAATAGGCTTGCATTGCGATGCCCAGATATTTCGGTGAAATCTTGAATTTCTCGTCTGGTCGGATGATGCCCATGGCATCCAAATAGCTCTTCGCCACGCTTGCTGGGGAATAGGCGTAATGCGGCTTCAGATCGATTGGATGTTTATCGAACTCCTGCTTCAACGCGTTAAGAGCATCTACCGTGCAGCGACCGTCTTGTCGTGCGTATTCGATTTCTTCGGCAGTGACTTCCCCTGTAGGCTCGTGGTCGATCTTCTGATGTTCGGTTTGCAGTTCTTTACAAAGCCGCTTCAACGAGAATGAGCGATTGAACAGTGCCCAGGCCAGCGTTCTTAAGTCCAAAAAGTGCGCCTTGGCGTCGTGTTCCCATTCTTCTGTTTTCCACGGATTTGCCAGCTTGATGAATGCCTTCTTGCTGTCAATTGGATTAATGAGGATGCGCGGGTAATAGCGGTTTTCGACTCCATTCGAGAACTGCGACATGGTGAGTGACCATTCGTCGTGATCGCCCCGACTCCAGGCCACGGCCAGACGGGCGAGATCGAATGGGAGATTCAATCCGCAGATCAATGCTCCATTTCGCTTGCTTGCAGGCCAGAACACTTTCTGCATGAACTCAGAACGCGAATAGAGCGGGAACTCGGGCGGGAATGACTTTGCATCCGATACTGCCGTTCTCGCATACTCCTCAAGAACCCGGCGATCCTTCGCGGGCAGATCGTCGGCATAGAAGATGCCCTCCCGTGTCAGCTTGTATTTTTCGTCTTCGAGCTCGCACAGACGAAAGACACCGAACGTCAAAGACTGATCAGCGGTGATCCGCGTCTCGGTATCGATGACCAGAGCGCGGCACGGCCATTTTGGGGAATCGCCGCTCTGGGATTTGCTCTTGTGCTCCTTATCCTTATTCTTATCCTGTTTCTGTTTGGCAGCGACTGCGTAAGCACGAACGAACACATCATGTAGATCTGTCATTTTGTCCTCCGAAGCGTTTTGTTCTTGCGGGCAGCTAGTAACTGTTCATCGAGAAACCAGAGAAAAACGTAGGCCGCCATCCTTGCCCTTCGCGCACGTTCCTGCGCGACACAGGTGTAATGCAGGTCTACTCCAGCGCGTTGAATGGCGACGTGGACGGCTTGATGATGTGGTTCACAGAGGGGGATGGTGAAAAATGGAGCGTGATGGAATCCTCCAAGATGATGATCTTGCAGGTCCTTCGTTGATCCGCATATTGCACAGCAGCGGATTTGTGATCGCCTCAGCTTCACGCGGCACCACCTGAAAGTGAGCGGTAAAGCGAATACGGAAGTATGTCCCTGCGAGCCTGCTCGACTAACGTCTTGGTGTCCGTTATGAGCTCAATTCCCGCAATCTTCTTCCCATGCCACGGAGCCATGGCATTACGATCACCGCGCAGCAAGCGATTGATCGCGGCTTTGTAATTTGCGAACTTGCTCGCCGCTTTCGATCCGCGAACGTTTACATCCCTCGGACCATCAGTGCCGGGAATTTGCAAGTACCGGACGAGTCGGTCACTTTTCGTCGCGCGAATGCGTCCCCCTGGGCGATCTTGCACGAGTGCCGATCCTGCATATCTCTTGATCGTGCGAATCGTGACGCCGTTGTCGCGGGCGGCTCGTGAAAGAGTGTCACCGCGCCGCATGGCGGAGAGTGCTTTGAGTGCCCGCCCACGAGCGGCCTGACTGCGGTCTGAGGACTGCGATGCAGAGATCGAGCGAGGCCAGCGACGCGTCTTAGGTGCGGGAGTCCTAGCTTTCGCCATGCCTGCGAGGATAGGAGTCGATACGGCGCTTTTGTAGTACTCGGCTTTGTCTGCGAGTAGCTCAGTCGGCGCGTGAAGTGCGCTTGCAGGCTTAGTGCCTGCGTTAGGTTTGCGAGTAGGCTAGATCGGTAAAAGCCCTGTTCACGCGCACTTCCAAGACCCTACTCGCAACTATTAGCGAGTAGGTTGAAGTCGGGGACTGAAGCTTGTTAAATCGTGCACCAATCGAGAAAACCGAGTAGGCAAAAACGACGGCCCTTAGATCTTCTTTTTTTGTGCTTCTTGGCGTACCCGGCGGATTTTGCGGCACAGGTCGGGATTATTCCATGCCTCTTTCCAAGTAAGTCCTGTCCGCCACTCTCCCCTAGCTACCCAATCGTGAAGAGGCAGGGCGTGTCTCCTGTCCAGTTCGCCGCAAAACTTTATTCCTTGCAGAGAGGAGTTGGTGCTCAGGATTTTCCGGATGACATCGTGAAGCTTGAGTCTTTGCTCCCATCCCTTCCGCTTGTTCGGTCGCCGCTCCGGGGGATGTGGAGTCTCTGTGCGAACTGTACCGGCAGCGACGACCTCCTCGTCCCGCACGGTTTCAATGGCTGTACCTAACTCCATCAGAAAGACCCGCCGAGCGCCCTTAAGGATCAAGCGAGTGTGACTCGGGCCCAGTCTCTCGGCTGACTCCTTACTTGGAATGTGATCCGTCTTCACTACTCCGATCCCAACCAAAGCGAGAGAAACGTGAAACAGCCAGGCCGGAGCGCGCCAAGCTGTCATCGGCGGAAAAGGATCAAAAGAAGCTGGGATGAGAGTCGATACTGCCTTTCCAGGCTCGTATGGAAATGAGGCTATGCGGCGCATCCTTCGACTTTCTCCGTCACATGCCAAGACATACCAGTCACGCATCCATTCCAACGCGACATGAACGGCGGGCCGAAGCTGAATCCACGCCCATGCACCCGGATCACCTCCGTTTTGGTTCGGATGCACGAGAGCCAGTTTGAAGTACAGCCGGTAGCTACCCGCCAGCACTGCAGTCATCCGCCTGCGTAATGGAACAAAAGATCGATAAAAGGCTGCACTCTTTTCGTTGATATTCCTTTGCTCTATCTCGGAGTGTGTGCTGACAGCCTCTAACCCGCTAGATCGATCGAGTTCGCCGAGTTCACGGCCGCATAGGTTCGCCACAGCTTCTAGCGCTGACGTGAGAGCAGAATTGTTTTTGGCTTCTCTAGGAGTCATTTCCTACAGGGAAGTTTAACGGACTTGTGGGCTACTCAGCTATGACACCCGAATACTGGTTCGAAAGCCTGGCATTGACGTGGCACCCGACAAGCCTAAGCTATACAATAATAGAGAGATAAGCGGGCCTGCCGACTGTTGGAAGCAGCCGACAAGCCCTAACCACCATGGAGGTATCGCTCGATGGCAGCTTCAGGCACCCTACCGCAACAAGGACTTTCCCGCAAATCTCCGATTGGCAAGAGTGGCGTTTTAACGCTCTCTGGCTTTGGCATCAAAGTGCGAATGCAATGTGGCCATCTCGAAATCGAGGATGGCATCGGCCCCGAGCGGCGCAGGATCAGGCTCGCTCGCGTGGGCCACGGACTGAAAAGGCTGGTTTTAATCGGCAGCGACGGCTTCATCAGCCTTGAGGCGCTCCGATGGGTCTCCGATCAGGACGCCAGCTTTCTCCTGCTCGACCGTGACGGCTCCATTCTCGCGACAACGGGTCCCGTTCGTCCATCGGATGCGAAGCTCCGCCGTGCTCAAGCGCTTGCCCATCATTCGGGAGCCGCATTGCGCATCACGCGGGAATTGATCAGTCAAAAACTTGCTGGTCAGGAAGAGGTCGCGCGCATCAAGCTGTTGGACACCACGACGGCAGACACGATTGCTCGATTCCGTGCGGAGGTGCCTACCGCCGACAGCATCACAACGATCCGGCTGATCGAGTCGCAGGCCGCCCGAGCGTACTGGTCGGCGTGGAGCACGTTGCCCATCAACTTCCCGAAGAAGGACCTGCGCCGAGTGCCTGAACATTGGCTCAGTTTCGGAAGTCGTCAATCGCCTCTTTCAGGGTCACCCCGACTAGCCGCCTCCCCCGCCAATGCGATCCTGAACTACCTTTATAGCCTTTTGGAATCCGAGGCACGCATAGCAGCTGCCGCACTCGGACTCGATGTCGGCCTGGGGGTCCTGCATGTTGATACAACCGCGCGTGACAGTCTGGCCTGCGATCTCATGGAGCCGGTTCGCCCGCAGGTGGACTCCTACCTGCTGGAATGGATCACGCGACAGTCGCTAAGTCGAGATTGGTTTGTTGAACAGAGGGATGGGAATTGTCGCTTGCTGGGCTCGTTTGCTGCTCACTTATGCCAGACCGCGCCCACTTGGGGACGCGCCGTCGCACCCTATGCGGAGTGGGTAGCGCGTGCGTTCTGGTCAACCATACGCAAACCCGATGCTCCGTTCGCTACGCGGCTGACTCAGGGCAACAAGCGACAGGCAAAAGGCGCGCCAACCTGTCCACCTGCTCCACGTACGCAGCCTCCGCAGACGCTCTGTCGAGGGTGCGGGAAAAACATCGCCGCTGGACGCACTCATTGTGCGAATTGCGCGATTGATGGAGCGACCGAACGCCTTGGGGGCGTTGCTCGAATTGGGCGAATAGCGGCACGCAGCCCGGAAGCGCGCGCCAAACATGTGGCTTCGCGGCGCCGGCACGCAGAGGCATGCTCAGCATGGGACGCATCGAAGCAGCCGGACTGGCTTACGCCCGAAGTGTTTTCGCAACGAATCCAGCCGCTGCTCGCCGGTGTGTCAACCTCGGTCATTCGGTCACGGATTGGAGTGTCACGGTGGTATGCGAGTCGGATTCGCCAAGGGTACCGATCGCATAAGAGGCACTGGCAGGTCTTGGCGGAATTGGTGGGAGTCTCGGCCCCCGCACGAGAAGCCTGAGGTGCACGCAAAAAGCGTAGATGGTACGCTTGGGCTAAAAGCACTAATCAGGGAGAGAAACCATGCCACTACCCAACCATTGGGAAGCGTATTTCCACCAAAACGCTCTTCACAATGTTTACATGCGGTGTCCGCACTGCGACACGCCCAGCACATTCGCCGTAACCAATGTCGGGCAGGACCCAGCCGGTACCAAGATCATCTATTACGCGATTCTGCAGTGTAATTCTACGAGATGTCGCAAACGTACATACGTTATCACGACGAAAAACGGAGCACAAAACGCGGATCAGGATCGTCAGACTGATTCGCTGACGTTTTATCCATCAGGACCAGAGCTGACCGCTCACAAATCAATTCCTGATCTAATTGCCAAGGACTGGGTAGGGCACAAAAATGCTTCAACGTGGGAGCCACGAAGACCACAGCGATGATGTGCCTCAGAATATTGTACGGAGTCATTTTGCACAAGAAGTGTCCAGAGCACCCGCTGCATGCTGGCATCCAGCAACTGTGCGATCAGGAACGCTTGCCGTCAATCGTCGAAAAGTGGCTGACCGAGATCAAAGAAGATGGTCATGATGCGGCACATCCGTCGCGCGCTCTGGCTGTGTCCCATGCTAACTGTGTAAAATCGTCGCACGGAATCTTCGCTTCCAGGGGAGCGCCTTCGCCAACCCAATTGGCAGTTTCGTTGGCTGCACGTCACTGGATACTGCAATGCCGCCGGGGTGCTCGCAGCTTCATCTGGCTGCCATTCCCGGATAGCCGGAGACAAAAAGCCGCGCACCCCGAGGCTAGCGAACACAGGTTTTTGTCCCAATTTGTCCCAAAAAATTCAAAAAAACGAACTTGAATTTCACCATCATTTGTGCAAAAAAGGATCGCTCAGAAAATCGGGGATTCCCTGCTCGCTGTAAGTTGAAGATGCAAAAGCATTAAGAATCCCCCATTTTTATGGGCAAAATTCAATTGGTCACAACTTCGATTCCCGGTAGCGCTACCAACAACTTACGAGGGATGCAGGCAGTCCAATTGCAATTAAATTGCGATTAGCCTCAGGAGACTTGCGGGCGGGGCTATGTTCGTGGGCGGATGCGGCGCATCTCTCCATTCTACACCGCGAATTTTTAGATCGCATGTCCACTCAAAGAGGGATCGCGATAAAATCCTTCAATGCTTTTTCTGATGGCCGTAGTAGGCTTTGTCGAGTTCCCCGTTTGCAAATTCACAAGAGGAGCACATTCGCCCTTTTAGATGAGCTTCCTCCGAGATAGTTTGCGACGGGGATTTTTCGACGTAATCGGTCGATATTGAGAAAAGGCTTGGGTCGGGATCCGCTAGCTCAACCGTCTGAACCTCAGTTGAGGTGACAGGATTTATCTTTGCACCCTCCCGAATCACAGTTACTCTCTGCTCCAGTGGGAAGCAATTCAAAGATGGTGCTAGCCACTCTTCGGAAGCCTTCTTAGTCAAATCACCCTGTGTCCTCGTCCAAACATAGCCTACAACGGGAATGTTCAAACGCTTGCCCGTTCCGATCTCTTGAAACTGAACATCTGGTCCGATCTGCCCTTTGATGGAGCACCTTGAATCAGGACTGCGTGTTGCGCGCAACACATCGTCGGGGTCCAAGTGGTATGTTGTCTTTGACTCCGTTGCCGGAATAATCACCGTACGTTCTTGCGACAAGAGGTCGAAAACCACTTTTCTGCCATCGAGGGGTCGGCCGTCGCCGGATGTTCGTACTTCAACCCACGAGCCGTCGCTGCGCACGGCGTACGTGGAATCAAGAGTGTGTCGCAATCTGCCGTCTTGATCATACATCCTCGTAATCTGGGTCGCGGTGAAGGCCGTTTTACTCCCCGAATGAACCTGTTCGGCCAAAACGATTTCTTTCTTAACGGCTAGAACTGATAGGCACACTACGCAGACCGTAGCAAGTCCGACCAAGAACAATCTCTTGCGCATGATAGACCTCCCTGCAATTTCGCAAGCTAGATAGCGCTCCAAATCCCCGAGCGCGTCACGAACACGTATTGCACCCCGGAAACAGACCGCAGTCTTCGTAGAGGATGCAGTATTGTATTTCTCCTCCGTTACAATGACCCGTCTTGCCGCAGATGTCCGTCTCGCATACTATGTCTTCCCCGTGATTGTCGCAGCCTCCAGCATAGACGCAATCATGATAAACCCATATCCCGATGTTACTTGATTGGAAAGGGCAAATCGCCTCCACCCTCTGTAGCGTTCCAAAGCTGGTCACGAATGCGACTGCTGCGAGCCATAGAGACACAAGCCCAACTCGAAGAAGCTTTTTCGATGTACCTCCAACAATGTTCATGGGTTGTTACTCCTTTAAGGATAAGTGCCTAAAGGGACCCGAAAAATCGATTATCGCGTGCAGGGGTTCGAGGAATTGTGCCTGAAAAGTCACATTACACCATTCTGGAAGTAGATGAGCATTGGCTTCAGGAAATTTACAAAAAACGGACAACGTGGAGACAAATGGGGCGGCGCATCTCTGCGGAAGTCCTTGGTTAAACGACATAGTTAGGACGACGCGGCCTTGCTCTTGCTCTTCACAAACTCACTGACACTCTGCATCGCGTCATGCAGGTCGTCAGAGTCCACGATGTTGTACCTGCTGAACACTGACCTTCATTGCCACGTCCTCTGAAACTTTTGCCCGTCGCAAGTTGCGGACCCCGCTGCGGCGCAAATCGTGCAGCATCAGGCCGTCGTAGCCAGCATCATGGTTCTTGGGGTCGCGCCATGTCCCCTCTCCGACTGCTACGCATGCTTTCCGGAAAGCCTTCGTCAGATTGGTAGCGTCGAACACAGGTCCGGTTCTCTTCTTCAACGGCGTCTTTCTGAGCGCATCGGCCAGCTTGTCCGGGAGCGGCAGCAGAAGCGGTCTTTTATTCTTCACTTGCTCAGCGCGGAGCAAAATCTCGACGCGCTCCCCGTTGAATGAGACCTGAGTCCAGTCCACTTTTTTGGCAGCCGTAGTGCGGCATCCAGTCAGGTAGAGGTAAAACAGAATCGGCTGCAAGTTCTCTGGCATGGCG
>Ga0209517_10000504_pt1 | contig 66356 bp, 58 predicted proteins | sample PeaSoiMetSII2010_FD_187695 | JGI IMG/M metagenome (GOLD analysis project Ga0209517, IMG submission 187695) | Peat soil microbial communities from Weissenstadt, Germany - SII-2010 (SPAdes) (version 2) | ecosystem: Environmental > Terrestrial > Soil > Wetlands > Peat | place: Germany... | reverse complement strand
CTTTTTGGAACACAGCCGGATTTTCTTTTTTGCGAATGGAGGACAGCCCGAAGTGTATTTGGGTAGCGCCGATTGGATGCCGCGGAATCTCTACGAACGCGTCGAAGTGATGTTCCGGTTGAAGGACCCGGCGCTGTGCCAGCAAGTTTGCAGCATGGTTCTCGCGCCCTATCTTGCCGACACGGAAAAGGCCCGGCTCCTCCAGCCGGATGGAACCTACGCGAGGGCGCACAAAGCTCGAGGAAATTCTCGATCGCGGAATGGCATGCGGTTCAGCGTTCAGGAATTCTTGATGAGGCTGTCTGAAGACCGGGGAGTTGGGCAAGAAGCTCTTGGTCTGGCGCCCATTTTGAATCTGCGAAGCTCGCCGATGTTTGAGATGCTGTTAAAGAGCTGGCACGAAACACACGAAGCTTAGATCTTCATCCGAGGATTTCTTTTCCGCTGCAGCGTCAAGAACACCGACATAGCGTTTGGCGGCATAATTGACGTTTGAGGCTGAGGTCGACGGGCAGAGTCGGCAGCACATAGTCAAAACCTCCCATCCTGCGCGAGGCGCGAAGGATGGGACACCCACGGAAATCATTTCAAAGGATAAGGCTGGGCCTAGCTCACGCGAGGATTACGGCTTTTTTTCCACCGCATCTCTGACGATTCGTGGAGCGGCTTGGCTCACGACGATGCGCTCAGCTTTATTCTTCTTCGGTTTCTTTTTTTCGCGTCTTGGTGCGTCTTTGTTTCCCATGATTGCAGCTTGCCACGGATTGCCGCTTTTGGCTAGAGCCAATGAAGTTCCAGCCCCAACCTCTCCGAGGGATTCGTAGCCTTTAGCCGGAAATGTCAGGTAAGATCACCTATCCGGTACCATCGCGGGGAGTACGTCGGGGCGGAGGTGCCATGCTCACCAAGTGGTCATTCACATCTGTCTCGCTTTGCCTGTTTTCGGCTCTGTTGGTTGCAGGCCGAGTTGCGTCTCAGTCCGCTCAGCCTGCGCCGGCGGCACAGCAGGCCGCAGCACAGCAGCCGGCGTCCGGGCAGTCGGGCTATGTGTTGAAGGTGACCACGCGGCTCGTGACGCTCGACCTCATCGCTACCGATTCCCGTGGCAATCCAGTGCTCGACCTCAAGCCGGAGGATTTGCAAATCTTTGAGGAGCACAAAGCACAGCAAAAGATCGAGCATTTTGAATATTTTGAAAAGCTGGGCGGAACTGGCGCGCCGGGCAACCCCAATTCCTCTACTCGCAAACCGGCGAACGTGCTATCCAATCAATTCCCGCTCGATCAGTTGAAGATCCCTCCGACGGTAGTGTTGATGGACAGTCTGAACACTCAAACATCCAACCAGCAGCAGGGGCGGGCTCACATGCTCCAGTTATTAAGGACCCTTCCGCCGGACACTCCGGTTGCGGTTTTTCTCCTGGGAAGTTCCTTGAGAATCTTGCAGGGGTTTACCAGTGACGGGAGGCTCCTGCGGGCCGCGCTGGATCGGGCAGTGGCGGGGGCCACGGTGGAACAGGACCCGCTCCTAGACACCCAAAACACTTCCAGCAACATACAGAATACGGCCGCCGATATAGTCGGGAACCTGGGCCTGCAGAGCCAGTTGGGCGAGGTCCAGAATTTTGAGAAGGAAGAGTATGCGATGACGGTCGATCTCCGGGCGAAGGAAACTCTCGGCGCGATGGCCCAGATTGGGCAGTACCTCAGCGGGATCCAAGGCCGCAAGAATTTGATTTGGGTTTCGGAATCATTTCCGTTTTCCATCGCGCCCGACCCGGACACAGGTAACAATCCGTTTGCGGGCCTCCGGAGTTACGCCGATCAAGTCAAACTCGTTGCGAATGCTCTCACGGATGTCCAAGTGGCCGTATATCCCTTGGATGTTCGCGGGCTCCAAGCGAATCAGTCTTTATCGGCTTCCCAGAACATAAATCTTCCCCAGTCGCGGATGACCGGGCCTGCGATTGCCGGCCGGTTGAACCAAGAGGACACCGATCTGCTGCAAGCTCAAGGGACCATGGAGGAGCTTGCCCTAGACACCGGCGGCAAGGCGTGCAAGAACAGCAATGACCTGTCCGGCTGTTTGATGACGGCCCTGAAAGACAGTTCCTCGTATTACGAAATGTCGTTCTACCCGCAGAAGGTGAATTGGGATGGGCGTTTTCACAAGATTGTCGTGAAGACATCGCGGCCGGGGGTAAAGCTTACCTATCGCCGCGGTTACTATGCGCTGGATGCGTCTGCGCTCGCCAAGAAACAGCAGCCGGAGGATCATCTGCGGCAGGCGTGCGCCGATCAATTGCCCTCCACAACCATCCCACTGACAGTGCAAAGCCTGCCTCCCGGCGCAGCCGGAAATTCGCAAGGCGGCCTCCAATATATGGTCTTGATTTCCGCGGCGGGGCTGGGCGCCGTTCAAGGCGACAATTCCTACAGCCTGAATATCAGGATGGCCGACTGCGAGTTTGCCCAGAAGAATACGATTTTCAAATTCAATGATAGGGAATTGACGAAAACTATTTCTGCCGACTTGTTCCGGAGTTGGCAGTCTACCGGCATTCCCGAACACGTGGCCTTGATGCCGGCCGCGGACACTCGGAGAATCCGCTTGGTGGTTCTCGATGTCTCCTCGGGTCTGACCGGCGCCATCGACATTCCCGTGCTCCCTTCGGAAATTGCGATGGCCACGGCGTCTATCCCGCCACCGGCGCCTGTCGTGACAACTCCATATTTGGAATTGCCGGACAAAGTGAAAGCGCCTTCGCCTCCCAAGGTGGTGGCGTCTCTGACATTCCATTTGAATTCCGGCGCTTCCGGAACCCTCGATTGGAGCGGCGATAGCCTGCTCTATCATCCAGAAGGTGAAATGCCCCTGGACCAGGCTGCTAAGGGGTTTTCCAGCTACGCATTCGGGGGTCGATTTCACTGCCAGGACGGGCATTTTGTTGCCGTGGACTCGGCGGATGGCGATCCGGCGCTGCAGTTCACGTTTCACAACCACAGCGGAAAGTTGGTCGTTGTGGACCTGAAGGGCGAGCAGCCCGTCTATCTGGGCGACCTTCCCGTCGATCCCAGCGCGCAATCGCTCTTCGATCAGGTGTGGAAGTCGAGCCACTGCCAAGAGCAATAGAGTTCTTCCGTCCCGGGAACGCCAATCTCCCGATTGGCGATGCTCACGACGCCATTCAGGAGAATGGCGTTCCCAGGACTCTTCACTACGATCCGTCATTGAATCTCGTGAGAAATGCGGGCTAGAATCGCGATCTGTGGCCTCCGAAGCCGAGATTCGCCTGGGCACGTCCGCGTTCACCGCGGCCGGCTGGGAAGGCAGTTTCTACCCGGCCGGGATGAAACCTGCCGAGTTCCTGAGCTACTACGCCACAAAATTCGATACTGTGGAAGTGGACAGCACGTTCTACCGCACGCCAGCGATTTCAACCGTAAAGGGCTGGTATGCGAAAACTCCACCGGGATTTTTATTTGCGGCGAAGGTGCCGCAAATCATCACACACGAGAAAGCGCTGGTGGACTGCGACGAGGATTTCCGCCTCTTCCTGAAGGCGATGGACTCGCTCGGCGAAAAACTGGGCCCCTTGCTCTTGCAATTCGGATATTTCAATAAGAACGCGTTCGCCGGAGTGAACGAATTCCTGGCGCGCCTCGTGCCGTTTCTAAAAAAGATCCCCAAGGGCTACCGTTTTGCAGTAGAAATCCGGAACAAGAATTGGCTCGTGCCTGCATTGATCGAGGCGTTGAGAGAACGCCATGTCGCTCTCGCGCTCGTGGATCACGTGTGGATGCCGCGCCCCAGGCAGCTTTTCGACCGTTTCGACCCAATCACGGCGGATTTTGCCTATGTGCGCTGGCTCGGCGACCGGAAAGGAATCGAGGAAAAGACGAAAACGTGGAACAAGATCATCGTGAACCGGACGGCGGACCTGGGCGAGTGGGTCGAGGTGCTAAAGAAAGTTCACGAGCGGAAAATTCAGATCCTCGCGTTCGCCAACAATCACTATGCGGGGTACGGCCCCGGCACGATTGAAGAGTTTAGAGGGCTGTGGCGGCGCGCAAGCCGGTAAAAATTCTGATCGGCGAAATGGAATTCATAGGATCAACGGGGGAACTCAGGTTTTCGTGGCGCCGGCGTCCCGCCGGCGGTTTTTCCGATCTCAAAACATCACAAAAACGCCGGCGGGACGCCGGCGCCACGAGAAGTCGCGCGCCGGACTGAATGCCTGGCGGGACGGTAATCCTCAATCCTGGAAGTCAATTTCAGATCAATGCGATAAGGCTGATTCCTCGACCATCCCGGCGTTCTGTTGCTCGGCAGGCAAATTGGTGCGCAGCCGCAGGCTCGTGAAGGTTGCGGCCGCGGCGCACAGGGCGGGAATCGATCCGGCAAGTAAAATTTCGCGCGGGCTCCAATCCAGTTTCAACATCACGCCGCCCAGGATGGGGCCCACAATCGAACCGATGCGTCCGACGCCGAGGCACCAGCCGATTCCCGTGGACCGGATCGAAATCGGGTAGAACGTGGCGGCGACCGCTGACAATCCTCCCTGTGCGCCCTGCACCACGAATCCCAGAACGAACGTGATCGTCATCATGAGCGGAAATGAAGTCGAGTACGCCAGCGAAGCGATGAGCAGTGTGGTGCAGAGGAACTCCGTCAGCAAGACCGGGAACGCGCCCCAGCGGTTCATCAAATTTCCCTCGACGAAGGATCCCGCAATGCCTCCGACGCTGAACAACATGATCGCCGTCATCCCCGCGGTAACCGGCTTGCCGGTTTGGCGAAGCAGTGCGGGCAGCCAGAACACGACGAAATACAGCATCAAAAGATTCATGAAGAAGGGAATCCACAGCAGAATCGTTCCGGCTGCGCGGCCTTGGGTGAACAGGTTGATGACCGGAGCGTTTCTGCGCTGATCCTGATGCTCGGAGGGGGAGATCGGCGCTGCCGCAAGCTCTGGCGAAATTCGCGCCAGAATTTTTGAGATTTTTCGCTGGTTCGCGCCGGACACTTCTAGGTAGCGCACCGATTCCGGCAGGATCGCGATCAGGAGCAGGGCAAGACTGAGCGGCAGGACTCCTCCCGCGTAGAAGACCGATTGCCAGCCCCATCGGGGAAGCATCACCGCGCTCACCTGAGTGCCCAGCACGGCCCCGGTGGGCATTCCGCAAAACATAATGCTCACGATCACGGCGAGCAGGCGCTTTGGCGCGTACTCGGACATCAGCGCCACGGAATTGGATAGCGCGCCACCCAGGCCGAGTCCTGTCAGGAATCGGAACGCGAGCAATTGGTCAAAGGAAGTGCAACGTGCGGTGAGCATGGCGAAGGTTCCGAAGATCAATGTACAAGCGACGATCGGCCATTTTCGTCCCCACCGATCGGCGATCGGGCCGGACAACATGGAAGAGATCATCAAACCAACGAGCGCCGCGGCGAATATGGGGCCGAAGGTTTTTACCGGGACGCGCAGGGTATCGGCCATGGAAGGCGCGAGAAAACCTATGCTCTGCGTATCAAAGCCGTCGAGCACGATGACCATGCCGCACAGAGCCATGGTCCAGATCTGATAACGGCCCATGGGCCGCCGGTCGATGATTTCGCTGACAGTCGGAGCCCGTTCCATGCAGTCTCCCGGGGCGTTCACCGTGCAAGTGCGATTGTGAAGGAAGAATACTACTGTTTCACGGAGATGTACTAGCGGGACTCTCGGACACCGTATGCAAATCTATGCGCTGAGTCTCGGGCTTGGTTCAATTCTGTCCCACGCTCCGAACCTTGAGCAGGCGGGCTCCGGGAACGGTCTCCAGGAAGGTCCGGTCCGCCAGTGCTTCTTCCAAATTTCTTCGGGTTAACCGGGAATGTTCGCGGGCCAGGCTTTCCGCGCGCGCTCCCTCCCGGTGCTCGATGGCATCGATGAGCGCCCGGTGATGCTCTTCCGCGATAGGGAGGATTTCCCTCGATCCGGGCAATGTTTTGGGCAGAAGCGTGCGAGAGCTTGGGGAAACAAACGGGAGCCTGTAGATTTGCTCGATGGCGCGGCGAAGGATTTGATTGTTGGCGAGGTCCAGGATGGCGTCATGGAAAGCTTTGTTCAAATCGAGGTAGTGGGTGAAACTTTCGAGATTTATGTCCGAAATTTCTTCCATGGCGCGATTGATCTTGCGCAGGGGTTCCAGTTGAGCGGGATTGTTCAAACGTTCGGCCGCAAGCCTGGCGGCAGCGCCTTCCAGGATGCCTCGGGTCTCGATCGCGTCCCAGATATCGGAAATGCTGAACTCGCTCGCGGCAAAACCGGTATGGGGCAGCGCTTTGACGAGGCCTTCGTGCTCCAATCTCTCGAAAGCCAGGCGCAACGGCGTGCGGGAAACGCCGAGCTTCGCGGACAAGGGAATTTCGGGAATTCGCTGGCCAGGCCGCAACGCGCCGCGGAGCAGCATATCCCGCAGCCCCAGCGTGGCGCGGGACACTTGCGAGGCGCTGTCCCGGAGTGTCTTCGTGTCACCGATTGCCTGCGCGCGAACCGCAGCTCGCTTCATAAATGTAGCTCCATAAAAATTCTTGGGGATGAAATAACGCCGCCAGCGCTTCCGGGCACCTTGGTACCACCAAGCGCGCGCAGCGACAACAAAATAATTCGTACTGGCCGGGATATCTAGATTTAAATGATATGGCAACCATATTTGATTAGAAATTTTTTGGAAGCGCAGTCAGCCCCCGACGCTTTCCACTTCATTCCCGCCGCTACGGAACGATGGCGATGGCTTCCCGATTCATGCCGAAATTGGCGCTCCCCGGATCCAGGGCGAGCACTTGCAATTCCATCGGTCCCGGCGCGATGACGGGTACGTCCACGTGAAACGTGTTTTGCACTCCCGCATACGTCATCGGGATTTCAGACTCCACTTTGCCGTTCCGGAGGAGCCGCGCGACCACGCGGATCTTGTTGGCGTCCCACAGGCCGTCAGGCTCCGTCGGACAACCGCAGGCCATCGTCACGGTGGCGCGCACTTCAAACGGCGATCCTGCCTTGACCTTGGCATCCGGCAGCGGCGCAAGCGGCGTTATGATAAAACCGTGAATCTCCAGCAGAATCCCTTCGCCCAGCACATCTTCGCCGGGCACCAATAGAAGAGTTTTCGACGACCGTTGCGTGGCTTGCGCGTTGCCGAGCGGCCCTTCCGCCGACACTTCCACGACGGTCGGCTTATCCAGATGCAGCACGGCCAGATAGCCGGATGTGTCCCCGGCACTGAAGACTGTCATCCCGCGCGTGTGCGGCTTTTTCATGATCACGTCCGTATCGCCCGTCCCGCCTTGTTCCATTCCCTGCGCGAGGATTTCTCCCGTGGCGACATCCCGGACGGTGATCCGCGCACCACCCACGTGCGTTCCAATGACTTTGGCGTCGCGCGCGATCGCGCGAATCATGATCTTGGTTTCCTTCCCGCCGGTTTGAGCAAAGAGAGGGGAAACAAGAATGAGAATGGCGAACGCAACCGCACTAAACAACCCTCGAGTCTTCATCGATGGCCTCCGTTGATGGGACAAAACATACCACATTTCCGGGCAGATCGATGGTGACTGATTGCCGAGGTGCCTCCTGCGTCGCACGGTGGACGGCCCGCAATAGACGAGCGTATGATTTAGGCCAGTCGGAAATCGCACGGACGTTTTTGAACCGCTGCGACCAAAGGAGAAAAATCCATGAGCGAATTCTCACGCCGATCCATCCTGGGTGGAGCGGTCGCGGCGGCCGCTGCAACGATGTGGACCAAGCCGGTGCATGCCCAATATGTGTGGCAGAAGACTGATTGGCAGGCGGGGGAGTTCAATGCGGTGACACATTCGACGCGCCATATCAAGCAGGCGCTGCACGCCTTCTCCATCAGCGATGCACGGGTCCTGAGGACCGCAAAGAACTCGCTGAACGGCCTTCGCTTTGGGGCCGGCATCGCTCCCGAACAGATCCAGGTCGTATGCGCATTAAATGGACCGGCAAACATGCTGAATTACAGCGACTACGTCTGGCAGAAGTACAAGATCGGAGAGTGGGTGAAAGAGAACGACCCCAAGACCGGAGAGCCCGCCGTCCGGAATATTTTTTTCCCAAGTAAGGCGGGCTCCTCCATGAAGTACACGTCCGATGACCCCAGCAGCCCCGACTCAGCTTATCAGGACGCCACCGTTCAGGGGCTTCAGGCGCGCGGCGTGAAATTCCTGAGTTGTCACTCTTCCACCGAAGAGTCGGCGCGTGCGCTCATCAAGATGAACAATTTGACGGTGGATCCGGAGGAAGTCGTAAAGGATATGCAAGCCCACGTACACCCCGGCGTCATCCTCGTTCCGGCGTTGGCGGCGGCGCTTGCTATCCTGCAGAGTGACGGACATTACAGCTACATGGCCGTCGGATAGCCAATCTTTTACGAACACAAAAGGTGGGGGATGGGGGATTCTCAGCAGGGATTTACGAGACGCCGTTGGTTAAAAACGCTCGGTGCCGCAGGCGCCACTTTGGCAGCCGGGCAGATATTGGGCAAACCGGGCGCGGCGGCACAGGAGCCCTCCGGTCAGCACCCAGCTCCTGAGTTTACCGGGCCAGGCGCGAATCCGTATTGGACATCGCCGGGGCAATTCGCGACGTATCCTCAGAAGGCGCCTCTCATTCTTCTGACCGACCGTCCGGTGCAACTGGAAACCCCGCGCCATTATTTTCTATCGACCTTCACGTCCAACGATGCGTTTTTTGTCCGCTGGCATCTTCAAACCATTCCCAATGCAGTGGATTTGAAAGAGTGGCGCTTGCATGTGGAAGGAAATGTCGAGCGCCCGCTGACGCTCAGTTTTCCGGAATTGGCGACTCGATTTAAGAGCGTGTCGATTGCCGCCGTGAATCAATGCTCTGGCAATAGCCGCAGCCGGCTGCAGCCACGAGTCGCGGGAGGACAGTGGGGTAACGGCGCGATGGGCAATGCCGCGTGGACCGGCGTGAAACTCCGCGAGATTCTCGATGCCGCAGGCGTGAAGAGCGGTTCGGTGCAAGTGCAATTTGAAGGGCTGGACCGGGGCCTCGGACCCAAGGGCTTCGGCTCGAACCGGTTCATGAAGTCGCTCGACTTGACGAATCCCGTCATCGAAGAATGTCTGGTCGCTTACGCGATGAATGGCGAACCGTTGCCGATGCTCAACGGTTTTCCCGCGCGTCTGATTGTGCCAGGCTATTTCGCGACGTATTGGCTAAAATCGCTTTCCTCGATCCGCGTCCTCGATGCGCCCGACGATAATTTCTGGATGAAAGCGGCGTATCGGATTCCGGACACGCCGCGCGGCACCACAACCCCGGACGACATGATATCCGGGAAAGTCGCGACGGTCCCCATCGCCAGGATGCCCGTTCGCTCGTTCCTCATCTCCCCGGATGGTTCCACGAAGATTCCAGCCGGTTTTCCGCTGCGTCTGCGGGGCATCGCGTTCAGCGGTTACGGCGGCATAAAAAAAGTTGAAGTCTCCACCAACAATGGAGCGAACTGGAGCGAGGCCCGCTTGGAACTGGACGCTGGAGAGTATTCCTTCCGGACCTGGTCGCTCGAGTGGACTCCACGAACCGCCGGTCGATATCAATTGGCGGTTCGCGCGACGGACGAGAAGGGAAATACTCAGCCCGACGAAGGGGTCTGGAACCCGGGCGGGTACTTGTGGAACAAGATCGAACGCCAGGAAATCGTGGTTGGAGACGCAAGCTGACAGGAGCCAGACATGCGCACACGAAAATGGTATCTCATGATGATTACGGTGCTGTCCCTGTTGGCGGCTCGCGGCCTCTACGCTGATTTTCGCGCCGGAATTTACACGCAGGCGGGGCCGGAAACGATTCACCAGATGTTGCCAAACACGGCTTCCACGGACGCGACCTACGACGCGGGCCAATACCCGATCTATTATCCCGAACTCGCCGCTGGCGAAGGGAAGGATGAGGTCGAGAACAATTGCGAGCTGTGCCACAGCCCTCGTTACATCACGATGCAACCGCCATTGCCGGCGCAAGCGTGGTCAGACGAAGTCAACAAAATGAGAAAAACTTTCGGCGCGTCGATCCCTGATGATACTGCGCAAAAGATTATCCAATACCTCGGATCGCACTACACTCCTGAAACGAGAAAGCGGTAGAATAGCCGTTACGGGATCGCAATCTCACCTTGCCCGGGGAGGATGTCCATGATTCGAGTGATCGCCATCCGCTGTGGGTTGGTCGTCGCTTTTGCCTTTTCCGTCCTCATATTATTTTCGACAAGCTCGGCCACCTTTGGCGCGCCGCCGAAACCGGGCCAGGCCGCGGATTCAGCGAAGGCCTGGGTGGCGCCGGACCCCTCGACGATCCCTGCGGGACCGCTCGGTGACAGCATCCGCCTGGGCATGCACGTTTTCAACGACACGCCAAAATATGCGGAGCGTTACGTCGGCAACAAAATGAGTTGCACGCATTGCCATATCGAGGGCGGCACGGTATCGAAGGGGATGCCGATGGTTGGACTGCCCGGAATATTTCCAATGTATCGTGATCGCGAAAAGACCGTGATCACCTTTGAAGAGCGGATCCAGCAATGCTTCCGGCGCAGCGAAACGGGACACCGCGTCCCCAATGATGGCCCGGAGATGACGGGCTTAGTCGCCTATGCGCAGTGGCTGTCCAAGGATCAAGTGACCGGACGTCCATTTCCGGGACGCGGGCTCGTTGATCTTCCGGAACTCAATGGAGACGCCGCGAAGGGAAGCCAGATCTACTTACAGCAATGCGCCCTTTGCCACGGCACGGAAGGTGCAGGAAAACCTCCCTCCATCCCGGCGCTTTGGGGGCCAGACGCATACAGCGACGGCGCCGGCATGAACCAAATTCCCAAAATGGCGGCGTTTGTGCAACACAACATGCCGCAGACGGATCCCGACACCCTCACGCCGCAAGAGGCGTACGACGTCGCAACGTACGTCCATAGCAAGCCGCACACTGCGTTTGTTATGAAAGACCACATGTAGTCGGCTCTCTGAATTTCCTATCGCTCGATGATGACAGAAGATCCTCGTTCTCATCCGTCGCGGCGGGCGAAGTTAGGATACCCGCGTCCTCTTTCCATTGTTCTCATTGACGCGCCTGGCTGCACGGCATGGAGTGAACGATGAGCACGTCAGCAGAAAAGCACATTAATATTGGGGCGCTGGTTTTCCCGCAGATGGATCAGATCGATCTCACTGGGCCATTTGAGGTCCTCTCGCGGCTTCCCAACTCCACATTTCATCTGGTTTGGAAAGAGCTGACTCCGGTCCGGGACAACAGGGGATTACTCATTACGCCTGAGATGACATTCGGGGAAGCTCCGCCGCTCGATTTGCTTGTCGTGCCGGGCGGGTTTGGACAGGAAGCTTTGATGGATGACGATGTCGCATTGAAATTCATCCAGGCAAAGGCCGCGACCGCTTCGTACGTATTTTCCATCTGCACCGGTGCATTGTTATGCGGAGCAGCGGGCCTGCTCCGAGGAGTCAAATCCACCACGCACTGGTCCGCGTTTCATTTGCTGCCTTATTTCGGGGCGATTCCCGTCAACGCTCGAGTGGTGGTCGACGGCAAGCACGTGAGCGCCGCGGGCGTCACGGCTGGACTTGATGGGGCGTTGCGAGTAGCCGTGCTCATGCGCGGCGAGCGAGTCGCGCAGCAGATTCAACTCGGAATCGAGTATGCCCCCGATCCGCCCTTCCGCAGTGGCACTCCTCAGACAGCGCCACCCGAAGTTCTCCAAGCCGCGCGCGCTTCCGTACAAAAGATCACTGACGCGCGGCTCATTACTGCGCAGCGCGTTGCGGCCCGCCTCGGTATCAATGTTGACTGAAACTTAGGAGACGAAAAATCCACTCAGTGCGCAGCGCTCCCACGGACAAGCGCGAACTTCTGAACTCTTCTGCCGGTTTCGACCTCGCCTGTGTATAGGTTCCCCTTGGAATCTGAAACGATGGCGTGCACGTGATGGAACTGGCCCGCGTTGCGGCCCGCGTGGCCTGTCGTACCCTGAACGGAACCATCGCTTCGCAGCAGCGTCCAGATCACATTGTTTTCACCGTCGGCCACGAGCAAATACTTCTGGGCCGCGTCATGAGAGAAGGCGAGATCGTAGGCGGATCCATTGCCCAGCGTTTCGGGGCGCAAGATGAATTCCTTCACGAACTTTCCTTCTTTCGTGAAGATCTGAATTCTGTCGTTGATCCGGTCGCAAACGTACACGAGCCCATCCTTCGAGATGTGCACCGCATGGACCGGATTCCTGAACAGCTGGCTTGGCGCATTTCCGGGAGCGTACGGAACGAGGTCGGTGTCGCTCGGGGGATTTCCGTAGGCGCCCCACATGCGCTTGAATATTCCTGTTTCAGAGTCGAATACGATGACGCGCCGGTTCAGGTAACCATCGGCGAAATAAATCTCGTGAGCTGTTTCGTCCAGATCGATCCCGGCCGGGCGCCCGAGGATGCTTATGTCCAAATTATTCATCGGCGCGGCCGAAGGATGGCCAATCTCCAAAATAAATTTCCCTTCGTTGGTTAGCTTGATTGCCTGCCGGTCTTTGGCGCCATTGCCGGTAATCCAGACGTTTCCGGCGTGGTCGACGAAGATGCTGTGTTCCGAATTCGGCCAGTCATAACCCTGACCCGCGCCGCCCCAGGATTTGAGAAGATTGCCCTCGGCATCAAACACGAGAACAGGCGGCGCGGATACGCAACATTCCGAAGCAGGAGGAGTTTGCGCCGCGCCGAGATCATCCTTCGTGTTCGAGCCCGGACGCTGCAGCACCCAGATGTGGTCTTGCCCGTCGACGGCCATTCCGCCGACCTGGCCCATGATCCAGTTGTTGGGCAATTGTTTTGGCCAGGAGGCATCGACCTTATAGGCCGGCGGCGCCTGCGCCCTCGCAACTGTGCAAACACCAAGCGCAAGCAAACAAATGCCGATCGAAAACAAGACGCCTTTCGTCCATCCATTAAAGCTGGGCATGACAATCCTCCAAATCGCGAGCCGCGTTCTCGAATTCGGTTTCCAGGTCGAACGGGAATATACACCCGACCGCCCTGGCGGAGAATGCTTCCGTAAAGTTTTTCGACCAAATATGTGACGAGCCACGGGAACATTCAAATGCTGCTATCATTTGCAACGCTCGCACTCTCGTCAGGGCAGCCTTGAACGAAGACGTCCGGATTCTGATATCGCGAAAAGGTACAACATGAAAAGAAAAATGAGTTTCGTTCGAATGGCGGCGATGTTCGCCGGACTAGCCATAGCGCTGGGTGCATTGGGTCCGGCGCCATTGCGCGCACAGGGCAACGCGCCCAAGTTCGAAGTGGATCCGTCCTGGCCCAAGCCATTGCCGAATCTCTGGGTGACCGGGGGAATCGGCGGCGTTTGCATTGACTCCCGCGACCACGTGTTCATCTTGAACCGGGGCGATCTGACGGACAACGACCTCGACGCCGGGCATCAGGCCCCGGTCGTGATCGAGTTCGATCCCGAGGGCAACGTGGTGAATTCCTTCGGCGATCCGGACGCGACGCCAAACAATCCCCACGGCTGCACCGTGGACCCGGAGAACAACGTATGGCTGACCGGCACCGGCGACGGCATCGTGCAGGAATACACGCACGACGGAAGCAAACTCCTGCTCCAGATCGGCAAGCGGGGCGTGGTTGATTCTTCCGACGGCACGGCCAAAGGGAAAGCCCTGAACTCCAGCCAAGCGGGGTTCTTTAAACCCGCAGGCATCGTGATCGATCCCAAGAACGGCGACGTCTACGTGGCCGACGGCGAAACTCCCGGCGGCAACCACCGCATCGCCGTGTTCGATCGCACAGGGCAGTTCCTGCGCCAATGGGACTTGCACCGCACGGAGGCCGAGACCGGAGATGCGTTCGTGCCTGTGCTGCACTGCGTGGCCATGGACAACAATGGTTCGGTCTACGTATGCGACCGGCGTGGCCACCGAATCCAGGTGTTCGATAGAATGGGCAATTTCCAGAAGAATATTCCGGTCGAATTCGAGCAGATGTCCAAGCTCCCGGCTGGTCCGGAGCACGTGCCCGGCGCGTTAGGATCGGCTGTCTGGGTCGGCTTCTCGCGCGACCCGGGGCAGAAATATATGTACGTGGTCAATCAGGACAACGAGAAGATCGATATCCTCGATCGCGCCACCGGGCAGGTTCTTTCAAGTTTCGGCCGCGCGGGACACCAGGTGGGCGAACTTACGTACGCGCATTTCCTGGCGGTGGACTCGAAGGGCAACGTCTATGTGACTGAGGTGGGCACGGGCAAGCGCATTCAGAAATTCAAGATGGTGGGTGGCAAGTAGCCTCAGGTAGCACAGGCTTCAGCCCGTGGGGTTTCGTCCCGGTGAAGTGGCGGAAACCCACAGGCTGAAGCCTGTGCTACTCACCCTACAGATGCAAAAGCTTCATGGCGTTCCCTTTCAAGATTGCGTCACGCTCCGCGGCCGGGTAGTTGAATTGATCGAGAACATTGCTCGGATACTCGATGTCCCTGGCTGCGAAAATATCCGTGCCGACGACGATGCGGTCCGGTCCGACCATGGTGACCAGGAATTGGAATGCCTCGGGATAGTAGATCAGATAGTCGTAGTAGAACCGCCGCAAGTACTCCCGGAACGGGCGCGCCAGCGCTACATGCTGATTGGGGAAATGAGAGAAGAAATGCTCGATCCTCCCCGCGAGATACGGGAAGGAGCCGCCCGCGTGCGGCAACACCATTTCCAGCTTCGGATATTTGTCTAGTATCCCGGACATCATTAATTTAGTTGCCAGCACGGTGTGGTCGGTGGGCGCATCGAGACCGGCCGCCAAGTTGGGTGGCCCGGAAACCCTGTCGCCTCCGTAGTTGTTGGCCACTCCGTCCATCTGATGGAAAATAATCGGGAGGCCCAGCTCCTCGATTCGCGCGAGGATGGGAGCGAAGTTTGGCTCGATGATGTAATCGTGCCGCTCCATCGAGTCCGGCAAATGGACGGCGCGTACGCCCGGCTTTCCCGCGACGCGATTCAATTCCTTCAAGGCCAGTTGAGGATCGCGAACGGGCATCTCGATCCCCAAAACAAAGCGGTCGGGATGCTTCTTGTGGACTTCGATTCCCGTGTCATTGATGATCTGCGCGAGATGCGCACCCTGTTCCGCGGACGTCGATTGCCACGGCATCGAGCCGGAAAGCGTGAGGCAATGCATCAGGACGCCGTGTTCGTCCATCCACTGGAGCCGTTTTTCGAGATCGTAATTGAGCGGATAGGGATTGACGAGCGGCTGGCCAAGGTCCGCCAGCGCTTTGTTGTACGGCTCGGGCGACCAGTGCGCGTGGCAGTCAATCGCGACAGGTTTGCCTACTCCGGCCTTCCCGGGTTTCGCATCCCACCAGTCCACTCCTTTTTCTTTTGTCTGCGCCGCAATACCTGCTGGAAGCGCGGTCAGCATCGCGCCGCCGACACCGATCTTCATAAAGTTTCGTCTTCCGAGAGCCGAAGCTGTTGCCGGTGCGTCCGAATTTTTCATCGTCTGTTCTCCTCAAATGGCGGGCGGTCTGCCTAATATTTTCCTGTTTGAGAGACATGCCCGCAAATGCACGAATGCAATTAGCGGAGCTAAATTTTCTGTTGTGACTTTTCACCCGCCCGGAAACATACACCCGACCCGATCTGCTTTCAAGCGCGGGAGAAGTGAATTCATCGGATTTGCGGGAACACACTTGATGCACAGTGCCGCAGGGCTGCGTTCCGCCGACCGTGATTTTGGTGAGAAACGAGCGTCAAGAATTGGAGAACAAGGCGCGCAACATTTTTTGCAAATCCCCATTCGGGCCGTTCATGACCTTGCATGCTGTATCGAAAATCATCTTGGCTCTCTCTTGCTTGGTGAAGTCGGGCCGGTGAGATCACGTCTACTCAATAGGAACTTTCGAGGGCGCATGGCCTGGCTTGACAGGTTGTGAGGCCCGGCACGGACTATTCAATGAATGTCTCAGCCGACTACACTTTGAACAGCTCGACCAATTCCTTAAGTTCGTGCGACATGACAGCGAGTTGCCGAGCGGCCTTCTCCGAATTCGCCGCGCCTTGCGACGTGCTTCGGGCGGCTTCGGCCACTCCTTCGATGTTCCGCGCAATGTCGCCCGAACCTTTGGCAGCCTCGCTTGCATTGCGCGACATCTCGTTGGTCGTGGCGCTCTGCTCTTCCACCGCCGTTGCAATCATGTTCGAAATGTCGTTGATCTGGTTGATCACGCCGCTGATTGTTCCGATCGCCTCCACGGCCCCCTTGGTGTCGTTTTGGATCGCGTTGATCTTCTGGCCGATCTCTTCGGTAGCTTTGGCGGTCTGCTTGGCCAATTCCTTTACTTCATTAGCGACCACGGCGAAGCCTTTGCCCGCTTCGCCCGCGCGCGCGGCTTCAATTGTGGCATTCAGGGCCAGCAAGTTCGTCTGCTGCGCAATCGAAGTGATGACCTTAATTACATTTCCAATCTCAGCGCTGGATACCCCCAGTTTGGAAACTGTGGAATTGGTCTCCTCGGCGACCCGCACGGCATCGTTTGCGATGCGCGCCGCCTCGGTGGCATTCTTGGCGATATCCTTGATCGTGGCGCTCATTTCCTCCGCCCCGGTGGCGACGGTCTGCAAGTTGCGGCTCACCTGATCGGTAGCAGTCGAAACCACGTTGACTTGAGCGGAGGTTGCCTCGGAATTCGACGAGATTTTCTGGCTGACCGCCGTCAACTCTTCCGACGACGAAGCGACGCCCTGGGTGTTCCCCGCAACTTTGCCGATGATCTGCTGCAATTTCTCTAGGAAGATATTGAGCCAATGAGCCACTTCGCCGATCTCGTCATTCGAACTTATGTCCAAACGCTTAGTCAGGTCTCCCTCCCCCTCGGCGATATCCTTGAGGCGAGCAGTAAGGTCATGGAGCGGCGTCATAATTTGCCGGTTGATCACAAAAGCTGCCAGCGCCGAACCGCAACCCACGGCTATCAGGAAAACGACGATCCCCAGGGTTCTTTGTCGTTCGGAGGATGCGGTGACGCTGGCCAGGTCGGCCCCAAATGCCTTCGAAATGTCTTCACGAACGCTTGAGAGGGATGCTTCCATCTCCTTGTTTTCCCGGGCCAGATTGCCGACTTCCGACATCGTTTGGCTGGAAACTTTGTCCTTTGCGTCAATCATGGTTGAGTAGGCCGGTTTCGCGCGAGCGGTCATGTCGCTGAGGCGATCCATCATCTCCGACACCTGCTTTTGCAAGTCGGCGTTGAAGCCAGTCTTCTCCTTGATGGACTGAAGGGAATCGAGCACCGCTTGGGCGTCTTTTGCAGCGTCATTCAGAGAGCCCTTGTCCTGCAACACGACCGCATCGCCATATCGTTTCATGACCTTTTGGAATCCTGCTTGCGCGTCTTGAATGCTCAGCGCGGAAGGGAACAGGTCCTCCGACGCGACTTGCATGCGTTCATGCGTTTGAGACGCTGTCCACTGCAATAGGACTAACAAAGCCACGTACCCAAGGCCAAAGATCGCGATGCTCAGCCAAATCTTTCCTCGAACTCCTAGCTTGTTCATCGAGTCCTCGGTTCGCGGATTACTTCCAGATACCCTAAACCTGCGGGCACAGCTAGTTCAGCCGATCCTTGGGGGGGTGGAGACGACGCCATTCCAGCCTCTCCCAAGCGTCAATCATCAGACGATTCAATTGTCCGATGCGGGAATCACTTCACCTGGAGCGTCTTCACACCTTCCGCGCTCGCATCGCCGCCAACGTAACCGATTGCACCCTTGGTCTTGGCGACGTAGGCGACCATCTCGGCGTCGGAGCCGACTGTTTTCGGCATGGCGCCTTTGCCCGTGAACACCAGGCTGCGGTAGTACGACTGCAGGGCAGAGTCGGATTTGTCCAAGTACTCCTTCAGAAACGCTTCGTGAGCCGGGCCGCCCTTTTCGATGACCGCCTCAACGCGCGAGCCGTCGGCAAGCGCGTCCTTTTCTTCGAGAAAAACACTCCGAAGCTCGTCCGCCGACACCGCAGTCGCCGCAACGCTGGCATTGGCGATTACTTTCACGCTGGCTGCATGCACACTTACCAGCGCGAAAGCGACAAATAGCACCGCAATGAGGAACAGGCGTATACGTTTCATCTCATTCTCCTCCTAAGTCGTTCCTGGATTAGAAATTGAAGCTGCTCAAAAGCACCAGGGCTTTAGTGCTGGGCGCAAACACCGGGTTTTGTTGGGGATAGAAACCGTTCGGGTACGGTCCAAATCCGTAACCGTCCAAGAAGTGGCCTTCAAGCTTGAAATTCAAGAATCGGTTGATGTCCACGCGGCCGGTGACCACTTTGTCGTAGTCATGGCCGCCCGGTGTACTCGTGTCCGTGATCTGCAGAAAAGTGGAAGTGATCGTATAGTGCGAATAGTAGGAGCCCAACTGCACCCATTTGTTCAGACGGTAGCTTCCGGAGACGTACCAGGAGTGCACATTGGAGGAGTCCTCGGCAGTCAGGTTGCGGATAAGGTGGTCGCGGTAGAATCGCTTAATTTCCGCGTCGATCGTCAAATTGCGATAAGTGAACTCACCGTAGAACTGATCTGTGAAATCTTTCTTGGATTGCTCGTGGTTGGGCGCTCCCAGCCGTATGCCGTATCCACTAAGGTCCTCATCTAAACGCGACGCTCCGACCAGCAGGCCTTTCAATGGAGTATTCCATCGCAAGTCGCCTCCGTACTGAGTTCCGTCGTACCGTAACTCCTGAGTTCCTCGCGCTTGCAAAAAATACGGGTACCCGCTGTAAATGCTGTCGTAACGGTGCCCTCCCCACCCTGTGTACGATAGGCTGCCCATCTTGTGACCGAGGGAGATCGTTCCGTAGATATCGCCACCCAGATGGGCAATATCGGCGTCACGGACATCAATTGGGTAGATGCCCTGTGGCATCAGTGCGAACGCATGGAGGAAATCCAAGTCCTGCGTATCGGTAAAGAGACCCAACGTGGTTTTGACTTTGCCAAAGCGTATGGACAGCCAGGGCTTGAACTTGTAATCCAGCGTCGCGAAGTCCAACGTTGGATGCCATTGCCCGAGTTGGCCGATATTGTGGTCGTACACCTGCGCGCTAATACGTATCTTATCGGTCAGTTTGGTCGAAACGTTCAATCCCATTTCCGTGAACGCCCCGCTGCCATTGTTGGTGTCCATCGTCAGCCAGTTATTGCCGGCGGTGTAGATCCCGCCTTGCGTCAGGAAACCGTGAAAGGCGATGGTGTGATCCCAGACCTTTATGTCCTGAGCATAAAGAGCAGCTGGAAGCAAACACGCGATGGTTGCTGCAGCAAGGACAAAATGCCCCAACCTAGATTTCATATCCATCCTCACTTTGCCTAAGTATTGGTGATTTCATGTTTTCTAATTGCACCCACGGTGAGTGGAGCAACTACCCCGTCAAGGACACCAATCGGCATCTAAGTCGTTATCTTTAGCGCCTAGCTTCATTCGGGGTGCGGGTTCAGTTAGATCGGTACATTCCCATACCAGGAATACGACTGCATCGTTGCATCCCACTGAATTCGGCGCGCCGAACCTCTATGCTTGGGAATATTGGAAGTATGCAGCGCCTCATCGTTTCATTTGAGTACACCCGGAAGTTACTCATGAACTTGGCAGAATCGGCGAAAGTGGAATCTGCATTTCGCGCTGTTCTTTAGCCCGGATTTCTCCCTACAGACCTAGAATCATCCAAAGCGATGAGCGGGATGTGGCGCTAGCGTCTCGTTGGGGTCTTTCACGCCTGGTGAAGAAACGACAATTCGTCGGCAGGACGCCGGCATAACAAGAAATCTGCGCGCTGCCCGCGAGATATGGGGATTTCTTTGCCGCGATATGTCTACCGCTTTACCGATTCAGAACCGATTTCAAGCTGGGCGTACGCGCCGGCTGCATAAACGATTTTTCCGCCGACCATTGTAAGGAGGGATTCGATACTGCCGATCTGGTCCAGTGGCACGGTCATGAAGTCCTTGCTCAGAACAGCGAGATCGGCGAGCTTGCCCGGCTCGAACGAGCCTCGCTTGTCCTCGTCAAAAGAAAACCAGGCGCTGCCGATCGTGTAGGCGCGAAGCGCGTCCTCGCGCGTGGGCGTTTGCTCCGGTCCGCGCTGCATGCCGCCGGCGTTCTTGCTGTCGACCAGCAACCACCGGAGCGTGGTGAACGGATTGTAAGAGGCTACGCGATGAGCGTCGGTCCCCGCGCCCATCTTCACGTCGAGTTCCTTGGCGTTTTCCACCGATGCGGCGCTCGGACGCTGGATAGTCCAGCCCACGCCCATCGCTTTCATGCGCCGCAGATTCTGGGCCGAGGCGTTGGTCAGATGAGCGACCGACCAGCGCAAATCCGTGATGGGAAATTCCGCATTCACGCGCTCATAAATGGAGAGCAGCGTGTCCGCGGTTTCGTCCTTCGGCCAATGCATTGTGACCGGCATCCCTCTTTGAGCCGCCCAGCGGACGATCTGGTAATACTTCTCCTTGTCATCATCGCTCGGATGGTCGTTGTTGTTCATACCCCAGGTGGGGCGTTCCCCAAGGCCGTTGAACTTCAGCATGTCGTCGCCAAAGCCCTGCGGCAGCATTTGCGTCAAACTTTGCAACTCTTCAAATTCCTTGCCGGAAGTCGGGCCGCACAGGCTATAGGCGATCCTGACCGTTAATTGGTGCTGCCGCCAAACCTTGAAGACGGGCTGATAATTTTCAGGGTTGACATTGTTTCCGCCGGGATCGCCGACTCCCGTCACCCCGAGCCGGTTCATTTCGCGGAAAAATTTCTTCGTTCCCTCCACTTGTTCGTCGAAAGTTGGATGAGGCAGTTTTTCAAATAGCGCGATGGCGACATCGAAGCCGCCGCCATCTTCAATTGCTCCGGTTGGATTGCCGCTCGCGTCTCTTTCCAGCCTGCCGGGACGCGGCAAGTCCGCGTCGCTGTTAATCCCCATCGCTTTGAAGCCCGCGGGCGTCATCACTTCCCAGTCGTAGTTAAGCTGCACGTAAACGGGATTGTTCGGCGCCGCCGCGACAAGGTCCGCCTGAGTTGGTCGGCGCTTTTCTTTGAATTGCGCCGCGTTCCAGCCTCCCGCCACGATCAGCCAGGAGCCCGGCTTCTTCGCCAGCGACGCTTCATGGATCCGGTTCATCGCCTCGACTATGGAATTTGCGCCCACCCAGTTCACCTCGGTCGTGAACGTCTGCCCAGCGCGGATCGCGTGAATATGTGAATCGATGAAGCCGGGGATAACCGTGCGTCCCTGTAGATCGATCACGCGGGTCTTCGGGCCGGCTTGCTTTCGAACGTCCGTGTTGGTGCCAACCGCCGTGATTTTGCCGTCGCGTATGGCGATGGCTTCCCGGGTCGAGAATTGGCGGTCGACGGTCAAAATCTTGCCGTTCACTAGAATGGTGTCGGCGTTTTGGGACCACGCCGGCGAGGCCGCGGCGAGCGCGACGACGGCGAGCAACGAGATAGGAATGAAATTCGCGATCCGGATTCTCATATGGCTAGCCTCCAAGACTTCTTTAGTTGAGGCGTTTCGGTGCGCCGTCTTTTTGGTACCAGTCGATGGTCTCGCCGGTCGTGTTCACTGTCACGGCGCGCACTTCCGTGAAGTGATCGAACGACTCGACGCCTGTCTCGCGGCCCATGCCGCTGTCCTTGAAGCCTCCCCATGGAGACGCGGGGTCGAGCCGGTGATGGTCATTCACCCAAACCATGCCGAAGAGCAGCTGGCTGACCACGCGGTGAGCGCGTGCGATGTCGTTGGTCCACACTGACGCGGCCAATCCGAACCTCGTGTCATTGGCGATGCGAATTGCGTCGGCTTCGTCCTCGAACGGCATGACGACGGTCACCGGGCCGAAAACTTCGTCTTGGGCGATCTCGGAGCGAGGATCGGCATCGTAGAGCACCGTCGGCTCAATAAAGAATCCGGAAGGCAAACCCACGGAAGCTGCCTTGCCGCCTGTCAGCAGCTTTGCGCCTGCCGATGTGGCGCGGTCGAGCATCATCAGGATGCGCCGCCGCGACTTCTCCGAAATCACCGGCCCCAATTGCGTCTGTGCGTCGGCAGGATCGCCGAGCCGGATGGACGCGGCTTTCGTTCGAAACCGTTCCAGGAACGACGTGTACATGGAGCGCTGGACGAGGATGCGCGACCCGCACACGCAGGTCTGTCCCGCAGCGATGAACGCCGCAAACGCCGCGCCGTCGACGGCACGCTCCATCTCCATGTCATCGAAGAGGATGACGGCGCCCTTGCCGCCGAGTTCCAGCGTGGTCGCCGCGAAATTGCGCGCGGCCGCAGCGCCGATCGAGCGGCCAACCTCCGTGCTCCCGGTAAAGGTGACCTTTCGAATCTTCGGATGGGAGGCGAGCGCCGCGCCGGATTCTGCGCCAACGCCGTTGACCACATTGACGACGCCCTTGGGTACGCCGGCGCGATCCAGAAGCTCGACGAGGCGATTGGTCGTGAGCGGCGTTTGTTCCGAGGGCTTGATGACCACGCTGTTGCCGGTCGCGAGCGCCGGGGCCAGGCTCTTCGACAGGATCATCAACGGATGATTGAACGAGGTCATGAGCGCGACGACGCCCAGCGGCACGCGCTGCGTATAGCACAGGTACGGTCCTTCGATTGGTATGACGTCACTGCGGCGCGTAAGGGCCAGCGCCGCGAAATAGCGATAGAACTGCGGAAGGCGAGAGATTTGCGCCCGCGTCTCGACAATCGGGCGGCCGTTGTTCAGCGTCTCGAGCGTGTAGAACGCTTCCAGATCGGCCTCGAACAGGTCGGCGAAGCGGTTGAGCACACGCGCGCGCTCTTGGACTGGCACCCTGCTCCACTTTCCTTCATCGAAGGCGCTCTGTGCGGCTGCGACGGCTCGGTCCACATCGATTGCGCCGGCATCGGCGAGGCGACCGATCACGCCGCCTGTGGCCGGGTTCATGATGTCCAGCGTTTTGCCGCTTGCGGCATCGGTGAACTCGCCGTTGATGAAGAGCTGCGCGTCGTAGGTGATGGGCATGACGGTCATGGATTTCGCACCTCGGCAGGGATGGGAGTTACGGCGGCCTCAGCCTCGATCTCTTCGAGGCGGCGCTTTTTTGGTTCGACGCCGAGCGTGAGGACGACCAAAATCTCCACGATGAGAAGCCCGATCATGAAAACGAGAACGCCTCCAATCCCATGCGACCTGAAAAGCGCGACGACGATGAAGGGCGTAAAGATGATCGCGCCGCGGCCGAACGTGTTGCAGATCCCCGACGCGCGCAGGCGAACTTCCGTCGGAAAAAGCTCAGGGATGTAGATCGCAAAAAGCAACGCCACGAGAACATAGATCGGGATGATCAACATGAAACCCGTCATCATCAAAATGGCGGGATTTTGGATAAATGGATAAAAGCTTCCGATCAGGATGGTGAGCAGGGAAGCGCCGACGATCGTGGGCTTGCGTCCCCAGGAGTCCGCTGTGAAAGCGCCAATCGCGGAGCCGAGCGGCGCGCCGAGGGCCATGACGAGAGAATAGTTAAAAGATTTTGCGATGCTGAGGCCCTGCTGAACGAAAAATGTCGGCAGCCACGTGACGAAGCCGTAGAGCAAGCTGTTGATGACGATCAGGGAGACCGATCCCAAAATCATGCGCGGGAGAATCAAGGGGCTGAGGAGCGAAGAAAGATTTCGCGAATGTTTCACAAGGAGCGAAAGCTTGGGAGGCGGCAGCGGCGCATGCTGCAATTCGACTTCGTTCTCGATCGTCGACAACAACGCCTCTGCCTCTTCGGTGCGTCCGACCGATTCCAGCCAGCGCGGCGATTCCGGCAATTTTTTCCGCAAGTACCAGACGACGAGCGCGCCGAGCCCGCCAAGGACGAACATGGCGCGCCAGCCGAGTCTCGGGATGATGAGCACTCCCAGTAGCGCGGCAACTGGCAAGCCGGTGACGACGAAGACGGTCATGAAGCCCAGCCATTTGCCGCGGGACTGGGGAGGTACGAATTCAGTTAATGTCGAATAACCAACTACATTTTCGGCCCCGAGTCCAAACCCAATGACGAACTGGATCAGGATCAATATCTGCATGGAGGGCGCGAAGGCCGCGGCGATGGACGCAAATCCGAAGATGGCAAGATTCGATTGATAGGTGAAGCGGCGCCCGAACCGGTCGCCGAGGAAGCCGGTCACGAGAGACCCCAGCATCATCCCCACAAACGTGGCCGAGACGAACTCCGCGTTCTGGCCGAGCGTCGAAAAGCCGCTCTTGACCGTGGCTCCGAGAACGATTCCGGCAAGGTAAATGTCGAAGCCGTCGAAGAACATTCCCGCGCCGATCAGCCACATGATCCGGCGATGGAAGGAGGACAGCGGCAGCCGGTCGAGTCGCGCTCCTGCGTTCACGGGCACGGCCGGCTCACTTCTGCCTCGAAAGCACGGCCATGCTGCCCACCGTCAGGGCTTCCGTGGCCAAACGGCAGTTCTGGTCAAACGAATTCTGCTGCGCCGTCTGGAAAAATTCCTTGCAGTTGCGCGCGGCGTTGGGATCGAGGCGCAAGATGCGCTCGATGATGGCATCGACGTCGGATGAAAGGGTGCTTGCCGGGCTGACGTGCGAGATGAGGCCGATTTGCTGCGCCTGCTGCGGACTGATCGGATCGCCGAAGAGGACGAGAGGAAACGCGAAGCGCGGCAGCGCATACTCGCCGAGATAGGCCATGATCGCGGCTGGCGCAAGGCCGAACTTCATTTCGGGGAATCCGAGGGCCGCGTTTTCGGCGACGTAGACGAAATCGCACACAATCGCGAGGCCGAAACCGAAGCCGAAAGCGTCGCCCTGCACTTCCGCAACGCTGATCAACGGCGAAACCCGCAGGGCGCGCTTGAATTCGATGAGCCGGGCGGATTCATGATGGATCGTCGTGGCGTCCCGCCCCGCGCGCTCGCGCCCCGTGCAGAAAACTTTGCCTCGCGCGCGCAGGCGCAAGACCCGCGCGGCGGGATGCGCCGCTTCGCGGCGAAGCTCCGCGAGCATCGCGTCAAACATCGGCCCGGTGACTTCATTCTCGCGCCCGGGATTGTCCAATGTGAAGTTCAAAACGTCGCCGGCCCGCTCGATCACCACGCCAGGAGCAGTTACACTCGCAGATTCAACTGGTTTAGAGGACATGCCGACACGGTACACACGGAGCGCAAGTCATGTCAACCGCCGCTATCGCACGGCCGAGTTTGATTCGTAGAGGCTCAGAATCGATGCTCCCTGCGGAAGAGGCTGCGCTTTGCTGCCGGCGGCGCTGACGAGCCAGCGGCGGTTCGGGCCGCAGGCCTTCTCCGAATTCGACTCCATGACAATTGCGCCGCTCGCCGTAGTGCCGATGATACCCAATGTCTGGCCGCAGCCTGGCGGCGCGACGCGGGCGAACTGCATCTTGAGGTCGACGATTTGGACCGGGCCGCCGCCCGCATGGTAGTCGAAGAGCAACGTCGTCGAATACTTGCCGCCTTCGGCGAGAATTCCGAGCAAGCGCTTGCCGTCCTGCGAGAAACCGGCGAGACGCAGCGACAAAGTTCGCCCGTAATCGCCATCCGAAGCGAGGAAATCGGCCTCTACCGGAGCGCCGCCATTGGCAGGAGTGACCACAAGCTTGTAATCCGCATTGCATTCATGAGAGTTCTTGCTGTGATCGTCAGCCGTGGAAACCTTGAGCACCGCGGCGGCGCCGTCGGGTCCGCGCACTGCCTGGGTCTCTGTGGCGGCGACGGTGGCGCCCGTGTCGACACATTCCATGGATGCCTGTTGTGAAAGTAGGAGCGACGCAGCGAGCAGGATTAGCGGCAGCATACAGGGAACCCTTCCGAAAATGATGAAGGTGGAAACATTGTTTCGCCACCTCCCTGCACAGTGGAATTATACCGAAACACTTTATCGGCGGCCAGCCGCGCCTGCGCCGGCTCCTTCAAGAGTTGGCATCGCTTCGACAAGACGTTTTACCGCCCGCAGTGACATGGTGATCCACTTCGCGAAGTCAAGCGTGTGGCATACCGACATGCCAACCGATGGGCTCGACAGGCGAGGGGGCTGGACCGCCCGCACATTTGTGGCTATCATCCCTCGCAAAGTGGCTCGCTGAGGCGTAGTGGGTTCGCGCACATGCGGACCGGGAGGAAAAGATGGCAAATTTTTGCACGAAATGCGGAACCCCGGTCAGCGGGCAATTCTGTACGGCATGTGGGGCGGCGATTGAGGGAGGTCCGTCGCACACACAGAACGTGACGCCCCCAGCGGCACCGGTTTCCCAGCCTGTCGCCGCGCCGCCGGCCGCCCATAAAAGTTCCGGCGCGAAGATTCTTTTCATCGTTCTAGGCGTTCTGCTCCTGTTCGGAGCCGTCGGCGTGGGCGGCATTGTCTACGTCGGATATCGCGCCAAGCAGAAGATTGCGGAACTGAAGAAGGACTACGGCCTGGATAACGACACCTCTAGCCGTACGTCGTCTGCCAGCATGCGAACATTTCCGCCGTCGAAAGGGAGCGGCTGCAGTTTGCTAGAGGGCCAGGAGGCAGCCACGATTCTGGGAGTTGCCGTGGAGCGCGCGGAATCGGAGACGAATACTGACGAAGGCGCTTTGTGCAAATACTGGGTGAGCGCGATGGAGCGGAAGCGGTTGATCGGCGAAGAGATCGCGTCGAGCGTGTCTGGAATGGGCAAGGCGGATACCAAGAGCGGACAGCAGGATGTGGAGAAGTTGATTGGCGGGGCGGCGGGCGCTTTGATAGAAGCGAACGGCGATAACAAGGACAGCGACTTCGCGTTCAGCCTTCAAGTGTGGCGCAAGAACGGAAAGGAGCAGTGGGAGAAAACGGAATCTCTCCAGGCGCGGACAAAGGACGCGGCGGGCGCGGATTTCGCAGGCGTGGCGCTGCAGCCGGTCGAGGGCGTCGGTGACCGTGCGACTGTGTTGGCAGCCGGGCACTCCATCATGGTGCTGAAAGGCGACACGTTCTTTTTGCTGGGATTCCAGCAATTCGTTCCGGGGCGGGATAAGACGGTCGCACTCGCGCGGGTGGTGGCGGGACGCCTCTAGCGTTACTTAGTCGATCCCGTCCCGAGACCGTGGCCGTCTGAATCGATGCTTCTACAGTTTTTCCGATCGAACCGGCATTGCTAAGATCTCACGACTTCAGGCGCGGAAACAAACGCTCGGCGTTGCCGCGATTGATGGCTTTCCAGTCGTCTTCCGAGAAGCCGGCGTATTGGACGAGCCATTCGTCCGTCAACTCGTAATTCCGGATGGGCGCGTCGCTGCCGTACATGATCTGCGAAATGGGGACGATGTCTTTCAGTGCGTCGAGGGCGGGCGCGCGGCCTGCGTGCGCGGTGTCGAAATACAATTTCTTGAATTCGTACTCCACGCCGTGCGGCACTTTGTCGGCGCGGTTCTTTGGAAAATCGTCGATGATGCGGGCGGCCAGCACGGGAAATGCTCCGCCGGAGTGCGAAAAGATGAAACGGATATTCGGATTTTTCGCCAAAGTTCCGTCAAAGAGAAGACTGTCGATGGCGCGCGCCGTGTCGATGTCGTACTCGATGATGCCGGATTGTCCGGGGAGATTGCGGCAGCACGAAGCGCGCGCGGGATGGACAAAAACCACGGCGCCGCGGCGGTTCAATTCTTCGTAGACTGGCGCGAAGGAAGGATCGCCCATCCACTTGTCCAAGTAGCTCGTCCACAGGGCAATGCCGTCGGCCTTCAGCACGTCCAGCGAGTATGCGATTTCCTTCAGGCTTCCATCCGTATCCGGCAGCGGCAGCGTGGCAAAGTGGCCGAATCGGCCCGGATAATCTTTGATCAACTGCGCGCCATATTCATTGTGTTGCCTGGCGAGGTTGCGCGCCTTCTCGCTTTTATCGCTCGTCGAATCCATGACCAATCGCTGGACCGGCGAAAAGAATGCCGTGGCGATTCCGTGCTTGTCCATCATGTCGATTGAGGTGGAGGGAGTCCAGGGCCTGGGCGAGAATCCGCCCGCGCGCATCTGCTCTTCCATGGCCTTGAGGTAAAACGGCGGAAAGATGTGGTGGTGAATGTCAACGCGGCCCGCGTGTGGACGGACCGACGGAGAGGTCACCTGCGCGATGAGCCCGCTTTCAGAAAGAACTGCGCCCGCTCCGGCAACGGCCAGGGCTTTCAAAAATTTCCTGCGCGAAGCGCCAGAGTCGAAAGGTTTTCCATTCACGTTGCTAAAATCTGCGGACGTCTCAAAGTTTCCCGAAGCGCGATTCCCCATGCTCGTTTCCTCCCGGCTGCAAAAGAAATGCGGGTTGTATTGCGGCGCAACATAACACGTTTCCGGGGCGCCTGTCAGCGGCGCGCGCCGGGAATCAGCGCGGCTCGGAGGAAGGCGGGACGATGCTCTTGATCCGCATGTACGTGACGAGGTTGCCGTAGTGCTCGTTGTTGTGCGCGAGATTTGAAATTAACCGGCTGATTCGCATCACGGGAGCTTTCGTGCCGTCGTCCCTTGTGCCTTGCACGATATCCTTGGAATTCGCATCCGTGAGCATGGCATACGCGCCGTCGCAGTAGGTCAAAGCGCTGTCCAGAGCCTTTACGAGATCGGCCTTCGCGGTTACTTTTTCAAAATCTGTTTCTTCCATGGGATTCTTTTCGCCCTTGGCGTCCGAACACCAGCGATAATTAAAATTGGCCAGGTGTCCGATCAGTTGCCCGAATGTCCGGACCTCGGGTTGCGCGCCGGGGCGCAGGCCGTAAAACTCCTCGGGCATCTTTTCCGCGGTGCGCGCGATGAATTTCCGGTTCGTGGCGTAGGAATTGCGCAGCCAGGCGGAGAGGTCTTTGGGCGGAGCCTGCTGGCCGGTCTGCGCCGCCAGCAGAATTGCCAGCGAGAAACCTAGAAGCGCGCTGAAGATCATCTTCCCCATAAGTGGTCCCCCAAGATTATTTGAGCGAAGGTCTCTGAATTGCGCAGCTAATTTTTACAGCGTCGCACATTATACAACCGGCTACCGCTGCGCACAATTTGCGTGGCGCCGGCTTCAGCCTGCGGAGGTGGTCCTTGCATGGACTAAAACCCACAGGCTGAAGCCTGCGCCACGACAAACGGAACTTGACATGGCAATAGGGCTGCCGTAAGGTCAAGCGCAAGGACAGAAAGAAGTTCTGGATCCTGCTCCAGCCCCAGCCGAAAGAGACGCCCATGAACCTGTTTGACGCGGTTCGATTGGTCTTGAAACAGAAGGGTCAGAACGTCTGGCAAGTTTCGCCGGAGGCGTGCGTCTACGACGCGATCGAAATCATGGCGGAAAAGCATGTGGGCGCCCTGATGGTGGTCTCGGAAGGCGATCTGGTTGGCGTCGTTTCCGAGCGCGACTACGCGCGAAAAGTTATCCTGCAAGGAAAGTTGTCCAAGGAAACCCAGGTGAAGGAAATCATGACGAGTCCCGCAATTTTCGTGTCTCCGGAGCACACGGTCGAAGACAGCATGAGAATCATGACGGACAACCACATCCGCCACCTGCCCGTAGTGGAAAACGGGATTGTTTTGGGAGTCGTGTCAATCGGGGATCTGGTGAAGTGGATGATTTCCGCTCAGCAGCACACCATATCCCAGCTGCACAGCTACATTACCAGCCAGTATCCAGGCTAATCTCCGGCCGAACGAAGATTTTTCTTGCTCTGCCCGGCTATCCTCTTGCCTGAACCGGTATCGCAGAAAGGATCTTCGTTCCGGTTCGCGGGTTCTTAATTTCCGGCGCGCTTGCTCATGTTTCCGCCGGCATCATTGCCCGGATCCACATCGAGCTCCATTAGCCGCAACTGTACGCCTTGATCCCAGGCGGCCGATTCATCCGAATCCTTTTCCACGGTCACTTGCGCCGCCACGGCAACCACCACCTCAGAGGTTTCACCTTCACGACTCTGAGTTACTGTTTCGGAAACGATGGCGGACACCTTCGCTACAGCGACTGGCGCCGGAACTGCCGGTCGAGGGGCTTCCTTTTCACCATTCCGACTCACCGCTCCAGAAACTGCGGCCGGCGTCTTCGCCGCAACTGCCGGCGCCGGATGCGCCGGTCGGGGCGCTTCCGCTGCGGCGATTTGGAGTCTCGCTTTCATCAATTCTTCCGCACGTGCGAAGAAATCCTCCCGGGAGATTTTTCCAGAATCCACGTCGGCCAGGATCGCGCGCTGCGCTTTGTATTCCTTGTTTTCGATCCCCGCCTTGCTTTGCAGCATACGCCAGGCCTTGCGGCGCTCCACGCAAAACATCACCAACTGCCGCGAGAGCGAGCGGTACTCCACGTCCCCCTTGGGTCCCTGCACTTTGATGTAAACGCCGAAGTCAGGGATGTAGGACAGGTGATCGTGAACAAGATAGCGGCGGTAGACCACATCCTGTTGCGTGATGCGGACGAGCATGTTTTCCAACGAAATCATCTTGGCAGCGTCTTCTTTTTTGATTTTCTTCAGATGATTCCGGAAGCGCGCTTCCGTCGCGCACCAATGAGCGACGGTAAAACGGTACGGCTCGTTCGTAGCCTTGAACTTCGTTTCGTACCAATCCTTCTCGAGCGAAGGGTTGCCCTTTAGATCGAGGGCTTCCTGGTACGTTTCGCCAAGCCGCGGGTTGAAAACAAATTCCGGCGCCCCGCGGGAATCGCGAACGCGCTGCGCCTGAGTGAGGGCCATGTCATCCGCTACTCCATGTTCCGGCTGGCACGTGGTGAAGCACTGTAGGAAAGCCGTTCCGCGATACTCGATTCCATCCAGAATGGCCCGGTAAAGTTTCGGAGCATTCGCGATCGAGATTTGGGCGATGAAAGGCGATCCGTGGCCGGCCAGGAAAGTTTCGGCCACCGTTTTCTTCTCGACGTTCTTGCCCTGCGTGGCGGCGCCGAACACGTTCATGTCGTTCCCGCCCAGCATTGGCGTCGAATCCGAGTTCTGGCCGCCTGTGTTGGAATAAACCTGCGTGTCGAGCATCAGGGCTTTGACGTTCGGACGATTCTGGAGAATCACCTTCGAAGTGTTCTGATACCCGATGTCGCCCATGCCTCCGTCGCCGCCAACCACCCATACTTTCGGGAGTTCCAGAATCTCCTGGTCGGTCATCAGCGCGTCGGTGAAGTGTGTGAATTCATAGTACTCGCGCGGATTGATGACGTTTTCCGTCCGCTGAAGCAGGATATCGGCCAGCCGCTCGGGAACTACGGAACGGCGGGCATGATCCACGATGAAGCTCTCACCGAGCAGCCATCCTACGGTGATGCCGTCCTGGAATAGGGAGTTCATCCACGGATACGGGTGCGGGTTGTTGGACGGCGTCGAGCCGTAGACGGTATTGCAGCCGGTGTGCGCGGCCATGGCCATCACCGACATGCCGTTTGCGAGGCGGCCATCGATGGCCTGAAGATTCATGTGATTGAACGCTTCTTGCAGCAGCACGGTAGCAATCGCGTGGACGAGATCTCCGTCCGTGATCTCGCCATGCGCGGCGATGCGTGCCTTGGTGTCTTTTTCGTCCTCGCCGCCAAGTCCCATCACTAAGTGAGCGATTGTCTGGCACATCAGTTCATACTCTTCTTGGCTTCGTGCCTTGAGTTCAGCGAGTTTCTGCACGCCGGTCTTTTCGAGATCGCCCGCTTTGGCGCGGAAACGCTCGGCTTTCGCGTGATAGAGGGGCCGCATGTAGGCTTCCGTAACCGATGTAATGGCCCGCAGCACGCTCTTCTCTCCGCAACCCGCGCAGGCGCCGTCGCCGGAGACCAGCGCATCATAGTTGCGCCGCACCATCAGCAAATTGCGCAGCGCTGCGGTCTTGGAATCCGTCGGGTTCGTATCGTTATACAGGCCCAAATATTTCTGCGAAGTGTCCGGCAAAAGGTTCAGGAAGGCGGTTCCGGTCTCGTGCTCCGCGTTGACGTCCTCGGTCTCCTGCACCATTCTGAGCGCATTGTGATCGCCGCAAGCGGTCACGCACGCAGCGCATCCCTTGCACAGGTCCGAAACGAAAATGGAGAACACGCCGCCGCTGCCCGGTGTCCTCTTCTCCGGCGTGGCAAAGATCGCGTTGGCCTTCTGGAAGGCCATGGGAACTTTTTCGATGACGGCGAAGAATTGGCGCTTGGCCTCGTCGGAGAATCCGTCCACTTCATTCGTGACCTTGCGGAGGAGCTCGGGTAGGGGAGTGAGCGTTTTCGTGGCTACGGAAGCCTGCATTAAGGCGCGCGTGCGCTTGTCAATCTCCGGCACTGACTTGAACATTTTCGCGCGCTCATTCGGGTCCGTCACGTAGTTCGCGATGGCGGTTCGCAGAACGGTGTCCAATTCCTGAGAACAATTCGGCAGCGCCGTGTCCGGACAAACCGCGATGCACTCCATGCATTGCGTGCAGTTTTCCGGAATGTAGAGGGGCGTTTCGCGGCGAGCGACATATTTGGAGGCAGTGTCGCCGCTGCCGGCAGCCATTACTCCTACCGACGCGAGCGGCGAGGCCGGCTGATTGTAGCCATAGTTGGAGCGAAACTCGGAATCGAACATGGCGATTGTCGTGACTGGCGTGCGCGGGCCCTGTCCCTGAGGAACTTCATGGGAACGGCAGCCTGAGCCGCAACCACCCTCGGCGGAAGCGTTAGAAACCACAGGCAGCAGCGCCTCGCCCCGGAGCGATGACCGGTCCGGCGCTTCCATTTCGCCGACGCGTATTTCGTGCACGCGCTCAAAGCCTTGCGTCATGACTTCCATGTTGGAATTCACGACCGCGTCGCCCAGCCGGCCGAATTTCTTGACGTACTGCTTGTGAACGACGTCCCGGAACTGTTCCGGCGTAATTCCGAACTCCTGCAAAATCGGCGACACCGCAAAGAACGCGCCCAGGAACGCGTTCCCTTGCATTCTCAGTTGAAGGTCGGCGCGATCGGTCGCGTTGCGGGCGATCACGAAGCCGGGCAGCGTATAAACACGGATCTTCTTGTCGATGATTTGCCTGCGCGCCCACATGGGCAACCGCTCCCAAGCCTTTTCGCCTTCCTCCTCCGATTCCCAGATCAAGGCGCCGCCTTCGAGCATTCCGTCCAGCGGATTGGTGTGAGTGAATGCCTTCGGGTCGCAGCAAAGCACAACCGTGACATGCCGCAGATCGCAATTCACTCGAATCCGCTCGGGAGCGGCGACCATGAAGTAGGAAGTCGGCGCGCCCTTTTTCTCGGAGCCGTATTTCGGATTGGCGCTGACGTGGATGATTTCCTTGGGATTGCCCCACTCGTCCACAACTTTGTCGCGATCGTAAAGCAGATCGTTCAAGTCGCCGATGATGGCGCCAAGATTTTTTCCGGTGGTGATGGCGCCCCACCCTCCAATGGAATGGAATCGGACGGCCACGGCCTTTTCGGGCAGCAGCGACGGCGTCTCCTCCGATTTCACTTCATAGGGATGATCGACGCCTAGGACGAAAAATGAGACTCCGTCCGCGACGCCCTTGCCGTCTTTGCGAGTCCGCGTTCCCGTCGCAAATTCGTAGGCGCCCAGTACGTGCTCGGGCCTGAAATCACGGGAACCCAAGCCGTAAATGCCGGCAAAGAGCCGCGGCATCCGGTCCGGCGTAATGGGAGGAAGATTCGCTTCCGCGACGTGGTCCTGCGTGACGAGGGCCTTGGTCAAGGCCGTCCGGATTTCCCGGCCCATGGGGTTGTCTCCCGACATGGGCTCATCCGTGCGCTCGAGAACGATGACGTTGCGCTTGCCGGCGAGCGCCTTTATGACGGCGGCCTCCGGGAAAGGCCGGAAGACGTTCAAGTGAATCGATCCGACTTTGGCGTTGCGCCGCTCCCGCAAATAGTCAACGGCCGCCTCGATATTTTCCGCAGCCGAACCGAGCGACACAAATACCGTGTCCGCGTCCTCCGTCTTATATTCAGTGATCAAGCCATAATGGCGGCCGGTCAAGTTTCCGAAATCCTTGTAGGCCTCTTCCAGGAATTGCAGAATCGGCTCCGTGAAATTGTTGCGGCGCGCTACCACGCCCTGCATGTAATGTTCCTGATTTTGCACGGGGCCAAGAAGGACAGGGTTCGTCAGGTCAATCATGCGCGGCACGCGGCGCCGCTTCGGGCCAAACAAAATGCGCTGGCTTTCGGTCGGACAATCGATCATGTCATCCGGCGCGCCCAAGTATTCGCGCATCAGTTCCGACTCGTGCTTGTAGAAGGTGCGCTCCAGGTGTGAAGTGAGGAATCCGTCCTGCACGTTCATTCCTGGTGTCAGGCTGAGTTCGGTCACGCGCCGCAGAATCAGCGCCTGGTCGGCCGCTTGCTGCGCGTCCTTGCCGAATAAAATGATCCAGCCGGTATCGAGCGCACCATACACATCGTCGTGTCCGCAGTGGACGTTCAGGGCGTGCTTGGTAAGCGCGCGAGCTCCGACCTCCAGAACCATCGTCGAGCACTTGCCCGGCGCGTGGTAATACTGCTCTACGCCGTAGACGACTCCCTGGCCAGACGTAAAATTGACAACCCGCTGGCCGCAAACGGAATGCGCGATGGCCCCGCCCTGCGCCGCGTGCTCGCCTTCCGCCTCCACCGCGATGGTGTTGTGGCCGAAGACATTCAATTTGCCTTCCGCGTAAGCCTGCTGGTAAAGCTCGCCACCCTCGGTGGACGGGGTGATCGGGTAGAAGATTCCCGCGTCGGTGATGCGAGTTTCGGTGTGATAAGACACCAGTTGGTTTCCGTTGGCAGTAACGCGGATACCGGGATACCGGGGTTTTTCGCGCACGGGGCCCTCCTTGGCCGAGGTCATGCTGACATAGCCCCAAAGCACTTCAGGCACTCAGCAAAGGCCTAGAGCTGCAATATAAATTCGTATTGACAAGCAAATTAGCACTACTGCCGGAACTGCGCAAGGAATTGATTTGGTTAGGAATCAGGTCGATATCATGCATTCGAAACCCCCAATGATCAGGGGCAATTGAGATCTCCATAGACAGTCGGCGCGTCTGTTTGGTAGCCTCAGCGGCATCGCAGCCTGGCAAAGGCAAAATTGCACTTCGATCCGGCGCGGTTCGTTTCTGCCGGCGAAGATTCCGCCCATGCATTTCGGCGTTCTCGTTGGCGGAGCGAGCGGCCTCTTTCGTCCATGGTAAGGAGGAATCATGCAGCCACTCAGAATTCTCAAAATCCTGGGGTTGGTGAGCGCGGTAAGTCTCATATCCTCGATTGCGTTCGGGGCGACGATCACGGGCAAGGTCACCGGGCCGGACGGCGCGCCTTTTCGGGCCGCGTTTGTGCAGGCCCGGAACGCGAAGACCAGGGTGACGGTCATCGTGCTTTCCGGCAACGATGGGAAGTACCGAGTGGAGAATCTGCCCGCAGGCGATTATCAGGTGTTGGCAAAGGCCGTGGGTTACCGGTCCGACCGGAAGAGCGGAATCGTTCTGGCCGCCAACCAAAACGCGACTTTCGACTGGACGATGCAAAAGCAGATAGTGCACTGGGACGAGATACCGATCATCCAGGGCATCGACCTGTTTCCGGAGGGGCCCGGCAAGGATAAGTTTGCCCGCTGCGGCTCGAGTTGCCACGGGTTTCAGCAATTTATCAACGTGCGGCGGGACGAAAGCGGTTGGCGCGAGGTCCTCAAGGACCAGATGTCGACCAGAATTGGCGGCGGCGTGGTGTACGGCACGATCAAGAACGACCAGGACGTCAACGAGCTGGCGGCCTACGCCAGCAAGATTTTCGGGACAGGGCCGGGCGCTCTCCCGGAATCTCCCGCCGATCTTCCCGGCTACGTGGATTGGATGAAGCAGTTCAGCGACGACGCGCTCAAGATCGTTTACGTCATGTACGAAATGCCGCCGGGCCGCATGACCTGGGACGCGAACCCGGACAAGGACGGCAACGTGTGGTGCCCGTATTTCGGGACGGTGAACGGCGTCGGCAGATTGAATCCGGAAACGGGCGAACTGCAAGAATATTTGTGGGAGAGCCAGTCCCCCCGAGTGGGGACTCGCTCGGTGCAAATGACCCGCGACGGAGTTTCGGCGTGGGTCGTGGAAGAGGGTGGAACGCTGGTAAAAGTCGATGTCAAGTCCGGCAAGCAGACCAAGTACAAAGGGCCGGGCAAGTCGATGAACACAGTGCGCGAAGATCCCAATGGAATCTTGTGGGTTTCCGGCGGCCCATTTTCCTACCGCTTCGATCCCAAGACTGGAATCTACACGGAAGTGAAAGACGCTCCCAACACGTACGGCGCAAATCTCGACAAGGCAGGCAACGTTTGGTTTGACGAAGTCGGCGGACAGGGGCGAATTTTCAAGGTGGAATATAAGACCGGGAAAGTCACCACTTGGACTCCGCCGCCGCAGCCCGGATCGCGGCGCCGCTTTCAAGTCGATGCCAACGGAATCGGCTGGCTGGCCCAGTACGACAGGGGACAGATCGTTCGGCTGGACACGGAAACGGGCGCGTTCAAGGAATACCAGTTGCCCGGCGAGCAGCCATCGCCGTATCCCATCGGAATCGATACGACCAACCAGGTCTGGTACGCCTCCGGAATCATGGACACGGTCGGGCGCTTGGATCCCGCCACTGGAAAAATAACCGAGTATCCCGCTCCCGCCGTGGGAAATGGAATGAGGGAGCTCAACAACGATCCCAAGGGAAGAATGTGGTTCGCTTCGCCGGGAAACAACACGGTAGGTTATATGTATCTCGCGAAGTAGGTTTAAGTAGCACAGGCTTCAGCCTGTGGGTTTTGATTTTGCCATCGATGAACTTGAGAAAACGCGCAGGCTGAAGCCTGTGCTACTTGGGGTTCTGCCCTACCGCGGGCATTCTGATCCGATTGGTGAAAGAATCCTCTTCTTCCGGAATGCAGAAGAGTTCCTCCATGTACGCTTTCTTGCCCGTAAGCAGCTTGTAGCTTTTCGTATCGCCCACCCAGGTGCTCGTGTAAGCCTTGGGATCCTCGACGACGAGCTGAAGCGACATCGTATTGCGATCCACGCGCCTGTAGCGCTCGATCAAGTGCATGTCTTCGCTGTGCGGATCGCCGTAAAAATCGAGCCAGCTCTTTTCATTGAAACCAACCGTATCCACGACGAAGGTATCGCCGTCCCACTTGCCAATCGAATCTCCCATCCATGTGGGCGCTAAATCCTTGGGATGGCTTCGCCCGTCGGTCCAGATTTGGCGCCAGGCATGATCGCGCTCGAAGAACATGAACACGCGATCCGGGGTCTGAAAGACCTCAAACGGCTGCGGGAAAAACAGGAGTCGTGGAATCCCGGTCGGATTGCATTTCAGAATCGGATCATTCCCGCCGCCTTGCGCTTTGGGGCCGTACCCTGGCTTCGCTTCATCGTATTTCGCTTTTGCCCAGGGCGTCATCGGAGGGTGATCTTTGCTCGGAGTCGCGTAGATGCCCTGGCCGGGGATATTGGCAAAAAATTCCCACATTCCGGACAAGTCATGAGGGTCTGCAGGAGCCGAAACATTGTTCTTTGCCGTGGGTGGTTGTTGGCTGGGCATCTGTGCGTGAATTAGCGTGGGCAAAGCCGGTATCGCCGCCAGCGTCGCAATCCAAGTCATCGTCACGATTCGTTTTCGCATCCTGAAGCTTCTCCCTTAACTCAGGTTCCATTTTTCAAGCGTTCTGCTTTGGCCTGCGATTCCCTCGCCGTGGCCGCGTTCAGTTCTCCTGTTCCTGCAGACCCAGCTCTTTGCCGCTGGGAAGCACGAGCTTGTGGAGAAAGCCCACGGGCGCTCCGCTCTTCGCCGGAATGAGATTAATGGAAACTTGATCGCCGGCCTTCACGCTGTCTTTTGTCCAACCGGCCCGCACCAGTTTGCCCGGGCTATAAGTCTCCACGCTCCAATGCACGACGCCGCCTTTGTCGTCCTTTACATCCAGATAAATTTGAACGTGCGGATTGGTCCACGCAAATTCCGTAACGGCTCCCTTGATCGTGATGGGATGTTCGTTGTCATACGAGGCGTTGCCGTGGTGCGCCCGGAGAGGGATGCCAGCCAGCAGGAGTGCCGCAGCCGCAGCCAAAATGTTCAGTCGATATCTTTTCATTTCGTGCTCCCCATACGAATTCGTTAAGTAAGTGAATGTCATTCGGCCGGCGATCCGTAAAACTTATTTTTTTGAGCGCCGCAAATGAGCCCTGTCCTTTTCGTTCTCCTCGCAAGAGTACGACATGATTTCCGTATTCTGACGCGCAATCGGCAACGTGATCGACCAGGGCTCCGTGAAAAACTTCGGATCCTCAAACGTAACGGTCCATTTGATGTTGTTATTGTCCACCTTTTGGAACCGTTCGACCAGATGCAGTTGGTCGCTGTGCTCGTGGCCCGCCGTGTCGAGCCAGGTCCTGTCGTCCAGCCCCACCGTGTCCACGACCAAAGTGTCTCCGTCCCATTTGCCGATGGAATCACCGAACCACGTCGGCTCGACATCTTTCGGGTGGCTGCGCCCGTCAGTGTGAATGATGCGGAACGTGTGCTGGTTCTCGAAAAGGATGGTGAACACGGACGGCGTCTGCACGATTTGGAACGGCATGATCCCCGCCTGAATTCCTCGCGCCGGCCCGATCGGCAGGCATTTGGTCAGAGGATCGTCGAATTCATCCTCCTTCGCAAATCGCGCGGCTCCGTACGGCGTGAACGGAGGCTGATGCCCCAAGGTTTTCGAGATGTCCGGCGTGAACGGCGCGGACCACACCCCATTTAAGTCCGGCGGGGCCGCAGCCTGGGGATTTCCCGGGGCCGCGCGGATGCCGCATGCATTCACGAAAGGCAAGACGAGAAACAAAGACGCGGCGCAAACGATTGGGGCGCGGAAATAGTTCTTCATGCTAGGCCTCGGTTCCACTCCGCTCGCCCTCACTTTACTTCTTGCCATCCGCGGCCGCCGATCCGTACGCATTCTGGGAGGCGCCTCCCGACCCGGCAGCGAGCTCGCGTCCATCGGGAAGCTTGACGGTCGAGCAAGCCGCCAGATGCGTGCCATCCTTGGCGCGAAACCCCTTGACCGTCACCACATCGCCCGGCTTCAAGGTATCCTTTCGCCAGCCTTGGCGGTAGATGACGTTCGGAGGGCCGCCCTCAAATGCCCAGTTCACCACTTTGCCGTCCTTGCCTTTCACATCCACGTAAAAATAAATGTGCGGGTTCATGAACTCCATCTTGGTAACGGTTCCGGTGAGTGTGAGGGGATTGTCCCTGTCGAACTCCACGGAAAATCCATGGTGCGCAAAAACGGGCGGCGACACGGCAAGAAAAAAGAAAGCTAAACCAAGCGCAACAGACGACGTGATCCTCAAAATCGCACCTCGGAGATCGATTGCGAGTATGCCTTCTTGTATAACTTAAGGATTCGCTGGGTCAAGCAGGATGATTTTCCCCCGGGAACGCCAATCTCCCGATTGGCAATTTTCGCAACGCCAATCGGGAGATTGGCGTTCCCAGGTCAGGACCGCGTGCGTTTGGGCTGAACCAGGCGGTTCGCGTCCGCGTAGGGAACAGCGCCTTCGTTCATCAACGTGAAAACACCTTCCTCGCGAAGCTGGCGAGCCATGCGCCCGAGAAAACCAAGCGCGGCCCGCATAGGTCCCGACCCGACGCTCACGCGGGCAACGCCGAGCCGCTGCAACTCCTCGATAGGCGGGGTGCCAACTGTCGCCAATATGTTCAAAGGCCCGGCAACTCCGCGCACCAATTGCGCGATCGTTTCCGTGTCCTTCACGCCGGGAGCGAAGAGCGACGGCGCTCCAGCCGCGTGATAGAGGTTGAGCCGCTCGATCGTGCGCGCCAGCCGTGTTTCCGCCGGGCCGATGCCGTTCAGAAAAACATCCGTGCGCGCATTCAGCACGAAGGAGACACCGGCGCCCTCGACAACTTCCATAACGGCCTGGATGATTTCCTTCTGGAGATTCACGTCCGCGAGCGAATCGTGTTTTCCCTCGACTCCATCTTCGAGGTTCATTCCCACGGCTCCGGCCGCGATCACCGCCTGCGTAGTGCCCGCGACCTCTTCGGGAGTGCTTCCAAAGCCAGCTTCCACATCCGCGGTGACAGGCACTTCGACGGCTTCGGCGATGCGGCGCACGGCGGCGAGCATTTCTTCCCGGGGAAGTTTCTGGCCGTCCGGGTAACCGAAGGAATTGGCGATCCCGGCGCTCGTCGTTCCAATCGCCGGAAATCCCGCATCCTCAAAAATCCGCGCACTGGCAACATCCCAGGCGTTCGGCAGGACCAAAATCTTCGGGCCGTGGTGGAGTTCGAGAAACTGGCGGGCCAGCTCTGCCTGATTCCTTATCGTCATATCCGCGCGATATTGTACACCGACTTCCCGGGTGGGATTTTTTCGGGACTGCTTCTTACTCAACTCACGGTTTCCGTTACCTAAGAAATCTAAACCCGCACTCTTTGACAGTCATAAAACTTGGGGCGCCTAGCTGTTTTGTGTTTGCTTTTATGATATTGGCCTGTAATCTTTGCGAGGGTGGATATCAGTCCGCGGCCCAAAATCCGACGGCTGGCGTTTGAATCGAAGCGCAACAAAATCAAGAAGGAGTGTGGCTCGCTCATGCGAAAGAAAATAGCCATCCTGTTTTTCGCGCTCGCTGTGTTTTTCGCCGAGGTCACGCTCTCCGCGCAAAATGGCGGGCAGATCATTCGCCTCGATCCGGCGCTGGACGCGCTGATCCCCGCCGGCGCTCAGATTGAAAAAGTAGCGGATGGCTTCGGCTTTTTGGAAGGGCCGGTCTGGGTGCACTCCAGCAGGCCGGGCTATTTGATCTTCAGCGACATTCCAGCCAACGCGATCGACAAATGGAATCCAGCCGACGGCAAAGTTTCCGTGTTCCTGGCGAAGAGCGGTTTTGCGGGAACCGATCCAGCCGACGCGGGCTACCAACTCAATAACGGACACGCCGTCGTCACACTGTATGGCTCCAATGGGATCACGCTGGATAAGCAGGGCCGGGTCACCTACTGCCAGCACGGAGATCGCGGTGTCATGCGGCTGGAAAAGGACGGGAAGCGGACCGTCCTGGCGGATCGCTACGAAGGCAAGCGTCTCAATAGTCCAAACGATTTGGTCTACAAGTCCGACGGGGCTCTCTATTTTACCGACCCTCCCTATGGCCTGCGCAAATTGGCTGACGATCCAAAGAAAGAGCTGCCTTTCTCGGGCGTCTATCGCCTGGCGAAGGGGAAACTGCAAGTGGTCAACAAGGATTTTCAGGCGCCGAATGGGCTCGCTTTCTCTCCTGACGAAAAGTATCTCTACATCGATGACTCGGCCTCCAAAACATATTGGCGCTTCGACGTGGAGCCCGACGGCACGCTCGCCAATAAAAAGTTGCTGATCGATATGTCCTCGAGCAAGGAAGCGGGCGTGCCCGACGGGATGAAGATCGATCAAAAGGGAAATATCTACGGCGCCGGTCCTGGCGGCATTTGGGTTTTGACGCCGGAAGGAAAACATCTCGGCACCATCCGGCCGCCCGAAAATCCCGCCAACCTGGCTTGGGGAGACGCCGACGCGAAGACGCTGTACTTCACTGCCGTCACCGGGCTTTACCGGCTTCGAGTCAATATTCCCGGCATTCGGCCTTGAAGGGCTTAGAGGAGATTCGATGATGAGAAAAATTCATGTGGGAACGTTGGCGTTGATCCTTAGCTTCGCGCCTCTTGCCTTCGGCCAAGCGAAAAGCGCCGCAACTCCAGCAGGCGGCGGCGAGGACTGGAAGGCGCTCGATCATAAGTGGCTGGATTCGGAAAGAACCGGCGACATGGATTATCTGGAAAAATTCTTCGCCGACAGTTATGTCCTGGTGCTGGCCAACGGCCAGTCCTACGCGAAGAAGGAGTGGCTCGGAATCCTGAGGAGCGCCGATCGCCCCACGCTCCTGCTGCTCGATCCCGAAAATATCCAGGTTCATGTTTTTGGGAACGTGGCGATTCTGACCGATCACACCACGATCAAAGGCCACGATAGCAAGGGCAACAGCCTGGACGGCGAGTTCAACGTGTTTCGAGTGGTCATCAAGCAGAATGGAAGCTGGCGGGCCACCGGCGTCGTGATGAACCAGGATCTGACAAAAAAATAAGATTGCCTTGAGAGGAACGCGATGACACGCACTTACGGTTTTGCTGCAGCAATAGTTCTCATCATCGCATCAGGGGCCGTTGCACTCGGTCAGGCGTCTAAGAAGGCGGCCGCCGCGGGTGAGGACGTCGCCGCCACGATCGCGATCATGGACCACATCTGGCTGGATGCGGCGCACAACCGCGACGCCGGGACACTGAATTGGCTGTTCGCCGACGACTTTGTGGAAGTTCATCCCGGCGGATTTATTGTAAATAAGCAGCAGCAAATCGATCAGATCATGGATCCCCAGCGCACGCTCAACGAACTCCACCCCGATGATATCGAGGTGCGTTACGTCTCGCCGGATGTTGCCGTGCTGACAGACACAACTACGATTAAGGGATCGAGCGGCGGCGTCACTTACAACGGCCCGCAACGAGTCATTCGCGTCTTCGTCAAGCAGCACGGCCGCTGGCGCGCCGCCGGCGCGGGCATCGTGCGCATTGCCGCCCAATAAGTCTTTCCCGGCACGCCTATCTCACTGTAGCCGCGGAATCCCCATGCGATCGGCGAGTTCATCCAGAACCTTGCGCTGCGCGTCGCTCAGCGGAACGCCATGGGCCATCCGCTCGCGGTAAATTTGCTCCGAGTGCTCCCCGGGCAGACGGACTTCATCGACGCCGGGCAGTGTCGGAGACGACTTCATGACGTCCCACACTTCGTCCACCTGCTCCTTGAAAAACTGCACGTCTGCGAAAGCCGCGATATTCACGGCCACGATGGACTGCCCCGTGTTGCTTGGCGTTTTCGAGTCCACGGTGTAGTCGACGACGTCCCGGCCAAATGCGGCGCCATTCAATGTTCCGGCCAGCAAGCCGATCATCAGCGCTAATCCATACCCTTTCGCTCCGCCAATCGGAACAAGAAAGCCCTCGCTGGCGCGTTTCGGATCGGTCAAAGGTTTTCCTTGACGGTCGATCATCCAGCCTTCCGGCATCGGCTCGCCGCGTTGCGCCTTGAGTCTGATTTTTCCAAAAGCGGTGTTCGTCGTGGCCATGTCCAGTGAGATGACTGGATGCCGCAAGGCAGGCACTGCGATGGCGATGGGATTGGTGCTGAGCAGCACTTCGGTGCCACCCCACGGAGGCACGAGATTGGTGTTGCCCACGCAGAAATACAACCCGATCATGTCCTGCGCCGCGACCATGCGCGGATAAAGCTGCGCCGGGCCCGCATGATTGCTGCGGCGCGTCCCCACCCAGGCGACGCCGCACTCGCGCGCCTTCTCAATCGCCAATTTAGTGGCCCGTTTCATCACAAGATGACCGATGGCGTTGTCGCCGTCGACGAGAGCCGTGCCGGGCTGGTTGTTCACGATCCGTATGTCGGGCCGGGGATTGACGGCGCCGTTTTGGATCTGTTTGATGTACTGCGGCAGGCGGAACACGCCGTGCGCGTCCCCTCCGCGCGCGTCCGCTTCGGCCATAAGAGCGGCTACTTGACGCGCGTCTGCCGGGGGAATCCCGGCGGCCGTCAATGCGCGCGCGATGAATTCAACAAGTTTTGCGAGCTCAATGGGCAGCTGACCCGCTGCAGGTTTTGCAGTCTCGCTCATGCCTCTGCTCCTCGAACGCCCGTTAGAGGGGAATCCGGTACTATGTTTTCGTTTCTGCAATGCCTAGGCATTCGTGAGATGGTTTTTAAGTTTATGCGAAACGCACTTTTACGTCAGGACGCTTGTCGAGGGTCACCGTATCGATGAAGCGCACCTGGCGTTCGTCCAGGGTGACCACCAGGGAGTGCGTGCGGATGCCTTCGCCAAAGAAGCGAACGCCGCGCAACAGGTTCCCTTCGGTTACGCCAGTGCACGCGAAAATAATTTTCTTGCCGGGCGCGAGGTCTTCGGTGCGATAGATTCGCTTGCCGTCCTTGATTCCCATCTTTGCGAGGCGCTCTTCATGCTCGGGCTTGGAGACCACCAGTCGCGCCAGAATTTCTCCGTTCAGGCAGCGAAGCGCGGCCGCGGTCAGCACGCCTTCGGGAGCGCCGCCGATGCCCATGACCGCGTGCACTCCAATCCCGATGACGGCGGCGGAGATGCCGGCGGAGAGGTCACCATCGCCGATCAGGCGGATGCGCGCGCCGGTGGCGCGAATGTCCGAGATTAGTTTTTCGTGGCGGGGCCGGTCGAGTACAATCACGACTAAATCTTCGACGTCGCGTTCGAGACGCTTGGCGATCGCGCCGAGATTGTCAGCGACGGGCGCATCCAGATCGACAGCGCCCTTGCAGGAAGGTCCCACGATGATTTTTTCCATGTACAAATCGGGCGCGTGAAGCAGTCCGCCCTTTTCGCTCGCGGCGAGCACAGTGATCGAGCCGGGCGCGCCCGTGGCGCAGAGGTTCGTGCCTTCGAGCGGATCGACCGCGATGTCCACGGCGGGAAAATTAAATCCGCGGACGTGCTGCGCGGCGCCGATCTTTTCGCCGATAAAAAGCATCGGTGCCTCGTCGCGTTCGCCCTCGCCGATGACGATCGTGCCGTCCATGGGCACTTCGTCCATCACCCTGCGCATGGCTCCGACGGCGGCCTGGTCGGCCAGGTGGCCGTCTCCCCGGCCCATGGTCTTAGCGGATTCAATGGCAGCTTGTTCGACGACGCGCAAAAATTCCAGACTCAGCTCAATTTCCATCACGACTCCCGCTCACTGAAATTTTTTGGATCTGGCGCGCATTCAGACACGGTTCACGCGCGCGGCACGGCTAGGACATAGGCTATCCTAAACCAAGCGGTGCGGCGCACCTAGAGGAACAGTTTGTGAATTGTGTTCAAAGATTCTTTGTTTGAAAAAACAGACACTGTATCCGGTCAGAATCACGGATTCGTCTCGGCGCGATATCCCCTCTCAATTTCCGTCAGCATGGCGTCAATGTCCGCTGTCGGAAATTCGAGTCGCGCCGCCATACTTACGGCTTCAAGCTTCTTGGCAACACTGCCGGAGGGGCCTCTGCGGCGAACAATCCCTAGCGCCTGCCGGACCCAATCAGCAACTGACACGTTGCACGAGCGCGCCGCGCGTTGAATCTCCTGATATTCCGTGTCCGTAAGCCGTACGTGCAGCCTCTTACTCATGCACTAAGCCTTCCTCACTTATGCATGCATGTCAACACTAAGAAAGTTGCGAAGGAGTTTTCTGTTACGGCGGGTGCCTAATCGAGCCTGCCGGCCACCCCTTCGACTTAGCCGGTTGGCAGATGCCGTAGTTAAGATATATTGAGGGAGCGCGCGGGAAGAAATATTAATGATCGACACTTCATTTGGTGTTGTGATGGAACAGCGCGACTCTTCGCAAAGTATGAACCTCGATTTGGCGGCGCGCTCGAAATGAACATCTCGATTCTTGACGATTACTTCGATACCCTGCGAACCCTGGCCTGCTTCCAGAAACTGAAGGACCATACCGTCCAAATCTGGAACGATCATGTGCAAGATATAGATAAGCTGGCCGAGCGTTTGAAAGATACGGAAGTATTGGTGCTGATACGGGAGCGAACGAAGATTCTGGCTCCCTTGCTTGAGCGCCTTAATAAACTGAAACTCATTAGCCAGCGCAGCGTTTATCCACACATTGATATCGATGCTTGTACCAGGCTTGGTGTGATTGTTTCGTCAAGCCAGCATGCGGGCACGCCCTGTTACGCGGCCGCGGAATTGACTTGGGGGCTGGTTCTTTCCGCAATGCGCCAGATCCCACAACAGATGGCTTCGCTTAAGGCAGGAAACTGGCAAATCGGAGTCGGCGACACCCTGCGCGAAAAAACGCTCGGAATTTATGGTTACGGCCGCATTGGGAGCGTGGTTGCGGGCTACGGCAAGGCGTTCGGAATGAAGGTGCTGGTGTGGTCAAACGAAGAGGCGCGGGAGCGGGCACGGACGGACGGCTACGCCACAGCGCGCAGCAAAGAGGCGTTTTTCGAAGAGTGCGATGTGATCTCGCTGCACCTGCGCCTGTATAGCGCGACTCGCGGAATCGTGACCGCACACGATTTAGGTCACATGAAGCCCTCATCGCTGCTCGTGAATACCAGCCGCGCGCCGCTCATTGAACCAGGGGCTCTGGCGCGCGCTTTGCAACTGGGACGCCCGGGAATGGCGGCGGTTGACGTGTACGAGCAGGAACCGGTTGTGGACACGAGTTACCCGCTGCTCGGCATGAAAAACGTTGTATGCACGCCGCACATCGGCTACGTCACCCGCGACGAATACGAAGTTCAATTCGCCGAAATTTTCGACCAAATTGCGGCCTACTGCGCCGGCGCCCCGATCAACGTGGTGAATCCGGCGGTGCTGGATTCCCCGCGTTCAGTCAAGTAGTTGTAAAACCAAATAGGGGCTGACGATCACGGCAGCGGTTGAATGATAGTGTTGATCAAGTTCGGATCATCGAATGCCGTTCTGTCGCCGGATTTCGCTCCTGCCACCGGCAGCAGACGGGCGCTAAGTGGTTTTGACCATTTCACCGAAAGGCTGGCGACATCGCCAATAATGCGTTCGAGCTGTTGCGTCGTGACGTCACCTGGTAGCGGGATTGTGTCGAGCCCGGTGCCGCATACTGCTGAATAGGCGAGAAGCTGGTCCATAGAAATAGCACCCTCGCTCCAGAGTTGCGAAAGCCGCGTGTCTTCCAGCACAGGCATCATCAGTCCCGAGTAGCCGACTTTCTTGACGGTTATGTCGCGAAGCGCCGCGGTGATGGTGGCGGCAGCGGTCATCGTGCCGCTCGTCCCGAATCTTCCGCCGGTGAATCCCGCCGTGGCCGAGGCGATCGACACTTCTTTCCTTGGAGCCGGAGAAAGATCGATACCCATGTACGTCCAGCCGGTTTCTTGATCCAGTTTGCTTGCGATGTCCTCAACCGCCCTCGCATGCATGCCCAGTTCGGAAATCAGCGCCTGGCGCGTTGCCTCCTGGTCTCGTTGCACGGCCATCACAGCGGCGACCACGTTTGCCGATTCCAACGCAATCGCAAATTGATGTCCCAAGCCTTGGTGATACGAAGCTGGGTAAAACGGAGCGTAGGCAGGTACGTTGGCAATCGCCGCGAAGTAGAAATTGCCAATGCTGTGATCGGTATGATCTTCGAGATATTTCATGACCTCCGCTGCCGCACGCACAGCCTTCCAGTGGACCCCATCGTCCCCGGCCACCACAATGGTGCCCCGCATGGAGCTAGTGGCGGTCAGAATCTCGGCCAGGAGTTGCGCCTGTGCGGGATCGTCCTTCTCCGACATCAGTGCGGGGCCGATGCCAATGAGGATGTTTTCCCGCTTCGCAATTTGGTCAAAATCGTGAAAGAAGGCCAGGATGTCCTGCTTTGACATTCCGTGTGTGTATTCCGTGAAAGGCTGCGTGGTGATGCGGATCGTCTGGACTTCGTAACCTGCTAGCTCATAACGAGCTTTGGCTTTGCGCAGCATGGTCAGCGTGTCCGCGATTTGCTGCTTGTACTGGTTCGTGTCCAGGCGGATGAACGCGGTAATGGCGCGGACTTTAGGTCTTTCCGCCGCCGACGCGGGCGCGACGACTGCCGCAAGCAAGAATGCCACTAGGAAGATGGCGTGCGAGAGAAACGGAAGGACATGTGTGGAACTGGCGCTGCTGCGAAACATCGGAGTCCTCCTCAAAAGTAAGCGGGTATTCCGGTAATACGTTCGCCGATGACCAAGCGATGAATGTCATGCGTCCCCTCGTACGTGTAAACCGATTCAAGGTTGTTCATGTGGCGCATGATGCAGTAATCGTCGACGATGCCGTTGGCGCCCAGAATGTCGCGCGCCTTGCGAGCCGTTTCCATCGCCATCCACACGTTGTTCATCTTCAGCATGGAGACGTGCGTGGGGTCCAGGCGATCCTGATCTTTTCGCCTGCCCACATGCAGCGCCAGGAGCTGCGCTTTTGAAATTTCCGTGATCATGAACACGAGCTTGTCCTGCACGAGCTGGTGCGACGCGATGGGCTTGTTCTGAAATTGTTTGCGCGTTTTCGCGTATTGCAAGGCCGTGTCGTAACACGCCATCGCCGCGCCGATCGCTCCCCAGCCGATGCCGTACCGCGCCTGCGTCAGGCAACTGAGCGGGCCTTTCAAGCCCGCAACGCCGGGAAGCACGTTCTCCGCGGGAATCTCGCAGTCGTTCATCGCCAGCCCCGAAGTGATGGAAGCGCGCAGCGAAAGTTTCCCGTGCACGTCCCAGGCCTTGAAACCTTTGGTGCCTTTTTCCACGAGAAAACCGCGAATCTTGTCGTCCTCGCATTTCGCCCACACCAGCGCGACGTCGGCGATCGATCCGTTCGTGATCCACATCTTCTCGCCATTCAGGATGTAGCGATCGCCGCTCTTCGCCGCGCGCGTCAGCATGCCGCTGGGATTGGATCCAAATTGCGGCTCGGTAAGGCCGAAGCACCCCACCGCCTTTCCGCTCTGCATGCGCGGCAGCCACTTCTCTTTTTGCGCGGGCGAGCCGTACGAGTGAATTGGAAACATCACGAGGGCGCTCTGCACCGAAACGAAGCTGCGCAGGCCGGAATCGCCGCGTTCGAGTTCCTGCGTCACCAGGCCATAGGCGACGTTGGACATCCCGGCGCAGCCGTACCCCTCGAGGCTCGCGCCAAAAAATCCCAGCTCCGCCAGTTTCGGCACCAGCTCCATCGGGAAGGTCGCTTCGCGATTATGTTTTTCGATGATCGGGATGACGTGTTCGTCCACAAACTGCCGCGCCGTCTTCCGCGCCAGCAGCTCTTCGTCATTCAGCAGGGAATCAAAGTCGAGAAAATCCACGCCGGGAAACGCGGGCATCAAGTTCTCCTGGTGTCATGCTATGCGAAAGAAAATGCCGGCGGGATAAGCCACGTTCGGAAAGGATTGGCCGGGCCCGTCGCGCGACTCATTCTAACGCGCCCCGTTTAGCCCCAGCAAGCAGCGCACGCGTATTTGACGAAGCATAGGGAATCCTTTACGATGGCGCTTGCTCTGCTGCACGGATCTCCCAAGGTTTGCCTCTACTTTTGCCGATTCCGAACACTCTGGTTTTGCCTCTGCGCAATCAAAGCCAAGGTTGTGGGAATCTTTCTGCTGGATTGTGGAAGGATGTAAGGGCCGTGTTTGAAAGGAAGTACCGCAAGGGTCCTGGAGATTTATGGAGAGCTAAAGGATACCCGGGATGAAAATCCTTTACATTTCCAAGGGACGGAAGCCCGATTATCAATGTGACATGCTATTTCATGGCCTTCGCACTTTGCTGGGGCCGGATGTCGTGGATGTCAACCGCATTTGGTTCATGTACGCGAACTCTTTTGGTCCCGGAAAGCACGATCTATCGGAGTGTTACGGACGAGGGTTCACGCTTTACGGCCTCCTTCCGGACGACAGTAATGTGGACCGTACAGACATTCGCAAAAAAATCAAGAACCGGTACTTTGACCTCATTATTTATGGCTCCGTGCATCGCGATCGATCATTCTTCAACAAAGTCCGTTCGATCTACCCTCCATCCAAGATCATTTTCATTGACGAAATAGATGGCCCGGGCACTGCCTCCGTACTGGGACAGGGAATCTATTTCAAGCGTGAACTGGTTGACGCGGATGCCCTTCCGATTCAGTTTGCCATTCCCAAAGAGAAGATAGCTCCGGAAATTCCGATGAAGACTCGTCAAATGTCCCTACATGTCCCTTGGGAAATTCCTCCCGGGCCTCGATACGAAAAGGAAGCCGATTACTATCGGGACTACGGCCAAAGCTACTTTGCTAGGACCAGGAAGAAGGCCGGTTGGGATTGTCTGCGCCACTATGAAATCATGGCGGCGGGAGCCTTACCCTACTTTGAGCGATTGGAGGAATGCCCTCCTCGAACCATGGAACTCTTACCAAAAAATGAACTGCTCCTCGCCAGGCAGATGCACGATAGCTGGCCCGCTCAAGAAGCTGGATGGCAAGAACTCATGTCCAAGGTAAGGACAGTGCTGAAAGAAAAACTGACGACGGAAGCCCTGGCCAAGCGCATGCTCGAAAGGATTGCCCTGTGAATATTAAAAATGCGCTGGCCACCGAAGGATGGATGAAAACTTCCGAGTTGGAGTGGCTGGCAGAGAAGGCTTCCAACCTTCGGTACGTTGTGGAAGTCGGCTCGTGGATGGGCCGCTCGACCACGGCGATGGCCGACAACATGGAAGGTCTCGGCGTCATCCTTGCTGTGGACACCTGGAGGGGAAGCGAGGAACATGAGACGCTTTTAAAGGATAAGGACCCTAACTATGTATATGATTTATTTTGCAGAAATCTAAAGGCTCATATCGATAGCGGAAGAGTTTGTCCCGTGCACCTGCCATCTCTTGAGGCTGCGCGCATCTTTCAGGCCATCGGGTACGCCGGCTTTGACATGATATTTATCGACGCCGCTCACGACTACGAAAATGTGAAAGCGGATATTCAGGCGTGGAAGCCGCTGGTAAAGCCCGGGGGCTTGCTCTGCGGTCATGATTGGGGGCACCCTCCCATCGTCCAGGCCGTCCGGGAACTCCTGGGAAATCCAAAGTCGTCGTCAACCATCTGGTATGCGCGGATGGGAGGATAATGTGAAATTTCTTATTCCGCCGATCCAGGCGTATCTATTTACTTACAAAAGAAACCAGACCCCGTGATGGACTTGCGCCAAACCCGCTCGGATGCTATAAAATCACTCCTTTATTCACACAGGAATTGTCTGCAGGGGCGGGTGTGCACCTCAGGAGTTCCGGAGATGAAAATTGGCGGGCATTGTCGGGTGCCTTAGCGTAATCAGTGGAAATCGTTAACCAACTCGGTGAGCTGTTCCTGGCGGCTGTCCCCACGGTCATTATCGTTTTTCTTTTTTATTTGTTCATGCGCTGGAGTTTTTTTAAGCCCATGGAGCGCGTGCTCTCCGAGCGCCACAAGCGAGCCGAAGGCGCACTGATTGAGGCCGAAGCCAGCCGTGTGGCGGCGCGCGAAAAGCAGCGTATCTATAACGAAACAGTGAAGAAAGCCCGCGCCGAGGTTTTTGCCGAGCAGGAATCCCAACGGCGGCGCACCCTGGACGAACGCCAGGCCACCATCAACACCGCGCGAACCACCGCTCAGAGCGCACTTCAGGAAGCAAAAAAAGGCATTGCCGAGGATGTGAAGGCGGCGCGAGTGGAGCTGGAGCAATCCAGCGGCTCTCTGGCGAATGAGATTGCCCAAGCCATTCTCGCGGGCCCTCCCTCCGGACCGCGCAGTTCCCCGGGCAAGGGGGCGCGATGAAATCCTTCCGCCGCATCCTTGTATTCGCTTCGGGCGCTCTGCTGATGGTTTTCTTCCTGGTGCTTCCCGTGCTTGCCGCGGAGGGCGCCGAGCCCGATCCCGCCGATTCGACCGCAGGCTTGATTTTTCGTTGGCTGAACTTCCTGATCGTTTTTGGCGGCATCGCATACTTAATCGCAAAGCATGGAGGAGCGTTCTTCCGCGGCAATGCGAAGGAGATCGCAGCAAGCATCGTGGAAGCCACGGCCGTGAAAGCGGAAGCCGATGGCGAGTTGCGCGAAGTCGAAACAAAGATCGCCCGGCTCGATCGCGATGTGGCGGAAATACGCGACGAGGCCCGTCGGAATTGGGCCGCGGAATCCGAACGGCTGTACGCCTCGGGCCAATCCGAAATCGAAAAGATCGGTCAAGCGGCCCGACAGGAACTGGCCGCATCGGAGCGCGCCGCGCAGCAGCAGGTGCGCGAGATCGCGGCGTCCCTGGCGGTGGAGCGCGCGGGGGCGCTCGTGAGTTCCATGATGAACGCGGAAGTTCGCGCCAGAATGTTCCAGTCATTTCTGAGCGAACTCGGAAGGGGCGCGAATTGAAAGCCCTGGCGGAGCGGTACGCGGGCGCGCTGGTCGATGTCGCGCTCGAAAACAAGCAGGCCGATCAGGTCAAGCAGGAACTTGCGGCGTTCGCGACGATGGTTCGCGAGTCGCCGGAATTGAACGCGTTTCTCTCGAATCCCTCGATCGCGCGGGCGGCCAAGCATTCCGCAATCGAACAGCTCGTCGCGCGCATGGGCGCGAGCCGCACCCTGCGCAATTATCTGTTCGTGATCGTCGACCAGCGGCGCGCCGGGATGCTGATCGAAATCGAGCAGGCGTTCAGCCGGCTGCTGGATGCCCGCCAGGGAATCACGCAAGCCACGGTGACTTCGGCGACGGAATTGACCAAGAAAGAGCGCGAAGACTTGGGCGCGGCCCTGGGCAAGCTGACCGGGGAAAAAGTGCAGGCGCAATTCACGACGGATACGGCCCTGATCGGCGGCGCCGTGGTGCGAATCGGTTCGACGATCTATGATGGTTCGGTGCGCACGCAATTGGAACGCATGCGCGCGCGGATGATTTCGGAATAGGAGTGGGGAATGGCTTCGATTAAAGCGGATGAAATTACAAAGATATTGAAGGCGCAGATCGCCAACTACGAACAGGCGGTCGCCGTCGAGGAAGTCGGCACGGTCATCTCCGTGGGCGACGGTATCGCGCGCGTGTACGGCCTGGAAAAAGCCATGTCCGGCGAGATGCTGTCGTTCCCGCACGACGTCTTCGGCATCGCGCTAAACCTTGAAGAGGACCAGGTCGGCGCCGTGCTTCTCGGCGAATACACGCTGGTGCAGGAAGGCGACACCGTCAAGCGCACGGGCACGATCATGTCCGCGCCGGTCGGCGAGGCTATGGTGGGCCGCGTGGTCAATCCGCTCGGTGTTCCGCTCGACGGCAAGGGTCCCATCTCCACGAATCAGCGCATTCCGATCGAACGCATCGCACCCGGCGTCGTTGATCGTCAGCCGGTGCGCGAGCCGCTGCAAACCGGCATCAAGGCCATCGACTCGATGATTCCAATCGGCCGCGGGCAGCGCGAACTGATCATCGGCGACCGCCAGACCGGCAAGACCGCCATCATCCTGGACACGATCCTGAACCAGAAGGGCGGCGACGTAATCTGCATCTACTGCGCGATCGGACAGAAGCGGTCAACGATTGCCCAGATCGTTAAAACTCTGACCGATGCGGGCGCGATGGATTACACGATTGTCGTCGCGGCATCCGCTACCGAGCCTGCAACACTGCAGTACATTGCCCCGTATGCGGCCTGCGCGATGGGCGAATTTTTCCGGGATTCCAAGCGGCATGCCGTCTGCTTCTACGACGATCTTTCCAAGCACGCGCAGGCCTACCGCGAAATTTCTTTGCTGTTACGCCGTCCACCCGGGCGCGAAGCGTTTCCGGGCGACGTGTTCTATCTCCACTCGCGATTGCTGGAACGCGCCGCGAAACTCAATGACAAGCTGGGCGCGGGTTCTCTGACCGCGCTGCCCGTTATCGAAACGCAGGCGGGCGACGTCTCGGCGTACATTCCGACCAACGTGATTTCCATTACCGACGGCCAGATTTATCTCGAAGCGGATTTGTTCAACAGCGGTATCCGCCCCGCGATCAACGTAGGCCTTTCGGTGAGCCGCGTCGGCGGCAACGCCCAGATCAAGGCCGTGCGGCAAGTGGCCGGCTCGTTGCGGTTGGACCTCGCGCAATACCGCGAACTGGCGGCCTTCGCGCAGTTCGGCTCCGATCAGCTCGACAAAGCCACGCAGGCGCAGCTCGCGCGCGGCCAGCGTCTGACCGAAATTCTGAAACAGGGGCAATTTTCGCCGCTCGCGGTCGAGGAGCAGGTGCTAGTCATTTTCGCCGGAACGAGCGGCATGACGGACGATGTCGCCGTCGCCGATATCCAGCGCTTTGAGAAAGGTCTGATCGAATTCGTGCGGACTCGTTTCGGTTCGCTGCTCACGCAGATCGTCCAGAAAAAACAGATTACCGACGAGGCGCGTCCGGAACTGAAGCGCGCCATCGGGGAATACAAGGAGCAATTCCAGGCCAGCGTGGCGGCGGTCCGCGCTTAATCCGGTAGCGGAACCCATTCGATGCCCACACTTCTCGATTTCCGGCGGCGGATTCGTTCGGTGAAGAATACGCAGCAGATTACCCGCGCGATGAAATTTATCGCTGCGGCCCGGCTGCGGCGCGCGCAGGAGACGGCTGTATCGCTGCGGCCTTACGCCAGCGGTATCCGCGAAATTCTGCGTTCGGCGATGTCGCGCATCGAGAATCCAGAACAATTTCCTTTGCTGACGCAGCGCCCTGAAGAGCGCGTACTGGCGCTGGTCACTTCCGGCGAGCGCGGCTTGTGCGGCGCGTTCAATGCGAACGTGCTGCGGCGCGCCTTTGAATTCCTGAACGAAAAGCGCGGCAAATCCGTGGAAGTCATCGCCATCGCCAAGAAAAGCCGCGACGCCTTCCGCAAGCGCTCGTGGAAGATCGCCCGGGAATACGTGGACGTGACCTCTCGCGCCGATCTCGGCAAGGCCAGGGAGATCGCCGGCGAAGTCATGAAGACCTACGAAGCGGGCGGCGCCGATTCCGTCTACCTGATTTACAACGAATTTAAGAACGTGATGATGCAGACGCTGCGCGTGGAAAAACTTTTGCCCCTGGAGCGGACAGCCCTCGGCGAACGCGAAAAAGGCGCCCCGCCGCCGTCTTCCGCCGACGCAGTGGATTACATCTACGAGCAGCCCGCCGCTGAAATTTTTAACAAGCTGGTCCCGCGTTACGTCGAAATGCAAATTTTCCGGATGCTTGCAGAGAGCTCCGCAGCGGAGCATGCCGCGCGCATGACGGCGATGGAATCGGCAACGAGCAACGCCTCGGACGTAATCGACGCGCTAACCCTGCACATGAACAAGGTCCGCCAGGCCGCGATCACGCGCGAGATTATCGAAGTAGTGAGCGGAGCGGCGTCCGCGGGGTGAGGCGTGATTCGTGATTTGTGAATCGTGATTCGTGGGTCGAGATTTGTGATTCGTGGCTTGAACCGCAGACGCTGTGAAGATCAATCGCTTTTCGGAATTAACGGTTTGGCAGAAAGCGCACGAGCTGACGCTTGCCACGTACAAACTGACTGAAAAGTTCCCTTGGTCGGAGCAATATGGGATCATCTCACAATTGAGACGGTCGGCTGCTTCGGTTTCTGCGAATATCGCGGAAGGATTTGGCCGGCGCACCACAAAAGAACTTTTGCGCTGTTTGCAGATCTCAGGGGAGAGCTGGAAGAGACGCGGTATTTTCTGATCCTGAGCCGAGACTTGCATTACATCTCGCTGGCTGAGTTTGAAAGCATGGACAGCCGATGCGATTCGGTCGGGCAGTTGATCAACGCGCTAGGCCGGTCTTTGAAGAGTCGCCTAGGGATGACAGGAACTTAGGGGTTTCACGAATCACGACTCACGAATCACAAATCACGACACGCGAGTCACCAGTCACGGAAGCGAGGATTCACACATGGCGCAACACGAAACAGGAAACGTCGGCACTGTCATCCAGGTCATCGGGCCTGTGATCGACGTCCAATTCCCGGAGCACCATCTGCCGGAAATTCACAACGCGGTGCATATCACCAGCGAAGGTTTTGAGGGGCCCGAGCCGATCAATATCGTCGCCGAGGTCGCGCAGCACCTGGGCGAAGGCCGCGTCCGCACGGTGGCGATGACCGCGACCGAAGGCGTCGTGCGCGGCATGAAGGGCGTCGATCTCGGCGGACCTATCGCGGTGCCTGTGGGCCGCGCAACGCTAGGGCGCGTGATGAACGTGCTGGGAGAGCCCGTGGACGGACTCGGGCCGGTCCAAACGGAGAAGCGCTATCCGATTCACCGTCCGGCGCCGTCGCTTGAGGATCAATCGACGGAGCTCGAAATGTTCGAAACGGGCATCAAGGTGGTGGACCTGTTCGAACCGTACCTGAAGGGCGGCAAGATCGGGCTGTTCGGCGGCGCGGGCGTCGGCAAAACGGTTCTGATTCAAGAGCTGATCCACAACGTCGCGATGAAGCACGGCGGCGTGTCGGTGTTCGCCGGCGTGGGCGAACGCACGCGCGAAGGAAACGACCTGTGGCTCGAGATGCAGGAATCGGGCGTCGTCGTTCCCGGCAATTCGGAAAAATCGCGCGCGGCGCTGATTTATGGCCAAATGACGGAACCGCCCGGCGCGCGCCTGCGCGTGGGACTGACCGGCCTGACTGTCGCGGAATATTTCCGCGATGAAGAAGGGCTCGACGTTTTGCTTTTCATCGACAACATTTTCCGATTCGTGCAGGCAGGCTCGGAAGTTTCCGCGCTGCTCGGAAGAATGCCTTCCGCCGTGGGATATCAGCCGAATTTGAATACCGAGATCGGCGAACTTCAGGAGCGCATCACTTCCACTAAGCACGGTTCGATCACATCGGTGCAGGCGATTTATGTGCCTGCCGACGATTACACCGACCCCGCGCCGGCCGCGACGTTCTCACACCTCGATGCCACCACGAACCTCAGCCGCCAGATCGTCGAGCGCGGCATTTATCCCGCGGTCGATCCGCTGGCCAGCTATTCGCGCATTCTCGATCCGCGCATCGTCGGCGAAGACCACTACAACGTCGCGCGCGCCGTGAAGGGCGTCCTGCAGCGCTACAAGGATTTGCAGGACATCATCGCGATTCTCGGCATCGAAGAACTTTCCGACGAAGACAAGCAGTCGGTAGCGCGCGCTCGAAAAATCGAAAAATTCCTGTCGCAGCCCATGTTCGTCGCGCAGCAGTTTACGGGCCTGGAAGGCAAGTACGTGAAAATCGCCGACAACGTTCGCGCCTTCAAGGAAATCGTCGAAGGCAAACACGACGATCTCCCCGAGCAGGCGTTTTACATGGTCGGCACAATCGAAGAAGCGCGCGAAAAGGCCGAGAAAATGGCGGCGACGGCGTAGGAGCACGATTCACGAACAAATGGCGGAGACATTCACACTCGAAGTCGTCACACCGGCGCGGCAAGTCGTTTACGATGCGGTGAACGAGGCGCAGATCCCGGTGCTGGGCGGGTACATCGGCGTGCTGCCGGGGCACACTCCTCTGCTGGCCGAGATGGGAATCGGCGAATTGAGCTTCCACTTGGGCAATCGTGTCGTGTCCTGCACGGCGATTGGCGGGTTCGTGGAAGTCCTGGCCGATCGTGTGATCGTGCTGGCGGACAGCGCGGAGCGCGCGGAAGAAATCAACGTGGCGCGCGCGGAAGCAGCCCGCGACCGCGCCCAAAAGCGCCTGGCAACTGCCAACGACCCAAACGTGGATTGGAAGCGCGCGGAAGAATCTCTGAAGCGCGCGCAAGTGCGGCTGCAAGTCGCGGCAAAAGCGGGCGCATCCTCCGTTGCCTCATCGGCGCCAGCGTCCCACTAAGCGCGCCAGAAAATCCCTCCGGAAGCGCTAACATTAGATTTACGTATGGAAGAAATCACAATGTATTGCACGAGCTGGTGCGTGGATTGCCACCGCGCCAAGCGATTTCTGAAGGATCGCGGAGTGGAGTTCGTGGAAGTGAATATCGACGAGGATGTCGATGCCGAGGACCTCGTGTTTCAGGTAAATGAAGGCCGCAGGAAAGTGCCCACGATCAAGGTCGGCGACCGCTATTTCGCCTGCAGCCCGTTTGATCCCCACCTGCTTTCCTCCGAATTGAATATCCCACTGAACAAATAGGCTTTTCTCTGTGTTCTCTGTGCCCTCTGTGTTAAAAGCCTTGCCTCAACACCGAAAAAACTCTTAACACAGAGGGCACAGAGAACGCAGAGAAATTCAAGAGGAGCAATCAAACGAGCGCCAGTCCCGCTCCCCTTGTCATCACGCCGGAAACCTCGAGTTTTTCGTCGAGGAACACAAGGTCCGCGTCCGCGCCCGGGGCAAGCACTCCCTTGCGCGTTCCCAGACCGATTTGCCGCGCCGGATTCGCGGTCACCATTCGCAGCGCTGACGACAGAGGGACGCCGAGCGCCACCATATTCCGCACCGCGCGGTCCAGCGTGAGCGTGCTTCCCGCCAGCTTGCCCTCCGCATTGCGGGCCACTCCTCCCGAAACTTTCACTTCAAACATTCCCAGCTGGTATTTCCCGTCGGGCATTCCCGTGGCGGAGATCCCATCGCTCACCAGGATCACGCGCTCCGGCGTTTTCAGCTCGACAAGTATCCGCATCGCCGCTTCGTCCACGTGAACTCCATCCGCGATCAGTTCCGCGCTCACTTTGGGCGAAGTCAGCACCGCCCCGATCACACCGGTCCCGCGATGTGAAAAAGGACGCATGGCGTTGAAGACGTGCGCGGCGTGGCTGGCTCCCGCCTCAATGGCGGCCTGTGCTTGCTCGTACGTGGCGTCCGTGTGGCCGAGCGATACGACCAGGCCGGCTTGCCGCGCCACTGAAATTAGATCGAGAGCGCCGGGCAATTCCGGCGCAAGTGTCAGAATTTGCGCGGTTCCACGTGCCTCCCCAAGAAGCTGCGCGAGCAACTCGCGGGAAGGAGGCACAATCCACTTTGCAGGGTGCACTCCGCGCCGCGCCGGACTTATAAATGGCCCCTCAAAATGGATCCCCAGGATTTCCGCCGAGAGTTCGCGCGTGGCGTATTGGCTCGTGTGAAGGATGAAGTGCGCGATGCCTGCCACACTGTCGCGCGTCTCCTTTTCGCTGGCCGTTACGGTCGTTGCCACTAGGGAAGTTGTGCCGTGAGCCGCGACGGTTGCTGTAATGATCTCCAGCGCTTCGCGGGTGCCTTCCATCACGTCGTGTCCGCCCGCTCCATGGATGTGGACATCGACAAAGCCCGGGACAACGGTCCTCCCACTCGCGTTGAGCTCGCGCAAGCCGCGCGGCAAATCGACTTTCCCTCGCTGGCCGACGGCGGAAATCTTGCTCCCTTGAATGACAATCACGGCATCGGAAATTTCTTCGAATGGGGTGAAGGCTCGACCGGCATGGATGACAATCGGCTGCATAAGGACGGGATCATCCTACTTGAAACGCGGCGAAATTGGGAATCGCGGGCATAGGGGATTGTTCCGGGCCGGGTACATGTACATGTTGATGGAAGTTCACCTGTATTCGGGGCAACCTTTATCCTCAGGCAGGGTTCTTGTTTCTGAGAGGGTGGCGGTGCTACACTTTGCAGCGTTATCTCGCCCCTCTAGAGGTGAATCAGGTTTGATCGTTCGATGGTCAAAGCACCTCCAGCCCGCTGTCGAGTCGGTTCCCCATCTGCCCCCCCAGATGGCCATCCGTTCAGGTGGCTGTTAAGAAACAGTAGTACAAAAGTCCTATTCAGACCCCCAGCCGAGGCCAGTACAGTTGTACCGTACGCGGCAGCGCCAGCATCGCTCCTGTCTAACCACAGGTGTTTAGCTGTCCCTACGCGCTCGGAATCCAAAAGATAGGCGATGTGACGATATGACAACGACAGTACAACACTTCTCGCAGGGGAGTCTTCGGCTTCGCCCGACAAACCCATCGTCCGGTCAGAATCCCCAGGCATGGAAAGCCATGGTGGGAACCAAGCCTGTGAGCGCGCGCTTTTCACTCTTGCCGGAAACCAAGCCGCGTATGAGCGCACTCGGGACGAGCTTAGTGGTTCAGATCATCCTGGTGGCTTTTGTCGTCACCCTCCCTCTCCTGTTCCCGCAACAAATGATTCCGAGGGCGATGTACATGGTGACGGACATTGCGGGTCCGCCGCTCGACATTCCCGAGCCGCCGAAACCCAAGCCTCCGGCTCCTCCCAAAGTAGCTAAGGTGCAGCCTCCTCCACCCCCGGTGGAAAAAGTAGAGCCGCCAAAGGTGAATGTTGTGAAATTCTTTGCGCCGCCCAAAATCGTGGCGCCGAAGCCGAAACCTCGCCAAGTCGAAGCCGAACTCCCGAAGGTCAACGACACGTTTCAGCCTCTGAACTTGAAGGTGGAAACGGCGCAGCCGGCCCGGCCGCGCGATCCGGTGAAGACCGGCATGATGTCAGGCGGCAGCTCGGCGGTTCCAACCATCACCAAGCCAACGCCTGTTGAGCAGGTTCAAACTGGCGGCTTCGGCGATCCCAATGGGGTTGCCGGGCCAAGCGATCCGAACAAGCGAGCGAATGTCGGCCAATTTGGAAATCCCGCATTGCCTCCTGGTCCCGGCTACGGCAATGGCTCGGGCGGCGCCAATGGCCAGCGTGGAATTATCGCCAGCACAGGATTCGGGAATGGAATTGCGACCCCGCCGACGGGCGGCGCCAAGCGCGGCGGATCAGTTCAAACCGCCGGGTTCAGCAACACAAACGATCAAGTCGCCCAAACGCCAAAGAAGAAAGTGGACGACGCCCCGGCCGTCGAGCCGGTCGTAATCTTGGCCAAACCGAGGCCGGTGTATTCAGCGGAGGCGCTCAAGCTGAACCTGGAAGGTGAGGTTCTGCTGGAGGTGGTGTTTCCGGCATCGGGCGGTGAGGTGCAAGTGAATCGGGTAGTCAAGGGCCTGGGCCACGGTCTGGACGAGGCGGCCACGAAGGCGGCGCAACAAATCAAATTCAAGCCCGCACTTTCCAACGGTCACCCGGTCGACTTTCCGGCAGTGGTTCATATCGTTTTTCAAACCGCATACTGACTTTTAACTAAGGTTCGGAGGGGATATGCGCATTATCAAGACGGTGTTGGTGGTTCTGGCGCTGAGTGCTCTGCCGCTACACGCGGTCGATACACCCAATAGCGCTTTGGGCCAGATTGTGGACCGGATCGTCACCACGGAAAAAGCGGAGATGAACTCTCTCAAGCCTTTTACCCCGCTGGTGGAAACGTACATTCAGAATCTCAGGGGAGACAACAATCTCGGCTCCGTTCCGGCCGGCGATAAGTATTTCCTCGGCCGCGCGATTCTCGCCAAGGGCGTCGAACTGGAGCCCCTGACGGATGGCAATGACGCCGGTGGCGGCAAGAAGAAGATGTTCAGCGGCCTCGGCAACATGCTGTCCCTGTCCATGGAGTACTTGCCGCAGGGTTTCCTGCAGATGATCTACCTGGACACGGACGGCTTCGACAAGCAGCACTACAAATTTGACTATGTTCGCCGGGAATTTCTCGGCGAAGTCCGCACCCTGGTGTTCGACGTCGAGCCTCTGCCCAAGTCGGGCAAGGGACGCTTCGCCGGACGCATTTGGGTCGAGGACCAGGACTTCCACATCGTCCGGTTCAATGGTGCCTACGGGGGCAGCTCGCGCACCAACTACTACTTCCATTTTGACAGTTGGCGCGTGAATACCGGCCCGAACCTCTGGCTGCCGGCATTCATCTACAGCGAAGAGTCGGACCTGAACTTTGCCTTGTCCAAGCGGCTCTCCTTCAAGGCGCAGACCCGGCTGTGGGGCTATAACCTTGGCCATTCCGCGCAGGAGCAGGAGCTCAGCAAGATCCTGATCGAGTCACAGACGCCGGTGAAGGACCAGTCCACGACCCAGAACGACATCAATCCCGTGATGGCGCAACGCAATTGGGACCGCCAGGCGGAAGATAACGTCGTCGACCGGCTCGAGCGCCTCGGCTTGCTCGCGCCCGAAGGCGAAGTGGACAAGGTTCTCGAGACCGTCGTGAATAACCTCGAGGTGACCAACAACCTGGACATCCAGCCCGAAATCCGCTGCCGCGTGCTGCTGACTTCGACTCTGGAATCGTTCGCCATCGGCCACACCATCGTGTTCAGCCGCGGCTTGATCGACGTGCTGCCCGATGAAGCCAGCCTGGCAACCATGGTCGCCCACGAATTGTCTCACGTGGTTCTCGGCCACCGCATCGACGGACAGTACGCCTTCTTCGATCGCCTGCTGTTTGACGAGAAGGACACGTTCCGCCACTTCGGCTTTGCGCGCACCCAGGCGGAAGAGGATGCGGCCAACACCAAGGCCAACGCCCTCCTGCAGAACTCGCCGTACAAGGAACAGCTCTCCACGGCGAAGCTCTTCATGGGCGCTCTCGAAACTCGCCAGAAGGACATCCCGAACCTGATCAGCCCGCACCTGGGCGATCGCGTTCCCGTGGGCATGTCGATGGCCTCCGCCGCGCCGACGTCTCAACCCCCGGCCGGCCCGAACGCCACAGCCGACCCGAAAACCGGGGCGTCTGCGATCGTCGCGTTGCCGCTCGGCGGCCGCGTCAAGATGGACCCCTGGAGCGATAAGCTCGAAATGCTGAAGGCCAAGCCAGTGGGAACGGTAGCGGAACGGGAAAAGATGCCGTTTGAAGTCACCCCGTTCATGCTCTACCTGACCCGCCAGGTCAATTCCAACAGCAGCGCAACCAACCCCAGCGGCGCAATCTCGGCGGATTCAAAAGCAGCCGCCGACGCCGCCGCCGGCAAAGCACCACAGCACTAGACGCAAAGGACGCCCCCTCCAGACCGAAAGCGGCCAGTCCCACTCAGCCCGGGCTGGCCGCTTGGTTTTTTTGTGGCATGAGTCGCGCATGTCCCCGCTTCCATGTCCGTTCTCACTCATCGAAATACTGCAAGTGGCGGAGCCTTTAGCGATGGAAGATTTGATTGGGGTGCCGCACCCTTTGCGATTTTCAAAGGGTGCGGGTTTTGAATCCACGGAACGGAGAGAACCCCAAAACCCCGACCCTTCCGAAAACCGAGAAGGGTCGGTCACCAGGAAAACCAAAACCAGTCTTTCGGCGATTACGTGCTGGAGTGGTATCATTCCATCGTCTGCGTTCGTCACCACAAGAAAGGCGAAAGGATGGGCCACCCACGGATGAGCGTGCAAATTTGCTCCGAATGCGGACAAGCCTTCGACGGCGATCAGTGCTGGGTTTGTGTCGCTCGAAAGGAAGACATCTTAGAGACCTTTACGTTCTCATTGCCGGTGGCGGTCGGAGGAATTACTATCGGAGTTATATTCGCTATCTCCCTTTATCCTCCGCTCGGATCAAGTTTGACGACGATTTACAGGATCCCGGTTCTGTCTTTTGTAGGCGCTGTCGTATTAGGGCTTGTCATTCGACGGCAACTAACGCGTTACGCTACAGCTGTTAGATTAATAATTGTGCTGGTTACAGTCGCCTTTGTTATGCCTGCGGCGTACTACTTCCTGAACGGATTGTTGGATGCGAATCCGGCTATGGAGGTTCCTTCGCGTGTGATCACAAAGGATATCGGCCACGGAAGGTATGGTGGCCCTGTTCTCGTCGTGAGTCTGTCGTGGAATCAGAAGAGAATTGAAGAGAACATAGGTGTCAGCCACGAGAAATACTCCGCCGCGGAACCGGGCGATTCTGTGCGCGTTGTTGTTCACCCCGGTGCATTCTCGCAGCCTTGGTACGATGATGTTCTCCTATCGAGTACAGGAAAGCGCGATTCGAGATAAGACGCAAGTCCTGATAGGGCGGGGGCGGGTGGCCGGGCTTTGATTTTGAATTTGTGATCCCCGTCCGTCGTCTGAAGGGCGGGGTTTTTGACTTGGTTCTCAAGGCCTGCATCAGCACATAGGATTGACGCGAACCAGTGCGGACCCCCTCTTCGAGTAGCAGGTCAACATTCCTACTTAAAATCATTTCCCAATCCGAACAAATCAAATATATATTTGCGTGACGGGGAGAGGGTGAATCCCCGTTGGCGATTTCTTGTGCAGGTTCGGAGGCAAGAAAAAATGTGGACGCGTGGAATGCGAGGTTTGGCGGCATTGGGCGTGCTCGTTGCACTGGCTTGCGTGTTTGCCGGATCGAGAGCGAGCCGGGCGGACGATGATACTTCGGCTGGCTTGATCGGTTCGTGGAGGGGGACGCGTCGGGCGCCAGGGACGACGGCGGTGCGGCACAACCTTTTGAGTTTCATGCCGGGCGGCGTCGTGATCGAAGCGGGGCCGTCGGTTTACGTGACCGGCGCGAATTTCGCGAACGGCGGGTTTGTCGAGACGGGGTTTGTCGGGACGTGGGTCAGCGAAGGGCACGGGAATTTCGTCGCGCATATGATCGCGAATCTCTCGGATCCGCCGGTGAGCAAGGGAACCACGATCGGGACGGAAAATCTCACGTTCCGATTTCATATCGAGAACGGAAAAAATGGGAAGGAATTGAAGGGCACGCTTGAAGGCATTTTCCTCGACATGGAAGGGAACACGCTGACGCAATTGCCCGCGGGACTTACCTGGGATGCGGTGCCGCTGACAATCACGTCGAATGGGTATAATTGAATTTGTGTGCGGTTTTAGTGGCGCAGGCTTCCAGCCTGTGGGGGTTGGTGCTTGCAAGGACTAAAACCCACAGGCTGGAAGCCTGCGCCACTTGAGCCGATGGGCAAATTTTTCAGAGGTTAAACTTCGATTGGATTGGGGTATACTTCACGTCCTATGCGACTACACAACACGATTGCAATCACGGCGGCACTGGTAATTTCAACGGCGTTTTCCGCGGCGGCGCAAAAGGCCGTCAAGGTGGAGATGCACGACGGGATGGGCAACAGCGTCGGCACGGCGGAACTTTCGGCCGCGCCAAAGGGCGTGAACATTAAACTCGACCTGAAAGGGTTGCCTCCAGGCGAGCACGGCATCCACGTTCACGCCGTCGCGAAATGCGAAGGCCCGGCGTTCGCCTCGGCCGGGGGCCACCTCAATCCGGACATGAAGCATCATGGCCTGATGAATCCGGACGGCCCGCACGCCGGCGACATGCCGAACATTACCGTTGCCGCGGATGGGACGGCCAAGGCGACCGTGGTCGCGCCAGGCGTTACGATGGGCGACGGCCCGAATTCGATTTTCACGGGCGGCGGAACGGCCCTCGTGATCCACGCCATGGTCGACGACCAGAAGAGCGATCCGGCGGGCATGGCGGGCGCGCGAATCGCCTGCGGCGTAATCGCCAAGTAAAGAGTCCGGCGGGATTCTTGGATTTTCCGCTGCCGAATACGCCGATATTTTGGGCGTTTTATGCGCGTACCGCGGGAAATTCACAGGATTCTCACACCTGTGAAAAGGACCGCTTGACGAGCGAAAAGTTTCTGATATACTCTGTATTCGTCTGACGAATAGCTGTGGCTGTCAGGGGCGTTCGGAGTTTACAGAGGCCTGTCGCAAGCGAGGTCAATTACGAACTCAGGATAGCAAATTAGTCGAGCATCGCGCGAACCCGTTCGCATATTTGCGGACGGCTTGGCCCGGCGCTCGACGCCGGGTTTTTTATTGTTTTGCCTCGTCGTAAACGGGGTGAACGTTCCACCGGGAGTGGGACGGTCCGGAAATTCAGGACACAACGTTCTTTGACAACTGAATAGGCTGGCATTTTGTGTTGCGGCTGGGATTCGCACGAATCCTGGACGTAATACGAAATCTGCAAATTCTGCTCGAGCAGAGCAAATTGTGGAAAGGCGAGCTTGCTCAAAGCCACTTCGGGCGGCGAGTCGGGGGTCTCTCTCCGGCAAGCGACCCGGGACGGCCACCTTTAAAGAGGGGTGGGCGTGACGGCTTGGGTAAGTTTTATGGTTAAGCTACTAAGGGCGTACGGTGGATGCCTTGGCGCCAGAAGACGATGAAGGACGTGGCAAGCTGCGAAAAGCCTCGGTGAGCCGCAAGCAGGCTTTGACCCGGGGATGTCCGAATGGGGAAACCCAACGTGATGAACTCACGTTACGGCCGGCTGAATACATAGGCTGGTACGAGTCAACCCAGGGAAGTGAACCATCTCAGTACCTGGTGGAAAATAAATCTAACAGAGATTCCGAAAGTAGCGGCGAGCGAAATCGGAAGAGCCCAAACCGTCGTGTTTACACGGCGGGGTTGTAGGATCCCATGAGTAGAGTTACCAATCCGGAGGCTAGGTGAACCTGCTGGAAAGCGGGGCCACAGAGTGTGATAGCCACGTAACCGAAAGCTTACCGGACTCGAAGGGATATCCTGAGTACCACGGGACACGCGAAATCCCGTGGGAAGCTGGGGAGACCACTCTCCAAGGCTAAATACTCTCTGGCGACCGATAGTGAACTAGTACCGTGAGGGAAAGGTGAAAAGCACCCCTGCGAGGGGAGTGAAATAGAACCTGAAACCGTATGCTTACAAGCAGTCAAAGGGCTATCTCCGGGTTCGCCCGGCTGAATGCCTGATGGCGTGCCTCTTGCTTAATGAGCCGGCTAGTTATTCTCACATGCGAGGTTAAGCGCAAGCGAGCCGTAGCGAA
>Ga0209517_10000501_pt1 | contig 66389 bp, 65 predicted proteins | sample PeaSoiMetSII2010_FD_187695 | JGI IMG/M metagenome (GOLD analysis project Ga0209517, IMG submission 187695) | Peat soil microbial communities from Weissenstadt, Germany - SII-2010 (SPAdes) (version 2) | ecosystem: Environmental > Terrestrial > Soil > Wetlands > Peat | place: Germany... | reverse complement strand
GCCGCGCACCGGGCGAGGCGGTGCCGATCGTGCTGACCACCCATGACACGGTCGAGGCGGCGATGCAGCGCGCGCTCGACGCCATCGCCAAGCTTGGCACCGTGCTCGAACCGCCGCGGATGATCCGCATTGAGGATCTCTGAATAGAAATAACCACGGAGGCACAGAGTTCACGGAGGGCAAATACGGTGAGCCTGTCTTATGGAGGCGATCTGACAGAGCGAGTGATCGGGTTGGCGATTGAGGTTCATCGCCATCTGGGGCCGGGCCTGTTGGAGTCGGCTTACGAGGAATGTTTGTCCTTCGAGCTGGAACAGGCGGGAATACGCTATCGCCGTCAGGTTCCGCTGCCGGTCGTATATAAGGACGTTCGGCTTGACTGCGGGTATCGGATGGACGTGGTCATCGAGAATGAGCTCATTGTTGAGATTAAGGCTACCGAACGAATCGCGCCGATCCATGAAGCTCAGATGCTCACATACCTTCGGCTTAGCGGCCTCCATGTGGGCTTGTTGATGAATTTCAACGATGTGACGCTCCGAAGCGGACTTCGGCGGGTAGTGTTATGAGCGGAGCCATTCTCTGTGTTCTCCGTGCCTCCGTGGTTCAAATTTTCAGGTCTAGTATGGTTTCGCACATGAATGACGATTAGGGAGGAGACTATGTCCGACACCGCTAAGATGGACCGCAACCTCGCGCTCGAAGCGGTTCGCGTCACCGAGATCGCGGCGCTGTCGGCCTCGCGGCTCATGGGCCGGGGCGACGAGAAGGCGGCCGACCAGGCCGCGGTCGATGCGATGCGTCAAGCGCTGAACGGTCTCACCATCGACGGCACCGTCGTCATCGGCGAGGGCGAGCGGGACGAGGCGCCGATGCTCTATATCGGCGAGAAGGTTGGCACGGGACAGGGGCCCAAGATCGACATCGCGCTCGATCCGCTGGAAGGCACCACGATCACCGCCAAAGGTGGCGGCAACGCGCTTGCCGTGCTGGCGATGGCCGATGACGGCGGCTTCTTGAATGCCCCGGACGTCTACATGGAGAAGATCGCCGTCGGCGGTGGGTTGCCCGACCATCTCGTCGATCTCGACGAGGAGCCCGCGATCAACCTCAAGAACCTCGCCCAGGCTAAGCACGCTGACATTGCCGATCTGGTCGTCTGCATCCTCGACCGCCCGCGTCACGCCGAGCTCATCGCCAAAGTCCGCGCCGCCGGCGCGCGGATTATGCTGATCGGCGATGGCGACGTCAGCGGCGTCATCGCCACTTCCGACCCGGAAACCGGCATCGACATCTATATGGGCTCGGGCGGCGCGCCCGAGGGCGTGTTGGCGGCGGCGGCGCTGCGCTGCATCGGCGGGCAAATGCAGGGTAAGCTCTTGTTCCGCAACGATGACGAGCGCGGCCGCGCTCGTCGGCTCGGCATCGCCGATCTTGACCGCAAATACGGGCTGCTCGACCTGGCGCATGGCGATGTGATGTTCGCCGCCACCGGTGTCACCAACGGCACGATGCTGCGCGGCGTGCGGCGTTTCCCGGGCGGCGCGATGACCCATTCGGTGGTGATGCGCTCGCGCACCGGAACCGTCCGCTACGTCGAGGCCAAGCACGATTTGACCCGCAAGGAAAGCTTCGCTCGTTTCTCGCGCTGAATGTTCAAAGGTCATGGCCGTCCCCGGACTTGATCCGGGGATCAACCAGCCATCCCCTGGGGGAGGGGAAGTGGGGGACGACGCGGCATTTCTCGGGGTCGAGCGGTCGGCGAGCGGCCGCCGCTGGCGGCTGCGCCATGCCGGGGATGACGGCGCCGCCGCGGCGATCGCGACCCAGCTCGCGGTGCCGGAAATCCTCGCGCGCCTGTTGAGCCAGCGCGGCGTCGGCCTTGAGGAGGCGGCGCGGTTCCTCAGCCCGCGCCTGCGCGACCAGCTCCCCGACCCGGCGCATCTGAAGGACATGGACCGCGCGGTCGAACGCTTGGTCCGCGCCATCCGCGACCACGAGAAGATCGTTGTCTTTGGCGATTACGACGTTGACGGCGCCACCTCGGCGGCGCTGCTGTTGCGCTTCTTCGCTTCGGTCGGCACCGAGGGCGGGCTCTATGTTCCTGACCGCATGCGCGAGGGCTACGGCCCCAACGCACCGGCGCTGCTGCGCCTCAAAGCGGAGGGCGCCGGCCTCGTCATCTGTGTCGATTGCGGCACCACCGCGCATGAGGCGCTCGAGGCGGCGAAGACCGCCGGTCTCGACCTTATCGTCATCGACCACCATGTCGCCGAGCCGCTATTGCCGAGCGCGGTCGCGGTGGTCAACCCCAACCGGCTCGATGAGGTGAGCGCGCATGGCAATCTCGCCGCGGTGGGCGTCGCCTTCCTGCTCGCCGTCGCCGCCAACCGGGCGCTGCGCGATTCTGGCTGGTACCGCACCCGGCCGGAGCCCGATCTTTTGCAATGGCTCGATCTTGTCGCGCTTGGCACGGTTTGCGATGTCGTGCCCTTGACCGGGCTCAACCGCGCGCTCGTCGCGCAGGGGCTCAAGGTCGCGGCGCGCGGTGGCAATCCGGGTATGGTCGCGCTGGCGGCGCTTGGCGCCGCGCCCGGACGCATCGAGCCCATCAATGCTTATCAGCTCGGCTTCGTTTTGGGGCCTAGGGTCAATGCCGGCGGACGGGTCGGCGTCGCCGATCTCGGCGCGCGGCTGCTGTCGACCGACGACCCGGCGCTCGCGGCCGAATGGGCGCAGCAACTCGATGGCTACAACAAGGAGCGCCGCGAGATCGAGCGCGTGACGTTGGAAGCGGCGATCGAGCTGGTCGAGCGGCAGAACAGCGGCTCGCCGGTGCTGGTCTTCGCCGCTTCCGAGGGCTGGCATCCTGGCGTCATTGGCATCGTCGCCGCGCGTCTGCGCGAGCGCTACGAGCGCCCGGCCTGCGTCGTCGCGCTGGCCGACGGCATCGGCCGGGGTTCAGGCCGCTCGATCCCCGGCCTTGCGCTCGGCTCGGCGGTGATCGCCGCGCGCCAGGCTGGGCTTCTCATCAATGGCGGCGGGCACGCGATGGCGGCCGGTTTCACCGTCGCCGCCGACAGACTCGTCGAGCTGCAGGAGTTCCTCGCCGAGCGGCTCAATGACGGGCTCGACCACTCAAAGCTGGTGCCCGAGCTGGCGATCGACGCGGCAATCTCCGCCGGCGCGGCACAGGGTGATCTGGTCGCCCAACTCGACGACCTGGCTCCCTTCGGCTCGGCCAATCCGGAGCCGCGTTTCGCGTTTCCCACTGTGCGCGCCGCCTATGTCGAGCCGGTCGGCACCGGACATCTGCGCCTGCGGGTCACCGATGCGATCGGCGGCGCGACGCTGAACGCCATCGCCTTTCGCGCGGCGGACACCCCGCTTGGCAAGCTGTTGACCGAGGCGAAGGGGAGGGCCGTCCATCTCGCCGGCCATTTGCGCCGCGACACTTGGCGCGGCGGCGACGCGGTGCAGCTTGTGGTCGATGATGCGGCGCCGGTGGAAAGCTAGGACGGAGAACCTTGATGGTTGACCAGACCGAGATCCCCGAGGGGGTGCACGAGCATCACCATCATCTCGAAGAGGGCGGGGATGGCGGATTCCGCCGTATGGCCGCGATTTATCTCGGAATCGTCGCGATGCTGTTGGCGATTTCGTCACTGGGCGGCGGCAAGGCGACCAAGGAGATGCTGGCCGCCAGTATCCGCGTCTCCGATACCTATGCCTTCGCTCAGGCCAAGTATTTCCGCCAGATCGCATACGAATTGGCGGCCGACCAGTTCGAGGCCGATCTCGCCGCTCAACCCGCGATGCCCGACGAGGCCAAGACCGCGATGAAGGCGTCGATCGCGCGCTATCGCGCCGCGGCGGCGCACGATGCCAGCGACCCGGAGAAGGGCGAAGGCCGCAAGGAGCTGCTCGCTAAGGCCAAGGAAATCGAGATCGCGCGCGACCACGCCGAGGCGCAGGACCCCAATTTCCAGTTCGCCGCGGCGCTGTTCCAGATCGCGATCGTGCTCGGCTCGGTCTCGATCGTCGCGTCGTCGCGCGCGCTCATCGGACTCAGCGCGGTTCTCACCGTCGCCGCGGTGGCGCTGACCATCAACGGGTTCTTCCTCCTCGTGCCGATGCCGGCGGGGTAGGGCGGATAAGCTCAGCACCATCCGCCGATGCGGCGGGCGGCGGAAGACGCTTCGCTTTTCCGCCTACGGCGATTACGTCGGCTCGGCCGACATGATCTCCGCCGTACCGCCGTCGAGCTCGGCGAGGCTGCGCCCGCGGGTTTCCGGCAACAGCAGCAGCATCAGGATCATCAACCCCGAGGCGATCGCGCTGAAGATCGCGATCGTCGTGCCGAGGTCGAGGCTCTGGCTGAGATAGCCGACCATGGTCGGGAAGAACGAGCCGATCGCCCGCCCGGCATTGTAGCAGAACCCCTGGGCGTTCCCGCGTACGCTGGTTGGAAACAGCTCGGTCATGAACGGGCCCATCGGCGGGAATTTCATCAACAGGGCCATGAACATCGGCACCCCGGCGAAGAGCAGCGCGGTGTCGCCCATCGGGATGAACATGTAGAGCAGGATGAACACGAGCGAGAGGATCGCCGACCACATAAAGGTCTGCTTGCGGCCGATCGCGTCGCTCAGATACGTGCCGAGCAGGAAGCCGAACAGCGCCCCGAGGATCTGCACCAGCAGAAACCCGCCCGCGGCGGTCGCCGAGAAATGCCTGACGGTGCGCAAATAGGTCGGCATCCAGATGCCGATCGCATAACCGCCGCCCTGCGCGCCGGCGACCATGATCGACACCTTGACCGTCGTCCACAAATGCTCCCCGCGAAACGCCGAGAACAGATGCGAGAAGCCGACCCGGCCGCGCTCCCGCTGGGTTTTGTGGAAGATGTCGGGCTCGTCGATGTGGCGGCGGATCCAGAACACGAAAACCGCCGGGAAGAGGCCGATCCCGAACAGCACGCGCCAGGCCATCGCCTCGGGCACCAGCCAATAAACCGCGGTGTAGACCAGCGCCGCGCCACCCCAGCCGATCGCCCAGCCGGTCTGCACGATGCCGACGCCGCGCCCGCGATACTTGTCGCGGATTACTTCGCCCATCAGCACCGCGCCGGCGGCCCATTCGCCGCCAAAGCCGAACCCGTGCAGCGCTCGCAGGATGAAGAGCTGCTCGAAATTCTGCGCGAACGCGCAGAAGAAGGTAAAAATCGAGTACCACAGGATGGTGATCTGCAGCATCCGGACTCGCCCGTAACGGTCGGCGAGCGTTCCCGAAAACCAGCCGCCGAACGACGAGACCAACAGGGTCACCGTGGCAATGAGCCCCGCTTCGCCCTTCGACAACCCCCAGATCCCGATCACCGTCGGGATCACGAAGCTGTACATCTGCACGTCGAACGCATCGAGCGACCAGCCGCCGAAGCACGCCCACATCGTGCTGCGCTCTTTGCCCGTCAGGTCGCGGTACCAGGCCAGCATCGTTTCCTCCCGTAAGCGCGTTTATGTTTGTGGGGAAGCAAAGCCGATAATCGGCCGGGCTGTCACGTTGGAGAAACGCGGAGCCGCCATGCAACCGACAAACGACCGCGATGTCCTTCTGGTAGTCGATATTCAGAACGATTTCTGCCCGGGCGGAGCGCTGGCCGTGCCCGGCGGCGACGAGATCGTGCCGGTGGTCAACCGGCTCGCCCACGGCTTCGCCCACGTCGTCCTGACCCAGGACTGGCACCCGCCCGGCCATTCGTCGTTCGCCAGCGCGCATCCGGGCAAAGCGCCGTTCGACAGCGTCGAGATGCCGTACGGCGCGCAAATCCTGTGGCCGGACCATTGCGTCCAGGGCACGCCGGGCGCGGCGTTCCATCCGGGGCTCGACATCCCCCATGCCGAGCTGATCGTCCGCAAGGGCTTCCGCCGGGCGATCGACTCGTATTCGGCATTCCAGGAGAACGACCGCAAGACGCCGACCGGACTGACTTCTTATCTGCGCGAGCGCGGTTTCGAGCGCGTGACTCTATGCGGCCTCGCCACCGATTTTTGCGTGCTCTATTCGGCGCTCGACGCCCGCGCCGCCGGGTTCGCCACAACCGTCGTCATCGACGCCTGCCGCGGCCTCGATGTCGGCGGCTCAATCGCCCGCGCGCTCGAAGAGATGCGAAAGGCGGAGATTAAGCTGATTTAGCTCGGCGTTAGCCGCCGCGGAATCGGCCGCAACGGCCGTCGCTCGACCTCGAAGGTCGGTTGCGGCCGCGGCGTTGCCGGGAAGGCTTCCGGGCCGGCGCCGTCGCGCGGCGGCATGCGGGCTGGTGTCGTGGCAATACGCGGACGCCGGACCGGTCCGGTGCCCGGCGGCTTCTTCGCCGGTTTCTCGCTGAGTTGCACCGACAGCTTCGAGCCGTCGAGCTGGGTGCCGTTGAGGCCGCCGATCGCCGCCTTAGCGGCCTTCTCGGTGGCGATATCGACAAACCCGTAGCGCAGTTTGGCGCCGGTGACCGGATCGCGGGCGATCGCCGCGCTCAGCACGATGCCGTAGGGGTCGAACGCCTCAGCCAGCCGCTCTTCGGAAAAATCCGGCGGCAAATTGCCGACGAAGACATTGCCCTTGTGTTGACGCGCACGCATTTGCCCCCGGCCCCTTGCGGCATTCCCGATGGTGTTGCGCCTTAGTTGTGGTCGCCATCCCCGCTCGTCAACGTGGCGCGCCGGGCTTGAGGCGCAATGCCGCAATGCAGCATCGCACGATCCACCGTGGAGGAAACGCCGTTCGCAATCGAGCGTTGCATCCAGAGGGCGATCTACGCGAGCATCGCCGCAGCCGAGGAGGAGAGTCATGCCCGTCAAACCGATCCCCGATGGCTACCCCAGTCTCACGCCGTATCTGATCGTCGCCGATGGTGCGGCAGCGATCGCGTTCTACAAACAGGCGTTCGGTGCGATCGAGCGGCTGAGGCTGGTTGCACCGGGCGGCAAAATCGGCCATGCGGAACTTGAGATTGGCGGCAGCGTCGTGATGCTCGCCGACGAACACCCGCCCCACGACGCCTGGGCGCCGGCGCATTTTGGCGGCTCGCCGGTCATGCTGCACCTCTATGTCGGGGACGTGGATGCCGTCGTTGCTCGCGCTGTCTTCGCGGGCGCAACGCTCAAACGGCCGATTGAGAACCAATTCTACGGCGACCGTTCCGGCTCTTTTGCCGATCCGTTCGGCCACACCTGGCATGTCGCCACCCATATCGAGGATGTGAGCCCGGAGGAAATCGACCGGCGCGCCCAAGAGGCAATGAGGAAAGGGCAGGGAGGATGATCCCACGCGAGCGGATCCCGTATTCGGCGATCGTCGATCGGCCGCCGCTGAGGCTTCCGGGCGGCGCCCGCATCGTCGTCTGGCCGATCGTCAACCTTGAGGTCTGGGATATCTCGCGGCCGATGGCGCGCCAAGTGCTGCCGGCGCCGACCGGCCAGGTGCTGCTCCCCGACGTGCCCAACTGGTCGTGGCACGAATACGGGATGCGGGTCGGGGTGTGGCGCTTCTTCGACCTGTTCAAGCGGCTCGATATCCGCCCCACGGTGTCGATCAACGCCCGCGTCTGCGAGGATTACCCGCGCGTCGCAGAGGCCTGCCACAGCGCCGGCTGGGAGTTCATGGGCCACGCTTACGAGCAAGGCCCCATGCATTTGATCGACGACCAGAAGGCGATGATCGACAAGGCGGTGTCGGTGATCGAGACATTCACCGGGTCGAAGCCGGTGGGCTGGCTCGGCCCCGGCCTCACCCAGACCTACGAGACGCCGGAACTCTTGGCCGCCGCCGGGATTAAATACATCGGCGACTGGGTCTACGACGACGAGCCGACCGAGATTTCGACCGCCAACGGTCCGCTGGTGACCTTGCCCTACACGGTCGAGCTCAACGACATCCCGATGATGATCGTGCAGCACCACGAGTCGGAATACTTTACCCGGCGCTGCATCGACACCTTCGACCGGCTCTACCAGGAGGGCGCCAACCGCGCCAAGATCATGGCTGTCGCCATCCACCCCTACATCTCCGGCCAGCCGCATCGGATCAAATACCTCGAAGCGGCCTACGACCACATCGCCCGCCACTCCGGCGTGCTGCACTGGAACGGGGTGGAGATACTGGAGTGGTATCAGGGGACGAAAGGGTGACGGCGAACGAGAAGCCCATCGTGCACGGCGCGTCGTACAGCGTCTATGTGCGGGCAGTGCGCTTGGCGCTGGAGGAAAAGGGCATCGACTACGAGCTTGTTCCAGTCGATGTTTTCGCGCGGGGCGGGCCGCCATCCGAGCACAACGCGCGGCACCCGTTTGGCAAGATTCCCGCGTTCGAGCATGCCGGTTTCCGGCTTTACGAAGCGGGCGCAATCACACGCTACGTCGACGAAGCGTTTGCCGGTCCGCCGCTCCAACCCCATGACCCTTGCAGCCGTGCGCGCATGAACCAAGTGATCAGCGTCCTCGACAGCTATGCCTATCGCACGCTCGTCTGGGACATCTACGTCGAGCGGGTCAGCCGCCCCGCGCAAGGACTGGCTACCGATGAGGAACGAGTGGCAGCGGCCTTGCCAAGAGCGGCGACTTGCCTCTCGGCCCTGTCGGATTTACTGGCTGATGCGCCCTGGCTCGCCGGACCAGCAATCAGTCTCGCCGATCTTCATGCCGGGCCAATATTCGCGACCTTCCGGCTCGCGCCTGAGAGCCGACAGCTGCTCGAGCCGCACGAGCGCCTTGCCGCGTGGTGGGATCGACTCAGCGCGCGTTCGAGCTTTGTGCGGACGCAGTCTTTGCCGCGCCACGCCAGGTGAAAGGAATTTGCACCCGGACGACCAGGAGTGAGCTCGATTGTAGCGCTACGGGTGGTTGAAGCTTCCGGGGGTATCGCTGTACCAGCTACCGACGACAGCGCCGGTGGGATCGAGAAGGCTGATGCGGTGTGTGCGGGCCTCGTCAGCACTGAGAATATTGGGGGCGGCTGTTGCGACTCCGAGCGAGGCAATTGCTAACGCCGAACAAACCAGACCGATCAGTACACGGTTTTGCCGTTCGACGCGGCGCAGGCGAGTCTGGAGGTGGGTGAGCGTTGTCTCGTCCTCCGGGCGTTCGACGGTCATGAGAAAACTCCTTTCCGATCGGGCCGATCTTTTTTTCACGTTAGAATGTAGGGAGGGCCGAGCGAAGCCATGCCCATCTGTCGGCGCTCGATAACGGGCCTATGCCGGGAGTGAACGATGCTGCCCACCGAACGCCTCGACTATTCGCCGATCTCCGGCCGCAAGAAGCTGGTGCTCCCCGGCGGGGCGCGGCTGGCGCTGTGGGTCATCGTCAATGTCGAGGAATGGGACATCAACGAGACGATGCCGCGCACCGTCTTGACCCCGCCGGCGGGCGGGTCGCCGATACCCGACATTCCCAACTGGGCGTGGCACGAATACGGCAACCGGGTCGGGTTCTGGCGCATGCTCGAGGTGTTCGACGAGCTGAAGGTGCCGGCGGTGCTGGCGATCAACGGCTCGGCGATCGCTCGCTACACCGCCATCGTCGACGCTGCCAAAGAACGCAACTGGGAGTTCATCGGCCACGGTTTCAGCCAAAAGAACATGCAGAAGGTCGCCGACGAGGCCGCCGATATTGCCCTCACCTCCGCGGCGATCCGCGACGCGACGGGCAGAAACCCGCGCGGCTGGCTCGGCCCCGGCCTCACCGAGACCTGGGACACCCCCGACCTCCTCGCCGAAGCCGGCTACGACTATGTCTGCGACTGGGTGCTCGACGACGAGCCGGTGGCGCTGAAAACCCGCGGCGGCAAGAGCATCGTCAACCTGCCCTACACCCAGGAATGCAACGACGTGGCGATGATGCTGATCCAGCATCACAAGGCGAGCGAGTACCAGGACCGCGCGATCGACCAGTTCGAGCAGCTCTACCGTGACGCGGCCACCTCGGCGCGGGTCATGGCGCTGGTCATCCACCCCTACATCATGGGCGCGCCGCACCGGCTCAAATATTTCCGCAACGCGCTCGCCCATATCTGTGCGCACCAAGGCGTCCTGTGCTGGACCGGCGAGCAGATTTTGGAGTGGTATTTGGGGCAGCGGAACTGACGGCGTGGACCTCTCCAACGCCTCGCTCGCCGACATCCAGCAGGCGCTCGCCTCCGGCCGCGTCACGTCGTCGGCGCTGACTCAAGCCTATCTCGCCCGGATCGAGGCCTACGACCGCGCCGGCTGGAACCTCAATTCGGTGCGCGAGATCAACCCCGACGCGCTCGCCATCGCCGGGTTGCGCGACGGCCAGAAACCGACGAAGCGCTATCCGCTCGCCGGCATCCCGATCCTGGTCAAGGACAACATCGCCACCGGTGACCGCCAGCACACCACCGCCGGCTCGTTGGCCCTTGAAGGCGCGCGCGCCAAGCAGGACGCGACCGTCGTCAAACGGCTGCGCGCCGCCGGCGCGGTGATCCTCGGCAAGGCCAACCTTACCGAGTTCGCCAACATCCTGGCGATCGACATGCCCTCGGGCTACAGCTCGCTGGGCGGCCAGGTGAAGAACGCCTATGTGCCGCTGCTCGACGGCAAGGGCGTGCCGGTCGTGACGCCGGGCGGGTCGAGCTCCGGCTCGGCGGTCGCGGTGGCGGCCGGCCTCTGCGCGGCGGCGATCGGCACCGAGACCAGCGGTTCGCTGCTCAACCCGGCGACGCAGAACGGGGTCGTCACCGTCAAGCCCACCGTCGGTCTCATCGGCCGCGCCGGGATTCTGCCGATATCGCACAGCCAGGATACCGCCGGCCCGCTGACCCGCACGGTGCGCGACGCGGCGATCCTCCTCAACGTGCTGGCGGCGCGTGACCCGGCCGACCCGGCGACCCGCAAGCTCCAGCGGCAGCCCGATTACACCCAATGCCTCGACCCCGACGGACTCAAGGGCGCGCGCATCGGCGTGCCCAGCGACCCCGCCGACCCCGGCAACGATGCCTATTTCCCGGCGCAGACCGCCCGCACCCAGGCGGCGATGCGCGAGGTCATTGCGGTGCTCGAGGGCGCCGGCGCCACCATCATTCGCGCCAACATCCCGACGATCGGCTGGATGGGCGGGCCGGGCGCCAACATGGCGGTGCTCAACACCAATCCCCATAGCCCGGCGCGCTACAGGCCGGCCTACCGCTCGATCGTCTTCATCTACGAGCTGAAGCGCGACCTCGACCTCTATTTGCGCGACTGGGCGCGCGAGACGACGATGCGTTCGCTCGCCGACATCGTTGCCTTCAACGAAGCTCACCCCGAGCGCGCCGCGCGTTTCGGCCAGGACATCTTCCTTGCTGCCGCGGCGACGAAGGGCGACCTCAGCGAGCTCGAATACAAATCGGCGCGGGCGATGGATGTGCGCTCGGCCGGCGCGCTCGGCCTCGACGCCTATATGGACCAGCACCGTCTCGACGTGGTGCTGTTTCCCGGCGCGGCGGGGGCGGGGATCGCTGCCAAGCCCGGCTATCCCAGCGTCCAGGTGCCGGCCGGGTTCACCGCCGGGGTCGGCAATGCCGAGACGCCGGACTTTCCGATTGGCGCCACCTTCGCCGGCCGCGCCTGGAGCGAGCCGACCCTCTTGCGCCTCGCCTATGCCTACGAGCAGGCCTCGCGGGCGCGCCGCCCGCCGGCGGGGTATCCGCCGCTGTAGCTCGTTCGCATAAATCCAAACTTCCGCGTCAATCCGCCACGCGATTGCCACGATTAACCGGCATTGAAACCCGCGCCGGGCATCGCGAGGTGTTGGCGGCCGATGCAGAGATCAGGTTGATCGAAATCGAGGAAGATCAACTTGGTAAATCTGCATCGCTCCGGTAATAGATCAGGGTCGCGCCGCTTGTAATGAGGGAGCGATCCACAAGGGCTCGAAGAGCGTGAGGCGGTGATGGGGGTTATCGTCGGAATGTTCAAGGAGCTGGCCCGGCTCGGGGTGAGCCGAGCCGCCGCGTTCTTCTATGCGGTCGCGGTCGGCGTTGTCGCGAATATCCTGATCGCGCATTTCTCGCCGCACGACACTGGAACCCCCGTCCAGGTGAGCGCGCCCGCGACCGCCGTAGTCCCGCCGCCAAGCGCTGTCGCCCCGCCGGCGGCTGCCGTGGTCAAGCCCGCCGCCGGGCCGGTCGCCACCGCGGTGATCCAGACAAGGCCCGCGCCGCAGCCCATACCGCCTGTCGCGGTCACCGCGCCGCTGGCCCCGCAAACCCCGCCGCATGTCGCTGCCGCGCCGGTGGTGACGCCGCCCCATCCGGCGCCGCCGGTCGCCGCGATCGCGCCGACCCCGACGGCACCGCCTGCGGCCATCCCCGATCCGTCCGCGGCAGCCAGCCTGCCACCCGCCGCGACCTTGCCACCGCCGCCGTTGAAGCCGGCCGCGGTGTCGCTCGCGCCGGCGCCCGCCGACATGGCGGCGCCCAAGCCCGCCGACACGGCGCCACCCAAGCCTGCCGAAGCGGCTGAGCCCAAGCCCGTCGACGCGACGCCGCCGAAATTGGCGCCGATCACCAACGAAGTCGCGGTCGGCCCGCCGCCTGGACTGCCCTCGAAGCCGGTATCGCTGTTGCCGGCCCCGACCGGCACGGAGCCCGTCGAGACCGCGGTGCTGCCTTCGGCCGACACCCCGCCGAAAAAGCCCGGCCCCGGCAGCGGCGGACTGTATTAGGAAGTCCGCTCCATCCCGGCGAAGGCCGGGACCCATTTATCAGTTCCTCGTGCGTTTGAAACATGAGCCCCGGCTTCCGTCCTCGCCTTTGGGACGGAATTTGACCTCGCGAATTCAATCTGCCAGTCTTTGCGTGACGGTTCCCCTCGGGGATCAAAAGGGAACGCGGTCAGGACCGAAAGGTTCGAAGCCGCGGCTGCCCCCGCAACTGTGAGCGGCGAGCCAAGCGCCATCTACGCCACTGGAAGCCTCTCGGGGTGTCTGGGAAGGCGGCGCAAGGCGGAGACCCGCAAGCCAGGAGACCTGCCGTCGCCGTGGTCAAACGCGGGCGCGTCGGACGGGGTGTGCCGACGGGAAGCTGGTCTCGTGCCCGCGTCACCGCGCCACTTCTCCCGCTTCTTCCGTTCGCGTTGGCCGCTTCGGGGTCGAGGCGAACATGCGGACGCGCACACTCGGATACCTCTGCGGACTTTCTATCGGCTTCCTGTTCTTGGTCTCGCTAAGCCACGCCCAGATGGTCGGGCCGACGCCACAACCCCCGGGCATTCCGATCACTCCCGATGAGGCGTCGCAAGTTCAACCTGAGACCTGGGCCGTTCACGAGCAGGCCACGAATACGTGGTTGCTGCAACCGGCCTTCCGATCACCCTATCAGGGACCTCAAAGCCTCAGCCCTGCCACGAATGGCCGGGAGACGGTTGATCTGACACTTTATGCGGGGCTGCGGCCATGGCAGGGCGCGGAGTTCTGGTTCAACCCCGAAATCGATCAGGGGTTCGGACTCAGCGATACCTTCGGTGTAGCCGGCTATCCGAGCGGCGAAGCCTACAAGGTTGGTAAGGCGGAACCCTATTTCATCATTCAGCGTGCGTTCCTGCGCCAGACCGTGGATCTGGGCGGCGATACCGAAAAACTCGATCCCGACCTGAACCAACTCGGGGGCACTCAGACCGTCAATCGTCTCGTGTTCACAATCGGCAAATACTCAATCGTCGATATCTTCGACACCAACAAATACGCCCATGACCCGCGCAATGACTTCCTCAACTGGTCGATCATCGACCAGGGCGCTTTCGATTATGCGGCGAACGCCTGGGGCTTCAGCTACGGAGCCGCAGCGGAATGGTACCAGGATTGGTGGGCTGTCAGGACTGGTGTGTTCGATCTGTCAACCACGCCGAACGGGGTCAACATGTCTCCCGGCGTCCGGCAGGGACAATGGGTCGCAGAATTGGAGGAGAGGCATCGCCTGTGGGACCAACCCGGTAAGCTCAAGCTCCTTTACTGGCTTACCCGGGGCAATCTGGGAACCTATACAGACGCAATCGCCCTGGGAATGGCGACCGGCACGACACCATCGACCGGCGCCGTCCGCAATTTTCACACCAAAGACGGTATTGGACTGAATCTCGAACAGCAACTTACGACCGATTTGGGCTTCTTCGCCCGCGCCAGCCTATCCCAAGGCAACGTAGAAGAAGTCGATTTCACCGACATCAATCAGTCGGTATCGGCGGGCTTTTCGTTGGCCGGATCGCGTTGGAACCGGCCCGACGACACGGTGGGACTGGCGGGCATTGTCAACCGCATCTCGCACGACGGCAAGCTCTATTTGGCTGATGGTGGTTTGGGCGGGATTATCGGCGACGGCCAATTACCGAACGCCGGCCCCGAGCAAATCCTGGAAGCCTATTACAGCATCCCGGTGTTCAGCTTCGCTCACATCGCGGTGGACTATCAGTTCGTCAAGAATCCGGCCTACAACCGTGACCGAGGACCGGTCTCAATCTTCGGTATCCGAACTCACATAGAGTTCTGAGGATCGGGATGGTTAGCGGGCGCTTCGAGCGACCCGGATCGCGGAGTGGCGCTCCGGGGCAAACTGCTTTTCGGCAAAGAACCCGAATACCAAGCCGAGCATCGTCCAGAGGACGAGTTCGATGCCGAGCGAGGCGAGGCGGAAGCGCCACAGGGTCGTCGCTGAGAAATCAGCGGGAACTTCGTTCACGGGCGGCAGAACCAACATGCCGGCGGCGATGACGATTAGATAGGCCGCTCCCACCACGATCGCGGCGTTCCACACGCCAAACCGGCGAGCAAGCGGCCTGCCCGTCGACAAGGCCGCAACAGCCCCGATCACGGAAAGTGAGATCATCGTGAAATAAAGCCCGGTCCGTGACCCGATGGTCTCGGGATCACCGATAGACGGAGGATTGGCCGGATATTTGATCTGCGGGACCAGGATCAGCGCGACGAAACCGGTGGCAGCAAGTACCGCCGCCGTGCCGCGTGGGCTTAGCTGTCCGAGCCGCCTGTAGGTATAAGCAAACACGAGGGCAAAGATGCCACCGAGAGCACAGCTATAGACGAGGACGCCTGTCAGGAGACCGATAGTGCTCTGCACGGCGCGGCTGACCAGTTCCGGCTCGGGCGCTTGCCCGGCCATTTGATGCATGTGCTGCTCGAACCCGATGGCGAGATCGACTTGTGGTTCGCCAAACACCCAGGCAAAGCCGAACGCCAGCAGGCCCGCTAGGATACCGGCCAGCATGCCCCGGACGAGCAGCGCTCGCACCACGCGGAGAGTCCGATCGTCAGTGGCAGGGGAAGCCCAACAGGTGCCGCCCGTCGTGGACGAATTCGTGGATATACATGCCGGGGAAGATCGAGGTCGCGCCCTGCTCCGCGCCGACGAAATAGAGCACCAACAGAAAAATCAGCTCGCCGAACACCGCCCACGGCAGGATTTCCCCTACCGGAATGGAGACCGGCCTAGCAGATGGGGCGACAGCAGCAATGGTCATGATTTCTCCCCGAGCGCGCACGCGGAGGATCGGTTTACCCGGCTTGCCTGTCAACGTGCAAACCTGCCCGCCATTTTTGGATGCGTTAGTTTCTGACAGATGACCCGCGGGACACGCCCGGGGGAGTGATATTTTGAGCGGCGCGCCCTATTCCGGCTTCGTCCCGACGCAGCAATGTAGCGCGTGGGAGGCGAGGAGCGTGCCTTCCGCCGCGGCCTTGTCGCGCGCCGCGTGCCACACCGGCAGCTCATCGGCGGAGAGCAGCGACAGCACGTGGTCCTCGCGATAGCGCCAGATCGGCCCGTCCGGGCGATCGAGCGTGATCATCGCGGGATATGAGATCACGCCGGTAAGCCCCACTTGCCGCATGCGCCGATAGAGGCTCGCATCGGCGACTCCGCCCGGTCCCACCGATTGCGGCGTCGGGGTGATTTTGCGGCGGATGTTTTCCGGCACGTCGAGGTTCCACCATTGCGGCAGGTCGATCGCCCGCACCACCACCCCGATCCGCCCACCCGGCCGCGCCACCCGGATCATCTCGGCGATCGCCGTGTCGGCGTCGCATTCCTCGAGCACCGTCACCGAGAACACGCAACCGAACGACGCGTCGGGAAACGGCAGCTGCTCGGCATTGCCCGGCCGGAAATCGACGCGGCCGCCAATGCCCTCGGCCCCGGCCAACGCCGCCGCCTCGCCCAAAAGAAAGGTATTGGGGTCGATCGCGGTGATCGGGTTGTCGACCATCGCAGCCAGCTGGCGGTCGAGCGAGCCGGCGCCGCAGCCGACATCGAGCATTGCCTCGCCTGGCTGCGGCGCCATTGCATCGACCAGGTTCCGGAACATGGCGCGATAGCTCGGCGCCTGGGCGCGGTCCTCGAGCATCGCCACCCCGCCGAGATGCCGCCCGCCGAGCCGGATCACGGTGAAGTGCTTGGCCAGTTCGGGCACCACGGGATCCCATTGTGAGGCCGCCAGAAAGAACGGCATCAGGATCAGCGCCGGCCCGCTGCCCTCGATGCGATAGGTGATCCCGGCATGGTGCCCCTCGCCGGCGAGTTTCGGCGCGTCCGCCGCATGTCCGGCGAGAAACCCGGTCATCGCCTCGACGACCTCGCCGGTGCGCTCGGCCGCGACATCGGCCCAGCCCTGCGCCTCATACCCGTCGAGGATGACGCGTTGCGCCTCCGGCAGCCGCGAAGCGGCGCGCGTCGTCACCTCGAAGGTCGGGCCGTATTCCCCGGCGATCATCAGCATTCGTCCGCCGAGCTTGGCGAACGGCGTGGGATCGAGCCGCACCGGGGTGACGCAAACGATCCCGCCCAGTCGCTCGGGAAGCGCTGCGGCGAGCCCAGCCATGTCGGAGACGATCTGGCTCGCCATATGGACCCGGCCAAGCTGGAGATGGTCAAAGAGCGCAACCAGTCGGTCGGTCAGCGTCAATTCATTTTGCGGCACTGGTCTCTCTCCACCTTCATGTCCGGCGACCTGCAGCGTTGACACCGCGGGTACGCGCGCCGGATCATTTCCGCACACCTTAGCGAGAGGGATGGCGATGCGGAAACTCCGGACGATCTTTCGCCTGCCGCTCGCGGCGCTCATGCTGCTCGGCGCCTCCGGCGTGGCGCTCTCGCAGAGCCCCGCGCCGAGCCCGCCGCCACCATCGCGGCAACCGGTGATTTCCGATGATTCGCTCGACGATTTCGCCGACCTCAACCGCAACTTGGTCGTGCTGGAAAGCAAGATCGCCAAGGCGAAGCGCATTATCGCCGCGAGTCAGGACCCGGATGTTCCTTCCAGCCGGCGCGAGGCTTTCCGCGCAATGGTCGCGGGCCTCATCGATGCCTTCGCTGACGGCGGCGAGGTCGCGCAATTGGGCCAGTCGGCCGCAGATTTCGTACACAAGCGCCTGGCCGAGGCGCAACAGGATGCAAACTTCCCACCCGAACAAAGGGAGGCGCTGATCACCCGCTGGCGCCGCCTGGCGATGCAGACCGAGGCGGTCGCGGCCACTCTCGACAGCACCCGCAAGGACGTTGCCGACAAGCTGCAGCTGCTGCAGACCAAGGCGGATTTCGTCGATCAGATGGAGAAGCTGCGTCAAGGCCGAGCCGTGCTCGACGCGATCGCCGATCTCGCAGACCAGCGCCAGTCGGTCAGCCAGCGCGTGCGAGACTTGCTGCAAGGGCGGCCCAACGACGCGCCGAACATGTAAGGCGGTATAGCGCCGGCCCTAAGCCACTACCCCCGCCTCGCGCAGCGCGGCGATCTCCGCGTCGCCGTAGCCATATTGGCGCAGCACCTCGTCGCTGTTCTGGCCGACCGCGGGCGCGGTGCGCGGCGGCACCTTCTCCTGCCCCGCGAGAAAGAACGGGCTGTCGATCGTCCACAAATCCGGGTCGTCCGCATAGGGCCTCAAAAACCCGGCGGCGAGCACCTGCTCGTCATGGCGAATGTCTTCCACCCGGCCGACCACGCCAAAGATTAGCCCCGCCTCGTCGAGCGTCTTGCGCCAATGCGCGAGGTCGTGCTCGGCGAAACGTCGGTCGAGGATCACCACGAGCTCGCGCGCGTGCTTGTTGCGCAGAGGGTCGGTGGCGAAGCGCGGGTCGTCGAGTTCGCCGCCATGGTCGAAGCAGGTCTTGAACTTGTCCCAGCGCCATTCGTCGGCGGCGATCGACAAGAGCAGCCAGCGGCCGTCGCGGCACTGGTAATGGACGCGCAGCGCCGACAGCGCCTCGTGGCGCGGCGGTTGCGGCCTGACCTCGTCGCCGCAGAGCGCCGCCTGCACCGAGCAGGCGTTGGCCCACAGCCCGTTCGCCAGCAGCGACGAGCCGACGTAATTGCCCTTGCCGGTTTTCTCGCGCTGATAGAGCGCGGTGACGATCGCGCCATAGGTGCCCATCGCCGAGGGGTGGTCACCCATTCCCGGCAGCGAGCGCGCCGGGTTGACCTCCTCGCCGGCGCGCACGAGGTCCATCAGCCCGGTGCGCGCCCACCACGCGGTCGCGTCGAAACCGGGTTTGCTCGCCTCCGGGCCGGTCTCGCCATAGCCGGTGAACGAGGCGTAGATCAGCCGTTCGTTGAGATGCTTGAGGTCGTCATAGGTGATGCCGAGCCGGCCGCGCGCCGGCGGCGGGTAGTTGGTGATGAAGACGTCGGTATCCTCAACCAACCGGTAGAGAACCGCGCGGCCCGCTTCCTGGCGCAGATCGAGCGCCAGGCTCCGTTTGTTGCGCGCGTCGAAGAAGAAGCCGGGGTTGAGCGGGCTCTCGGGCTTCGGCACCGCGCGCCGGCGATAGGGATCGCCCATGCCGGGCGGCTCGATCTTGACCACCTCGGCGCCGAAATCCGACATCACCGTCGCCGCCGCCGGTCCGGCGATAAAGCTGGCGCAATCGATGACCTTGAGCCCGTCGAAGATGCGTTCGCTCACCCTAATTTCCTTTCAACCGATCCGTTGAGTCTTCAAACATCCATCCGGTACGCGTCGCCGTCCTTGACGATGCGGCCGGCGGTGGCGCCGGCGAAATGCGTGCCGATCACCAGCACCGGCCGGCTCGACAGCTCCGCCAGCATGCGCTCGCGCGTGCTTTGCCCCATCTCGGGGTCGCTGTCGGCGGTCGAACACCAATGCGGTCGGGCGATCTGACAGGGGTGGTGCATGAAATCGCCGGTGATCAGCGCCTCCTCGCCCTTCGACTTGATCATCACGCTGACATGGCCGGGGGTGTGGCCCACCGTCGGCACGAGGCTGATCTCGTCGCAAATCCAGTGGTCGGTCTCGACTAGGTCGACGAGCCCCGTATCGTGGACTGGCTTTACCGAGTCAGCGAACACTGCCGCCATGTCCTCACGCTCGTGCTGCGCGCGCCAGTGGTCGAACTCGACGCGCCCCATCAGATAGCGCGCCTTGGGGAAGGTCGGGACCCAGGTCTTAGTCCCATTGGTGCCGTCCACCAGCATCGTGTTCCAGCCGACATGGTCGACATGGAGATGCGTGCACAGCACCGTGTCGATCGACTCGCGCGCAAACCCCGCCGCCGCGAGATCCTCCAGAAATGGCAGGTGCAGATCGTTCCAGGTCGGGATGCGCCGGCCCTGCTTGTCATTGCCGAGACAGGTATCGACGACGATGCGCCGCCCATTCTTTGTGCCATCGGGGGCCTCGATGACCAGCGCGTGGATGCTCATCTTGAGCCGGCCGCGTTCGTCGGCGAAATGCGGCTGTAGCCACTTGATCGGCAGGATTTCCTCATAGGTCGCCTGCGGCAGGATGAACCGGCTGCCGCCGGTCACCTCCATCTCCACGATCTTGGTGACCGTGACGTCGCCGATCCGCCATTTCATGCGCTTTACCCCGCTGCCGCCTGGCCGGCAGCTTAGCCACGCTAAGGCCATCAGTGCCAGCCCACGCAATAATCAACATATCAATTGACTAAAAGCTGAGTACTCTGGCATCATGAGCCATGGCTTCCGATGATTTGATGCTCGATTCGGTGTTCGGCGCGCTTGCCGACCCGGTTCGCCGCGAGATACTCAACCAACTTGATGGCAAAAACCTGCTGGTCACCGAACTGGCGGCCCCGTTCAAGATTTCGCTCCAGGCGGTGTCGCGCCACATCCACGTCCTGGTGCGCGCCGGCCTGGTGACGCAAGAGCGCAGCGGGCGTGTCAGCCGCTGCCGGCTCGACACCGGCCCGATCCTCCAGGCGGCGCTGTGGCTCAACCGCTACAGCCGCTATTGGCAATCGCAATTCGACACGCTGGCAATGTGGCTAGATTCGCTCTCGCCGCAACGAAGGGAAGCTCCCCATGCCCTACCGAGAGACGACCGGGAAACTGGCCGCGTACCGGCGCGAGATCGCCGCGCTGCGCGACAAGATGCGGGCGCTGCAACAAAGCGTCGAACCCGAGGAAGTCGCTGACTATCGCTTCGCCGGCGCCGGCGGCCCGGTCCGGCTGTCCGAGCTCTTCGGCGACAAGGACACGCTCTTCGTCATCCACAACATGGGCAAGAGCTGCCCCAACTGCACGATGTGGGCGGACGGGTTCAACGGCGTGCTGCCGCATCTCGAAAGCCGCGCCGCTTTTGTCGTGACCTCACCGGACGACCCGGCAACCCAGGCCGAATTCGCCGGCTCGCGCGGCTGGAAGTTCCGCATGGTGTCGCACCAGGGCAGCGATTTCGCCGCCGATATGGGGTACCGCGGCGAGGGCGGCGGTTGGATGCCCGGCGTCTCGGTGTTCAAGCGCATCGACGGCAAGATCATGCGCGTCTCCGATGCCGCCTTCGACCAGGGCGACGATTTCTGCGCGGTCTGGCACCTCTTCGACCTGATCCCGGAGGGCACTGCCGGCTGGTAGGCGAAGCTTAGCTACGCGTAGGACATGTAGGGCGGAAGAGCGGAGCGACTTCCGCCGAATTTGCCGACGACGCGGTGGATGGCGCTTCGCTTATCCACCCTACCGAACAAAGGAGGTCCCCATGTCCGAACCCGGAGTGCCCAAAATAGTCGATCGCAGCACCTTCCAGGCCGAGCTGGACGCGTTACGAGTTCGCGAAAAGGCTCACACGAAAGAAGGCGACGCCATCGCGGCCGCGCGCCGGCGGCTGCCAATGGTCGCGGTGGATGGCGCCACGCCGCTCATTGGCGAACATGGCGCGGTGACGCTGTTGGATGTGTTTGAGGGACGCCGGCTGCTCATCGCCTACTACTTCATGTGGCACGCTGGCCGCCCGGCGCCGGAGCAGTGCGAGGGCTGCACTCTCTATACGTCGGAGGTTCGCGAGCTGTCCTTCATTCATTCTCGCGATGTCACCTACGCGACGGTCGCCCAAGGCCCGTATGAAGAGAGCGCCCGCTACCGCGACTTCATGGGATGGGAAATGCCTTGGTACTCGGCCCCACGGGACTCGCTCGAAACCCTGCTGGTTGGGCGCCGGGTGGGCATGATGCACATCGTTTGCTACCTGCGGCAGGGGTCCAAGGTCTTCGAGACGTACTGGACGACACGGCGCGGGGTCGAGGTGATGGGTAACAGCTACCGGTTGCTCGACTTGACCGTCTACGGGCGGCAGGAGCAGTGGGAGGATTCGCCTCCCGGCTGGCCGCAACGGCCGCAAGGCCAGCACAATTACCGTACCGATGGCCGTCCCATCGCCCAGTGGTCACGCCTGAAGGCCGGGTATTCCGACGACCTAGGGACCGGCGGGCACTGACCTCGGTTCGAGCCTGCAGAGCGAGTGGCTCCTTCACAAGGAGGTTTGACGATGCAGCATCAGATCGTCTCGCACGAGGAATGGCTGAAGGCGCGTCTGCGGCTTCTCGCCAAGGAAAAGGAGTTCACCCGGCTGCGCGACGAACTGAGCGCCGCGCGCCGTGACCTGCCGTGGGAGCGGGTCGACAAGGCGTATGTCTTCGACGGCCCCAACGGCGGGGAAACGCTGGCGCAGCTGTTCGACGGGTCGAGCCAGCTCGTGGTCTATCACTTCATGTTCGCCCCCGACTGGAGCGAGGGCTGCCCGAGCTGCTCGTGGTGGGCCGACAATTTCGAGCGCAACGTCGCTCACCTCGTCCACCGCGACGTAACCTTGATCGCGATCTCCCGCGCGCCGCTCGCCAAGCTCGACGCGTTCAAGAAACAGAAGGGCTGGACCTTCAAATGGGTGTCGTCCGGCGGCAACGACTTCAACTACGACTTCGCCGTCTCGTTCCGGCCCGAGGCGCTGTCGAGCGGCCCCGCCGATTACAACTACCGGCCGTTCAAGACCGCGATGACCGAGCTGCCCGGGATCAGCGTCTTCTACCGCGACCCGGACGGGGCGATCTATCACACCTATTCGTGCTACGGCCGTGGCGTCGACATGCTCAACGCCGGCTACCACTACCTCGATTTGGTGCCGAAAGGCCGCGACGAGGACCGGCTGCCCTACAACCAGGCCTGGGTGCGCGAACGCGACAAATACAGTAGTAAAATGGACGTGTGACGCTCGACGGCATTACCCCCATCGTCGATTGGCTGATTGACGGCGCGCGCAGTGCCGCCACGCCAGATGCTGTGCTCGCCGAATTGTGCGAGCGCGTTGTCGCCAGCGGCATCCCGGTATGGCGGGCGGCGCTGTTTGTGCGCACTTTGCATCCGGAGATCATGGGCCGCCGGCTCGAGTGGCGGGCCGGGGCCGGGGTGACGATCGGCGAAGCATCGTTCGGGGTTTTTGACAGCGCCTCCTTTCGGGACAGTCCGGTCGCCCGCGTCTACGAAACCGTCCGGCCGCTGCGGCTGCGCCTCGATGGCGACGAAGCGAGCGCGTTTCCGCACATCGACGAATTGCGCGCCGAAGGCGGTACCGACTACCTCGCCTTCCCGGTCATGTTCAGCAATGGCGAGATACATGTCGGGACTTGGGCGACGCGCCGCCGTGGAGGGTTCACCGACCGCCATCTCGCCGCTCTCGAAAGATTGACCGCACCGCTTTCCCGCGTCGCCGAAATCCACGCGCTGCGTCGCACCGCCGCCAATCTGCTCGATACCTATGTCGGCCGTGACGCCGGCGTGCGCATCCTCAACGGCCAGATCCGCCGCGGCTTCAGTGAAACCATCGAGGCGGTGATCTGGCTTTCCGACATGCGCGGCTTCACCACGCTGGCCGACAGCATGCCGCCCGCGGCGCTGATGGCGCTGCTCAACCGCTATTTCGATTGCCAAGTGCCGGTGATCCTCGGCCACGGCGGCGAAGTGCTCAAATTCATGGGCGATGGGCTCTTGGCGATCTTCCCCCTCGCCGGCCGGGATCCAGAAGCGGTCTGCGGCGCGGCGCTCAAAGCAGCCGACGAGATGCGCGGTGCCGTCGCGGCGATGGAGGGCTGGCCCAGCCTCGGCGCGGCCGCGGCGCCACGCCACGGTCTGGCGCTACATATCGGCGAGCTGCTTTACGGCAATATCGGCGCCGCCAACCGGCTCGACTTCACCAGCATCGGCCCGGCGGTAAACCTCGCCGCGCGGCTTGAGGCGCTGGCCGCGCGCCTCGGCCGCACCACCTTGGTCTCAGCGGAATTCGCGCAGCATTGCGGCGCCGGACTCGCGCCCCTCGGCGAGTTTGCGCTCGCCGGTTTCCGCACGCCGCGCCCGGTCTACGGTCTCGCCGACGAAGCCGGTTGAAACATGATCCGGCTGGCGCACTAGCCCAGCTTCATCTTCCGCCGCATCGGTAGACGCGCATGCGCCGGTAGTCGCGTTCTGCCTCCGCCGCCCCTTGATCAGCGGTCAAGCACCATTGGAAGTGTGCTTGGTAATTGAGATGCCAACGCCCGTCGAAGCCCCTGAAACACGGCAGCGTCGACAAGACTTGGGCCTCATGAACCGCGAGCTTGGCATACTGGTCGCAAAAGGCGGGATCGGCGGCAAGGGATGGCATGCCAGCGCCCACAAATACGACAGCGGCAATAGCAAAAGACCAAAAGCTCTTAATCATTGCTCCTGCCCTCCGCCGATCATCTAGGCCGCACAACCTAGCGGTTTTTAGGGATTGGCGCCACATGCCGTATTGGTGAGCTGCTTTACGGCAATATCGGTGCCGTAGGTGGCGCGGAGCGCCGCACTTGATGACCGCCCGCATTTCGCTGGCGGCCGAAGCGATTGGCCGCCCGGCCTCGCCGCCGGGTGGTAAACTCCTGCCCATGATCAGTGGAGCCATGATCGCCGAGATCGCCGCCCTCGCGGGCGATCCGGCGCGCGCCAATATTCTTTCCGCGCTGCTCGACGGCCGCGCGATGACCGCGACCGAGCTCGCCTTCGCGGCGCACGTCACGCCGCAGACCGCGAGCGCCCATCTCGGCAAGCTCACCGAGGCCGGCCTCATCACCGCGACCCCGTCGGGTCGACATCGCTATTTCCGACTGACCTCGGCCAAGGTCGCGCAGATGCTCGAAAGCATCGGCGCGGTGGCGATCGACAGCCGCCCGCGTTTCCGGCCGCTGTCGCGCCAGGCCGCCGCGCTGCGCGACGCGCGGGTGTGCTACGACCATCTCGCCGGCCGGCTCGGCGTCGCCATCGCCGACGCGATGATCCGGCGCGGCTACATCGTGCTCGAGGACGAGGGCGGGCATTTTACCGATGCCGGCACGCGCTATCTCTCCGGCCTCGGCATCGACCTCTACGACCCGGCGCTGCAACGCCGCCGCCACATGTGCCGCGCCTGCCTCGACTGGACCGAGCGGCGGCCGCATATCGGGGGCGCGATCGGCGCGGCGCTGGCCGAGAAATGGTTGGCGCTCGGCTGGATCGCCCGCGCCAAGGACAGCCGTGCCGTCACCCTCACCCCTTCCGGGGAACGCGGCTTCCGCGACAGCCTCGGCATGAGCCTCGCCGGCGACGAGAAGGCGGTCGCTTAAGCGACCGCCCCGGCGAAAGCCGGGGCCGATCTTCAACAGCCAATGACACCGGCTGCCCCCCCTTCGGGGGCAGGAGGAGACATGCGTCCCTATTACTTCGATTTCGATCGGGCCCGGACCCGCCGCGCGGTCGCGATCGTTGCCTTCGAGCGCGCCCTGCGCGGTGGCTGGCCGCCCCGCCGCTGCAGTCCAGGCGATCTCTTCCGCTCTGCGCTAGCGCTGATCCGTCGTTGGCATGAGCGCGCTCGTCAACGCCGCCAGCTCGCCCGTCTCGACGCGCGAATGCTACGCGATCTCGGCATCACGGCCGCCGAGGCCGAGCGCGAATGCAACAAACCGTTTTGGCGGGGTTGACCCCGGCTATTCAGCTCGCAGCTTGATCCGCAATCGGCGCATCCGTCTCCGGTGCGACCCAATCGCCGGTATAGCGCGGCAGGTACAGCTTGACGGTCGTTCCGCGGCCGGGGCGGCTTTCGATCGCGCAATGCCCGCCCGAGCGGGTGATGAAGCCGTAAACCTGCGACAGGCCGAGTCCGGTGCCGACCCCCGCTTCCTTGGTCGTGAAAAACGGATCGAAGGCCTTTTCTTGCACTTCCGGCGGCATGCCGCTGCCGGTATCGCTGACAAAGATCCCGACATAGTCTCCGGCCGGCACATCCGCCTGTTCCGCCGCCAGGCGGTCGAGCCGGCAATTGCTGCACTCGATCGTCAGCGTGCCGCCGTCCGGCATCGCATCGCGTGCATTGAGCGCGAGATTGAGGATCGCGTTCACCAGCTGGTCGGGATTGACGAAGACCGGCCATGGCCGGTCTTGCAACCGCATGTCAATGGTCACCGCCTCGCCCGACTGCCACGGCAGCTCGAGCGTGCTGGCGATCACCTCGGCCGGATCGACCGGATGCGGATCGTCGGCCTCGCGGCGGGCAAAGCCGAGCAGGCGCTTAGTCAGCGAGGCGGCGCGCTCGCACCCGTTCATCGCCGCCGTCAGCCAGCGTTGCCGTTTCGGGTCGTCGCCGTCGTGGCTGGCTTGCGCGAGCGAGATATTGCCGGAGATGATGGTCAGCAAATTGCTGAAATCGTGGGCCATACCCGCGGTCAGCTGACCGATGGCTTCGAGCTTTTGCGCCTGGTGTAGCCGAGTTTCGATCGCGGCGCGGCGGGCGACCTCGTCGCGCGCCCGGGTAAGGGCCGCTTGCTCGCGGCGGGTGCGGCGCAGCGCCATCACGCTCAACACGATGAGGGCGATCGCCGCCGGGATCTCGACGATCGCGTAGCCGGTCATCGATCCGAGCCATTCGTGAAAGATCGCCGCCTGGCTTCGCGAGATCGCGACATAGACCGGGTAGTCCGCGACCCGCTTATAGGCGACGAGCCTGCCGCTCTCGGCCAAGGCCGAGCCGCTTTCGATAACGCCGCTTGGGGTCTTGTGGGCGATCGCCTGGGCGAGCAGCGGGTCCGGCTGGAGCGCCGCGGCCGCGAGCGTCGGCGCCGGATACGAGGCCAGCAGCGACCCGTCATCCTTCAGTACGCTGGCGGTGTACTGACCGGGCGCGCCGAGCAGTGAATTGTAGAACGATCCGAAATAGTTGCCCGAGACCGCGACGACGATGACGCCGCGAAATTCGCCATCCGGTCCCTGCCGGCGCCGGCTTATCGTGAAATAGGGCTGGTAGTCGCCGCCTTCGAGGCTGCGCGCCCGTACCGCCGAGATGAAGGTCTGCGCATCGGCATCGCGCAAGGCGCGGAAATCGTCGCGGTCGGATTGATCGAGCTCCGGGTTGACCGGAAAGACGCGCGCGCTCACCAATTCATGGCCGGTCGCGTCGATGACCCAAGCTGCGGCGACCTGAGGCAATCCAGCGATCTGCCGGCCAATCTGGTCGTGCAGAGAACTTTCCTTGGTGTGAATCTCGGCATCGGTCAGCGACGCGATCAGGTCGTCGATGCGCGCCGCCACCAGCAGGTGGGTGTCGAGGATCTTGGTGGTGTTCTCCTCGGCCACGGTGACGGCGGCGGAAAGTGCGGTCGCCGCGCGCCCGTAATTCTCGCTGTATGAGACATAAGCGGCGATGGCGCCAACCAGCAGCGGCACGAGGATCGTGCCGGCGAGCAGCAGCCGCAGCATTCGGATCGCGCGCAGCGATGGGGCCGCGCCGGTCGGCTCCGCATCGAGCGGTCTCTGGTTCATCTCGCTGGAAAGGCCAGGATCTGCCATGTTTCCGAACGAAAACGTGCTCATATAGTGCGGCGAGGCGGTGACACGAACGCGCCACCATTATGCCCAGTCGTCGCGGCGAGGCGCCGCGATTGTCGGTTAACGGCTGCTCGGCGGTCAACACAACTTCGCGATCTTGGCGCGCGGCAGGGCTCCGATGAGGTAGGCTGATGCCGTCAAGGGCAAGCGGAGAAGCAACTTTATGCGAGCGAGGTGGTGGATCGGATTGCTTGGGCTCGGCGGCGCGTTCCTGTCGGCGTGCGCCGAGCAGCACACTTCCGTGGGCACCGATAAGGGCTTGGTGCTGATGCAGACCGGCGCGCCGATCCTCAGCTGTCGCGACGCCTGCCTCGCCGACTGGCGTCGCGAGCAGCCCCAGGCGCAACAGCTCGCCGCCGCAGGGCAATGGCGCGATCTCGCCACCCTGTTGATCCGGGTCGGCTATCAGGATGATCTGTCGCTCTTTTACCTCGGGCGCGCGGCGGAAGGGCTGGGCTTTACCGCCGGCGCTGCCGCCTATTACCGCCAAAGTAAGGAGCTCTCGAGCACGGCGATCACGTGTGCCTCGATGAGCCGGCAATGCGGTGGTCTCGTTTTCCCGCAGGCGGCGTCGTTGCGGCTGTCTGCGGTGACGCTTCAGCTGGAGCGGTCGCGGCGCGCGCCGACGGGTTCGTCGCCAGGAAAACCGGTGCCAGCGACAACCGAAGGTGTCTTCACCGGGAGCGCGACGTCGAGCGAAACCCTGCCGCCCCAGCCCGTGTCGGTGCCCGCTCCCAGCCCGCCGCCACCAAAACCGGTCGATGCGCAAGACTTTATCGAGCCGCCGCCTGCCCAGCGCTGAGCGGCGTGACCGGCTGGCGCCGCCGCGCTAGCATTGCTGGAGCTTTGGGTCCGGGAGGAGTTTCGCCATGAAAGCCGCCGTCCTGCATGCGCCGCACCAGCCGCTGACCATCGAGGACGTCACCGTCGAAAAGCCCAAGGCGCGCGAGGTGCTATTGCGCACTGCCTTTGCCGGGCTCTGCCACAGCGATCTGCACTTCATCGAGGGGCTTTATCCGCACCCGACACCCTGCGTGCTGGGGCATGAGAGCGCGGCGATCGTCGAGGCGGTGGGCGAGGGCGTCACCTATGTGAAGCCGGGCGACCACGTCATCACCTGCCTCTCGGTGTTCTGCGGCACCTGCGCGCAATGCGTCACCGGCCATCCGAATTTGTGCGAGGACACCAGCGTCAAGATGCTGCCCGGCGTTGCCCAGCGCATGACCTGGAAGGGCGGCACGGAGCACATGAACCAGTTCCTCAACCTCTCCTCCTTCGGCGAGCAGATGCTGGTTCACGAAAATTCGATGGTGAAGATCGACCCCGACATCCCGCTCGACGTCGCCGCGTTGGTCGGCTGCGGGGTGATGACCGGGGTCGGCGCGGTGTTCAATGCTGCTAAGGTCGAGCCCGGCTCGACGGTCGCGGTGATCGGCTGCGGCGGGGTTGGCCTCTCGGCGGTCAACGGCGCCGCGCTCGCCGGCGCCGAGCGCGTCATCGCCATCGACACCCAGCCGTCAAAGCTCGAAATCGCCAAGCAATTGGGCGCCACCGACACGCTCAATGTCAGCAATATCGACGATCCGGTGAAGGCGATCCGCGAGATGACCGGTGGCGGCGTCCACTACTCGTTCGAGGCGCTCGGCACCAAAGCGACCGCCGAGCAGGCTTTCGGCATGCTGCGCGCCGGAGGCACCGCGACGATCATCGGCATGGTGCCGTTTGGTGTGAAGATCGAACTGCACGGCTACGATTTCCTGCGCGACCGCAAGCTTCAAGGCACCTCGATGGGCGGCAACCGCTTCCGGGTCGACATGCCGCGCCTCTTGTCGCTGTGGAAGCAGGGCCGTCTCAAGCTCGACCATCTGATCTCGGGCCGCATCAAGCTCGCCGAGATCAACGAGGGCTTTGCGGCGCTCAAATCCGGCGCGCCGGTGCGTCAGGTCATCGACTTCGCCGCCTAACCCAAGAACACGTGGTGCAGCAGCCGGCCGGGCAGGAGGGTGAAGGCCCCGGCCAGCAGAATGCCGCCGACGTAAAGCCCGAGCATCGCGTTGCGGTGGCCTTTGATGTTACCGCGCCGGATGTTCCACAGCGCGCCGAACACGCCGAAAAACGTCAGCGGGATGAACAGGTGGATCAGGGTCAAGTGCCCCGGGTTGATGCTGCGGATGAAAAACGTTGCGATCGCGGTCACCGTCATCAACACGAGGTAGACCGCCCCTAACCCGCGGTGCCACCGCGCGCCCTTGGTCGAGAAGAAGATCAGCCAGGTGCCGATAGCGAAGGCCGGGATCACCGTCGCTAGATGAATCCTGATCGCCAGCGGCGCGTCGGCAATGGGCGCGAGGTCCATCTGCCGCTCAGAACCACCGCGCCTTGTCGACCAGGTTGCGCAGCGGCGCTCCCGCGGCAAAACGGCGGCAATTGTCGATCAGCACTTGGAGCCGGCGGTCGTCGAGATAGGGGCCGTGGCCGGCGGTGTGCGGGGTCAGCAGCACGTTCGGCATCGTCCATAGCTTGTGCGAGGCGGGCAGCGGCTCGATCTCGTAGACGTCGAGCGCGGCGCCGGCGATCTCGCCCGCCTCCAGCGCCGCCACCAGATCGTCGAGCTTCGTCGTCTTTCCGCGCCCGATATTGATGAAGAACGCGCTTTTCTTCATGCGCTGGAACCGGGCGCGGTTAAAGAACCCTTCGGTCTCGGGCGTGTGCGGCACGGTGAGGATGACGAAATCGGCGCGCGGCAACATCCGGTCGAGGGCCTCGGCGCGGTACAGTTCGGCGACCCCGTCTGGCTTGTCCGCCCGGCGCTCGTCGATGCCGATCACCTTGATCCCGAATGCGGCGGCGAGCCGCGCCGCCTCAGCGCCGATGCCGCCGACCCCGACGATCAGCGCCGTCGCTTCCGGCAGATGCACGATCGTGTCGTCCTCGCGCGGCGCCGGCTTCCATTCGCGGCGCAGCTGCTGCGGGATATAGATTTGCAGCCCGCGCGCGAAGGCCAGCACGAACGCCATGATGTGGGCGGCGATGTGGTCGTTGTAGATCTCGCGGAAATTGGTGATCTCGACCGGATGCGCGATCAGCTCGGGGTAATAGTACCCGGCCGGCGGCGCCGCCTGCGGCGCCTGCAGCCAGCGCAAATGCCCGGCGCGCGGCAGCAGCTCCTTGGGGATCGTGCCATAGGCGCCCTCGGCCAGCGCGATCGCCTGCTCGGCGCCCTCGCGCGTCTCGGGGATGATGATTTCGAGCTCGGGGCAGGCCTCGGCGACCGCCTTCGCCCAGTCGCGGGTCTTCTCCGATTGTGGCGGCAGAAACAGCATGGGGATCGGCATTGTTCTCTCCTGTCATTGCGTGGAGCCGTCGGCGACGAAGCAATCTCGCGCCGCCCGCGCATACCTACCGCGAGATTGCGTTGCTCCGCTCGCAATGACAATGCTGAGAGGCTAGCCTGCGCCCAACGAGTTCGGGGGAGGGGCGTTTGCCGCACCTGCAAGGGAAGGTCGCCTGGGTCACCGGCGCCGGCAGCGGCATCGGCGAGGCGGCGGCGCTGATGCTAGCCGAGGAAGGCGCCGCGCTGGTGCTGACCGGGCGCCGGCGCGAGCCGCTGGAGAGCGTCGCCGCGCGCATCCGCGAGAGCGGCGGAACTGTCCACGTCCAACCCGGCGACCTCACCGACCCCGCTGCGGTGCGCGCGATCGGCGACTACATCGCCCGCGAGATCGGCCGCCTCGACATCCTCATCAACAATGCCGGCATCAACATCAACGACCGGCATTGGGACAAGCTGACCCCGGAAAGCGCCAAGCTGATGATCGACGGCAACCTCGCCGCCGCGGCGCAATGCGTCACCGTCGCCCTGCCGCTGATGCGCGCGAACAAGGACGGGCTCATCGTCCACACCGCCTCGATGGCCGGCCGCTTTATCGGCGGCTTCCCCGGCCCGCTCTACAGCGCCGCCAAGCACGGCATTGTCGCGATGAGCCACTCGATCAACATGCAGGAATGCGTCAACGGGATCAGGTCCTGCGTCTTCCTGCCCGGCGAGGTCGCGACCCCGATCCTCGACACGCGGCCCAACCCAGTCCCTCCCGAGGTGCGCGCCCGCATGGTGCAGCCGCAGGATTGCGCCGACCTCATCCGTTACATCGCGCTGTTGCCGGCGCGGCTGTGCATGAACGAGGTCATGCTCAGCCCGACGCATAACCGCCGTTACGTCGCCGAAATCGAGAAGCTGTCGTCGCTGTGACATTCGCCGCCGATTGCCCCTCACCCCAACCCTCTCCCCGCACGCGGGGCGAGGGAGTGCGCCGGCGTTCTTTCCCCTCTCCCCGTGAACACGGGGAGAGGGTGCCGAGCGCAGCGAGGCGGGTGAGGGGTTGGCACCAACTTTGATCATCTAACGAGCAATCTAAGGGAGACCTCCGATGGGCCTGGGCATGCAGACCAACCGCAAGAAGATCATGGCGCCGGCGACGATGTCGAAGGCCGGCTGGGCGTTGATCGAGGCGCGCGACGATGTCGAGGGCGTCGAGTTCGCGCCGACCATCCCGAAGGCCGAATTTCATAAACTGCTGTCGGAGGCGAGCGGCATCTGCCTCGGCGTGACGCCGTTCAGCGACCCCGAGCTCGATGCCTCGCCCTTGCTCGAAGTCGTCTCGCGCATCGGCGTCGGCTATGACGCGGTCGATGTCCCGGCGCTGACAAGGCGCCGGGTGCCGCTGATGATCGGCGGCACCGCCAATTCCGTCAGCGTCGCCGAGGCCGGGGTCTTCCTCACCATGTCGCTGGCGCGCAAGGGCGCCAACATGGACAAGATGGTCAAGGAGGGGCGCTGGCACGACCGCTACAAGGACATGCCGGTCGATCTCTACGCCAAGACCGTGCTGATCATCGGCTTTGGCAAGATCGGCACCCGCTCGGCCCGGCGCTTCGCGGCGATGGAGACCAACGTCTTGGTCTACGACCCCTACATGTATTCCGAGACTATCCGCGGCAACGGCTACGAGCCGGTCGAGGACCTCGACGCCGCGGTGGCGCGCGCCGATTTCATCACCATCCACTGCCCGAAGACGCCAGAGACAATCGGCATGTTCGACGCCCCCCGCATCGCCAAGATGAAGCGCACCGCCTTCCTGGTGAACACCGCGCGCGGCGGCATCGTCGACGAGAAGGCGCTCTACGACGCGCTCAAGGCGGGCCGCATCGCCGGCGCCGCGCTCGACGTCTTTGTCGAGGAACCGACCCCCAACGACAACCCGCTTCTCACGCTCCCCAATTTCATCGCCGCCCCGCATGTCGCCGGCGTCACCCGCGAGGCGGTCGACCGCATGGGCGTCGTCGCGGTGCAGAACATCCTCTCGGTCTTCGACGGCAAGCCGACCCGGGACAACGTCATCAACAAGGAAGTGCTGGGATGATGATCAGCCTTAAGCAGCACTGCCAGGTGGTTTCGGCCGCGCGCTTACCCCCTGATCGGACAGCAGGAACAGTTAGGCGGACACCTTCGTGCTGCGCGGAGAACCCCGCAACTCGGCGATCCCAGGCTCGAACCTTAAACCACGGCGCGGGGCGCTATCTGGTTCTGTATGCCGGATTTGACCAACTTCGCGAACTGCTGCGGAACCACAGGCCGGCTGAAATAGTACCCCTGCACCTCGTCGCAATGGTGAGCGCGAAGAAATTCGAGCTCTTCCAGCGTTTCCACGCCCTCCGCGATGACCCGCAGGTTGAGGCTCCGGGCCATGCCGATCACTGCAGTCACAATTGCCGTATCCTCGCCGGGGGTGCTGATCTGACGGACGAACGACTGGTCGATTTTGAGGGCATCGAGCGGAAACTTTCGCAGATAGCCTAAGCTGGAGTAACCCGTTCCGAAGTCGTCGATCGCCACCCGTACCCCTCTTTCCCGCAGGGTTTGGAGGATGGATGCGGCGGCCTCGGCATGTTTCATAAGGAGACTCTCGGTCAGTTCCACGACCAGAACTCGCGGATCCAGGCCCGTTTCGCTGAGGATTGCGAACAGGTTTCCCAGAAACCTCTCGTCCCGAAACTCCATCGCGGAGACGTTGACCGCCATGGTCGTTACCGGTAGGCCGGCATCCAGCCAGGCTCGGGCTTGCTCGCACGCTTCGCGAAGGACCCAGGAGCCGATCGGCCCCATGAGCCCGCAGTCTTCCGCGACGGGAATAAACTGCACCGGAGGCACCACTCCTCGCGTGGCATGCGTCCACCGTATCAGCGCTTCCGTCCCGATAATCGCTCCTGTCCCGAGATCAACTATCGGCTGGTAGTGCAGCGCGAATTCGTGCCGCTCCAAGGCGCGCCGCAGCCCCTCCTCGATGGATTGCCGTTCCACGGCCCTGACGTTCATCTCTGGCTCGAAAAACCGAAAACTCTGGCGGCCATTTTCCTTTGCCTGGTACATCGCGGTGTCCGCGTTCTTGATCAGCGTTTCCGCATCCAGGCCGTCGTCGGGATAGACGCTCACGCCGATGCTTGCGGTGATGTGAAGATCGTGCCGGTCGATGGAATGAGCCCTAGCCACCGCCTCCAGCATTCTTCTCGCGACAACAGCAGCATCTTCCCAGTGTTCCGCATCCGAAAGCAGCATGACGAATTCATCGCCACCCTGTCGGCTTACCGTGTCTGAGCCGCGCACGCATTCCACTAAGCGTTTTCCGACGGATTGAAGAAGTTTGTCGCCGATCGGATGTCCCAGCGAGTCATTGATGTGCTTAAAGTTATCCAAGTCCAAGAACAGCACTGCGACTTTATTCTGGCGACGCGGCGCTAAGGCGACCGCTTGGCTAAGCCGATCGCTCAGGAGCAGTCGATTGGGCAAGCCAGTCAGAAAGTCGTGCTCGGCCGAATGGGTTTTCTCCAGCGCCATCGTCCGGGCCTCGCTCACGTCGCGGAAAATCGTTACCACTCCGACATCCTGCCCTTCACTGTCGTGGATGGGCGAGGCGCTGCCTTCGATCCACATTTCAAGTCCGTCGCGCCGAATGAGAATACAGTTAGGCGGCAACCGCGCGGCCCGGTTTTGCCTAAGCGCCATCTCCATCCGGTTCGGGGTGGTTTGGCGAGTTGTGGCGTCCATGATCGGGAAAACCTCGGCCATCGGCCGGTCTACCGCCTCCCGCCACGACCAGCCCGTCATATTTTCCGCGGCGATATTGAGGAAAGTGATGTTGCCCGCGATGTCCGTACACAACACGGCATCGCCAATGCTCCTAAGCGTGACTTCGGCGCGTTCCTTTTCCGCGAACAAGGCCTCCGCCGCCGCCTTGCGCACGCTGATGTCGCGGATCGCCGCCGTCACCAGGATTCCTTCGTCGTTTGCCAAAGGGCTCAGCATCAGCTCGATCGGAAACTCGCTTCCGTCCTTGCGGCGCCCGATCAGCTCAATCCCGGTGCCGATCTGCTGCGCCAGCGCGTCTTCCGCGGAGCGCAGATCATCCGCGACCAGCCGTTCTGCGAAGCCTTGCGGAATGATGTTCTTGACCGGCTGGCCTAGGAGTTCGTCGCGAGGGTAGCCGAACTGCTTTTCCGCCTGAACATTCAGAAGGATGATGTCTCCGCCTTGGTTCACCACCACCATCGCATCGGGAGCCGCTTCCAGCAGCCCGCGGTACCTACCCTCCATCTGCGCCAGATGCGCTTCCGCCGCCTTGCGCACGCTGATGTCGCGGATTGCCGCCGTCACCAGGATGCCTTCGGCGTTCTCCAACGGGCTCAGCATCAACTCGATCGGAAACTCGCTGCCGTCCTTGCGCCGCGCGGTGAGCTCAATCCCGGTGCCGATTTGCTGCGCCAGAGCGTCTTCCGCGGAGCGCAGATCGTCCGCGACCAGCCGTTCTGCGAAGCCTTGCGGAATGATGTTCTTGACCGGCTGGCCTAGGAGTTCGTCGCGGGGGTAGCCGAACTGTTTTTCCGCCTGAACATTCAGAAGGATGATGTCTCCGCCTTGGTTCACCACCACCATCGCATCGGGGGCCGCCTCCAGCAGTCCGCGGTACCGCTTCTCGCTGGCGCGGCGCTCGCCAATGCGCCGCCTGGGTCCTTCGTCCGACTTGGCAAGCGGCGGTGGGGTCATGTTCGTCAACGGTAGGCCGACGCTCGCGATCGCAGGTTCGCCGGGTGCTGTGTCGTGGATTGACACCGAAGCTCTCCCTAACAAATTTTCGAATTCATTTCGAATAATTAAAGCTTATTTCATATTAATTTAAATTGATTTTCTTTCGTTTCATTCGAATGAATGAGGCAGTAGGGTGATGTGTTTACTTTCCTATTAAGTATCGGTGTCTAAGCGAGATAACTCGGCGGGGCGTGAATTGACTGCCATTAACCCCTGCCGCGCTTCCCAGGCGCGGCGCGCCGGTGGTGCGGGAGGGCGGGTGCCTCCTGGAAACCGGTGATAGGACGCCAGTAGGTGTCCTGTAGATTTCTTGCCAGCTAGCAGCCGCAACAGCCAGCGGCCGACGGCGCTTGACTTGCCGCCGCTTAGCTGGCGGGATCGGCCTCTGACCCATTCTTGAACCTGAGGAGAACAACCTATGGCGCGCCCGAACGGAGTGCGGGAATTGTGGAACGCGGGCAAGCCCGTCATCAATAGCTGGCTCGGCGTGCCGTCGAGCTTCTCGGCCGAAGTCATGGCCCATGCCGGCTGGGACTCGCTGGTCGTCGATATGCAGCATGGCATGATCGACTACCAGATGATGGTGACGATGCTGCAGGGCATCTCGACCACCAACACCACGCCCCTGGTGCGGGTGCCGTGGAACGACCCGGCGCATATCCAGAAGTCGCTCGACGCCGGCGCCTATGGCATCGTCTGCCCGATGATCAACAACCGCGCCGAGGCCGAGAAATTCGTCGGCTCGATGCGCTACGCGCCGGTCGGCTATCGCAGCTCGGGGCCGATCCGCGCCTCGCTCTATGGTGGCGCCGACTACCACGCCAAGGCCAACGACATCGTCGTCGCCTTTGGCATGATCGAGACCCAGGAGGCGTTGGATAACCTCGACGATATCCTTTCGACCCCCGGCCTCGACGCGATCTATGTCGGCCCCAGCGATCTGTCGATCTCGCTCGGCTACAACCCCGGCGGCGACAAGCCCGACAATTGGATGATGAGCGCGCTGCAAAAGATCCTCGAGGGCTGCAAGAAGCACAAAGTCCAGCCCGGCATCCATTGCGGCGCGCCCGCCTACGCGCTGAAGATGATCGAGATGGGCTTCACCTTTGTCACCGTCGGCGGCGACACCCGCTTTGTGACGATGGGCGCCGCCGCGGCGGTGCAGGAGATGCGCACCGGTGTCGCCGCCAAACCCGGCGCCGGCGCCAGCAGCTCCAGCCCGTACTGACCCTCACCCGCCTCGCTGCGCTCGGCTCCCTCTCTCGCATGCGGGAGAGGGAGGGACCCGCCGCGTAGCGGTGGGAGGGTGAGGGGCACTTGACCCAAATCTATGTCGATGCCGATGCCTGCCCGGTGCGCGAGGAGGTCTATCGCGTCGCCGGGCGGCTCGGGGTCGGCGTGGTTGTCGTGTCGAACGGCTCGCGGCCGATCCGCCCGCCCGGTCTGCCGTTCGTGCAGATGGTGATGGTCGGCGAGGCGATGGACGCCGCTGACGACTGGATCGCCGAGCGTATCGGCGCGGCTGATATCTGCGTCACCGGCGATATCCCGCTCGCCTCGCGTTGCCTCGCAAAAGGCGCGCGGGTGGTGCCGCCCAACGGGCGGGTCTTCACCGCGGCCAATATCGGCAACGCGCTCGCCGGGCGCGAAGTCTCCCGGCATTTGCGCGAATTGGGCGTTGGCGGAGGTGGCCCGCCGCCCTTCGCCAAATCCGACCGCTCGCGCTTCCTCTCGGCGCTCGACAATGCGGTGCAGGCAGCGCTGCGCGGTAGCCCGGGCCCGCCTATTGGCAGGTAATCGTGGAGAACCCGCCGCAGTTGTTCGGTGCTTGGCACACTCTGCCGTCACCTAAGACATAGGTCGGGGTGACGTGCTCCCACGCCCAATTGACCGCCACCGACATCCCTTGGCTTTGGCAGAACCTGGTCGCCGCCGGCTGGTCGCATTGCTGGGCCCAATAGAGGCAACGGTCGACGCGCATGCCCGAGACGCTCGGTAGGGGAACACGCGCGCTGTTGGCGCGGGTACAGGCATCGGTATTGGCGCAGCCGCCATCTTCAGCCCCGAGGTACAGCACGAGGAGGCGACCGGGCTGGGGATGACGTTCTTCAGCCAGCATCGCGGGTTCGGGCCCTGCACGCCGCGATTAACGTGGGTGTAGGCCACGCATTGAGCGTCGGCCATGCATGTGGCGGCGCATTGAGTCGCGTCGGGTGCGCTCAGATCGAAGCTCCGGTAGTCGCCACCGGGGTGGTCGATGCCGGGTTCATAGGTTTGCGCGAACGCGGCCGGGCTGACCATCAACACAACCGCGAGAAACGAGGCGAACGGTAGTGGCATCCGCATGGTGGCTTCCTCTCCGAGATCGGTTCGCCGTCAAGTATAACGCAGTCAGACGAATTTGCGCGCGTCACGCGAGCGGAAGCCGCCGCCGGTTAGCCCCCGATCGCACCCTGCGCCTCGACATAGCAGGCATAGACCGATTGCGACGCCGCCATGAACAGGCGGTTGCGCTTCCTCCCGCCGAAACAGACATTGGCGCAGCGTTCGGGCAACAAAATGCGCCCGATCAATGTGCCGTCCGGCGCGTGGATCGCCACACCGTCCTGGCCTTCGCCGCCAGAGAACCCGCTCCACACATTGCCGTGCGTGTCGCAGCGGATGCCGTCGGCATAGCCCGGCATCTCGTTGAAGAACACCCGGCCGTTGAGGAGCGTCTTGCCGTCGGCGCCGACATCGTAAACATGCACGGTCTTGTCGCCGCCCGGGGTGTCGACGACGTAGAGCCGGCTCTCGTCGGGCGAGAAGGCGAGGCCGTTTGGCCGCTGCATGTCGCCGACCGCGATCGTGATTTCCTCGGTCACCGGGTCGATCCGGTAGACCCGGAACGGCAGCTCCTGCGGCGCGGGGTGGCCGAGATAATTGCCGCGGGTGCCGGCGCCGTTGTCCGAGAACCAGATCGAGCCGTCCGACTTCACCACCACGTCGTTCGGCGCGGTCAGAGGTTTGCCGTCGAACCTGTCGGCCAGCACCGTGATCGACCCGTCATATTCGGTGCGGGTCAGCCGCTGCGCGTCCATCTCGCAGGTGACGAGCCGCCCCTGGCGGTCTCTCGTATTGCCGTTGGCGTAGCCCGAGGGGCGGCGGAACGTGCTGATCGCGCCGGTCTCCTCCTCCCAGCGCATGATCCGGTCGTTGGGGATGTCGCTCCATAACAAATAGCGCCCGTCGCCGAACCACACCGGCCCCTCGGTGAATAGGCAGTCGCCGGCGATCCGCTGCACCGGCGTATTGGCGAGCACCAGCGGCGCGAACCGCTTGTCGAGGATCTTGAACGCCGGGTCGGGATAGCGGATCGGTTCGGCCACAGTTTCCTCCCAAAGTTATTGTCGCGATACCCTCACCCGCCTCGTGCCGGCGATGCCGGCGCTCGGCACCCTCTCCCGCATTGCGGGAGAGGGGAGGGACCCGCGCCGACGGCGTGGGAGGGGTGAGGGTTACGAATTCGGGCCGCGTTCCATCGATACCGGCTGCCAGCGCCTCAAGCCGCTGCCGGCCAGCACGCTGGGGTTGACGCACGACATCGGCCAGCGCCCGGTCAGCGCCAGCGACAGTTCGAGGCCGACCCGGCGGCGGCGGAACGGATCGAACCGGGACGTCGCCGAGGCGACGTGCGCGGTGAGGATCACATTGTCCATGCGCAAGAGCGGGTTGTTGCCGCCCGGCGGCTCCTGCTCCAGCACGTCGAGCCCGGCCGCGGCGATTTTCTTCTCGTCGAGCGCCTTGATCAGCGCCGCCTCGTCGGTCGTGGGTCCGCGCCCGGTCGAAATGTAGATCGCGGTCGGCTTCATCTGCGCGAAATGCTCGTCGCGGATCATCCGCTGGGCGCTCGCGGTCGCCGGCGAATGCATCGAGATGATGTCGGCGCGTGCCAGCAGTTCCGGCAGGCTCACCGGCTCGACCCCGCGCTCGGTCATGACCATTTCCTCGACATACGGGTCGTAGGCGACGATCTGCAGGCCGAACGGCTTGGCGCGTTCCGCGACCGCGCGGGCGACATGCCCGAACGCGACGAGGCCCAGGGTCAGGCCCCGCAGCCGCGGGATTTTCAGCAGCGCCGGCCGTCCCTCGGCCCAGCGCCCCTCGCGCACCATCCGGTCCTGCTCGACGAGCCGGCCATGGGTCGCCAGGATCAGCCGCATCGCATGGTCGGCGACCTCCTCGATGAATGTGTCGGGACAGTTGGTGACGGGGATGCCCTTCGCCGTCGCCGCGTCGACATCGACGCTGTCGACCCCGACGCTGCCGAGCGAGATGATTTTGCAGCGTCCGAGCCCGTCGATCATCTTCTTGGTGATGCGCCGCCCCTTGGCGTAGAGCGCGTCGGCGTCCTTGGCGGCGGCGACGAACTCGTCTTCCGAGCCTGCCGGGATCTCAAAGATCTCGGCATCGATCGGGGTCAGCGCCTCCAATTCGTAGCCGTAATCGCCGCCGGCGACGGTGAAGCTGGCGCCGGCCGGCGTCGCAATCCTGAACTTGGCCAAATGTTCCTCCCGCTAGAGCGAATTCCGTGGTCGGATCAGAGCCGTCCGCGGCGCAGCTTGTCAATCGCCGCTCTCCGTACCGAGAAGAGTCCCATTAGTGGGGCATGGCGGCTATGTCTCTAGATGCAACTGCCACTTTTTTGTGCTATATAAAAAGATCGGCAATCGGGGGAATGCCGAGCCTCAACGAGGGGGAAACCTATGGACGCAGTCGGTCACTTGAAATCATGGATCGGTGGGCTGACCGATATCGGTCTGATGCTGTTGGGACTGGCGATCGTCGCCGCGCTGCTGGTCGGCGGTCAGCTGCCGTTCTTCGGCGGCGTCGTCGCCAACATCATCGCGATGGTCAACCAGATGGGCAGCAATGGCCTTGTCGGCCTGATCACGCTCGGCGTCATCATGTGGCTGTTCTCGCATCGCTCGGTCGGCTGATGCGCTTGGGAGGGGCGGGGTCTCGGCCCCGCCTCTCACCGCGATGAAGCTTCTCGCACAGATACGCACTATCGGCTGGGCCGCGATCGAGGCGGCGTTTCTATTGATCGTGCTCTGCCTGCTGCTCGACATCGTCATCGGCGCCCAGGCGGATTCGTTTGTTTCCAAGGTGGCGAAGAACGCCACCACCTTCCTGCAATCGCTCCCGCCCGGGGTCGTCGTCGGCGTCGCCGCCATCGCGATGGTCTACGGCTTTCTCAAGACCCGGCTAACGCGCTAGCTCCTATTCGCCAAAATCGACGAGGAACCTTCGCACCTCCTCGATAACCCGCTCGCTGTCGCCGATAAAGGGCAGGTGGTCGATGCCCGCCATCTCGACATACTTGGCGCCGGGAAGGTGCTCGGCCAAATGGCGCGCGTGCTCCACCGGGATGCGCTGGTCGCTTGCCCGGTGCAGGATCAGGGTCGGGACCCGAACCTGCGGCAGGATCCCGGTGACATCGAGCTCGTGGTCCATGCGCAGCAATTTCCCCGCGGTCGCCGCGCTGGCGCTACGCCGCTCGAAGCGGGCCCAGCGCCGCCGGAAGCTCTGGTCTGCGGCGAGGCTCGGCGCCACCGTCGGCGGCAGCATCGGCACGCCCCAGACGCGCTCCATGAGGGCAAAGCGGCTCTCGACCTGCTCCGGCGGCCACGCGCGTGTCGGGCTCAGCGCGAAGGCGCCGTAGAGCGCCAGCGCCCGCACCCGCTCGGGGTGGGTCGCGGCAAGAACCAGCGCCGATTTGCCACCCTCGGAAAAGCCGAACAGCGCCGCCCGGCGCGATCCGGCCGCGTCCATTACCGCGACCATGTCGTCAAGGCGCTCGTCGAACCCGGCGACGCCGCCCTTGCGGTCCGAGGCGCCGGTGCCGCGCTTGTCGAATAGGATGAGTCGCGAGAACCCGGCGAGCTGGCGGCAGAACCCCGCATAGGCCGGGTCCTCCCAGATCAGCTCGACATGCGACACCAGCCCGGGCACCAGCACCAGATCGGTTTTGCCCTCGCCGACCACCTGGTAGGCGATGCGCACCTTGCCGTTCCGGGCGTAGTGGGTTTCGACAAGCGCCAACAATGGTCTCCGGACGGCTCGACGCGAGCCTACGTGCGGCTTCGGCTTCTCGCTATTGTTTTCACGACGCGGCGTCCGCAGGGCCGATTCGCCGATTTGGTTAGCGCGTGGATTCCGCGGGTGAATCCGTCAACCGTTAATAATCGCGTAGATGCAGTAGGTTACGTCGGCGCACCCACAATTAGTTGAGCGGCGACTCACCGAAGTCGCATGATTCCCACGCCGTCGACCCGGCAGCGAGGCGAGGGTTTGATGATCGCCTTGGGGGAGGCCTCATCTTAGGTGGCGCCTTTGGGGAAGGCCCTACCGCCCCCGCCTCGCACGCCGGTCCGGGTGGTTCCATAAAGAGATAGCGTGTTACCCTCGCCTGACCTTGGCAAAGGCAGGGCGATGGCGGATTTGGTTTTGACCGGCGGCCGCATCATCGATCCGGCGAACGGCCGCGACGAGATCGCCGATATCGCTTTCGCGGACGGAAAAGTCGCCGCTATCGGCCTCAACCTGCCCGACCACGGCTCAAGGGTCGTCAATGTCGCCGGCAAGATCGTCACCCCCGGTCTCATCGACCTGCATACTCATGTTTATTGGGGCGGGACGTCGCTCGGCGTGGACGCCGCCGAGATCGCGCGCAAGAGTGCGACGGCCACCTTTGTCGATGCCGGGAGCTCCGGCCCCGGCAATTTCCACGGCTTCCGCCGCCATGTGATCGAACCGTCGCCGGTGCGCATCTTGCCGATCCTCAACATCTCGCATGCCGGCATCTTCGCCTTCGCCACCACGGTGATGATCGGCGAGTGCGCCGATCTGCGCCTGCTCGACCCGCGCGATTGCGTCCGGGTCATCGCCGCCAACCGCGACCTCATCGTCGGGGTCAAGGTCCGGGTCGGCCGCACCGCCGGCGGCAATTCCGGCATTGCCCCGCTCGACATGGCGCTCGAGGTCGCCGAGGAGGTCGGACTGCCGGTGATGGCGCATCTCGATCATCCGCCGCCGTCGCGGCTCGAAGTGCTGTCGCGGCTGCGGCGTGGCGACATCCTCACCCATTGCTTTCGCCCGTTCCCCAACGCCCCGGCGGCGCCCGATGGGAGGGTGCGCGAGGAGGTCGCTGCGGCGCGCGAGCGCGGAATCGTCTTCGATATCGGCCATGGCGGCGGCTCGTTTGGCTTTCGCACCGCCGAGGCGATGCTTTCGGCCGGGTTCCTCCCCGACGTCATCAGCAGCGATGTCCATCAGCTCAGCGTCAATGGCCCGGCCTTCGATCAGATCACCACGATGTCGAAGCTGCTGTCGCTCGGCATGGAATTGAGCGCCGTCATCCGCGCCTCGACCGCGGCGCCGGCCGCTTCTATAGGCCGGAAGGATTTAGGGCATCTGGGAATCGGCGCGATCGGCGACGCCAGCGTCATCGAGCTCGCCGAGGGCGTCTTCGACTATCGCGACGTGCTCGGCGAGACGCGCAAAGGCCGCCAGCGGCTCAGCGCCAGCGGCCTTGTCCTATCCGGCAAATGGTGGCACCCGGCTTAGTAGCCGGTTGCTCCAGCTACTTCGCCGCGCGTAGCGCGTCGGTGTCGCGATAGATCTGCAGCCGGGTGACCCTGAGGCCCGGGACGCCGTAGCGGTCGATTGACCGCTGCCAGGCGAGGAATTCCTCGACCGACAGATTGTACCGGCGGCAGGCTTCCTGCAGGCTCAAGGTGCCGTTGCGGACCGCGGCGACGACGACCGCCTTGCGCCGTACCACCCAACGCTTAGTGCTGGGCGACGGCAACTCGACGGTGGGGGCGACGGGGGAATAGTCGGAAAGGTCGAGGGAATCGAAATTGGCCATGTCTAACTGCGGGGAAGTGTCGTTCATCGCCGTGAAAATAGCGATCACAGTTTAATGAAGTACTAAACCCAACTACTGATTACTTATGGCTAAACTTCGTCAACTGTAAATCAAATCACGGCAAAAATTTTGGATAACTGTTAATCATTAAATCATTTTGGTTAGCGAGTAGTTTAATTTCATTATATCGAACGAGTTCTCTTAAAGGTCGCGAGCATTTGCGGTGGAACACCGCTGGTCACCGGCTCGTTTGCCGGTATGAAACCTCAGCGAAATCAACATGCTTGTATGAGAATCTGGTAGTTGATCCGCCGGGGTCGGATTCATATACTCCGCCGCCGTTGTCGACGGGGCGCGGGAACCTTGATGCGTATGATGATACCGCCGGATTACCGTCCCTCCGAAGACGAAGAGTTTATGGGTCCGTCGCAGGTTGAGTATTTCCGGCAAAAGCTGCTGCGTTGGCGCGCGGAACTTCTCGCCGATTCGGCGGAAACCTTGCGCAATCTCCAAGAAGAAAGTCTCCTGAAACCCGATTTGACCGACCGCGCATCGCTCGAGACCGACCGCGCCATCGAGCTGCGCACCCGCGATCGCGAGCGCAAGCTCATCTCCAAGATCGATGCCGCGCTCAGTCGGCTCGACTCCGGCACCTATGGATATTGCGAGGAAACCGATGAACCGATCGGGATCCGTCGGCTCGAGGCGCGGCCGATCGCGACCCTGTCGATCGAGGCGCAGGAGCGTCACGAGCGCATGGAGCGCACCCATCGCGAGGATTGAGCCGCCTCATCGCGCCGGTAAATGTTAACTGCGGTTAACCTTCCATTAGCGCAACAACCCTGACAATGCGGTAGAATTCGCGGGCCGATCCCAATATTGGGATCGGGCAGGACGGAAAGATGGTCGCCGACAGCGAAACTGTCCGTCGTCTGAGCGTTGGTCGCGACCGAAACCGATCGGTCTGGGTCGGCGTGATGGCGCAGGCTACGGTCATCCTCGCCGCGATCTGCATCGCCATCGCTATCCTTTATTTTGCCGAGGTGATCTCGGGCGTCAGGGTCGTCGCCGCGGTGGTCGGGATCGCCGCGCTCGCTGCCCTTGTCGGTGTCGCCGCGATCGCCGCGCATTGGGTGCAGGGTGGCCTCGCCGGACGGGTCGACATCCTAAGCCAGGCGCTCGAAGCCTCGCCCGACGCGCAGCTCATCGTCGCGCCGGATGGGCGCGCCGCCTATGCCAACGCCGCGCTCAACAACCTCCTCGCCCCTGATGGCGGGGCGGTGCTCGACCGTCTTGCCGGCGCTGTTGCGGGGGCCGAGGCGGGAGCCGACTTCGATCGGTTGCGCAGCCAGGCGCTGGCCGGCGGGCGGGCCATCGCCGCGGTGCCGCTCAACGATGCGCGCGGCGTCGCCGCCGGCTGGTTTAATATCGCGGTCAACCCGATCCCCGGGCGTCTCGGCTACAGCTTCTGGCACATTCAGGACATCACCGCCCAGCACGAGATGGAGCGGGTGATCCGCGACGAGCGCAACCGGCTCGTCGATTTTCTCGACGAGGCGCCGATCGGCTTCTACTCGGTCGATGGCGAGGGCCGGTTCCGCTTCGTCAACCCGACCCTGGCAGGCTGGCTCGGCGCCAAGCCCGCCGAGCTCGTCGGCGGCGACGCGCGGCTGCACGAATTTCTCGCCGCCCCGCCGGCCGAAGGCGCCGCGCCCTGCGACCCGTTCGGCGGCCGCGCTGGCGACGCGCAGCGTGGCGAGGTGGTGCTCAAGAGCCGCGACGGCCGCGTCATCCATGCCTGGATCGGTCAGAGCGTCATCGGCAATGGCGACGAGCTGCGCACCCATTCGATCGTCCGCGACCTGACGCCAGAGCGCGAATGGGAGGCGGCGCTGCGTCTGTCGCGCGAGCGGTTCCAGCGCTTCTTTGCCAACGCCCCGGTCGGCATCGCCCTCATCGACCGCTTCGGCCGTCTCGAAGAGGCCAACCGGGCATTGGGCGAGCTCTTCGGCGTGTCGACCGAGGATCTGATCGGTCAGCCGCTGATCGGCTTCGTCAACGACGACGACCGCCGCGACCTCGCGGTCAAGCTTGCCGCCGCGGCCGACGGCTCGGCGCAATCCGCCCCGATGGAGATCCGTCTCAAGGGGCCGCGAGATAAGACCACTGTCGTCTTCCTCGGCCGGCTCGATGGCGTCGATGGCGGCGATAGCGCGCTGATGCTGCATTTCATCGACGTCACTGAGCAGAAGAACCTCGAAGTCCAGTTCGCCCAATCGCAGAAAATGCAGGCGGTCGGCCAATTGGCCGGCGGCGTCGCGCACGATTTCAACAATTTGCTGACCGCGATGATCGGCTTCTGCGACTTGCTGCTGATGCGCTTCCGCGCCGGCGACCCGTCCTTCGCCGACATCATGCAGATCAAGCAGAACGCCAACCGCGCCGCCAATCTGGTGCGACAACTTTTGGCCTTCTCGCGGCAGCAGACGCTGCAGCCGCGCATCATCGACATCACCGACGTGCTGGTCGAGCTGTCGCATCTGTTGCGCCGCCTGATCGGCGAGAACATCGAGCTGAAGGTCGTGCACGGCCGCGATCTCGGCCTCGCCAAGGTCGATCAGGGTCAGCTCGAGCAGGTCATCATCAACCTCGCGGTCAACGCCCGCGACGCGATGCCGGGCGGCGGCACATTGACGATCCGCACCTCGAACGCGACCCAAGCCACGCTGCTGCGCCGCAATCACGAAACCATGCCTGCCGGCAATTACGTGCTGATCGAGGTCAGCGACACCGGAATCGGCATCCCCAAGGAAAACCTCGCCCGCATCTTCGAGCCGTTCTTCTCGACCAAGGAAATTGGCTCCGGCACCGGGCTCGGCCTCTCGACCGTCTACGGCATCGTCAAGCAGACCGGCGGCTTCATCTTTGTCGACAGCGCCAAGGGCTCGGGCGCGGCGTTCCAGATCTACCTGCCACGCCACGAGCAGAGCGAGGCCGCGCTCGCCGCCGCTCGCAGCGAGACCGAAGCCGGCGAGCTGCCGGCGGTCAAGGATCTGACTGGAATCGGCACGGTGATGCTGGTCGAGGACGAGGACCCGGTGCGCATCTTCGGCGCCCGCGCTTTGCGCAACAAGGGCTACACCGTCCTGGAAGCGCGCAGCGGCGAGGCCGCGCTCGAGCTGATGGGCAACACGGCGGAGAAGATCGACCTCCTCATCACCGACGTGGTGATGCCCAAGATGGATGGCCCGGGCCTGGTGCGCGAGGTGCGCGAGACCCATCCGGACATGAAGGTCATCTTCATCTCGGGCTACACCGAGGATTCGTTCCGCCAGCATCTCGACGCCGACAGCAACATCCACTTCCTGCCCAAGCCCTTTTCCCTGAAGCAGCTCGCCACCAAGGTGAAGGAAGTCATCACGGGCGAAGCGGCTTAGGGGCCCGCTGCGCCCTCTATCTCGTCATCCCGGAAGCTAGGCGAGCCCCGGCGTTGCTGGGAGCGCGAGCCTTGCTATCCGGGACCCATCGCGCCGCTGCGCTATCGCCAGCCAGCTAGTCGCAAACCTCTCAAATCGTCATGGCCGGACTTGATCCGGCCATCCACGGGTTTCTCTAGATTGCCCGAAAGGGGGTGAGCCTCTCAACATAATCCTTATTGTCGACCCGCATCGCGTTGTAGCCAGCAGCTCGAATTGCCGGCTCGAAACCGCTCATCCAGGCGTCGCTCATATTTTCATGAAAGGACATAGCGACGAAGCCCTGCGCCGAGCTTGATCCGAGCGCGCCCAAGTCCTCGGCAGCGAGAAGCCCAGCGATCGATAGGCCTATCGCCCCATGGTCGTAACGAAGATGCAATTGTTGTCTTAATAAATGCATCAAAATCGATACTGAGCTGTTGTCCTGACAAAAGGATTTTCCTTGTAATTCTAGATCGCTGATAAAATCGTTTTGATCATACCAGTCGTCGAGTCCAGGCCATTTTTTCACGATCACTAAAAGCGCACGATTAGCTCTCTCCCGGAAACTCGGGATAGGCATCGCAGCAACTCGTCTTGAGATGTCTGGCCTAATAAGAGGTGGCTTACCTGTGGCGGCATTTTGCTCGCGTATCCAGCCTGATAGACGCACTTGGTGCTCGGGAGTTTCCACTTTTAGCCAACCAACTCTGCCGTGCGCGCCGACAAAGTTCCCGCATCTCGGGCAGGAAAACAGCCAAGCCTCGGGATCAGCGCCCTGTCGCTCCGCCTGCGCCGCGCAAATCGGACAAGGATGGGTCATTAACGATCTCTGGAAATTGCCGACTGTGTGGGGCGAGGTTATCACACTCTGCCGACTATCACCCAAAAAGTTCCTATTGTGTTCTTAGAACAAAATAGGTACGATCTCCTTCTGATCGCGCGTTTGCGCTGCCGTCCCGGCTGTGGAATAAGGAGGGGAACATGAGTCAACCCGTACTGCGCCTCTTGGATAGGGACACGATGGACAAGCAGCGGGCCTTGGATGCGGCGCTCGGCCAGATCGAACGCGCATTTGGCAAAGGCTCGATCATGAAGCTGGGCTCGCGCGAGGCGGTGATGGATGTCGATGTGGTGTCGACCGGCTCCTTGGGCCTCGATATCGCGCTCGGCATCGGCGGCTTGCCGCGCGGCCGCGTCGTCGAGATTTACGGGCCGGAAAGCTCAGGCAAGACCACCTTGGCGCTTCATGTCATCGCCGAAGCGCAGAAGACCGGCGGCACCTGCGCCTTTGTCGATGCCGAGCACGCGCTCGACCCCGCCTATGCCAAAAAGCTCGGGGTCGATATCGATAACCTCCTGATCTCGCAGCCCGACGCCGGCGAGCAGGCGCTCGAAATCGCCGACACGCTGGTGCGCTCCGGGGCGATCGACGTACTCGTCGTCGATTCGGTGGCGGCGCTGGTGCCCCGCGCCGAGCTCGAAGGCGAGATGGGCGACAGCCATATGGGGCTGCACGCGCGGCTGATGAGCCAGGCGCTGCGCAAGCTTACCGGCTCGATCTCGCGCTCGCGCTGCATGGTGATCTTCATCAACCAGATCCGCATGAAGATCGGCGTGATGTTCGGCAACCCGGAAACGACGACCGGCGGCCAGGCGCTCAAATTCTACGCCTCGGTCAGGCTCGACATCCGCCGCATCGGCGCGATCAAGGACCACGACCAGGTGGTCGGCAACCAGACCCGCGTCAAGGTCGTCAAAAACAAGATGGCGCCGCCGTTTAAGGTCGTCGATTTCGACATCATGTACGGCGAGGGCGTCTCCAAGACCGGCGAATTGATCGATCTCGGCGTTCAGGCCGGGGTCGTCGAGAAATCGGGCTCCTGGTTCTCCTATGAGGGCCAGCGCATCGGCCAGGGCCGCGAGAACGCCAAGCTTTACCTCAAGGAAAACACCGATGTCGCCGGCGAGATCGAGGCCGCGATCCGCGGCAATGCCGGCCATGTCGCCGACGCGATGATGGCCTCACCCGGGGAGGCCGCGGCCGGCGAGGAGTGAGCGCCGCCGGTCTCGCGACCCGCCTGATATAAACCTGCAGATAACGGGGATAACAGGCGGGGCGGCGAGGGCCGCTTTGACCGGAAATTAACCAAGTTCGTGCGACCCTGCTCCTGCGGTACAGCCGGGACGGACGTCACCCTTGTCGACGGAACAAACCAGTCACCGGCCGCTCGCGCCGGCCATGCCGAAAGCGGCGACGGCCTTGCGCTTCTGGTTGCCCTCCTGGCCGTGGCTCCTCGGCTTCGCGGCGTTCATCCGGGCGCTCGCCTCGCCGGCGGCGCTGCTTCACGACCCTGACACCTATCTTCACATCGCCGCCGGGCGCTGGATGCTCGAGCACGGGAGCCTACCGACCTCGGACCCGTGGTCGCATACCATCTCCGGAGCAGTATGGATCCCGGCGGAATGGCTCGGCGAAGTCTTCCTTGCCGTAACGTATGGCGCGGGCGGTTGGGGCGGGGTCGTCGTTCTCACCGCCGCAAGCTTTGCTCTCGCCACCGCGCTGCTCGCGGCCTTGCTGCTCCGCCGCCTGCCGCCGCTGCCGGCGGCCATCGCCACCCTGGCTGGAGCGATGCTGGTGCTGCCGCACCTGCTCGCTCGCCCGCATGTCCTTGCCCTTCCGGCCCTGGTCGCCTGGTGCGGCGCGCTGATCGCCGCCCGCGACGAGGAACGCGACCCGCCGTGGCTCGCGCTTCCGCTTATGGCACTGTGGGCCAATCTGCACGGCAGCTTCATGTTCGGCCTGGCGCTCGCCGGCTTCCTTGCCGCCGAGGCCATCCTCCGCCCGGCCGCCGGTCGATCCCGGCTCGCCGAGGCCAGGCGCTGGGGTCTTTTCCTTATCGCCGCCACGGGCGCTGCCCTGTTCAACGCGAACGGCGTCTCGGCGCTTCTCCAGCCGTTGCGTCTCATCGCGATGCCCGCGCTGCAAACGGGATTTGTCGAGTGGGCGCCGGCCAATCTCACGCAATTTCCCGCGCTAGAAGTCTGGTTGCTCGGCGCCATCGCGCTCGGCTTCGCGTTGCGCGTCCGTGTGCCGTGGACGCGCCTCCTTCTGCTGCTCGGCCTCTTCTACATGGCGCTGGCGCATGTCCGCCACGCCGACCTCTTGGGCCTGGTGGGTCCACTCGTGGTCGCTGCCGCGCTCGGACCCGCGCTCGTCCAATTGATGCGGCCCGCCGCCGTGTCGCCCATCAGCCGAGTCGCTGCAGCGCTCGCTCGCCCGCCGGCGCTTCGGGCTTGTGCACTCGTTCTGGCGATGGGAATTGCCGTCAGCCTGCCGGCGCTCCTTCATCCGACTGTCCGCGATGGCGATGAGGTGACGCCGCAGGCCGCGCTCGCCGCCGCACAGCGCCTCAACCTCACCGGGCCGGTCTTCAACAGCGAGGCCTATGGCGGTTTTCTGGTCTTCTCCAGCGTTCCAGTCTTCATCGACGGGCGGATCGAGATGTACGGCAACGATTTCCTCGCCGCCTATGTCGCTGCCGAGCAGGGCGATACCTCTGCCCTCACTGCTCTCCTCGAACGCTACCGCATCGGCTGGACGCTGTTGCAGGCCCAGTCGCCCGCAATCGCCGCGCTCGACCATCTGCCTGGCTGGCGCCGCGCCTATGCCGATAGCCAGGCGGTCATCCATGTACCTATCAAATAAGAGAATCCAGCCGCGCCTCTTGCATGAACCGGTGGAAGCCTCGTAATTGGGTTCATGCAAACCGCCAACGACATCCGCAGCGCGTTTCTCGATTATTTCGCCGCGAACGGGCACGAGATCGTGCCGTCGAGCCCGCTGGTGCCGCGCAATGACCCGACCCTGCTTTTCACCAACGCCGGCATGGTCCAGTTCAAGAATGTCTTCACCGGCGTCGAGAAGCGGCCCTATCAGCGCGCCACCACCTCGCAGAAATGCGTGCGCGCCGGCGGCAAGCACAACGACCTGGAAAATGTCGGCTACACCGCGCGGCACCACACCTTCTTCGAGATGCTCGGCAATTTCTCGTTCGGCGATTATTTCAAGGATCGAGCGATCGAGCTGGCCTGGAACCTGGTCGTCAAGGAATTCGGCTTGGCGAAGGAGCGGCTGCTCGTCACCGTCTACAGCGAGGATGATGCCGCGGCGAAGCTTTGGGCCAAGATCGCCGGGCTGTCCGAGCACAAGATCATCCGCATTCCGACCTCGGACAATTTCTGGGCGATGGGCGACACGGGCCCCTGCGGCCCGTGCTCGGAGATTTTCTACGACCATGGCGAAGGCATCCCCGGCGGTCCGCCCGGCAGCCTGGACGAGGACGGCGATCGCTTTATCGAGATCTGGAACCTCGTCTTCATGCAGTACGAGCAGCACGCGCCCGGCGTGCGGGTCGCGCTGCCGCGCCCGTCGATCGACACCGGCATGGGGCTGGAGCGCATCGCCGCAGTCCTCCAGGGTAAGCACGACAATTACGACATCGACCTGTTTCGCGCGCTGATTCTCGCCTCGGCCGAGGCGTCGGGGGTTGCCGCCGACGGCCCCCATGCGGTGTCGCACCGGGTCATTGCCGACCATTTGCGCGCCTCCGCCTTCCTCATCGCCGACGGGGTGCTGCCGTCGAAGGAGGGGCGGGGTTATGTGCTGCGCCGGATCATGCGGCGGGCGATGCGCCACGCCCACATCATCGGCGCCAAGGAGCCGCTGATGTGGCGCCTGGTGCCGGCGCTGACGACGCAGATGGGCGCCGCCTTTCCCGAGCTGCTGCGCGCCCAGCCGTTGATCACCGAGACGCTGCGCTTCGAGGAAACCAACTTCAAGCAGACGCTCGAACGCGGCCTGCGTCTGCTCGACGAGGAGGAGGCTCATCTCAAATCCGGCCAGGACTTCCCCGGCGATGTCGCCTTCCGGCTCTACGACACTTACGGCTTCCCCTTGGACCTCACCGAGGATGTGTTGCGCGGCCGCGGCCGCAAGGTCGCCACCGCCGGGTTCGACGCGGCGATGGCGCGCCAGCGCGAGGAGGCGCGCAAGAGCTGGGTCGGTTCGGGCGAGGCGGCGACCGGCGCGGCGTGGTTCGCGCTGCGCGAGGAGGTGGGGCCGAGCGAATTCCTGGGCTACGAGACCGAAAGCGCCGAGGGCGTCGTTCTGGCGATCCTCAAGGGCGGTGCGCGGATCGAGGCCGCCAAACCCGGCGACGAGGTCGTGATCGTTGTCAACCAGACCCCGTTCTACGGCGAGTCGGGCGGCCAGGTTGGCGACACTGGAATCATGTTCTCCGCCGCCGGGGGCGAGTTCGCGGTCCGCGACACGACAAGGGAGGCGGGCGACCTGTTCGTCCATCTCGGCGCCGTCGCGCACGGGTCGCTTAAGGTCGGCGACGCGGTCGAGCTGCGCGTCGATGGCGAGCGCCGCCGCCGCTTGCGCGCCAACCACTCGGTTACGCATCTGCTACATCAGGCGCTGCGCCACCGGCTTGGCGATCATGTCACGCAAAAGGGCTCTCTGGTTGCCCCCGACCGCATGCGCTTCGATTTCAGCCACCCGCGCCCGGTCAGCCATGAGGACCTCGCCGCGATCGAGGCCGAGGTCAACGATCGCATCCGCGCCAACAGCGAGGTGCGCACCCGCCTCTTGAGCCCGGATCAGGCGATCAAGGAAGGCGCGATGGCGCTCTTCGGTGAGAAATACGGCGATGAGGTGCGGGTCGTGGCCATGGGCGCGCATGACACTGAGGCAGTGCCTTATTCGGTCGAGCTATGCGGCGGCACGCATGTCCGCCGCACCGGCGATATCGGCCTATTTAAGACAGTCGGCGAAAGCTCGGTCGCCTCGGGCGTGCGCCGGATCGAGGCGGTGACCGGCGCCGCGGCGGAAGCCTATCTCGCCGCCGAGGAAGACCTCCTGCGTGAAACCGCAAGCGCGCTGAAGACCAGCCCGACCGAGCTGCCGGCCCGCGTCGCGCGGCTCGTGGAGGAGCACCGCAAGCTCGAACGCGAGCTCGCCGAGGCGCGCCGCGCCCTGGCCGGTTCAGGCGGCGGGCAGGCGGCGGCTCCGGCGGCGACGAAGATCGGCGACATCGCCTTCGACGGGCGCGTCGTCGACGATGTGCCCGGCCGTGAGCTGCGCTCGCTCGCCGACGATCTGAAGCGGCGCATCGGCTCGGGCGTTGTCGCTGTCGTGGCCCGCGACGACGGCAAAGCGGCGATCGTCGTCGGCGTCACCGATGATCTGACCGCACGCTTCGACGCGGTCGGACTGGTGCGGGCCGGTGCCGAGATTCTCGGGGGCAAGGGCGGCGGCGGACGGCCCGACATGGCCCAGGCCGGCGGCCCCGATGCGGCCCGCGCCGAGGAAGCTCTCGACGCCGTGCGGCGCGCCATCGCGACCCAAGAACGGGCCTAGAGCGCCGATTCGCCGCGCCATGGACACGCAATTTGTAAGCAATCTGAGGAATCACCATGCAACCCTTTGGACACGCGCGGGTTTTTCCGGGGCATCGACGCGGTCTTTCTGGCGACCCATAGTCGCTTGAGGCCATGTGGGGGGCACGCCGATGGTGTCGGCGCAGGTGCGGGCGGAGGCGGTATGAGGCGGCTCGGCAGCGCGACTATGCTATGCCTCTGGTTCGGCCTCATGGGGCTTACGGGCTGCCAGGATACGCAGTCCTTGCATCTCGATCCGCTGACGACGAACGGGCGCGACGGAAATATGCCGGACCTCGGCTACGACGCGGTCATGCGCCTCGCCGATGCCTCGCGTACCAATGGCGATCTGAGCAACGCGGTCAACCTCTATCGCCATGCCGCGACGATGGAACCGAGTAGGATCGAGCCGCTCGACGCGCTCGGTGGGACGCTCCTCGACATGGGCAAGGTCGACGAGGCGATCCTCAATTACAACGCCTCGTTGAAGCTGAGCCCGCGCGATGGCGCGGCGTTGCGCGGGCTTGCCCGCTCCTATCTCAAGACCGGGCGGCCCGACTTGGCTGGCGATCCGCTGGCCCTTGCCTATCTGGATACGCCGAGCGATCCAAAGCTGTTGCTGCTGATCGGCGTTGCCGACGATTTTATCGGCCAGCACGCCGCCGCTCAGGCTCGCTATCGCGAGGGCCTGCAATTGGCTCCGGCGGATCGCTCGCTCGCGCTCGATCTCGCGCTGTCCTTGGCGTTGAGCGAGAAGTTCGACGAGGCGATCGCGGTGTTGCGGCCGATCACCCAGGCCCCAGGTGCGACCGCCCCGGAACGCCAGACTTTAGCGCTGATCTACGGGCTGAAGGGTGACCAAAAGGCGGCGCGTGACGTGGCGCGGGTCGATCTCGATCCGGCGTCGGTCGATCATAATATGGCGTTCTATGAAAGCCTTAGGCGCTTATCGCCGGATGCCCGCAGCCGCGCGGTCTTGTCGGCGAGCGCTACATCCCGCCCGGCTTCCTAGCGTCGAGCCGGTACTGCAACCTCGCCGAGGTGCACGCCCGCGTTACTAGCGCCTGGCAAACGTATCGACGATGTTGATGCCGGCCGGGCCGAGCAGCACGATAAATAGCGTCGGCAGGATGAACAGGATCATCGGCACGGTCATCAGCGCCGGCAACCGTGCGGCCTTTTCCTCGGCCTTGAACATGCGCGTATCGCGGAATTCGGCGGCGAGCACGCGCAGCGACTGGGCGAGCGGAGTGCCGAATTTTGCGGTCTGCGTTAGCGTATTCACCACTCCCTTGATCGAACTCATGTCGGTACGAGCAGAGAGGTTCTCGAACGCCTGACGGCGATCGGGCAGAAAGGTGAGTTCGGCCGCGGTGATGCCAAGCTCCTCGGCCAGTTCCGGCCAGGTGCCTTCAAGTTCCCGCGCCACGCGTATCAGGGTCGCGTCGAGGCTCAGCCCGGCTTCCGCGCAAATCACCATCAGATCGAGACCGTCGGGAAGCGCGAGCTGTATCCGCTTCGTCCGCTTCGTCGTCAAATTCTTGATGTAGATGCCGGGCGCGAAATAGCCGAACACACCCGCCGCCGCTGCAGCAGCGAGGCTGAAATTCGGCGGCACCGGGATAAACTTGAACGTATAGCTGTCGATCAGCGCGGCGGCGCAAAACACAATGGGCAGTACGAGGCGCGCGAACAGGTAGCGGATCATCGCGTCGCGCGACCTCAGCCCGGCGCGCGCCATCATCATCCGCGACTCCGTTGCGTGGTGCGAGCGCAGCAGATCGAACCGCATCACCAGATCGCGCATCACGGTTGCCGGGGTCAGCCGCTCGCGCTGTCGTCTCGAGGCGATCGCGGTCTGTCGCATCGCCTCCTTCTTGTCGGCGATCTGCGCCAGCCGCCGTTCGAGCGACGAGTTGCCGCGAAGCGCCTGCCACAGAGCGAAAACCGTCACCACCACCGCCAGACCAGCCGATGCAGCGATTACGTCTTCCAGGCGGATGCCGGCGGGCAGCCACTGCTCGATCTGGAAGTTGGCAACTGGCATCGCGCTCATATTTCGAACTTCGCCATTCTGACCATGATGCCGATTCCTCCGACGAGCATGCCGAGCGCGATCCCGACCAACATCAGTCCGCGTACGTCGGTGAACAGCACCATGATGTAGTTGGGGGAGGTCAGGAATAGGATGAGCGTCACCACGATCGGCAGAGAACCGAGGATCGCGGTGCTTGCGCGCGCCTCGGATGCCATCGCTCGCGCCTTCTGTCGCATCGAGCGGCGCCGGCGCAGCAGGTCGGCGAGGTTCTGCAGTGTCTCGGCGAGATTGCCGCCGGTTTCACGCTGCACGCCGAGCGCAATGATAAAGAACCGAAACTCCGGCGTGTCGATGCGCTTGGAGATTTCCCAGAGCAGGCTGTCGAGATCGCGTCCCATGCGCATCCCGCTCTCGACCGAACTGAATTCGGCGCCGACCGGGTCGCCGATTTCATGCGCCGCGCTGATCACGGCTTCGGTCATCGGCAGACCCGATTTCAGCGCGCGCACCATCAGATCGATGGCATCGGGAAACAGGTTGAGAAAGCGGGCCACGCGCCGCTTGCCCATGCGGCCGATGATGAAGTGTGGCACGGCGATGCCGATCGCGGTTCCCAGCATCAGGCTCGGCAGGAGCGGCAATTTGGCAAAGATCAGGATCAACGCGATCACGACAACGGCCGTTCCGCCGGTCATCATCGCGTAGTGGCTGACCGTGATCGCACGCCCGGTGCGCGCGAGACGCGCGTCGAGCAGGTCGCGCCGCGGGATCCATGGCTTGACGTAGCGGTCCAGCAGCGGCGTCGTGCTCTCGCGCCGGGACAGGGTTCGCCCTTCGGGTGATCCAACCGCAGCGGCGGCGGTGCGCTTTTGGGTGCTGACCGAGGCGAGGCGGCGACGATAGCGCCGGCCACCCGGGCCGGTCACCAACCCCGCCACGAACACAAAGCTGAGGGCCGTGATGGCGCCGAGGCCGAGCGCCATCAGCGTTGCTGGATCGATTGTTCCGCCCATGCTCTAGATCGCCTCGAGCAGGGCGCGGTCGAGCCCAAAATACTCGGCGCGCGGTAGGAAGGCGGGGCGGATGCCCGACGGCACGAAGGTCCCGCGCAACCGGCCTTCACCGGTCTCGCCCTGGAACTGATAACTGAACAGCTCTTGGGTGGTGATGATGTCACCCTCCATACCGACCACTTCGACGATGTGGGTAACGCGGCGCGTGCCGTCTCGCATACGGTTAACCTGGCAGATCAGGTGCACAGCCGAGGCGATTTGCGTTCGCATAGCCTTCGATGGCAAGTTGTAGCCGCCCATGCCGATCATGTTTTCGAGGCGCGTCAGTGCCTCGCGCGGAGTGTTGGCATGGACCGTCGACATCGAGCCGTCATGACCGGTGTTCATCGCCTGCAGCATATCGAGCGCCTCTTCGCCGCGGCACTCGCCGATGATGATGCGGTCGGGCCGCATACGCAGGGCGTTTTTCAGGAGATCGCGCATGGTGATCTCGCCGCTGCCCTCGAGATTGGGCGGGCGCGTTTCGAGTCGCACCACGTGGGGCTGTTGAAGCTGCAATTCCGCTGCGTCTTCGATCGTCACCGTGCGTTCGGCCGGGTCGATCATGCGCGACATCGCATTGAGCAGCGTCGTCTTGCCCGAGCCGGTGCCGCCCGAGATCAGAATGTTGAGCCGGCAGCGCGCGGCGATCTTCAGCACCGTCGCCATCGGCGCCGAGATGCTGCCGGTCTGCGCCATGATGTCGAGGGTGATGGTCTTCTTGGAGAATTTGCGGATCGAGATCGACGGGCCGTCGAGCGCCAGGGGCGGGATGATGATGTTGACGCGGCTGCCGTCTTCGAGACGAGCGTCGACCAGCGGCTTGGCTTCGTCGATGCGGCGGCCAATCCGCGACACGATCTTGGTCGCGACGTTCATCACGTGCTGATCGTCGCGGAAATGCACGTCGGCGAGCTCGAGTTTGCCCTTGCGCTCGATGTAAACTTGGCGCGGCCCGTTGACCATGATGTCGGTGATGGTCTCGTCCGACATCAAGGGTTCGAGTGGGCCGAGGCCGAGCATGTCGGCAATCAGCGACTCGACCAGTTCGCGCTGCTCGGCGAAATTGAGCTGGATTTTCGTCTCCGCCAGCAGCTCCTTGACCCAGCCCGTCAGCTGGGCTTCGAACGCCGAGCGCGGCATCTCGGCCGCCGCCGCCACGTCCATGTGTTCGAGCACGAGCGGCTGGATCTGCGCCTTCGCCGACTCGACGAGCGCGCGATGCGGGCTGCGGCGATTGCCGACCGCGTCGGGATCTGGGGTACCGGGGTTCAGCAGCTCTTGCAGGATCCCGGTGACGAGGTCACGGCGTGCCAGCGGATCGGCATTGACCGAATTGCGGACGAAATAGGCCTGCACCGCCGCGTCGACCAGCTTGGCCAGTTCGCCGCGGCTGAGGAGGCTGCGCCGCTCGGGCCGGATTTCGGCGCCAAGCCGCGCGATAAGCTGCTGGCGCGCTTCGGCGAGTTTATCATCAAGAGAGCTGGCGTTAGCGGCGGCGGCCGATGGCTGAGGCGCTTCGGGCCGCCCGGGAAAGGCCACGCGCGGCCGGTCGCCGCCGGTGTCGGCTCCCGCGACGAGCTCTGGCCGCGGCGGCGCGTCGAATCTCGGCGTCTGGGGCCGGGTGTCCGCGGCCGGTTCCACCACGATGGCCGGCGTCGGTCGCGCGGCGAGCGCCGTGACCGGTCGTTCGGCGAAGGGTGGCGCCGGGGCGGGCGGGGGCGGATACAGGCTCGTCGTCGGCGGTGCCGACGGCGTGGGGCGCGCCGGCGGGTCAGCCAGGGCGCTTTCGGCCGGACTGGAATCGGCGAGCGCAGCCGGCTGAGCGCTGTTTCGGCGCGTCAATCCGGCAATACGGTCGCCGAGCTCCGGCTCGGTCGCTGTCTTGCGGAACAATCCTACCATGGCAAGTTGATCGCAAACCTGCGTTTCTTGGTGTCGGCGGCTCCAGCGAGTGTTGTCACGAGCTGGTTAATTTCTCGTGCATAAACGCTACGAGGCGCGGCCATTGGCACCGGTTGCCCGGCATTGGCCGCAGCACCGGCAGCTTTGGTGTCGTAGGACAGCGCGCCATCGAAGCTCTTGCCGACCGCTTTCTCGAATTCGCTCTTGCCGACGGTCGCGCGGTCGCCATGCGCGCCGCTTTCAAGGAGCATCAGCCGCGATTGTGGTGCATGCTCACGCAACAGCGTCTGCACACGGATCGTGTCGCGCAACCCGGCAAGGCTGCGTTCGCACAGCACGATCGTCCGGCTTGCCGCAGCGAGAACGACGCGCTGGAGCGGCGACACAAAGCGCGGGATGTCGACCACGACCCATTGGAATTTGCGCCGGAGCTCGTACAGAAGCACGTCGATCGCGCCGGTATCGACAATCAGCGGCTCGGCCATCGCCGCTTCGGCGGCGAGAACGCGCAGATTGTCGGTCACCTTGATCATCGCCCGTTCGATGAACAGGCTGTCGATGCGGGACGGCTGTTCGAGCGCCTCGCACAAGCCGTTGCCCGGATCGGTATCGAGCTTCAGTGCGACGGTGCCAAAATGCAGGTCGAGATCGACCAGCGCGGTGCGCTCCTTGCGCTCCTCGGCCAAGACCCAGGCAGTGGAGACCGCCGCAGTGGTGTTGCCGACACCACCGCGGCTGCCGAGAAAGGCGATGACGTTGCCGAGCCCGCCGGTGTTGCCGCCGCCCGTGTTCTTCTCGAAGAGTGCCGAAAGTTGCTCGCGGTTTGGAGGCTTGACCAGATAATCGGTTGCGCCGGCCGCGATCATGTCGCGATAGAGGCTGACATCGTTGACCGAGCCAAGGACGAGAACCTTCAATTCCGTCCCACCAACCGCGCGCGCCGCGCTCAGTTCCGAGATCGGCGCCGCGGACTCGCTCAAATCGATGACCAGCACGCGCGGCTTCAGGCCCTCGTGCAAGCGCCTTAGTGCCGCGTCGAGCGTTGCCTCGAAGCTCAGCTCGTCGTCGAGCTGCAATTCGCGGATGACGCCCTGAATGCGGTCGAGGGTAACCTGATCGTGGACGATCGCCACCACGCCAGCCCGTTCGGACTTGCGTGCGGGGGCGGCTGATCGTTCTGCGGCTGCAGCCATTTATTGACTCCCAGTTGTCGGCGCGGCGGTGGTGGGGCTAGCCGCCGCAGAGAAGGGTGTAGCGCCCATGGCGGTCGGCAGTGGCGTTACCTTATCCGTCAGGTAACGCTGTATTGCCGCCGCCGCCGGTTGCCCGGCGGTCCCGCGCATCGTCCGCGCGCTTGCCAGGTCGGTCGGGTTGGCGACCATTAGGCCGAGATTGGTCTCGCTCGCGCAGCCGAAATTGCTGCTCGGCGCGTTGGCGTCATCCGGCTGCGATTGCTTGCTCCAATTGGGGCAAGGTGGCAGCGTCACCAGCGTCCGCGTCACCTCGACAATCGCATGGTTGGGCGGCACGTTGGCGAGCGGGGCGCCTGTGACGACAACGCCGTAGCCCAGCAGCATTGCGGAAACCGAAGCGACCCGCTGCTCGGCCACATACGGTGTCCCGGCGGACGCGACCGTCACCCGGTCGCCGGCACCGATTGCTCCGTTGGCGGCCAGGCGGCGCAGTTGTCCCGCTTCGGCCGGGGACAGCTGCGCTGAACCCGGCGCGAAATGCAGGTCGACGCGAGTCGTCGAGGTATCGAGCGTCAAGTTCCGCGGCGCTTCGGCGTCGGTATAAACTGTCGCCGGGTTGCAGGCGCCGAGCAGCAGCGTCGTCGCCAGTCCCAGGGCGAGGGGAGTGCGGTTGGTCTTCATGTCAGCCTCCCCCTAATCGAGCTTGAAGCCGGCCGGGCCGATCAGCCCAATTCCCCCAGCAGGGACTGGCCCTTTCGCCGGCGCCGGCAGGGTCTGGCGATAGGTGTCGCTGGTCGCTATCCGCTGCGCATCGTGCGGAAGGATGAAGCCGTCGGTCGGCGCCGACAGGGCGACATTGCTCGGTTGGACCAGATAGGGGGTGACGATGATCACCAGCTCGGTCTCGTTGTGCTGGAACAAGTTCGAGCGGAACAGCTGACCGAGGATCGGGATGTCGCCGAGCCAGGGGATCTTTGAAAGGTCCTGCTCGGTGGTGTTTTGCAGCAGGCCGCCAAGCGCGAAGCTCTGGCCGCTGGCGAGGTCGACCGTGGTCTCCGCGCGGCGCACGGTCAGAGCCGGGATCGTCACAATCTGGGTCGCGGTGATCGGCACCGACACCGCGCCGGTGGTGGTCAGTTGGCTGACTTCGGGACGGACCCGCAGGCTAATGTGATCCGCGTCGATGATTGTTGGAATGAAATCAAGCGACACGCCGAATTGCTTGAATTCGATCGTGATCGTCGGCGTGCCGGTTGTACCGGTTGCAGCGGCGACTGGAACCGGGAACTCGCCGCCGGCGAGGAAGCTCGCCGTCTGTCCGGAAGTCGCGGTGAGGTTGGGTTCCGCCAACGTGGTGATCAGCCCCTCTTGCGCCAGCGCGTCGAGTTGCGCCTGTATCGAGCCTTGACCGGGAACCGCGAACCCGTACTGGAACAGGTTCTCGTCTAGGATCGCTTGATTGGTTGTGGGGTTGTTCGTCTGAAAGTTGAATGTCGAGTGGTCGAGCCGGGTGTTGCTCCACGAGCCGCTCCAGTTGAAGCCGAGGGCCTTCAGCGCGGTCCGGTTCACCTCGGCGACCTTGACCCGAAGATTGACCTGATTGGGCGTACTGACGGAGAGCTGGTTGAGGACGTTGGAATCTTTCACGGCAACCGAGGCGGCCAGCGCACGGGCTTTTTCGGCGCGGCTCGCGGTCGTCACGTCGCCGTTCAAGATCAGGTTCTTGTCGACCGAGGTGACCCCGATATTTTCGCCCGGCATCAGCGCGTGCAGCGACTCGCGCACCCGCGCCAGGTCGTGATCGACCCGCACCGGCGCGTGCAGCAGAACCTGGTCGTTGCTGTCGACCGCGTAGACCACGGTTTCGCCGGGCATCTTCCCGCTCACATAAATCAGCGAGGGTGACTTGACCTGAACGTCGGCGATGTCGGGATTGGCGATAAAGACGGTCGCGGCGGGCTGACTCAAGCGAATCAGCGTGCCCTTTCCGGACTCGATGACGATCGGCTTACCGCTTGCGGGAATCTGACTTACTGCGTCAGGAGCTGGCGGCGCGGGTGCCGGCGTTGCAGCGGGCGGCGACGGCGTTTGGGCGACGGCGGCCACCGCATAGAGAATCGCTAGCGCGGTAACCAGTGCCGCTGTCCTCAATCTGGACATACTACCCCCCAGTTTTTGATGTTACCGTCGTACCCGATGTGCTCGCCGCCGATCCGCCACGTAAGATAACGACTTCCCCGTCTGCGCCGCCCTTTGGCTTGAGTGGGTTACGCAGCAAGGGGTTAATGTCGCTATCCACCGTGTAGGTATCGACCTGGGGGGTGAGCGGCGCGTTGTTGTTGGCTTCCTCCTTCGAGTCGTCCGGTCCAGGAACCAAGCTGCGCAAGCTCAGTGACAATTTGCCCATCTCGCTTGCGAGCGCGATTATACCACTTTCCTTCGGAGTCACCTCCAGCGTTGCGGTTTTGAGGTTGGGGTTGGCTTCGCCGGCCTTGACATCGAGCTTCTGGTCGATCGCGATCACGCGAATGTCGCGGAGCACCGTCTCCGCCGCCTTGATGTCGCGCAGCGGACCGCCGGTGGTGCCGCCGCGCGGAGACTCCTGCGAGGTGAAGGTCACGACCAGGTCGACCTGATCGCCCGGGAAGACGAACCCGGAAATACCGGTGGATAGCGTCACGGGGACCGACACAGCGCGCATGCCGGGACGCAACGCCGCGGCGAGGAAGCCGCGATTGCCCGGCGCGACGATCTTCGCTTCGGTGACGGGCTCGCCGGCGGAAATCGGATTCCGCGCCACCCAGCCGGTGAACGATTCCGGGGTCTTCGTGCCGATCACGACGTAATTTTTGTCGATGCCACCTTCTGGCCACGGCTCCCAGGCAAAATCCTCAGGTTTCAAGAGCTGGCCGCGCTGGATAGCCGAGCGCGCGATGAGCACCGATTTTGCCGGCATTGGCAGGGCGATCGGTGACGCCTCGATCGACGCGGATTTCTGGGAGACGAGCCAGACGCGGGCCATCATCGTAGTGCCGCCCGCCAGGACGAGGGCGACGATGAGCAGGAGCAAGGTACGGGCGCGCATGGGCAATTTCACCGGAAATGAGGAACGAAGATGACGAGCAGGGCCGCGGCGGCGATCGCGATCCCGTAGGGGACCGGGGTCGTCATCTGGTGGCTGGGTTGCAGTTCTGTCGCCGCCCCGAGTTTGACCCTGGCGAGGGTCGCGAGGTGGGCGCAGGGCGGGACGAGCAGGGCCAGCGCCAGGGCACCGCCGAGTACGCCGGTCGCCAAGAGCAGTGAGGGCGTCAGTCCAGGACCCGCCCACAGTGTCGCGGCGGTCAGCAGCTTAACGTCTCCGCCACCGAGAAACCCGCGTGAGAAGCACAGCGCGCCGGCGACAAAGATAATTGCCGCGCAGCCGACGGCGCCGGCTGCGCCAACCAGGCTCCCGGTCGGCGCTATATAAAGCGGCCATAACAGGCACAGGCTCACCGGCAGCGCGTTCGGGATCACCAGACGGCGGAGATCCTCGAAGGCGGCGATGATCATCAGGGCGGCAAACCCAATCAGCGCGGCGTTTTGCAGTTGAAGCGCCATTCCGGGCTCCAGCGTTTCGGTCGCCGGCATGGTCACCAAGATTGGTTAACGAACCCATAATTGCGATTCGTTCGATTCGGCGGCCCAAGCAATCGCCTTCCAGTCGAAATCCGTAACCTTTTCTTAAAGGCGGACCGATAGCGTCGCCGGTTGCATCGGCACGGGTGCCATGTGCCTGCGGAGATGTTGGTGAAATTGTTCAGCCGGGTCAGAGGATGGCTTGCGGCGCTTGGCGACAGCGGAGCGGCAGCAGTCGAATTCGCGATTGTCGGCTCCAGCTTCATGCTGATGCTGGTGGCGTCGTTCGAGTTTGGCTACATGCTGTTCGTCCAGTCGGTCCTCGACAATTCGGCGCGCGATGCCGCCCGGCTGATCCGCACCGGACAGGCGCAGGGTTCGGCCAACGCGCAGAACACCTTCTCCGGACTGCTGTGCAACGATGTCGGCGCGCTGATCGGCTGCGGCAACATCGTCTACCAGTCGCAAGTCTTTAACGACTGGCCTTCGGCCCAGACCGCGATGAACACGCCGCCGACCCGCGACGTTAACGGGAATTTGGTGAGCTCCGGCTTCAGCGCTGGTACGCAGGGTCAGATCCTGGTGGTCACAGTCACCTATAACTATCCGTTCTTCACTCCATGGGTCGGCGGCCTGCTCGGTGGCGCCAGCAAATCCGCATTTTTGATGTCGACCGTCGTCTTCCAGAACGAGCCCTATTGATGACGAACCCCGAGACGCTGCCGTTCGACGCATCGCCGCCCCGCGGCGGGCTTCTGCGCCGCTTGCGGCGCCTGCTGCGCGATGGCTGCGGGACAGTGGCGATCGAGTTCGCCTTCGCGCTGCCGATTCTCTGCGGCATGACCTTCGCGCTCTATGAGATCACGCAGGGCGTCATCACCTATATGAAGGTCGTCGACGTCGCCGACACGGTCTCCGACCTGATCGGCCAGCTCTTGACCGCTCCAGGCGGCATCGTCACTCAGGATTTCGACAATTATTATATCGCCGCGCAGCTGGTTATGAAGCCGGACACCGGCACCTTGAAACTGGCGATCGCCAGCGTTTATTACGATGCTACCGGCGCGAACCCCGTTGTCGCCTGGCATGTCGAGCGCGGCGGCGCCGCTGCGATCAGCAACGCGGTGGCTTTCGTCAACGGTCTCGGCACCGCCAACGGCAGCACGATCGTGGTGCAGACGACGTACACCTATACTTCGCTGCTCAATTACTTCATCACCACCCCGATCGTGATCAGCGCCGAAATCGCCGGTCAGCCACGCAACTACCTGCCCGGCGCCGGCTATAACCAGGGCATCCCGTGCCCGCCGGCGAACGGCGGGACCTGCAGCTAAATCGCGATTTTCGCGTAAAATGTCTGTTGTTCGCGCGCTGAGGCAGCTATTCGACAACAATATAACACGTTAAAGTTGTAACTCGACGCAAAAAATTCATAAATCGTTAAATTTAAAGCGGGATATGCGAACCGCTGTTCCAGGGAGACCTTAAAATGATGAGCGCTTTACCCCGACTCATGAGGAACAGCGGTGGAGCGACCGCGATTGAGTATGGTCTGATCGCTGCGTTGATCTCTATCGCCGCCGTCACCGTCATGAGCACCGTCGGTACCAATCTGAGCACTACCTTCAATACAGTCGCCGGATATCTCTAGGCGGCCAAGCGGCAGGGGAGGTGTTACGCCCCGCCTGCCGCACCGCTATCTCACTATGCTGCTTTGCTCCGCTGCCTACAGCCGCAGAAATCGACCCTGGGCTTGTTTGCGATCGCGAGCCGAACGCGGCTTAAGGAATTCTAAAGAGCTGCCCTATTGAATCGTAGGTCCGCGAAGGCGTCTGTGGATAGTCCCGTGATCAAGCACACAAAATCTCTCCCGCACCGCGCCGCCAAGGGGCTCGAGCGTCTCCGTGACCAGCTCGCCCGCAGCGCGCGCGACACGCGCGCCAATGTCATGGTGTTGATGGCGATTGGCCTGTTGGCTCTGGCCACGGCGACCGGCGTCGGTGTCGATTTCGCCCGCGGCCTCAACTTCAAGACGGCGCTGCAAGGCGCGGCGGACGCCGCCGCGATCGCTGGCGCCAGCGTCTATCTCAATAACGGGTACGCCTCGCAGGCGACGACCGCGGCGACCGATTATTTCACCAAGGCCACCGCCAACCTGCCGATCAATAACGGTGTCAGCGAGACAATCACGGTGAGTTCGTCGGCGCCGTGGACCGTCACGGTCAATGCCAATGCCACGATCAACTCCAGCTTCAACGGGCTATTCGAGAACCTCATTCCGGTTGCGGTGACCGCGACGGCCCACGGGCCGACCAACCCCAATATCGATTTCTATCTGCTGCTCGATTCGTCGCCCTCGATGGCGATCGCAGCGACCCAGTCCGGCATCAACACGATGGTCGCCAACACCTCGGCGCCCGGGTGCGGCTTCGGCTGTCACCAATCCAATCCGGGTGCGGACAGTCTCGGCAATCCGGCGATACCGAACACCGGCTGTAGTGCTGGCGGCGAGGATAATTACGCGCTGGCGCGATGCCTCGGCGTCACGCTGCGCATCGACAATGTGGCGGCTGCGACACAGGCGCTGATGTCCACCGCACAAGCGGATATGGTTACGAACAGCGCTGCGTATCGAGTGGCAATCTATACCTTCGACATCGCGTTCAACACGATCCAGACGCTGACGTCCAACCTCGCAACGGCCCAATCGTCGGCCGGCAACATCGCCGTGCTCGAGGTCTACAAGAACAACTGGCTCACCTCGAGCAACAATAACAGTGACGCCGATACCAACTACGATGCAGCGATGAACGGCATCAACTCGACCATGCCTAATCCAGGCTTCGGTACGACTGCCACCGGCGATACGCCGCAGGAAGTGCTGATGTTCGTTACCGACGGCGTCGAGGACGAGATGGTGAACGGCAGCCGTCAGCAGTCACTGATGAGCACCTCGTATTGCGACACCATCAAGAACCGCGGCATCCGCATCGCCGTGCTTTACACGACCTATTACCCGCTGCCGACGAACTCCTGGTACAACACCTATATCTCACCATTCCAATCGAATATTGGTCCGCAACTGCAAAGCTGTGCGTCGCCCGGCCTGTACTTCGCGGTCGCCACTGGCGGCGATATCACCGCGGCGATGACGGCGCTGTTCACCAGCGCGATCAAAACGGCTTACATCTCCAACTAGTAATCGCGCCGAGGCTGTTCGCCAGTCGCAGATCGCTTCAGCGAGGCCCGCCTTGGCGGGCCTTCGCGCGTCTTGAACTGTAGTGACATAAGGCGCCAGCGTGTCTGGCCATTTCTGTGCCATTTTAGATTTCTCTTAGAGCCTGACTGAAAAGGAATTGAGTGATCTCAATAGGTTGTGATTCCATCGCAGTTGCGACACCAACGGTGGGGTTCACAATGGCCTGGACCGAGATCACTCGCCGACACTATCGGCGCGAGGGGC
>Ga0209517_10000500_pt1 | contig 66497 bp, 61 predicted proteins | sample PeaSoiMetSII2010_FD_187695 | JGI IMG/M metagenome (GOLD analysis project Ga0209517, IMG submission 187695) | Peat soil microbial communities from Weissenstadt, Germany - SII-2010 (SPAdes) (version 2) | ecosystem: Environmental > Terrestrial > Soil > Wetlands > Peat | place: Germany... | reverse complement strand
TCCGCTGCATGCGGCGCGACGAATGCGACCGCATGATCGAACTGGTGACCCAGTTAGGATCTCCAGTTCTGGCGCAGCTGCGTGAGATTTTGCGCACTGGGCAGCCACGCCAGGCCTCAGGTGCGGTGGGATTGGTGAGCCGGCTCGATGTGGGAACGCTTCTGGAACTGCTGCCCTCTCGCATGCCGGAGTGGAATCGTTTCTATCACGATATTGTGGTGCGGCAGATTGCCTATGGCGCGGCTCCGGATCGCGGGCGTACGCTGCTGGAGCTGGCCGAGATTCTCGATCCGCTGGTGTTGCCCGAGGCCGTGGACGAAATCGGAATGAGCGGAGACGTTACCGCTACGCCGCCGCTGATTGCCATGGCGCGGCCGGGGGAAGCGGCTTCACGATCGCCCTACGTGCAGCTCAAGGCGATTGAGTCGCTGGGACGTTTGAAGGATCCTGAGGCTGTGGGCATCCTGCGTGAAATTTTGGAATCCAAAAAGACCTTTGGCTGGGTGCATCACCGAGAGTTGAGGATTGCGGCAGCGCAGGCTTTGTCCAAGACCGATCCGCGCTACAGTTCGCAGGTTCTGTCCGACAGCGGGCTTGAGCCGGCCGAACTCGCGATCGCTCCGCTCGATATGGCTCCGGCCTGCCCCTGGGTCCGGCAACGGCGCTACGAGCGCATGGTGCTGGCCAAAACCGTAGTGGCAACGATCGGCAGTTCGTGGGGCAAGTCGAGGATTCTGATTCGCGAGCTGAGCCTGGGCGGCGGCATGGGCACGAAGGAAGACAACCTCCGCATCGGCAGCGAGGCGGATTTGGAAATCTCCGTCGGAATGCGTTCGAAAATTCGCGCCCATGTGCTGCTGCGGCGGGCACGGGTGAACGAAGTAGGATTCGAGATTGTGAACACCGACCTGGAGAGCCGCTTCCGCCTCCGCCGCATGCTGGTGGACGCGCTGAACAACGCTCCCCAGAGCCGGGGACAAGAATGGAGCGGCGAGCGCAAGGTGTAGCGAAGCAGCTTTTGCCTCTTAGCCTTTAGCTCTTAGCTTTCAAATACAAAAGCCTCTGCGCAAGCAGAGGCTTTCATCTTGTAGCGCTGGCAGCCTGCCCTGAGCTTGCCGAAGGGGCGTCTCGCCCTCGCACTCCGCTACTTCACCTTGGCGAAGATGATGACCAGAGTGTAGAGAGCGAGTGACTCGATCAGGGCAAGGCCCAGGATCAGAGCCAGCTGGATGCCGGGACGGGCCGCGGGATTGCGCGCGAGTCCTTCAGCAGCAGCGGCAGTTGCCTTGCCTTGTGCCAGAGCGCAGATGCCCGAGGCAAAGGCCATCGAGAATCCAGCGGCAATTGCGACCCAGTTGACGGCTCCGCCGGAAGTTCCGCCCTGCGCAAAGGCCGGGACGGCGAACGAAAGCGCGGACAGTACCAGGAACAGCTTACTCAGTGTACGCATTGTGTTTCTCCTTAGTATGAATTGCCGCCAGTGGGTGGTTGACGTCATCCCTTGCAGACGCCCTCACGCTGAACGGCCGAGCCAAATTCGAACATCGTGTCGCACAACTCAGTGCTCGTCGGCGACCGCGCCTTGCAAATAGACGGTGGTCAGCAGCACGAAAATGTAGGTCTGCAGCAGCGACACGCCGACGTGCAGCCCCAGAAACAGAATCGGTACGCCGATCGGGACCAGCGAAAAGAAAACCAGCGTGACCATGTCGCCGGCGAACATATTCGCGAAAAGACGGATCGTCAGCGAGAGCACCCGGGCGAGGTGGCTAATCAACTCGATCGGAATCATCAGCGGTGCCAGTGCTGGCATGGGACCCGCAAAGTGCTTCAGGTAACTGAACCCCGCATGCTTGAATCCCTGAAACTGGTAATACGCGAAGGCGCAAAGCGCGCATCCTAGCGGCACGACCGGCACGGCGGTGGGCGACTCGAAGCCAGGGATCACGCCGATGAGGTTGCAGGACAGAATAAAGAATACAAGCGTAGCCAGAAACGGAGTGTAGCTTTCGCTGTGGTGGCCGATAATCTCGTTGCTCTGGTTCTGAATGAGCCCTTCCACGACCTCGAAAGCGTGTTGCAGGCCTCCAGGACTCTCCACGGAAAGACGCGAGCGCACCAGAAAAAACAGGATCAGCAGAAACGCGAAGACCAGCAACTCCATAGCGAGCGAATTTGGAATGGGTGCAGCCGGATATTTGGGCTCGATGGAGAACTTGTGGAGCAGCCAGACGACCGGGCCTGCGAACAGATGGTTCAGGATTTCGGTAACCCAGAGTTGTTCAGGCATAAGAACCTTCTACCTACTCGCTTTGTCCCAATGGGTCCGGCCTTGCACCCTCAACTGCGCCCTACATTCCCCGAACTAAGGCTCCGTAGACCTCGTAGACGGCTTCGCAGGCTATCCCCGCAACGGGCAAAAATAAGCCCGCAAGAAGCCCATTCAGGCTCGCGGGTGAAACAGTCAATATAACATAGGCACCGATGGCCATCAAAATGTAGCGCAGCAGAAATCGCGCTACGATTCCGTCTCCGGATTGGGATGCCGGCGCGCCGGCAGCGCGATCGACGAAACCGTTGATGACGCGTTTCAGCCAATAGAAATTCACGAAAGCAATGACACATCCGACGCCAAGCCCGACGGCAGATCGCATGCCGAAGCGCCACCACGCTACTGCGACCAGGGGCGCAGCGAGAGCGGCCATGAAGCGGCGGATGCGATCGAGGGCTCCTGAGTAGAAGCGCTCGGCCACGCTGTCGGGCACCGTGCTGAGTCCGGTTTGGGATGGCTCGCTGGGCATCGCGGCACTCGCCAAGAGACATGGTAAGCGATGCTGATACTCGCGTGGGGCGTTTTCGATCCCTGACACCCGTTACTTGGTGTCGCGGAGCGCAGTACGGATGAGTTCGATGAAGCCGGCGGCGATGCCGAGGAGAATACCAGCCAGGTAAATCCATGTCGTATGCAACCACCGGTCGAGCGCGGCGCCGATCAGCCATCCCACGACGAGCGCCGCGGGGAGGACGAACGCAAGTTGGCTGTAGCGGGCGAATTGCAGCCAGAAATTCTTCTTCTGATTAGAATTCTGATCATCGGGTGGAGTGGGAGGCGGCATGGGTCAGGTGCAGTCGCAATCGATTCTACGCGTGAACATGCTCGTGTGGCGATGGCCGCCTCGGCCGTCCGGCCTGCGCGAAGCGCGGCCGCTCCCACCACGATCGTTGTCATTCTGAGCGAAGCGAAGAACCTATGCAGTCCTGAATGGAATGGGTATGAACAGATGTCTCCACTATTCCTCACGTCAGCCCGCGAGCACTCTCAGTGCGTAAGCCTGGCCACACTCGGATTCTGCGCAATCCCCAGCGCCCAGTTCACCAGCTCGATGAAGCTGTTCGGCAGCAGCCCAATGTAGAGCGTGGCAATACCGGTCACCGCAATAGCGGCGCGCATGCTCCAGCTGACGGGCAGTCTCTCTTCGCCCTTTTCCACCTTGCCCATGAACATCGCGTTGGCGATCTTCAGGTAGTAGTAGAGGCCAAAGACGGAATAGAGCACGCCCAGCGAAGCCAGCGCGTAGTGGCCAGTCGAGACCAGGCTCAGGAAGATGAAATATTTCCCCCAGAATCCGGCCAGCGGCGGGATGCCCGCCAGCGACAGCATGAACACCAGCATCAGCACGGCTTCGACCGGCGCGCGCGAGTAGAGTCCGTTGAGATCGTCGAGTTCGTCGCCAATCACGTTGCGGTGACGCAGCGAAGTGATCACCGCAAACGCGCCCAGGTTCATAAAGGTGTACACCAGCAAATAGATCAGGATGCCCTTGATACCGTCGGCGTTGAGTTGCGTCGCAGTTCCGGCGATCAGCCCGAGCAGCATATAGCCGACATGGGCGATCGAGGAATAGGCCAGCAGGCGCTTTGTATTGGTCTGAGTCAGCGCGGCGAAGTTGGCGCCAGTCATCGTCGCGATGGAGACGAAGACCAGCACGGGAACCCAGATGGGACGCATGGGCATGAGTCCGATGACCAGGATGCGCAGCAGCATGGCCCATCCGGCGGCCTTGACGGCGACCGACATGAATCCGGTAATGCTGGTGGGCGCGCCTTCATAGGCGTCAGGAGCCCACTGGTGAAACGGAATGGCAGCGATCTTGAACAACAGGCCCGTGATCGTCGTCAGCAGGGCGACAATCGCAACGGGTCTGTACTCGCTATTGAGCACATTACGCGCGAGTGCCTGTGCGATCACACCGAGATTAGTGCTGCCGGTCAAACCGTACAGCAACGACAATCCGTAAGCAAAGATGCCCGAGGAAAATGCGCCGAGCAGCAGATATTTCAGCGCGGCTTCGTTAGAGCGGCGATCGCGGCGCAGGAATCCCACGAGCACGTAGGTGGAAATGGCCATCAACTCAAGGCCGATGAAAATGAGAACAATATCGAAGCCCGCGGCCATGCACATCATGCCTGCAACCGAGAGCAGCATCAGGGCGTAATATTCGCCGTGATTCTCGTGCTCGGTTTCGAGGTAGCGCACCGACATCAGGATGGCAATGGCCGTGGCTGCGAGGAATAGATACCAAAAATAAAGAGCGAAACGGTCAACGAGCATCGTGTTCAGAAGGCCGAGATGCGCGGGGCGTCCGATCGTGCTCAACCACAGCTGAATCTTGTACACGCCCGCGGCCGAGAAGCACACTCCAATCATGGCCGTGACGGCATTGGCCCACTTCATCTCTTTGGGGAGCATGAAGTCGATCAGCAGAATGCCGAGGGCAAACAGCGTCAGCAGCGTGATCGGCAGCGCCAGAAGGTAGTCAGTCCAGACCACTAGTTCTTCCCCTTCGTCTTCGGAGCAGTGACCGGCGCCTTCACCGGCTTTGGTCCGCGCGGCGAAATTCCGCCTCGATCGTCAAGTATCGCTGGAATTTGTGGTTGCGCCTCTGCGGGTTTTGCGGAGGCGTTTACGGTGCCTGCCTTCAAGTAGTCAGGCCCACGCACCATCGAGATCGTCTTCTCCACCGGTTGCTGCAGAATCTGGAAGAACGGCTTCGGATAAAGCCCGATCCAGAAGGCCATGATGACAAGCGGTACAAACGTGGCCACTTCGCGAGGCGTCAGGTCGTGCAGCTTTTCGTTCTTGGGATTGGTGACCGTCCCAAAGAAAACGCGCTGGTAGAGCCACAGCAAGTATGCCGCAGCGAGCACGACTCCGGGCACGGCCCACGCGGTCCACCGCCAGTTTTCCATGAAAGTTCCGTAGAGGATGGTGTACTCGCCGATGAACCCGTTGAGCAGAGGCAGGCCCATCGACGACAAGAACATGATCATGGTGATGGTCGCGTAAATCGGCATGACGTTCGAGATCCCACCGTATTCCGCGATTTCGCGCGTGTGGCGCCGCTCATAAAGGATTCCCACAATCAAGAAGAGCGCGCCGGTCGAGATGCCGTGATTGATCTGCTGCAGCACCGAGCCGCTCAGCCCCAGCGGCGTGAGCGCGAAAATTCCCAGCGTACAAAAGCCCAAGTGGCTGACCGACGAATAAGCCACCAGCTTCTTCATATCCTTCTGCATGAGCGAGACCAGCGCGCCATAAATAATGCCGACGATGGAAAGGAAAATCATCCACCCGCGCACCGTCATCCCAAAGTGCGTCGTGGGATCCATCAGCACCTTGGGGAAGAAGGGAAGCGAGAAGCGGATGAACCCGTACGTCCCCATCTTCAGCAGGACGCCCGCCAGAATCACCGAACCCGCCGTAGGCGCTTCCACATGCGCGTCCGGCAGCCACGTGTGAAACGGGAACATCGGGACCTTGATGGCGAAGGCGAAGAAGAAACTCAGGAACAGCAGCGTGGCCGCGTAGGGACCATAATCGGAATAGATCTGCGGTGCGGTCTTGTAGAGCTCAAGAATACTGAACGTGTACACCTGCGGGTTCGTCACGCTGTGATGGTGGAAGTAGAGGAATAGAATGCCCAGCAGCATCAGCACCGAGCCGGCCAGCGTATAGAGAAAGAATTTGATCGCGGCGTAGAGCTTGCGTGGCCCTCCCCAGATCCCGATCAGCAGGTACATCGGGACCAGCATGGCTTCCCAGAAAACGAAAAAGAGAAAGAAATCGAGCGCCATGAACACGCCGAGCATGCCAGTCTGGAGAAACAGAAACCAGATGTAGTATTCCTTCACGCGATTCTCGATCGCCGTCCAGGACGACAGGATCGAGATCCACCCCAGCAGCGTAGTGAGCATGATCAGCAGGAACGAAATGCCATCGATGCCCAGCACGTATCCCGCGCCGATCGAAGGAATCCAGTTGCCCGCCGCACCCTCGATGAACTTGAAGCCAGGCTCGAAGCGCTGCGCCCAGAACATGGGGACGAGCGGGATCGAGACCAGCAGTCCAGCGAGCGCAAAAAAATTCGCGATCCAGCGGATGGCGTCCTTGTTCTCCTTGGGAACAAACAGGAGAAACAGCGCCCCCAGCAGCGGCGTGAAGAGGATGATCGATAAGATGTGGTTTTGCATAAGAGCTCTTGGCCCTTGGCCTTTGGCTTTTAGCTAAGAGCTAAGAGCCAATAGCTAAGAGCTGCGTTAGTGATACACGTAATAAAACACAAACCCTGCCAACCCTGCGGTCATGACCAGCGCATACCATTGCACCAGGCCCCACTCAAACAGCCGCGCGGGATAACTCAGCATGCGCGCCAGAATCGCCGGCCCGTTGACGCCGATGCCGTCGATAATCCACTTGTCCCACCAACTGGAGAACGTCGCGGTGGAGCGCGTGATCCAGCCTGCGGCGTTCACGGCGCCATCGATCACGTGGGAATCGAACCACGAACTGGCTTCACCCAAACCCATCACACCCAGGCGCACCTCTCCCAATTTGCGGCGGCCGGTGAAGACGTAGTCGTAGCCTTCGTCCACGTAATACTTGTTGAGCAGCGTGTTGTAGACAGGCGGAGCCGCCGCGGCGATCGGCTCGGTGTAACCTTTACCGGCGTTGCCGTAAGCTCGCGAAGCCATGAGCCATCCCACGCCGGCGGCGGCCACCGACAATCCCATCAGCAAATATTCGGTTAGCCCTGGACTTGATTCACCCGCGGGCGGAGCTTCCTTCTCTGTCGCGCTCGCGAACACCGGCTCCAGAAATTTCTCGAAGTGGTTCGACCCGCCCAAGCTCGCAGGCCATCCCAGCCAGCCGGCTGTAATCGAGAAGAACGCAAGAACAACCAGCGGCACCGTCATCGACTTCGGCGACTCGTGAATGTGATGTTCGACTTCGTGGCTGACGACCCGCGACGGGCTCCAGAACGTCAGGTACATCAGCCGAAACATGTAGAACGCCGTCATCAGCGCGGTGGCAAACCCAATGGCCCAGAGATAAGGACTAAACTTCCAGGCCTGCCACAGGATTTCGTCTTTAGAGAAGAATCCAGCCAGGATGGGAATCCCAGCGATCGCCAGCGTGGCCACAAACATCGTGCGGAAAGTGACGGGAATCTTTCCCGACAGGTCTCCCATGTTCCGCATGTCCTGCTCACCGCTCATCGCATGAATCACCGACCCTGCGCCGAGGAAGAGCAGAGCCTTGAAGAACGCATGCGTGAAGACGTGGAAGACTCCGGCAGAGAATGCTCCCACGCCGAGCGCGAGGAACATGTAGCCAAGCTGCGAGACCGTCGAGTAGGCGAGCACGCGCTTGATGTCGTTCTGCACCAGCCCGATCGAGGCCGCAAAGATCGCGGTCAGCGCCCCCACGATTGCAACCACCAGCATCGAAGTCGGAGCCAGCACGAACAGCGCATTCGACCGCGCCACCATGTAGACGCCCGCCGTCACCATGGTCGCCGCATGAATCAACGCGGAAACTGGCGTAGGCCCTTCCATCGCGTCCGGCAGCCAAACATAAAGAGGAAGCTGGGCCGACTTGCCGCAGGCTCCGACGAACAGCAGCAGCGTCGCCGCGGTGACGATGGGGTTGTCCATCAACGTGGCATGGTGTTCACGGGCGAATCCAGTCACGTCAATAAAGCGCAGCGAGCCGCACAGCCAGGCGATGAAGAACATGCCCAGGATAAATCCGGCGTCGCCGATGCGGTTCACGATGAAAGCCTTGTTAGCGGCGTCGCTGGCCGACTTGCGATGAAAGTAGAAACCAATCAGCAGGTACGAACACAGGCCCACGCCTTCCCAGCCAACGAACATGAGCACATAGTTGTTGGCCAGAATCAACGTGAGCATCGAGAACATGAAGAGGTTGAGGTATCCGAAAAAGCGGTAGTACCCGCCTTCATGCGCCATGTACCCGATGGAATAAATATGGATCAGCATGCCCACGCCAGTCACGAACAGCAGCCAGATGCTGGAGAGCGGATCAAGCAGGAATCCGGCGTCGGCCTGGAGCGGGGCCTGGCCTTCGTGAGTCCGGTAGTTCAAGTGGCCGGTGTCAGTGCCGAGCCATGTGTACAGGATTTTTTCGTAAGGCTTGTGGTCATTCGCGGCGGCCCAGTTCGTGTACTGCAAGACCGCGCCGCAAGCCATAAGAAATGCCAGCACAACAGAACCGACGCACACGGCGCTCACCGTCGACTTCTGCACCTTGCGCCCAAAAAAGAACATAAGCGCCGCGCCGGCGGCGGGCAAGAGCGGAATGAACCAGATGTGGTCTAGAAAGAACATGTTTTTCGTCGGCGCCCGTTAACCCTTGTCATTCTGAGCGAAGCGAAGAACCTATGCACTTTGCCGACAGCGGAATTGCACAAGTCCTTCGCTTCGCTCCGGATGACAAATCTCTAGGTACTAGGTACTGGGTACTCGGTACTGCTTTTCACCACTTCAACAAATTCACTTCGTCCACATTGACCGTCTCCTTGTTACGGAAGAAGGCGATCAGGATTCCGAGACCGACCGCGGCTTCGGCGGCAGCGTCAGTGATCACGAAAATCGCAAACACCTGCCCGTGCAACGCGCCCGGACCACCGAAGTGGCCGGGCATTCCCTGCCAGTAGCGCGAGAATGCCACCAGATTCAAATTGACGGCGTTCAGAATCAGTTCGATCGACATCAGAACGATGACTACATTCCGGCGGGTAAGCACGCCGATTACGCCCAGCAGGAACAGGGCCGCGCCCAGAACCAGGTAGTGCAGCGTCGTGATGTGGAGCATTGCGTCCATTTTGATTACGGCCAATCAGCGATACGCCTTGTCATTCCGACCGAAGGGAGGAATCTGCTTTCCCGCAGGCACATGCTCCCGTTCAAATCCTTTTCTTGGCCATTACGACCGCTCCGATAATCGCCACCAGCAACAACAACGAAGCGATTTCGAAGGCAAACATGTATTGCCCGGCATGGCGGTCGAAAAGCAGCGCCGCGATTGCCTGAGTGTTTTGCGATTCCCCGTAGGCCATTCGGCCTTCGGGAAAGAGCATCTTTCCTTGTGTCGTCTTCAGGTAAACCGAGATGAACAGGCCGCCCAGCGCCAACGCCGCCACTCCGCCCACCAGCCATTGTTTATTGAACTGGCGCTCTTTCGCGGCGCGCTCAATCGAGATCAGCATGATCACGAACAGGAACAGCACCATGATCCCGCCGGCATAAAGAATGATTTGCACGCCAGCCACGAACGGAGCGTAAAGCATAAGGTAGAGCGCGGCCTGGGCCAGCAGCGTTGTGATCAGCGCCAACGCCGAGTGGACGGCGTTCTTGCGCGTGATTACCAGGATGCCGCCGACGATCATGGTGGCGGCGAGCAGGTAAAAGAAAAATGGCGTTGCGACCGGAGGATTCATAACAAGCTCACCAACCAATGCAATATGCTCACGGACCACTGCCACAGCGGCACGACGACCGCATACCAAACCTCGACCCGCATCGCGAAGAGCGCCGTGCAGATCAACAGCGCTAGGCCCGTCGGCAACAGAACCTTCCACCCGACTTTCATGAGCTGGTCAAAACGATATCGTGGGAACGTGCCACGATACCAGATATAGAGGTACATGAACCCGGCAACTTTCGCCGCGAACCAGAAAATATCGCTCACCCGGTCGCGCACGGGTGGAACGAACAAAATCAGCCCGATCAGCCCCAGCACCGCGCCAAATCCAGCCAGGCCCATGGTTTGAATCTTGAACAGCGGATGCTTGGGCATGCGGCGAACGTTGTAAAAGCACATCGCGCCCAGCAGCAGGAACGCGATTCCCGGGCACAGCGCAAAAACGAAGTCCAATGCCCCGGTTGGCGCAGACGGGTCGGAGGGAGGCCAGACGTAAGGAATCGCGATGCTGGGGCCATGCAAACCGGGGAACGGCCGCAGCCATCCGCCGAGCCACAGCGTGACCGCAATCGACGAGACCGCGATCATTGCCGAGTATTCTGCCAGAAAGAATAAAGACCAGCGGAAGCCGCTGTACTCAGTATGAAATCCCGCGGTCAACTCCGATTCTGCCTCGGGCAAGTCGAAGGGGGCGCGGTTAGTCTCGGCGACCATCGCAATCGCGAAAATGAAGAATCCGATCAACCCCAGCGGGAAGAACTTGAAAATGAACCAGACGCCTTGCTCCTGCTGGGCCAGAACGATTCCGATCATGCTGAGTGTGCCGGATTCTTGCGCGCCGGCTGGGCCAATGCCGTACAGGCCGGTGTCGATGCCATGGAAGCTGGTCATCATGATGACCGAGACAACGGCCAACCCCATGGCAACCTCATAAGAAACCATCTGCGCGCTCGAGCGCAGCGCGCCGATCAACGGATAGTGCGAATTCGAAGCCCATCCAGCGGTGACGATCCCCAGAACGCTCAGCGACGACACCCCCAGCATAAAGAGGATGCCGATATTCATGTCCGTAATCGCGTGAGTAGGCCCGAATGGGACGACCACGAATACGGTGAACGCCGCCAGCACCACGATAAACGGCGCAATCCAGAAAACGAGCTTATCGGCTTCTGCGGGGATGATGTCTTCTTTGAACAGCAATTTAATCGCATCAGCGATGGGCTGAAGTAAGCCGTGCGGCCCCACGCGCATGGGCCCCAGCCGCACCTGCATGTGCGCAAGAATCTTCCGCTCCAGCCAGTTCATCGCGATGACGGCGACGGAGAGGCCGACGAAGACGAGCAGAATGTAGACCGTCGCCCAGAAGATATTGCCCGCGACTCCCGGCGTCGTAGTAACGCGCGGATCGAGATACGACTGGATGTAGTCGATCAACTCGTGCATCAGCGGTCTACCTCGCCGAGAACGATATCGAGCGTGCCGATGACGGCAATCACGTCGGCGACGAGCTGCCCCCGACACATCACATCGAGCGCCTGCAGGTTCACGAACGACGGCGGCCGCACGCGGATCCGGTAAGGCTGCGTGGATCCGTCGCTGACGATGAAGTATCCCAGCTCGCCTTTGGGAGCTTCAATGGAATGGTAGACCTCGCCCACCGGAGGCTTCATGACCTTAGGAACTTTGGCCATGATGGGACCCTCGGGAATGCCGGCGACCGCCTGCTCGATGATGCGGCACGACTGCCGCATCTCCGCCATGCGAACCAGGTACCGGTCGTAGGTGTCACCGTGTTGGCCAGTCGGAATTTCAAAGTCGAAGTTCTTGTAGTTGGCGTAAGGCAGAGCTTTGCGAATGTCCCACTTCACGCCACTGGCGCGCAGCACGGGGCCGGTCACGCCAAGCGCAATGCAATCCTTCCCGGAGATCGTCCCCACGCCTTTTGTACGCTCCAGCCAGATGCGGTTGGTGGTGAGAAGCTCTTCGTATTCATCGATCTTTGGAGCGAAGAACGCGAGGAAGTTCTTCACGTCCTTTTCGAATCCGTCGTAGGCCTCGTACTGCAGGCCTCCGATGCGGAAGGCGTGCGTGGTCAGCCGGGCTCCGCAATATTTTTCGAAAATCTTGAGAATCTCTTCGCGGTCGCGGAAGGTGTAGAACAGCGGCGTGATCGCCCCAATGTCGAGCGCATGTGTGCCCAGCCAAAGCTGGTGGCTGGCGATGCGGTTCAGTTCAGTCATGATGACGCGAATGTATTGCGCCCGCGGCGGAGCTTCCACGCTCAAAAGTTTTTCGACCGCTTCGCAGTAACCCAGACCGTTCGAGACCGCGGCCACGTAATCCATGCGGTCGACGTAGGGATTGAACATCGTATAAGTGCGGTGCTCGGCAATCTTTTCTACGCCGCGGTGCAGGTAGCCGATCACGCACTCCAGCCCCATGACCTTCTCGCCGTCAAGCCGCAGAATGACGCGCAGCACACCATGAGTCGCCGGATGCTGCGGCCCCATATTAATGACGAGCTCGTTGGCATCCAGAAACGTCTTATCCGGCGTTTCAAGATCCAGCGGCGAGAGTGTGTTCGGGTCGGTCATTGCCGAGATTCTTCGATGGCGACCATTTCGCGTTCAGCGGAGACCAAAGGAGATCCAGCCGCATAGCGGCGATAGAATGCAGCCCACGGCGCAAGCCGTGGGTGAAACAGAGCACGGGGAGCCAGCCCCGTAGGGGCGAAAGAAAAACCGCGACGCCCATGCCACCCCGAATTCGATTTGAAGTTAGCCTTCACTGCCCGCTCTCAATCCCCAGGTTGATCTGCACCCACTCATTATCCTGCTGCAAAATGCCGTAGTCCTTCCGCAGAGGATGCCCCTTCCAACCATCAGGCAACAAAATGCGCTTCAGATCGGGATGCCCGTCAAACTTGATGCCAAACATGTCGAACACTTCGCGCTCCAGCCAGTTGGCAGTGGCCCAGATCGGCACCGAACTCGGCAGGCTCTCGCCGTCGGCGATTTGAGTCTTCACGCGGATGCGTTCGTTGCGCGGGAATGAGTACAGCACCCAGACCACATCGAACTGCTTTTCGCGCTTGGGATAGTGCACCGCAGTAATGTCCACGCAGTAGTCAAACTGCTCTTCGTTGCGCAGAATCTGCAGGATCTCGGGAATCAGCGACCGATCAACCACCATATAGTTCTGCCCAAGATGGGTCAGAGGCTCGATGCCCGATCCGTATTCGCGCTTGAACTTCGCGACCATGGGCGAATCCCACGGCGTAGGTACGGGAGCAGCGGGTTTCGGAGGCGCTGCGGCGGGCTTGGCGGCGGCCGGGGCCGCCGGCGCCGCGGCAGCAGGTTTCGCTGGGGTTACAGGAGTCGAGGGATTCTGAGTCGCGGGAGCGGCTGCCTTGTCGGCAGCAGGTGTCGTTTCCGATTGCACCGATCCGGGTTGCGTCGAGCCGGAGGGACTAGCCTTCACCCCGCCCGGACTAGCGGGCTGATCCGCCGCCGGTTTCGGCTCACCTCCCGGCGGTGGCGGATTGGGGGATTTGATTTCGTCCGGCATATCGCGAAGGCACAAACCTCCCGCGGCGTGTGCGTTGAAAAGAACGTTAACTTTTATCAGCTTGAGACTGCGAAGTCAACGAGGCGACCAGCGAGAGATTGTGAAAATCCTGCATAATCGTAACTCTCTCTCTCTATGTCATCCTGAGCAAGTGGTCGCGAGCGCAGCGAGCGACAACGCCGTCGAAGGACCCCTTTCACCCTTGTGGAACCGGCGACCACACAAAGTTTTGTCTCTACAGTCTGGACAAGTGTTTCCCGTCCCGCAACCGCAAAGCTCTCTAAACGCGCGCTTGCGCCTGGTAGGTCTCGATCAAATCGCGAATGCGTTGCGCGTCCGCTTTCCGGTGGCCGTGGCTGGTGATGGGATCAGTGCCGCCGGTGGATTCGATGACAATCTCGGACCAGAACACGCCAGTAGAGATGTGCACCGAGGCGATCTTCGACATCGCGATGCTTTCTTCGTTGCTCCCGAACAGCCGCGACTTGACCCGCGCGACCCGTTGCGGGCTGATGACGAGCTTCGTAGGAAAAAAGAAGTTGCCTTGCGTCCAGCGGCTGGCCGCGAAAGTTTCGGCGGGAGAGCTGTCCATCGGATTGTCGGCAGCGGTCATCTCTAGGGGTTAGTAGCGCCGGCATCCTGCCGGCTGTCGCGGGGGCGTCTCGCCCACGCACCCAGTCTTGCAAATCATTCTCCGCAAGCGTCACCCGAGGTTTGTGCGCCCTACACCCATTCCAGCGCGCCCTTTTTCCATACCCAGATGTAACCGACGATCAGGATTGCCAGGAAGATCAGCATTTCCAGCAGACCAAACAGCCCGAACGCCTTGAATCTCACCGCCCAAGGAAACAGAAAAATTGTTTCCACATCGAACACCACGAACAAGATCGCGATGATGTAGTACCTGACGGTGTAGCGTCCGCGGGCGCTGTCGATCGGGTCAATGCCGCATTCATACGGCATAAGCTTGGCCTTGCTCGGATTCGAGGGGCGCACCAGCTTCGCCAGCAATAAAGTAATTGGCAGCAGCGTGCCCACGATGGCGATAAAGATAAAGATGGGAACGTAGTTTTGCGGCATAAAAAGTATCGACCTATTCAATCAGCGCAGCAGGCAATAGTAGCGCCGATAGGCCTGCGGTTCAAGCGGTGGGTTTCCTTAGTCTGGACTTCCTTCGTGAACCTTAGTGTCCTTTGTGGTTCAAGGTTTTCCCGCTAGCCATCACGAAAATCCATTCCGCGCCAGCGGCAACTCCCGCACCCGCTTGCCGGTCGCCGCAAACACGGCGTTGCACAGTGCCGGAACGAACGGAGGCACGCCGGGCTCTCCCACCCCTGCAGGTGGCGCGGTGCTTTCCACAATGTGGATATCGACCTGGCGCGGCGAGTCGTTCATCCGGGCGACCTGGTAATCGTAAAAATTGGACTGGTCGACGGCGCCGGCAGTGGCGGTGATCTCGCCCGTCCGCGCGATACTCGTTCCGAAGACCGCTGCGCCTTCGAACTGCTGGCGCACCATCTCAGGATTGGCGACGATCCCCGCGTCGACCGCCGTGGTGACGTGCGGAATACGAACCGCGCCCTGGTCGTCAACCTCGACCTCAACGACAGTAGCCACATACGTAAAGAAACTGCGGTGCACGGCAATTCCCATGCCGGTGCCCTTGCCGAACTTCTTCTTGCCCCAGTTCGCTTTCTCGGCAGCCAGCTCGGTGACATGGCGCAGGCGCGCAATGTCGTAGGGATATTTTGCCGCCATGTCGGGTGGTTGGCCGGCGTCGATGGTGCGCCCATTTCCAATCAGCCCGAGCAGATAATCATACGGATCGCGATTCGCCGCATAGGCGAGTTCATTGGCGAACGACTGTACCGCGAACGCGTGATAGATATTTGCGACCGAGCGCAGCCAGCCGATGCGAACATGAGCTACAGCCTTTCCATTTTCCGACCGGAAGTGGGGAACGTCGAAGGGAACCACATTCCATCCCATCGACATTTCGCCCCCGCCACCATAAACCGCATTGGTGTCGAATGTGGATCCGATTGGCGGGAACACGGAGCGCTGCAGCCAGGCTTTCGGCTTGCCTCTGTCGTCGAGCGCGGCCTTCAGGTACATGGCGGCCACGGAATGGTAGTAATCGAACTTGATGTCATCCTCTCGGCTCCAGATAACTTTGACCGGCTTGCCCGTCTTCTGCGAAAGCACGGCTGCTTCGACGGCATAGTCGGGCTTGGACTTGCGCCCAAATCCGCCGCCGAGAAAAGTAACGTGGCAAGTGACGTTCTCTTTCTTCAAACCCAGAGCCTTCGCCACTTCTTCCTGCACACCCTGCGGATCCTGCGTCGGCGACCAGACCGTAACCTTTTCCCCTTGAACGTCTGCGACTACCACCGGAGGCTCCATGGAAGCATGCGCGAGGTGAGGGGCGAAGTATTCCGCCTCAACAATCTTGCCCCCCTTGGCGAATTCGGCGTCAGGATCGCCGATCGTGTGCACGACTTTGCCCGGTTGGCGCGCTGTCTGCTGCAACTCCTTCTTATAGTCGGCGGAGTTATAGGCTGCGTTGCTGCCGTCGTCCCACTCGATTCTGAGATTCTTCCTTCCTTTGAACGCGGCAAACGTATTGTCGGCGATCACCGCGACGCCGCCCAGAGGCTGAAACCCGTGCGGAGGTTTGAAGGGATCGATCGCCACCGTCTTCTTTACACCGATTACTTTAAGAGTCGCGGAGTCGTCGACCGACTTCACTTTTCCTCCCAGCACTGGCGGGTGAGCGATGGCGGCGTAGAGCATTCCGTCGACCCGGACATCCATGCCAAACAGAGGCTTGCCCGAGCAGACTTCGGTGACGTCATAGCCCGGGGCAGGTTTGCCGATGTAGCGCCATTGTTGCGGCGATTTGAACTGCAACTCTTCTTTCTTGGGAACAGGCAGTTTGGCCGCGAGAGCGGCAAGTTCTCCGTAGCCGAGCTTGCGGCTTGAATTCTTGTCGGTGACGCTGTGAACTGGGTCGGCTATGCACTGCGATTCGGGAATGCCCCACTGCTGCGCAGCAGCCCGCACCAGCATCAGACGCGCAGTCGCTCCCGCTTCGCGCAGCACATCAAAAAATTCGCGCACCGAATGAGATCCGTCGGTATCCTGCGAACCGTATGCGGCATCCCCGTCGGCCTGCAGTACGGTGACGCGATTCCAGTCGGCATCGAGTTCGTCGGCCAGGATGCGTGGCAGGCTGGTACGAACACCGTTCCCCATCTCCGACCGGTGCGCCACGATGTAGACCATGCCATCCGTGTGAATCCCGACAAAGACGCTGGGATGGAACGCGGTCCCCGCGATCGATGGGGTCGCGCTCATCCCTAAAGCGGGTGCCCCATTTCTCGCCACTTTTGCGAGAAGTGGGGATGTTCGAGCGCAGAGAACAAATGCGCTGGTTGCCAGCATGCCGTGCAGAAAGTTGCGGCGTGAAACGTTTTCAATCGCGATTTCTTCCGTAGTGGGCTTTTCCAAAGCGATCATGCCGTCTCCTTCGCCGCTTCCTTAATGGCGGCCCGGATGCGCTGGTAAGTTCCGCAGCGGCAGATGTTCCCAGACATAACCGAGTCGATGTCGTCGTCGTTCGGCTTGGGCTTCGACGACAGCAGCGACACCGCCTGCATGATTTGCCCGGGCTGGCAGTAGCCGCATTGCGGAACGTTCACCTCGGCCCAGGCTTTTTGCACAGCGTGGGGACGACCGTTGCTCGATATGGCTTCGATCGTCGTGATCTCGAGACCTTCGACGGTGCTCATCTGCTTCGAGCACGAGCGAATCGCTTTTCCGTTTTGTAGCACCGTGCAGGCGCCGCACAAAGCCATGCCGCAGCCAAATTTTGTTCCGGTCAGTCCGAGGATGTCGCGCAGGTACCACAGCAGTGGCATTTCCGGGTCGCCGTCGAAAGTCTGCGCGTGTCCATTCACCTTGAAATGAACCATGGGGCACTTCCTGGATTGGAGTGGTTAGAAAATGATGGCCCTATTCTACTGCGCGAGCAGCGTGTGGAAGCAACTCAGGCAGCGATTCCGTGAAGTCCTCTCGTTAGCGGACCGGCTACCCCGATTCCAGGGGGTCATCCTGAGCGTAGCCGTTTTTCAGGCGGAGCGAAGGATCTCGCGCGGCCGACCTCCGTATCACGGTTTTTCCCAATGCGTGCTGCTGAATTGTTGGGGATCAAAAGTTGCAGGCACAAGTTTCACGTCGGCCTGAATGTCGGTATAGTCCTCGCTGAAAACCATCTTGTCTTCGGAAAAAACTTCAACGCGGGCCGCTACCCAGGCGCTGGCCAGTGGGCGGTAGCTGGTGAAGCGGATGTCGTCGAGCTTGTTGGGGTCGCCCCGAGCCGGTTCGATCTCACGCACAAACAACAGCGTGTCTTTCGCAACCCAGAATTGCTTGGATTTCAAATCCCCTTTGTCGGCGCCGACCACGTAGGCCGGATGTCCCTCCCAGGTGTCTTCACGGAGTTTGGAGAGATCGTACCCCTTGCCTTTCACTACCTTAATAGTGGTCTCGGGGTCCTGGGTGTAGACGTCAAATCCGAGGACAAGCAGCATGTTGACCAACGGGAAGGCTCCAGTGACCTTGCCGTCTTTGACGACCGTGGCTGTCCCGTCGACCAAAACATAGCCGTTGCCACTGGAAGGCGGTCCGATGTCGATCCGCAGCTTTCCCGGCAGCAGCGCCGCCTCATACCAGGTTTCCGCGGTGCTGGTGCCGTCAGGTTTGTAGGTGGTGCTCTTCTGCGTGAAGGTGAGTGTCTTGTACCAGGAAGACTGGTAGCGGTCGTGCATCGCCCTCAGCATGGCATCGCCGCTGTGGATGTCTTGCGCATGAGCCAGGGTAAAGCTCAGCAGCGCGGGTATGAGCAGAGTCCGCTTGAACAGTCTCATCAGGGCGTCCTGTCGTCGGAGTGATCGTACCCTAATCTCGGTCGCAACGTCGGGCTAGACGCAGGAAGTCAGTAAAGGACATCAGTGCCTTGCCGAATCGTAGCGCCATTCTTGGCGTCCTCACCGATTCCCGAGACAACCAGTGATTTGCTCCTTCCACGCGCGCATTTTCGCAGCGTAGGCTTCTTCCGAAAATGTTTCGATCAGAGTGGCCATGGTTGCTCCGAAGGCGGTGATCGTATACTCCACCACCACTTTGCAACGATCGCCGCTACCAGGTTCGATCTTGACCACCACCCGTCCAGTATGCGAACGGTGAGCCACTCTGACATATTCCGCGCGATGCATTTCCCAATTGGCATCCACGATGGTCCAAACGGCCTCGTCGCCTGGCGGCCCTTCCCGGAACACCGTGTCGCGGCTGAATTCAATCCTGTCGGGGAACACGGGGGTGGGATTCCAGCCCTTTACCCATTCCCGCTCGCCCTCGGGGCTGAAGAACGAGAAGGCAGTGTCGGCGCCGCACGGCAACTCGAAGCTTCCTGTGCGGTGGACCTGCCGTGCCGCTCGCGGCGCGAAATCGCTAGCTGCCAGAGCCACGAGAGAACCTGCCAGAACCGCACTAAATGAGATCACGAGTGCTTAACCTTTCTTTCCAGCCGCGACCGCGAACGCCGCGGCAGAATAAATGACCAGATTGCCAACGCCATACATCCCGTGCAGCAGGTGAAGCAGGATCGCCATGACGAATACGGCCAGCAGCAGCCATGCGCCGCGGATGGCGGTCTGGGGAATCAGCAGCAGGATGCATCCCGCGATCTCGCCGAATCCCAGAACCAACCGCACGAACCCGGGCATGTGCGTGCGCGCAAAGTCGTGGGCGGCGCTGGGCAGAACGAACCTCACGGCTTCGATCAGAATTACGATGGCCAGGCAGTATTGCAGGACGGTTAGCGCGCATTTGGCTGTCGGGGAACTCATGGATGTCCTCCTTCTGTCTTCTAGCATGCTGCTAAAGAACCCGTCTCGGGCAGGTTTTGGGGAGGGCACGACTTTCAGTCGTGCCGTTAAGTCCTTTAAAACCAGCCGCGCTTTAGCGCCTGAGGTTCGCTTTCCGCCACACCTATGGGCTTTTCAGCAGCCTGCTAGTGCCTCTGTACCTATTTTTCTCGAACACCTTTGCGCGGGGACCTTGCCTTGATTTCCTTCAGGCGGTGGCTGGCGCTGGAGTCGAGATCGAGCTCGTAGAATTTCTTCAGCTCCCGAATACGTTCGAGCGAGGCGGGGCTGAACGGCGTCTTGCCGTCAAACGCGTGCAGCACAATCCCTTCGAGCACGTCACCGAGCGTCATGTCGTGGTATTCCGCAAACCCCTTGAGCACTTTCAGAATTCGTTTCTCGATGCGCACCCCGGTCTGCACCCGCTCGACCAGAAGTTTCGGATCGTCGCCCATGCGTACCAATGTACCATGGTACCACTATGAACGCAAATCCAGATTCTCGTTGGGGCACACTCTTCCCTGAGGTTTTGCGCCCACGAGCATCGAACCCTCCGGCTCGGGGGACTAGCAATTCTGGTTGTCTAGTTGTCTAGCAGTTTGCTGAAAACTCGCTTTTGGGTGGCGCAGCGCTTTAAGCGCTGCAATAAAGTCTTTCTTTTCTGTGAGGGCTCTATAGCCCCTGAGGCGGCTGAACCGAGTTTTTCAGCAAACTGCTAGGGGTGCTCCACCGCAGGCCAGACTTAAGAGCTCTTCTCCACAATTTCCTGCAGCGCCGCGCGGTAACCACGGCTGCAGCTGAGCTCTCTCCCGCTTTTCAGAACTACCACATACTCTCCGCTGTTGACCGGGATCAGTTCCTTGATCTTGCGAACGTTGACGATCGTCGAACGATGGATCCGGACGAAACGATTCGCGTCCAGGCGTTCCGAAATCCGGCTGATCGTCTCGCGGAAAAGATAAGCTTCTTTGCCCACGTTCAAGCGCACATAGTTCGCCGCAGCTTCGATCCACTCGATGGTATCCAGATCCAGGAACACAACTCGCCCATTGGCCTTGATCACCAGGCGGCTGTCCCGTTCCGGTGCGGGCAACGCCACCGACCTGACCTGCGACAGCAGGTTCAGAATCCGGTGTGTGATCTCCCGGTCGCGCGCTTTCAGCAATTCCGCTCGCGCCCTCTCCAACGCGTGGTGCAGTCGTTCCTGGTCGAACGGTTTCAACAGATAGTCCAGTGCGTTGGACTCAAACGCTCGAATCGCATACTGATCGTAAGCGGAAGTGAATATGACGACCGGCATTTCTTCTGGAGGCACTTCGCTCAGAACCTGGAAGCCATCCAGATCCGGCATCTGGATATCGAGCAGCAGCATGTCCGGGCGAAAATTGCGAATCGCGGCCACCGTCTGTCTCCCATCCTGGCATTCCGCCACCACCTTGACCTGCGGTTCCGAAGCAAGCAGGATGAGCAACTTCTGGCGTGCCAGCCGCTCGTCGTCGGCGATGACGGTACGCACCACCATATCGAACGGCCTTTCTGGCGTCGGCAACGCATCCGAATCTGGGATCATTTGCGACTCGCATTAGTCCGGCTGTTGAATAGACGTGACTGCGTAACATTGGTTGCAAAAGACACTCGTCTCAACATCGACAACTCATCCCGCGCTCGCGGATTGCAGTCCCCTTCAAACCATTTCTTGTCCCGCTCGGGTGTGTGCTAGTCCCTCGAGTGAGCGAGCCAGATGTTGGCGACGGCCCAACAAAGGTTGCGCGTTGTGTCGGCATGACGCTTGCGCATGCCGCATGCGTTCTGCAACAGAAACACTTCCAACACCGCAGTCGTCCTCTGGCTGAATCGGCAGTCGCAAGTGATGCACTCAATGCGAATCGCACCAGCAAAGCCCCCAAACTCTTGCCGACTCATCCCGCGTGATAACCAGCGCTCTGCTGCCGCGTCAATCATGCAGCCGCATCCATGACGCAACAAAACTATGTCTGCCATCCAATTTCAAACACCGGCTGTGAGTAAGAGTGCTGTGATCCGGACAACACAGCGAGTGCAGGTGAAGGCTCTTGATCTTCTGCGTCGGCGCGCTGAAATCAATCGACGAAGTCGGTGTTTACACCACGCGATGCCAGCGCTCTTTTCCGCCCCGCTCCTTCGCTCTCTCCTCCGGCGGCGTCGTAGTCTGGGCCTCGCAGTCCGGGACGAGCGGTTATTTTTTGGGGACGAATGGCGTCAGCAGTGGGACTGGAAAGTTCCGCCGTCAGACGCTCGATCTCTCATTGCTCTCTTGCGTGATTTGGTCCATCATGTATGCCGCTCGCTATGAACCCGACCACGGACGAAACAACGCTGACAGGCCGATGTCCCGATGTCGTGTACGACGTCGCTGATGAGGCTGCGGACATGAATGCCAGTTGCGAAGGTTGCGGGCTCGCGCTGACGAACGATCCTGCGGTTTACGTTTGCTCTCGCGAAAGCACCTTCTGTGCGACCTGCTCGTCCCACATGCACGGCGTTTGTTCGCATTGTCGAGGTGAGTTAGTTCGTCGGCCTCGCCGGATGAAGACCCTGCAAGATCATGATGAGGAAGAAATCGCCAGCCGCTCCCCAGCCTTTCGCTCCTGGATCATCTGGGCCCTGAGCGCTGGCGTGTGGACGTTCGTTACTCTGGCATACGCCATCACAGTCTACGAGTTGTATCGTTCCACCGGCGCGTCCGCGAGCTTTCTTGACTCTCTGGGCATGATATCCAGCCAGGTCCTTACCTATATTCCGCTCACCCCCTTCGTTTTCGCGTTAGCCAATCGCTTTCAGGTACAACGCAACAACTGGGCAAAAAATTCGCTGATCCTGCTGGCCGGTGGGTTGGTGTTTACGGTGGCGCAGGTGGCTCTGCGCGGCATGACTCCATATGCATTTTGGGATCCTCGACTCCGGCACTGGGTTTCCGCGGTTTGGGACGCGCCCGCCCATGCCTTCCGAATCCAGTGGTTTATGTATGAAAGGATATTGCTCTCGACTGTGGTCGACGACATTGTCACTACTTACTTCCCGATCGTGCTGATTGCGCACGTCGCGTCCTACTACCACAGGTTCCGCGAGCGGGAGTTGCGCACTTCGCAATTGCAGGCGCAACTTGAGAAAGCCCGGCTGCTAGCGTTAAAGAGTCAACTGCAGCCGCATTTTCTTTTCAATACGCTGAACTCCATTTCCGCGCTGATGTTAACTAACGTTCAAGCCGCCGATCGCATGATCACGCGGCTGGGTGACCTGCTTAGGATCAGCCTCGAAACCGCCGGAACCCAGATGACCACCCTGAGCCGCGAACTGGAATTCGTGAATTGCTATATCGAGATCGAAAAAGTGCGATTCGAAGAAAGACTCAAGGTGAATATCGACGTCGCGCCTGAGACTCTCGATGCCAGCGTCCCTCACTTGTTGTTGCAGCCTCTGGTCGACAACGCCATCAAGCACGGAATTTCCAGGCGGGTGTCTGGCGGCGAGATTCGAATCTCCGCCACTCAGGATGATGCCGACCTTCATCTTGAGGTCAGAGACAACGGACCCGGCTTTCGAGAGCCAGGCCGCTCCCAATCCTGCGGCATTGGGCTCAGAATCACCCGCGAGCGGCTGGAGACCATCTACGGCCAGGATCAAAGCGTCGAGTTGCTGAGCCTGCCCGACGGCGGCGTGGTGGCTCGAGTCTGTATTCCTCTCCGCGTGGCAGTAGTCGGCCGCGAATCGCGGTCAGAATCCGCCCCATCAGTCGCTCCAGCCTAGCAACTGCCGCTCAAAGTCAAAGCTGATGCGCTTCGGCCGGAGGCAGGAAACGCCCATCAGACCATCCAGGTCGTTCTTGAAATCTCGCTCGCTCGACACGACCGACGCTGGCTGCGGCCCCACCTCAAGCGTTCCGATCCTGGCCTGCTGAAGTACGACGGCCTTGAACTCAACGTTCCCCGTCAGATTGCTTCCGCTCCCTGCGGCATTGGTCCACATCAGGTCTGTGTCACGGAGGTGGCTCTCAAATAACACCAGCCGCGGCGTTCCAGTATCCAGCAGCAGATGCAACTCGCGGCCACCACTTTTCAGATTCACCGTGATGAACTGTGGGCCTGCGGTGAAAGGCGCAGTGTGACGCTGTACCGAAGCTCCAAAGCGAATGCGATGTTTTACATAATCGACGGTGAAATTTGTTGCGCCCAGGACGTCAAGTCCAATGACGGCGTCAATGCGAGTTCCCAACCCTCTGCCAATTGCGGAAAAGTCCGCCACCATGACCTGCAGATTCTCCCGTCTCATTGGACCGAACTCAAGCTCGGGCAGCGTCACGGTTGCTGACGTAACCTTCTTGTTGAAGAGTGACAGATCTCGCGACGTCGCTTGCAGTCCCAGCTCGGCCGAAATTCTCCGGTCGATCATGCTCGGGCTCGTACCCGTATCGAGCAGCAGGTTTTGGTGCTCGAGGTTGCCAATTCGCCCCTCCGCCACAATCAAGTAGTCCTGGTAGGCCTTGAACGGAATCTCCGCCACCTGACGCGTGAGGCTCAGCTTCGTGGCAGGGATGTCACCACCCCAACTGAAGCCCGATAGCGTACAGTTCATGACCGCCAGCAGCGCAAAGCGCGCAATCCTGCGGCGCGCCCCGGTGTGTGACGATTCCGCTCTCGCCACGCTGACCGTCCCGAAGCTGCACAGGCGATTTGCCATGTGCCAGAGACGCCGAGGCGTGGGTCATCGCTATTGACCTTGGTACGGATAGCCGGTTTGCCGGGATAAGAACCTTCAGAGTGCCACGAGTGGCCGGCGCGGCGCAGTGCGGAATTCGCCAGTAAGAATGCGCCTTTGCGGCGCTCAACAATTTGGAGCGCGCAAGACAGCGTAGCAAGACAGCGCAGCCAGACAATTTGTGCGCAACCCAACGCGCTAAACCGCCGGGCTTGAGCTCTCCCCCTCAAGTCCGTTGCTCGGTCTGCTGTCGCGCTCTGCCGCCCACACCCAGACTCGTTGCCCGCGATCTCCCGCCGTGACGGTCGCTTCCCCGTATTGCACCAGCCGGCCCAAAATCGTATTGATCGTCGCCATCGGATCCTGGTGACGGGCCAGCAAGGCAGGCATCATCCCTTGAATTTCATCGCACACCTGGCGTGCGCTCATGGGCCGCCGTGCTTCCATCAGCACTCTCCGGCATGTCGAGGTAATACCGGGCTGGCGGGCCCCACTCCTGCCATCGAACAAATCCAATAGACCAGCATCCAAAGCGCCGTCGCCGAACAACTTCGATAAACCCACGATTGTCCGCTTGACGGTCCCAATGCGCTTCGTGACCTCTACTCGCTCGTCGATCAGCTGGCGTAACTCCTGCTCGGCTCGCCGCATCACGTCCAGCACGTGCCGATTTGCCTCGCCCAGCCTGCCCGATCCCGCCTTGTCCCGGGCTTGTCCGTCATGCGCTTGTCCGTCATGAGTTTGTCCGTCGTTCATCGCACATACATAACACTGTTCTCGTCTTCCCACAGTAACTCCGGGACTGACACCGCTCCCCGCGGGACCAACAAACAATCAAGCGCCACCAAACCCGCGGTCATGTAGAGCGGGCATCATGTGGAGCGGGCACTCCTGCCCGCTTGTCGGCAGCACCTCCAAGTCAAGCACGCAAAGCTGCCCTGAGCGCACATGGGCCTTTGGCCCACCGGAAGCGATGAAAATCCGGGTGCCCCATTTCTCCCGCGTTCTTCGCGCGAGAAGTGCGGATTTTCGACTGAGCGAAATCGAAGCCAGTGCCCGCTCACCCGGACCACGCAACCTGCCTTGTACGAGAATCTCGCCTTCTGCCAGAAGCTGACTCAGATCGAGCTCGTATTCGCCAGCCCGTGGTACAGCATGCAGGAAGGGATGTAGAAGTGCATCCACCACTGTGCCGCCCAGTTCGCGTTCGTCGTGAACTCTCCGAAGCGCGGGTGGTTGACCCATCGGCTCTTGGGAAGAGGAATGATCTTTGGCGATTGACTGATGCACCGCGCCAGGTAGGCCGGCCTGGTCTCCTTAGGTGCGAATCCCGGGGATGAGTTCCCCACGTACCGGAATACCTGCGCCCCGCCCTTGGCCCAGTTGTTTAGAGTGATGCCCGCGAACCGCCCCACATACAAACCGTCGAAATCATACATACCCCGCACCATTTGTCGGAGATTGGGGCAATGATTCATGAAACCATTCATCCGTCCCAGCCCGTCGCTGTAAGACGCCACCAGAAGTGGCGGCAAATCGCGGGTCTCGCCCGTCACGTCCGCGTCGATTTCCTTGAGCGCTTCGGTCACCAGTTTTTCATTGTTCTCGAATGCTCCTTGCCCGCTAAACGTCGGCTCCGGCACCACCAGGCACACGTTCTTGCCCGACCACCCGATCTGGTCCATCCCTTTCATCCGCCCGATCAGATAATCGCCAATGCCCTTCGAGAAACGTGCCCCGGACGAAGCGTAATCCGTTCCTTCCTGCCCAATGGAGTGGTGGAAGTACAGCAAATAGGCCGATGGCTTGACCCCATCCGGCCACCCGATGCCGACGTGCGGAGTTCCCATTCCCTTGTCACACTCGTAAGCGCGGGTGTTCATCTTTCCGGGCGAGCCAGTGTGGCCGAAGGGAAGCTCCCACATAATCTCCGGAGCTTTGTCCGTGGACAGCGGCGGCAAATTATCGTAGCCCCAATCTTCCCACTTCGGTTCCCCCGGCATTCGCTTGAGCAGCCGGTCCGTCGCCAGCTTGTTCATCAATTTCAGAGTGCCGCCGCCCGGGTCGATGACCCCATCGATCACCTTCCTTCCGTTCTTCGTCTGGAAAGTGGTGATCTGGTCGGTCACCTCCTGGATCAAGTCGTCGCGATTCTTCGACCAGACCCCGAAAAGCTCTGCGGAACCGCCATTGTCCATGGATATGCGATCGAACAGATCGGTAACGATCGCCAGGTCCCCTGGCTTGTTCGGCATCGTCGTCTGCCCGTTCCGAATCCCCACCGGCGCTGTGATATCGGTAAATGTCAGTGCCATAAGCGATGGCTACTATATCCGAGCCCCGAACCGCTAGACAATCATTTCCAGTGACTGGGAACATGGGCACGCGTCCCGGTAATTTCTAGCTTCGCCCTAGGAGGTTGCGGAAAAAACTCACCATTCTGTCTTGTCTTGAAAGGGCGCGGCTTCAAGCCGCGCCGTAAGTCGAATCGAATCAATGCCGGCTTTAGCCGCTGAGGGGAATCTCAGCCGTACAAAATACTTTCTCCGCAACCTCCTAGGTTTGTTTCAAGAGACGATCTGTTTCAAGACACGATACCGGCTAGGCAGGATATGATGCACCGGTGAGTTTATCCCGTCTTTGTGTGAGGAGCTTTTGCATGGAATCGTGCCGCATCCGCTCAGTGGTGTTTATCGCTTCAGTCCTGGCGCTGGCCGCCTCCGCCGGGCTCGCCCAAGAAGCCATCTCGGTCACCGTCGACGCAACTAGAACTCAGCAGAAGCTGCTGCACCTCGAGTTGGTCGTGCCCGTCAAGCCCGGACCTCTCACTCTCTACTATCCAAAATGGATTCCCGGCGAGCATGGGCCCGATGGACCCATCGCCAATCTCACCGGCCTCAAATTCCAGGCGGACGGCAAGACCATTCCGTGGCAGCGTGATTTGCTGGATGTTTTCACCTTCCACCTGGAAATCCCACGCGGCGTCAGCCATCTCCACGCCAGCTATGACTATCTTGAGCCCGACGGCGTCTCCGCCACTGACAAACTCTTGGCCCTCGAATGGAATGAGGTCGTGCTCTATCCCGCAGACATCCCCGCCGAGAAGCTTATCTACGAAGCCAAACTCCTGTTGCCGGACGGGTGGAAATTCGGCACAGCGCTTCCGGTCGAAACTAAATCAGGCAATCGCGTCTCCTTCAAACCGATTTCTCTGGATTTGCTCGTGGACTCGCCCGTAATTGCCGGGGAGTTCTATCGCACGATTGACCTCACCCCGCCGGGCGAATCCATCCACCATGAAATCGACATGGTCGCCGACAGCGAAGCTGCTCTGAGCATGAGCCCCGAAAACCAGAAGGGGATGACCAATCTGGTGGCCGAATCGGGCAAATTGTTTGGTGCTCGTCACTATCGCGACTATCATTTCCTGCTCACCCTCAGTGATCATGTCGCGCATTTCGGCCTCGAACACCACGAGTCCAACAACAGCCGCTTGCCGGAGCGAGCGCTTCTTTCGCCCGGTTCCGGCATGTCGCTGGGCGGCCTGCTGGCGCACGAATTCGTTCATTCCTGGAACGGCAAGTTTCGCCGCCCCGCTGATCTAACCGTCCCCTACTACGAACAGCCCATGAAAACCGATCTCCTCTGGGGCTACGAGGGACTGACCGACTACCTGGGTCCCATGTTGGCCGCGCGCAGCGGTTTGTGGACGCCCGACCAATACCACGAGTCCCTGGCCGGCATTGCCGCCCAGCTTGGCCCCGGACGTCCCGGCCGCACCTGGCGCCCCTTGCTTGACACCGCCGTTGCAGAACCCGGACTGGCCTTCGCCAGAGGCGGCTGGCTGAACTGGCGCCGCGGCACCGACTACTACGACGAGGGCGATCTGCTCTGGCTCGAAGTCGCCACCATCATCCATCGCGAGTCCGGCGGCAAGAAATCGATTGATGATTTCTGCCAGACATTCCATGGCGGTCCCAATAACGGTCCTGAGGTTAAGACCTACACCTTCGACGACTTAGTGAAGCTGCTGAATGCAATAGCGCCTTTTGATTGGGCCGCCTTCTTTCACGACAGGTTAAATTCCACTTCTGCGGAAGCGCCCGTGGGAGGGATCGAAAACGGCGGCTGGAAAATTACCTTTAACAGCGAGCCTCCGAAGTCAGAGGGTCGCCGCAGCGGTCCCAGCGATCTCTATTCAATCGGCCTCCAGGTCGGCGGCGATGGGGTTGTCAGCGACTCCGTCGTTGGGAGTCCCGCGTTTGAGGCTGGCATCTCTTCGCAGATGAAAATAGTTGGCGTGAATGGCCGCGTCTTCACCCAGGATTTGCTCTCAGAAGCAATCAAGTCTGCGAAGGACACATCCCAGCCGATCACACTCCTCGTCGTCGTAGACGACTATTTTCGAACCTGCACCATCAACTATCATGGCGGCGCCCGTTACCCGCACCTGGTGCCTGACAGCGGCCGGCCCGACTATCTCGACGAGTTGATCAAACCCCGCGCCGCCAGCCAGTAGAAGTCACGAGTCTGGTCTCAGGGAAACGTCCAGGTTGCTGGCGCCGAGGTTGTCCGTTCGGAGGGTCGATTCTAAATTGGTGAGAACATCCATCTCATGAACTGGAATGCCGCCAGACTGTACCGGCACTTCGAATCACGCCACCACGTGACCGGACCTATTTAGGAGGTTGCGGAGAATCTCACGATTCCGCCTCGTCTTGAAAGGGCGCGGCTTCAAGCCGCGCCGTAAGTCGAATCGAATCAATGCCGGCTTTAGAGGTTGGGGAAAAACCGAAAATGCGTGCACCATCGTGGAAGAGCGGCCCTTCTAGGGCCGCGTAAGGCATATGGAATCAGTGTGGGCTTTAGCCCCTGCGGTCGATTGTTCCTTTATCGGCGCGTTTTTCCGCAACCTCTTTAGCCGCTGAGGGGAATCTAAGCCGTACAAGATTACTTTTTCCGCAACCTATTAGAGGCCTCTGGCTCGCTCGACCCGGAAAACCTCTGTCGCACCCTGTTCCACTCCTCGGTTGCGAACAGACGCGGTCCCACCTCGATCAGGCGCGGAGTCATATTGAAGACCGCTACCCGGCTCCAGGGCCTCCCATCCCTCATCCGAAGGCCCTTTTCGTTCAGGTCGCTGACGATGCTGGAATAAGGGAAGTCCTGCACCAGCAACTCCATCATCAGCATGAGCGTCCTGTTCTCGACGGGATCGATCTCCAGGCGCTGGCAGTCGTCCGAGATGCGCAGTCCGTAAGGGATGTCCTCGCTGAATGCGCCTTGCGTCGGAGCTTCCGACTCGGGCAACTCCCGCCGCCATTCCATCGACACCAATTGCCATCCCGCCGCCGTGCGCCGCTGCATGACCTCGGAACTAAACGGCCCGGAAATCACATCGCGGATCCGTTCAAAATGCGCCATGATATGTCCTCCGTGAGTCGTTCGTCGGGCTACAGAGTTTGCTGAAAAAGCCTTTGGGTGGCGCAGGGCTTTAAGCGCTGCGATAACGTCTTTCTTTTCTGTGAGGGCTTCAGCCCCTGAGGCGGCTGAACCGAGTTTTTCAGCAAACTATAGAACAACTCGCAATTCACCTGCCAAAAGTCTGGCCTGCCGCGACCCTGCCAAGTAGCTCACCAGCAGTGAAATACGCGCAGGACCAGCCTTCGGGCTCAGACCCTCTGCCGTCCACTTGTGTAAATCACTGTTCGCTTCTGGACGCCCGCTTCTGGACGCCCTGCACCGCCTTTGGCGCAGAAACCGCCGCTCCCAAAACGCAACTCACTCACCGTCGAATGTTTCTTGAGTGCGATCTCCGTTATCGTTCATGCAGCCCAACCGGGGCCGAGCACAGTGCTACACTTCAGAGGTTGCGGAGAAACTAAAAATGCATGCACCATCGTGGAAGAGCGGCCCTTCCAGGGCCGCGTAGGCCATGTGGAATCAGTGTGGGCGTTCAGCCCCTGGGGTCGATTGTTCCTTGATCGCTCGCGTTCTTCCGCAACCTCTTCTGCCGTTATCTCTGGAGGCAAGCCCATGAAGGCCTCTCTGTTCTATCGAATCGCCACTGTTCTTCTGCTGCTATTTGCCGCCGGACATACCTTTGGATTTCGCGAGAATAATCCGGAATGGGGAGCGGAGGCGGTTCTTGGGTTAATGCGCTCCGTCCACTTTGACGCCCAAGGCTTCACCCGGACTTATTGGGACTTCTTCAGCGCGTTCGGTTTTTTTGTCTCCGTGTTTTTTGTGTTTGCGGCCGTATTAGCGTGGCTGCTGGGCGCACTTCCGGCAGAGACTTTGGCACGCGTGCGAAACATTGCCTGGGCACTCGCCATTTGCTTTGTAGCAATCACAGCTTTGAGCTGGAGATACGCCTTCACCACCCCCATCGTCTTCTCCTCCCTCATTACAGTGTGTTTGATTGCGGCAGCATGGCTTTCAGCGCCGCCAGTCTGAAGAGGCTGCGGAAAAACTCACGATTCTGTCTTGTCTTGATCTGTCTTGTCTTGAAAGGGCGCGTCTTCAAGCGCGCCGTGGGTCGAATCGAATCAATGCCGGCTTTAGAGGTTGCGGAAAAACAGAAAATGCGTGCACCATCGTGGAAGAGCGGCCCTTCTAGGGCCGCGTAAGGCATGTGGAATCAGTGTGGGCTTTAGCCTCTGTGGTCGATTGTTCCTTGTGTAGTGTGGGGGCCACCCCCTCGTCGGTTTTCCACAGGTCTGCACAGAAAGAAACTATCCGCGTGTGACGTACAACCTTGACCGAGGATGTAGAAGGCGCACAATCGAATCGTGCACGCAAATCCGAACCAACCCTACCCGAAAGCAGCAGTCGCTATCCGCCCCGCTAACTCCTTATCCCGCAATATTTTATCTATAAGTTATTGCGGATCAATATTTTGCCGGCGAACCACCCTATCCCCTCGGCGTAACCGCAAACGAATCAATATCTTCCCGCGATCCGCGAAAAAAAATTCCACCCCTACCCGCCTCATTCCATCCGTCGCCCTGGCGTCCTCATGCTCCTTTGATCGCTTTGTTTATAATCTCCCTTCCAGCGTAAACAGCAAAAGGACTCCCTTGGCACTCGACGACCATATTTACAACTTGCGCCGCGAAAAGTTGAAGCAGATCGAGGCGCTCGGCCAGGCCACTTACCGCAGCAAGTTCGAATTCACCCACACGCTGGCGCAGATCCTGGCGGTCTACTCCTCGAAAACTGCCGAGGAACTGGAACAGGCGCGCGTCGCTGGTTCGGAAGCTGGTTTGGCAACGGTGCGCGTCGCCGGACGCATCATGGCCATTCGCCTCATGGGTAAGGCCGGGTTCGCTCATCTGCAGCAGGACGGCAAGCGGCTGCAGATTTACGTCAAGAAAGATGCCGTCGGAGAAAAAGGCTTCGAGCTCTACAAACTGCTCGACCTCGGTGACCACATCGGGGTCAGCGGGTACCTGTTTCGCACCCGCACCGGCGAACTCAGCGTGCACGTCGAGGAGATCACTTTCCTCAGCAAAGACCTGCTGCCGCTGCCCGAGAAGTGGCACGGCCTGACCGACGTCGAGTTGCGCTATCGGCAGCGTTACGTCGATCTGGTCATGAACCCGGAAGTGCGCGAAGTCTTTCTCAAGCGCACCAAGCTGGTGCAGTCGATGCGCCGCACCCTCGACGCGCATGGGTTCATTGAAGTCGAAACGCCAATGATGCAGCCCATCGCCGGCGGCGCCGTGGCCCGGCCGTTCGTCACCCATCACAACACGCTCGACATGGATCTCTATCTGCGCATCGCGCCCGAACTTTATTTGAAGCGCCTCGTGGTCGGCGGACTGGATCGCGTCTATGAAATCAACCGCAACTTTCGCAACGAAGGCTTGGGATGGCGCTGGAACCCCGAGTTCACCATGCTGGAGTTTTATCAAGCCTATACCGACTTCCAGGGCGTGATGGATCTGACGCAGGAAATCATCACGCAGGCGGTGAAGGATGTCACCGGCGGGATGAAGACAAAATGGGGCGAGCAAGAGATCGATTGGTCCACCTGGCAGCGCATGACCATGCGCGAAGCGATCATTCATTACTGGCCGGAAGCGGCGGGCGCGAAACCGGAGATGATCGACTTTGCCAGCAGCGAGGGCGTGAACGTGTTGGTGCAGCGGTTCAATGCGGGACATGCGCATATCGCGTACGACCCCAATGCTCCGGCAGGGAAGAACATCGCGGCGTTGTTCGAAGCGGCAGCCGAGGAGCATCTCACGCAGCCGACAGTCATCTACGAATATCCCACCGCGGTCTCGCCGCTGTCGAAGCAGAAGCCGGACGAGCCCGACTGGACCGAGCGCTGGGAAATGTTTGCCGGCCAGATGGAGATTTCCAACGGATTCAGCGAACTCAACGATCCCGAAGACCAACGGCGTAGGTTCGAAGGGCAGTTGAAAGAACGCGAACGTGGCGACGACGAAGCCCACCAGATGGATGAGGACTACATCCGCGCGCTCTCCTACGGTATGCCTCCGGCCGGAGGCGTGGGCGTCGGCGTGGACCGGCTGTGCATGCTGCTGACCGACTCCCACACCATCCGCGACGTGATCCTGTTTCCCCTGCTGCGCCCCGAGAAAACCTCACCCACAGAGGACACGGACGTTCCGGAGAACAAGCCGGAGCCTTAGCGTTGCCGGCTCGATTGTCCTGGCGTCATCCCGACCGGAGCCGTTCTTCAGGCGAAGGGAGGGATCCCGCGTGCAGCTCTCCCGAACTCAGCCCAGTACCCCTCGGCTATTAACTCCCAGGTACCTGATTATGCACTATCAGTAGTGCACCCGCCTTTCTATACTCCCAGCAGGGTTTGGGCTCTGAATTGGCAGCGCTGCCGTAGCGTCCAGGAACTGGGACACTGGGTCGGCAGCGCTTTGCTATTGGGTCCGCGTCTCTACTTCGGCTTCTTCGTCCCGTTGGCTTTCCCCGATGACTTCGCAGTCGACGTCCGCGGCGCCTCGTAAGCCGGTTGCTCTGGGCTGAAGTTCGTGCTTAGATAGTCGATCAGCGCGTCCCGATCCTGCGCATCGACAACCGCTCCCCACTTCATCATCTTGTCGACTTCCTTCGTCCATGCAGCCTTGCTGAGCCGCTGCTGCAAGATGATGCGCCCCTCGTGACACTCCAGGCAAGACGTTGTGGCCTTAGCCTGCATGGGACCCGCAGGCAGATCTTCCGCCAGCTTCTGCGATGACGCCAAGGGCGACGTTAGAGCGAAGGCAATAACCGCAAGCGCAATCTGGATCGGTGCTCCAAGATTCGACGTCAGTCTATGCGACATGGATCTTCACCTGCTCGATGGCGTTGTACAGGTAGCCGCTGGGATTCCACGCTGCTGTGGCGGGCTGAACGCGTCCCTGCGAGTCGGTAGCGCGGGACTGGATCGTGCACTCGCCCCTCGCAGCCTTCCACTCGTAGGTCCAGAGGCGCCAGGCGTAGTGCGCTTGTTCGTGGCTGAGGCGCGCAGCATTCCAACTCGCGCCTCCATCGGTAGAGACTTCGACCTTTACCACGTCGGCTTCGCCGGCCCATGCGGCTCCGTGCACATCGGTCTTGCCAGCCTTGACGGTTGCGCCATCGAGCGGGCCGGAAATCACCGACTTCACGTTCAATGCCGTGAGCGGGTGAGTATCTTCGGGCTTGACCGCGTCGCCGGGCTTCACCGACTGGTTGGGAAAGCGGTAGCCAGGGTTCATGAAGTTGCCCACGAACTCGGACTCCAGGACTTTGATCTCGGTCAGCCATTTGCAGGACGCGGCACCGATCCATCCGGGCACAAGCGCGCGCGCCGGAAAGCCGTGATGTTTGGTAAGCGGCGCTCCGTTCATGTGGGTGGCGATAAGCGTATCGGAGTCGAGAGCTTTCTCGATGGGGATGCTGCGGATGAAGGGCGGGACTTTGCCCGGAACTTCATCGAGTCCGCGAAACATGATGTGCTTGCCGGTGGGCTTCACGCCGGCGCGCTGCAACACGTCCCGCAGTCGCGGACCGGAGAAGCGAGCCGTGCTGACCGCCCCCTTGCCCCACTGGATACCGGGGACTTGCGGGCGCTGCAGGCTGCGTCCATTGCCAGCGCATTCGAGCGTGTTGACCACGGAATTCGTTGCGAGCCTGGAGAGTTCGGTGAGTGTTAGGGCGAAGGGCTTCTCGACCTCACCGCCGATGGTGAGGCGCCAGTTCTCTGCGTTGAGTTCACTGGGTTCGTGCATGTGGTTGCGCACGAAGAAGCGCGGCACCGGAATGAGCCAGGTATCGAAGTATTCGACCGGAGTTTCCAGGTCGACGAAGCGGAAGGAGCGCACGATCATGCCGTCTTCGCCGGGAACGTCGACGGTTCCGCTCTGCCCCGCGGCCCACAACAACAAGGATGGGGCGGCGCCGACAGCGATTGCGGCGCCCGACATCTGCTTCAGGAATTGGCGTCTGGAGTTCATAGCGTTTCAGCAGGCCGAGTATGCCACGCCATCTCAGGTTGTGCGCGAATTAAGTTTGCACCGCCGGCCTGGAAAAGGAGAGTGCCAAAACCAGGCCGACGGTGTCTCCGAGGAAAACTCCCCTCGAAAAGGAATTAGAAGATGTAGATCGTGTCGAACTGCAAGCGTGAGAGCCACGGCTCGGTGGTGCCGAGCGGACGGCCGATCAGGGCAGTGAAGCTTAACTGCACGCTCTTGTCCAACTGGTAGAGGGACATGAACCGGTGCTGCGTGACGTTCGTCCCCTGGCGAATATCGCTGTAGTCGAAATTGCCCAACACCGCCTCGCGCTCGATGAAGATGCGGGTATATCCGAACTGGAAGTCACCTTTCTTCTGCAGGCGGCCTACTGTTCCTTCAGCCCAATATCCGCGCCGATAGTGCGAGTTGCAGGGAGCATTGACGGTCTGTTTGAAGGTCTGCGTGGCGGTGTTCGCTGGCGCTGCAACGATGTTGACGAGGTTGCCGCAGGCCTCGGTGTTCTGAACGTAGTCCCCGATGAAGGTAATCGGAACCCGAGGGTCTCCGGTATCGATGTCGAGGCGAGCGAGGCTGTCGAACAATCCGAACTTCGAGGCAAACTGCGCATTCGTTATAGAGGTAACCCCGGTCGGGTAGGCTGTTCCGTTTACCGTGATGATGGTGGTCGCAGTAGTCGTGTAAGTTGAGTTTGGAACCGGATTCCCGACGCCCAACGGCAGCAGGCCTGTAAGTGGAGTCTGCGGATTCTTGCTGCTGGCACGCGCGAGAGCGAGCGCAATGGAGTCGGATCCCCGGTAGTCATAGTAGCCCGTGTAGGCGCTTAGGGTCACCCGCGGGCCAAGTTGCCACGTAGTCTGCAGCTGGCCGCCATAAGTGATGGCTTGCGTGATTCTCTTGTCCGTGGAAAAGGTGCTGGCCAGCTCGGCGAAGGGCAATTGAAACCCGACCAGGGCAAACCGCTTCAAGACCGGCGTATCCAGTTTGAAGGCAAGGGTTTCAGCTGCACCCTCAGGGTTCAAGTCCTTGTCCCAGGTGAGTTCGGTGTTGTACCAGGGATAGCGGAATTTACCAGCCGTGAGGGTGAGAGGCTTGAACTCTTTCGGCGTGAACTCCACGAAGGCCTGGTCTAAAGCTACCGCCTTGCGAGAGTAGAAGCCGGTAAGAGTCTGATTCGTGGTGGTGGGGTCGTTGATGTCGCCGCTCGCGAGCGTGAGGCCGGCGCGAAATTGCTCGCCGAGATCGGCGGTCGCGTTAAAGCGGGCGCGAAAGCGGCCGCGTGCACGCTCCAGCGATTCGTCCGCCGGTCCACCCACGAACGGTTCTGCGCGAAGACGTATGTCGCCGCTGAAAGAGATCGGGCCGATACCTTTGATTTGGCGCTCCAGATTCCGAATACGTTCATCGGAGCTGCCAGCGTTTTGTTGAGTCTTGTCGGCGGGTGCGTCTTGGAGGTTGGTCGCGACGGTTGCGGGTGAATCCGATGCAGCGCCGCCGGCATTCGGTGCCGCAGCAGATGCGGTCGTAGAGAGTGGTGTCGCGGAAGGGCCGGCGGATCGAACTTGCTGCAGCGCCTGGTCTTTGCTTTGCAACTGCGCTTGCAACGCCTGAATCTGCTGTTGCTGTGCAGCCAGAGCAGCTTTCAATTCCTGGATGTCCGCCGCAGTGACGGGCGGTGGCGCCGGAGTCGACGCCGCATATCCACTGGGGGGAGCGGCGTTCGACGCCGTCTCGGTTTGTGCCCACGCGCCAGCCGTCAACACCGCCAGCGTCAGGGTCGTGAGAAATGCATTCTTGTTGAGTTTCATGGAAGTACAGTCCTCTCCTTTTTGAGTTTGTTCTTGCACTGCTACTTCGAGGGGGAGACAACAAGGAAGCCGTTAGCCGCTACGTGCGGTGTGGACTTTCTTTTCTTGAGGGCGGCCCTTCATTTGTTCGGGCCCAGCCCGCAATAAAGTAATACTATAAACATTATAGAGATACTTGTAAATAACTCGTGTCCCTCTTTTTTCTTCAAAGACTAATTTCCGGGAGAGCTGAGGAACTTCGGTTCGAGGTCCTAGGTGGCGGGTGTCAACCCCCACTTATTCTGCAAATGACGTTCCATCCCTTTGAACACGACGCCATCCACTACGTAGCCGATAGCGATGATCAGAATCATGACGGCGATGACGGCACTCATGTCGTTCAAGTCACGTCCCATCATCAGCACCTGACCGAGGCCGAGACTCAGATAGAGCATCTCGGCAGTGATCAGAGAGCGCCAGGCAAAGGCCCAGCCTTGCTTGAGGCCAGAGACGATGAACGGCAGACTGGCCGGCAGCAACACGTACCAGAACAGCTTGAAGCCTTTAGCGCCAAGATTGCGTCCGGCCTGGCCGAAGATTTTAGGCATCTGCTTGCGGCCGTCTTCCATGGCCAGGGTCACCGACAGCAGCGAACCCATGATCACGACGAAGAGGATGGCGTTCTGATTGAGGCCGAACCAGAGCAGCGCCAAAGGCCACCAGCAGATGCTGGGGAGGCTCTGCAGGCTCACGAGCAGACCGCCCATGGTTTCTTCGAGGAATTTGTTGCTGGCCACGCCCAAGCCGAGAATCATGCCGAGCACGACCGAGATGCCGTAGCCAATCAACACGCGCTGCATGCTGACGCGGATGGCGATCCAGTAGGTGTGATCCTGGAACCCGGCGTAGAGGGCTTCACCAACGCCCCACGGCGTGGGGAAGAGGTACGGGGGCCAGATCTTTAATTCAGCGAGCAGCGTCCACAGCCCGAAGAGCGCGGAATAGAAGATGATGTAGCGAGCCGCGCGTTTCATACTCGAGAACCCCCTGCGACTCCTGGTTCTATGCGAGGCTTGACGCCATCGTTGTATTCGGCTGCGAGAGAGCGGTTAATCTCGTCGCGCAGTTCGTCGAGAATTTCGCGGGCGGCGCGAGCGACGGTGGGATCTTCGAGATGGCGCGGGCGGGGCAACTCCACCGGGAATTCGCTCTTCACGCGACCGGGGCGGAAAGTGAGAAGAACGACGCGATCGCCGAGACGAACGGCTTCTCGGACGTTATGGGTGACGAAGATGATGGTGCGTCCGGTTTCGCTCCAGATTCGTTCCAACTCGTCGTGCAGCAAGTCGCGGGTCTGAGCGTCGAGCGCGGCGAAAGGTTCGTCCATGAGCAGGACGTCGGGTTCGGTGGCGAGAGCGCGGGCGATAGCGATGCGCTGGCGCATGCCGCCGGAAAGCTGATGAATGTAGCTCTTTTCGAATTTTGCCAGATGTACGAGGTGCAGATAATGGCGGATCTTCTCTTCGCGCTCGGCCTTGGGGATGCCCTTCATCTTCATGCCGAATTCGACGTTCTGGCCGACCGTGAGCCAGGGAAACAGGGCGTGCTCCTGGAAGATCATGATGCGGTCGGTGCCCGGACCCTGCACCGGTTTGCCGTCGATTAAGATCTGCCCGGAGGTCTGGGGATGCAGGCCGGCGATCAAATGGAGCAACGTGGATTTGCCACAACCGGACGGACCGACAATGCAGACGAACTCGCCGGGATGGACCTGAAGATTGATGTGGTCGAGAGCCAGAAGGCGCTCGCCGCTCTGGGTGCGGTAACTCAGGCAGAGGTCGCTGAGGCCAACCTTAAAAATCTCGGGTGCAACAGCAGGTGCGGGACGGCCGACCGAGACTGGACGCGTCCGGTCGCGGGGCCCGGCGGAATCAGCAGGGAAGCGAGGGTCGACGGAAATCGGGAACTGGTTCGGGAACTTCTGTACGTCCGTGCTCATGGGATCGCCTTTCGTCCCTTTTCCGCGAGAACCTGGTTGAGGAGTGAAAGATCGTACAGAGCGGAGAGATCGGGCATCTGCCGGCCGAGAAATCCGTCGTCGAAAGCTTGCTGCGCGGCCGTGGTCAGCGCGCCGTGCAGCGGATCGTACGTGACCTGCATGCGGGAGAAAGCTTCGTCGAGAACCGCGGGGGGAAGCGCTTTGCCGGTTTCCGCGAGGATCTGCCGGTTCAAGATTGTCTTGGCCTCGGACGGATGGCCGTTGATCCAGTCGGTCAACTCGAGGTTGGCGCGGATCCAGTTCTTGACCAGATCGGGGTGAGCCTTGAGGAACTTGGTGTTCACGACGAGCAGGCCGATGACGAATTGTCCGTTAGGCCACAGCGTGCGTTCGTCGACGAAGAGGCGGCCATTGCCTTCATGGATGAGCCGCGTCGCCCATGGTTCCGGAGCCCAGGCAGCGTCGAGATCTTTCCTGAGGAAGAGCGTCAACTGGTCGGGATTGGCCATGGGGACGATCTGCACGTCGCCGCCCTTGTCGTTGGTTTTCAAGCCGTGGCTCTTGAGCCAGTTGCGCAGGGCTACGTCTTGGGTGTTTCCGAATTGCGGAGAGGCCACCCGCTTGCCGTGGAAATCCTCTGGTTTGCTGATGCCGGAATCGTTTCGTACGATCAGGGAAGCTCCGCCGCTCGCGGCACCCGCCACCACGCGCAGGGCTTCGCCGGTGGAGCGGACGTAGCCGTTAATGGCCGGGTTGGGGCCAACGTAAGTGATGTCGATTGCGCCGGCGAACAGGGCCTCGATCGCGGAAGGACCGGCGTTGAAACTGGTCCACTGGATTTTGACCTGCGGACCCATTGCCTTGTCGAACCAGCCGTTGGCCTTGCCTACCATCGCCTGGGCGTGCGTGATGTTGGGAAATGCGCCAACACGGATGGTGTTGACGGTTCCCTGGGCCCAACCGGAATCCACTGCCGCGAGCCCGAGTAACAATCCCAACATCCCAACCAAGGAGCGTTTACTCACTCTTGCGGCCTCCGACGACGATGGGGAGGACGCTGACGGGATCTTTCGTTTCTTTCTTCTGCTGCCTGGCGTTCTTGCCGACGCGCGGGCCGTCGTGAGCGATCAAGTCGGCGAGGCTGGTGTGGTCGAGAATGCGTGCGGCCGCGTCGCGGACGTCGAGAAACACCTGATACAGGGCGCGGTGCGGCAGATCGCGATCGATGAGTTCGCGCAACTGTTCGGCGTCGCCGAAGGGCGCGAGTGGTCCGTCAATCAGACGGATGATCTCGCTGAGATGGATGTCGGCGGGGTCGCGGCGTAACTGGTAGCCGCCCTTGGCCCCGCGCACGCTTTCCACCATGCGGGCGTTCTTGAGTTCGAGCAGGATCAGTTCCAGGAACTTTTCCGGGAGCACCTCTTCGTACGCGATGTCGCGGATCTTGATGGCGCCCTGATGATGGTGGCGGGCGAGCATCATCATGGCCTGCAGGGCGTAGAGTCCTTTTTGGGAGATTTTCATGGGCGCATTATTCCATAAACTCGATTGAAGTAATAGACATTATTAACATGAGGGACATTGCAAGCGGGATTCCATCGACCTCAAATGCGAGGGCGAATTAGGTCCGTGAAATCAATTAGTTAGCGGCAGCGTTGGCGCGGCATCCGGGCGCGATGTGCAGCAGATTGCAGTTTCTTGGCAGGCAAGGTAACGCTCATTCAGTGGAAAACTCGGCCCTCTACTGTATAAGAGCGGTACGGAGGCGTCCGTGACGCTGACTCGGTTGGTGACCCGGAACACATGGCGCAACAAGCGTCGCAGCACTTTGACGGTCCTCAGCCTCGGGTTCTCCTTTCCTCTGCTTACCCTGATGATGACAATCTGGAGAACCTTCTACATCGATTCGTGGCCGAGCAAGTCTTGCAAATCGGGGTCATAAAAGCTACGGGTCAATGCGCGCTCGGCGTACCATAGCTAAGCGGGGGTGGAACATGAGCTTTCGTTTGGCAGCAACTCTGCTTCTGACAGCTTCTCTTGCCTTCGCCCAAGATCCCGGCAAGGAGAGGTTCTGCGACGCCGCCTCGGCGACCACGATTGATCAGGATGCCGGAGTAATCATTCAGAAAGTCATGCTCAGCGGCAAATGGGGTCACAATGAGGCAATGTTTTACCTACCCGACAAAGAAATTGTGGATGGCGCGGTTTTGTTTTCACATTCCGCGATTCGCTCCGATACCGGCGCTTCCGTGGACTTGCTGCCGTTTGCATTGACGCTTGCTCATGCAGGTGCGGCGGTGATCGTGCCGAAACGCTCTTTGATTTGGCCGCCAACGGAGTCGGCGATGAACCGCGAAGGCGCGGTGGTCATCTGCGCCGAGCATTGGCTGATCGACCACACCAAGGTATTCAACAATGGCGAGCCGACGTTGAAGACCGTGAATGACAAAAACATCGTGGTGCGCGAGGGATACGCATACGTAGGCCCGCTACTGTGCGACCCTGCGATTCCTTCCGATTGCGATTTCTTAGATCCGTTCCTTGCGGAGGACTGTGCCCTCAGGCGATATTGCCGTACGAGCCTTGTGGTCGCCATTGGCAAAATCGGAGGCGGCGATAATACACGGAACATCCTCTCCGACGGCGGATTATGGGCGGCGCGTGCGATCCAAAAGGAACTCGGGTTATCTCCAATCAAAGAACTGGTGGCTGTTACCTCATCTTCGTCAGGGTCATACTATTGAAAAATCTGTAAGGAACTTATCGATCGGGTCCATGCGCGATGCGCAGATGAAGCGCGTCGGCCAAGAGGACCACTCAGGCAGTAACGCGTCAGGCAGAAACGCGCAGCACCAGCACGGTGATGTTGTCGGGACCGCCGCGCTCCAGCGCCATGGCCACCAACTTTTGGCAGGCTTCGGCAGGGGAATTGGCTTGCACGACGCGGGCAAGATCTGGGTCGCCGACCAAACCCCAGAGACCGTCAGTGCAGAGGAGAAGCGTGTCACCTTCTTCCAGCGGGAAAGGGTGCTCCGGAACGTTAGGTGTAACTTCCCGGCCCGACCCTAGCGCAGCGGTAAGAATGTGGCGCTGCGGGTGCGACTCGGCGTCTTCGGAGCGCACGATGCCACTCTCGACCAGGCGACCTACATAGGAATGATCGCGCGTCAGGCGGGAGATGGTCTCGGCGCGAATCAGGTAGAGGCGGCTGTCGCCCACGTGGGCGAACGAGAGCTGGCGGTCGACGATGGAGAGAGCGGTGCACGTGGTTCCCATGCCGTAGAACTGGGGATGCTCCTGGGCAAAGCGCTGAATGTTCTGATGAGCGGCTTCGAAGGCCTCGACCAGCGTATCCTGGGGATCGCCGCCAAAAACATTGTCGTAGACGCTGCGCACGGTTTCGACGGCGAGGCGACTGGCTTCCTGTCCACCTTCATATCCGCCCATGCCATCGGCGACGACGGCGAGACGGCCCTTGCGGCGGAAGTCCTCGTCGGAGTCGGGCTCCCAATAAATATAAGAATCCTCATTATTGGAGCGCTGGCGGCCAACGTCGGTCAGGCTCGCCGCTTCGATGCCAGGCTTTGGAGTTTTCAATTCAACGGCCATAGATGCGAAGATGCGAACGAGCGGGCTGGTCGGCACACATGCCCCATCGAAAAGGCGTTTTGGACCTCGGTCATTATAAGGGAAGCCTGCGGGTTTCGCCTTCGGCCCGGCCCATCCCACCGACGAATCAGGATTGGGTAGCCTATCACTTTCTGCGGCGGTACGGACATCGAGTTCACGCTTGTCCGGAAAAGAGAAAAAAGCCGCTGCGAGTGCGATTCTTTCCACCCGTTTTCGTGAAAGACTGGAGGCGCAGCCCGAATGCCGGGTGACGGATTGCCGAGCGCGGGTTGGCAAGGCGCTCGTCGACGGGTTACTATTTCCGGCGCTTCCAAGGAAACCATTCATGAAAATGATCTGCCGCAGAATGATCTGCCGTGTTCGTACTGTGGGCTTTCGAAGTCTGGGTTGGAGAAGTCTGGGTTGTCTCATGCTCTTTCTCGTCGGCTGGTTTTGTCCCGGAGCTTCGGCTGCGCAAACTGCGGCGCCGGTTGCCGGGTTGCCCAACGAAACTCCCGCCAAAATTGAACCGGTGACGAACAGCTTCGACTACGTCAAGCGAGATGTGATGATCCCGATGCGCGACGGGGTGAAGCTGCATACGGTCATCGTGATTCCCAAAGGCGCGAAGAATGCGCCCATCCTGCTGACGCGGACGCCTTATAACGCCAGCACACAACTGAATCACGCGCAGAGTGCGCACCTGGGGCCGATCTTGAATGGCTACGACAACGCCGTGGAAGTGATTGTGGAGGGGGGATACATCCGCGTGGTGCAGGACGTGCGCGGCAAGTACGGGTCGGAGGGCGACTACGTGATGACGCGGCCGCTGCACGGGCCGCTGAATCCGACCCAGGTCGATCATGCGACCGACACCTATGACACGATCGACTGGCTGGTAAGGAATTTGCCGGAGAGTAATGGGAAGGTGGGAATTCTCGGCATCTCCTACGATGGGTTTCTGCCGCTGATGGCGCTGGTGAATCCGCACCCCGCGCTGAAGGTGTCGGTGCCCATGAACCCCATGGTCGATGGCTGGATGGGAGACGACTGGTTTCACAACGGCGCGTTTCGCCAGCAGAACCTGCCGTACATCTGGGAGCAGGAGGCGACGCGGGACAACAGTTCGCTGTGGTGGACCGACCACTTCGACGACTACGACGTGTACATGGAGGCGGGATCGGCCGGCGAACTGGGGCGGCGGCATGGGTTGGAGCAGGTCGGATTCTGGCGCAAACTGCTGGAGCATCCAAGCTACGATGCGTGGTGGCAACAGCAGGCCATGGACAAGATTCTGGCGGCGCAGCCCTTGAAAGTGCCGGTGATGCTGGTCGACAGCTTGTGGGATCAGGAAGACATTTACGGAGCGCCCGCGCTTTATAAGGCGATCAAGCCGAAGGACACCGGCAACGACAAAGTATTTCTCGTGTTGGGGCCGTGGCATCATGGGCAGGAGATTTTCGATGGCAGCACGCTCGGAGCGTTGAAGTTTAATAGCGATACCGGGCTGTATTTTCGCGAAAACATTCTGCGGCCGTTTCTCGATCAGTATCTTAAAGACGGGGCGCCGAAGGCGGACGTGGCTCCCGTAACCGCGTTTGAGACGGGAACGAACGCGTGGCGGCGTCTGCCGTCTTGGCCCGCGGGATGCGCCAGCGGATGCGCGATCCGGGCGGCGCGGCTTTATCTGGAAGCGGGACTCAAGTTGGGCTTCGATGCTCCCAAGAGCGGCGATGCGGCGAGCGGGAGTGCGTACGACGAATATGTTTCGGATCCCGCGAAGCCTGTGACGTTCCGCCCGCGTCCGATTCAACCGGTGGGCTACGGAGGCGAATTTACCTGGGCGCAGTGGCTGGTGGACGATCAGCGCGAAGCGTCGGGGCGTCCGGACGTGGTTTCTTTTACGTCAGACGTGTTAAGAGAGCCGGTGAAGATCAGCGGTCAACCGGTGGCGAACCTGATCGCCTCGACCAGCGGAACGGATTCGGACTGGGTGGTGAAGCTGATCGATGTCTATCCCGATGAAGTGGGCACGGAGCCGAAGATGGGTGGGTATCAGCTGATGATTTCAGCGGACATTTTCCGCGGGCGCTATCGGGAGAGCCTGGAGACGGCGAAGGCGATCGCCCCCGATAAGCCGTTGCTCTATCACTTCCTGTTGCCGACGGCGAACCACGTTTTTCTGCCGGGGCACCGGATCATGGTGCAGGTGCAGTCCAGCTGGTTCCCGCTGTACGACCGGAATCCACAAACGTTTGTGCCGAATATTTTTTGGGCCAAGCCGGGGGATTACAAGAAGGCGACGCAGCGGATTTTCCACTCGAGCGATCAAGCGAGTTTTGTAGAGTTGCCGATTGTCGAGACGAAATGAGCGAACCGTAGCGCCGCCGTCTCGGCGGCTGTGCTGGCGGGCGTCCCCGCGGCCAGGTTGCGAGGGCGGGACGCCCTCGCGACAGCCGGCAAGATGCCGGCGCTACCAACGAAGTTCCTATGAGAACAGCATTGCAACTTATCGCCGGTCTGGTCGCTGGTCTGGTATTGATCGCCACGCCCTTACTCGGGCAGGCGAAGCGGCTGTGGGTGCTGCGCGCGCCGGGAGAGATGGTGGAATACGATCCCGCGACGTTTGCGGCGAAGCAGACGGTCAAGGTGCCGGCCGAGGCGGTGCAGTCGCCGGGGAATGTTTCGGTCAACCGGGCGGGACAAATTCTGTATGCGGCGCCGATGTCGCTGCCGCTTTTGGAGGAAGACGCCGCCTCCGCCCATAAGGCATGGTTTTGGAATGGTCATGCGGCAACCACGATTGATGAGGGCGTGAAGCGGGAAGTCGGTACCGCGGGGTCGAATCAGGCGATCACCGAGACGGCGCCGGCGGCATATCTCTCGGCGGATGGCGCGCATTTGTTCTGGTTCACCAATCAAGCGCGGCGGTTGCAGCGGGAGGGAGTGGACCTTTCCACCGCTACGACGTGGCAAGCCTGGCAGACCGATCTGACCGGTGCGGGCAGGGAAGAGTTGGCCACTTCGAAATCTCCGGATTGCCGCTGCCAGACCGGGACGTGCGAGGAGAGTTGTCCGTACGGCGTGGTATGGGCGCCGGACGGTGGAATAGAGAAGTTTTTCCTGATGACGCAGTTTGTCGCGGGAAAAGTTGGTCCGGTGTACAAGGCGACCACGAGCTATCAGGAAGACGGTGGGAAGTGGGCGGCCAATGCGTTGGGCGAGCCTTTACAGCGCGTGCTCGATGCGACCGCTGACGGCAGAATCATTGTTGAGGCGATTCCAGATACTGGATGTTGCGGGTGGTCGAATCAAAGTAACGATCAGACGCTGGTGTTGACGAACGGCAAGAAGCTCGCGGTGTTTGATGAACGGGCGACGTATAAGAATCCTGACTACGATGTGAGTTTCTATACCTCGAACGCGCGTCTGTCGCCGGACATGGGATCGGTGGCGATGACCATTGCTTCGACGGCCGAGACCAACAAGACGATTCAACTGGCGGAAGATGCAGAGGCAAATCCGGAGGAGTCGCAGCGCATTCGTAAGGCTCTGCTGGAGTTGCCGGCGGTAGAAGTGAAGAGCGTCGAAGACACGCCGCGCCAGTTGGCGTTCGTACCGCACGCGACCTTGGTGGGATGGATCAGCGAGAGGGAAATTCTGATCGTCGAGGATCGTGTGCTGGTGGTCTACAACGTGGGGACGGGAGCGCGGCGGAAGTCGACGGTGCGGGTGGAGGATGCGGGGCGGTTGTACTTGCGGTGAGCCCGGAGGCGGTTTGGACACACTGGATCCAACAAAAGTAAGAGAATCCTTGCGCTGCTTAGGCGCGGCTCCAACGAAGATCTTCGGCGCGAATGGGCACCACTTTTTACTCAACTCTCCGTTGCCGGAAACTGATGTCGCCGCCTTCGAACAGCGACACAACATCCAGCTGCCTGCCGACTACCGAAGCTTCCTCACCTCTATCGGCAACGGAGGGGCAGGGCCGTTCTATGGCGTGTTTCCCCTGGGCCTGGTGGACGGTTTGGGTGGGAAGCTGAAGGCTTGGAGCGAAGCGGACGGTTTTATCGGTGTGCTCTCCAAGCCGTTTCCGCAAACAGAGGCCTGGAACGACTTGCGAGGAAGGCTTTCCGACGAACTAGCAAAGACCGATGATGAGGAGTACTGGAAGCAGTTAGGCCAATTCGAGGAAGGCTACTTTGCCTCGTCACTTGTGGACGGCGCTATTCCCATCTGTCACATGGGATGCGCGTTGCGAATCTGGCTGGTGATCACCGGCAGGCAGGCCGGAAGTCTGTGGCGTGACGGACGCGCAGACTGTACTGGGCTCTCGCCGCTGCTTCTGGCGAACGGTTCTCCTGCGACCTTTTCACTTTGGTATCGCGAATGGTTGGAAGAGGCTCTTCAAAAAGTCGACTGAGGCTTCGAAGAGGTCAAGCGATCGTCCGTTCTCTCTTCCCCTGTCCAGCGCGATAGATCATCCAGCCCAGGAAGTTGGCCCCGAGGACCACGAGGACGACTTTTGCAAAGTATCCGGCCTTGCTGGCGACCGGGATCACGGGTTGTACCGAAAGCAACACAAAGAGAAGAGTCACGAGGAAGCCGGATGCGGCTCCGAGGCGCAGCCATGCGCCGGGGCGCAATCCTTTTTCTTTCGGCGAGACCAGCGGAATCGCAAACTTCACCAGGTAGGCCAGGCCATAGAACGTCCAGGCCCAGGTCTGCAGCAGCACGAACGACTCCTGGCTGCCGGTTCCAATGAGCACGGCCGTGCTGGAAGCCAGGGCCACGCCTCCCATGAAAAGAATTGAGTTCACCGGGGTGCGGTGCCGGGGATGGAGACGCGTAAACCAACCGGGCAGCAAGTGGTCCCACCCGGCGGCCAGGGGTAAGCGCGTGTTGGCAGAGAAATAGAGCGTGTAGGAACAAAGGTAGTTCAGCAACAGCAGCAGGATTGCGATGGCCACGATCGGGCCAGCCTGGCCGAATCCGGAAAATCCGCTGCGCAGCGCCTGAGGAATGGGCCCGATCACGTCGATCGCATCGGGAGAGACGAAGGCGAGGATCGCGCTGGTACCGAGGATATAGAGTACGGCGATGATCGGCGCGGTTAAGAGGATGGAGCGCGCAATATTGCGTGCGGGGCTGCGGGATTCTCCCGCAAAGATGGCGACGGTCTCAAAGCCGGACAAAGCCCCGAAGGTCATTTTGCTGAAGATACTGAAGCTCAACAAGGTCATCGGCGGCAGGACCAGCGGGAGCGGGTGATACGCGGGCAGACGTCCACGCCAGACGTGGAAATACGGTAAGAGGATCAGCACTGTCAAAATGAAAACAGTGACAACGCTGCCCGCATTGCTGAACCACTTGCCGATGCCGAGGCCGAGGCGCGCGATTAGCATCATAAGCGCAATCAACACGACGGAAGCGGCGACCAGAGCGAGCTGGCTGGTGGCGATCCAGGCGGCGCGGGGCGCGGCGTAGGAGATGTAGGTCGTCGTCACCAGTGCAATCTGGGAGACCTGAACGGTCTGCAAGAGCCAGATGTTCCATGCCGTAAGAAATCCGACTCTGTCACTAAACCCCAGCCGGGCCCATTCGTAGAGGCCGCCTTCCAGAGGCATCAGGCGATTCAGGTAAGCGACGACGAAAGCATGCGGAATGAAGAAGAGAAGAATGGCCAGGAGCCACAGAACGACATGAGCGTTACCGGCTTTCACCGCGGTCCCGTAGAACTCGGGGACGATGATGATGAGGATCTGGGCGAATATTAAATCGGCAATGCCGAGTTCGCGGCGCAGAGAGGCGCTGTGGGCCTGGACCTCGGCCTCGGCGGTCAGTAGCGACGGGTTGTCGGAAGTGGCCACGGCGCAGTCTTAGGAACCCGGAAGTCAAATCCCCGCTCTATCCCGCCCAAGAACGGCGGGATAGAACGGGGCGCCCTCATTTTCTTTTCTTACTTCTTTTCTGCCGGTTTTAGCAGCAGGTCTTGATAATCGAAGCTGAAGTCGGCCAGCGGCGAGACTGCGGCCATGCGGGCGCTGTCGATCGTGCCGTTGGGGTTCAGTGAAAATGTGATGAAGGCATCCTCGATCGTCCGCACGCGCCAGTGCGCTTTGAACGTGTCGTGCTGCCAGTGTTGCAGGTCGCCGATCATGGTGGGCGTGTGATCGAAGGTGATTACCAACCCACCATTTTCACTGCGGATCGTGATCGGTCCGTACCAGGCATCGTTATAAACGCCGGCGTATTTTTCGAGGGGCAGGGAAGGCTTGGAATTGGCGTCGCGCGATCCCTCGGCCTTCTTCATGGCCTCGGCGGCGTCCTTTTCTTCTTTGTCTTTTACCGACTTGTACGCCGCGATCCAGTCGGTGGCCGGCAACAGAAAGTAGTGATCGAGCACGTGGTAGAGGATGGAATCGAAGGCGCCGCCCTCTTCGGCGTTGGTCAGCACGACAACGCCCAGATTCTCTTCGGGCACTAGCATAACGCGCGAAAGGAAGCCCCCAACTGCGCCTGAGTGCCCGACCAGTTTGCGGCCGTGATAGTCTCGCAGTCCCCAGCCGAGTGCGTAATCGGCGAAGTTGGCTTTCAGACCAGGGAGAAGTGGAGAATCGCGAATCGGAAGGATGGTCTGGGCCGACCACATTTCTTTCGACCGTTGCTCGGTGAACAGGCGGCCTTCGCGGTCGACAAACTTGCCGCGGTTGAGTTGCAGTTGCACCCACTTCGCCATGTCGGCGGCCGAGGAGTTAATCGCGCCTGCGGGCCCGGCGTTGTCCAGTTCTCCGAAGGGAATGACTTGCAGCTTGCCGTCCACGTCGGAATGCGGGAACGCGTAGTCGTCCCCGGACTTGAAGGCCTGGTTGCTGACGTTGGAATGATTCATACCGAGCGGCGCGAAAATGTGCTGGCGGATGTAGTCGTCCCATGATGCGCCGGTGACCGCTGGGATGATCTGTCCTGCGGTCATGTAGAGCAGGTTGTCGTAGGCGTAGTGGCTACGGAAGCTGGACTGCGGCTTCATGAAACGCAGCTTGTAGATGACTTCTTCGCGCGTGTAGGTGGAGTGCGGCCAGAACAGGAGATCGCCTTCGCCCAGTCCCATGCCGCTGCGGTGAGTGAGCAGGTCGCGGATGGTCATTTCGTGCGAGACGTAGGGGTCGTACATGACGAAGCCGGGGAGCCGCTGGTAAACGGGATCGTCCCACGAGAGCTTGCCTTCGTCGACCAGCGTGGCCAGCGCGGCGGTGGTGAATGCCTTGGTGTTTGAGCCGATGCCGAACATCGTGAATTCGTCGACCGGTGTGGGATCGCCCAGCTTGCGCACGCCGTAGCCTTTGGCGACGACGATCTTGCCGTCTTTCACAATCGCCACGGCCATACCAGGAACGTTGAAAGTCTTCATAGACGACGCAACATAGGCGTCGAGGTCCGCAGGAGGGCTCGACGATTGCGCGCGTGCCGAGGTCGCAAGAGTGACGGCAACAACGAAGGCGTACCGCTGCAGACAGTTCTTGGGCATTGGTCTCTCCGAATGATTCCGACGTGCGAGAATTACGACGCGGAGATTAGAACACAGAACGAGCCGGAAGGGAGCCTGTACAAAGCCACGGGCTTCGTATACAAACTCTGAAAGAGTTCAGTGGCGTGCTGTTCTGGGGGCCCGGTTCTTGTATCTCAAGCCGAAAACACTGGATGAGGCAGTTTCTCTGCTGGCTTCTCCCGGCGGGCAAATTCTGGCTGGGGGGACGGATTTTTATCCGGCGCTGGGGGAGCGCCTGCCGCAGGGGCGCGTCGTCGATATCACTGCCCTGGGTGAGATCCGCGGCATTTCCGTGGAGAGCGAGCAGATTCGTATCGGCGGGCTGACCACGTGGAGCGAGGTAATTCGAACTTCGCTGCCGCGCTGTTTCGATGCGCTGAGGGCGGCGGCGCGGGAAGTGGGATCGGTGCAGATCCAGAACCGTGCCACGGTCGCCGGAAACTTGTGCAATGCTTCTCCGGCGGCGGATGGCGTTCCCCCGTTGCTGGCGCTGGATGCGGAGGTAGAACTGGCTTCTGCAACAGGAAGGCGCCGCATGCCGCTGGCGCTGTTTATCGCGGGCAATCGTAAGACCATGCGGCGTCCGGATGAGATTCTGGCGGCGGTGCTGGTTCCACGGCGAATGGAAGACGCGGCCTCAGCTTTCGTGAAGCTGGGCGCACGGCGGTATCTGGTCATCTCCATCTCGATGGTGGCGGCCGTGGTGCAAGCCGACGAAGCGAGTCGCGTGACGGAGGTCCACGTGGCGGTGGGATCCTGTTCGGCGAAGGCGCAGCGGTTGGACGAGTTAGAAAAGGATCTGGTGGGGTTACCCGCGCACGCGGGGATTGGCAGGGCGGTCAGGGCGGAGCATCTCAGCACTCTCTCTCCGATTGATGACGTGCGCGCGACCGCGGACTACCGGCGCGACGCGTCGCTGACTCTGGTCCGACGCGCGCTGGAAGCTTGCGTGGGGAGCAGCTGATGGCGACCACGGAGAGGCTGCCAACGGTGCGAGCCGAATTGATTTCGTTCTCCGTGAACGGACGCAGCGTAGACGTTGCGGCGCCGGGGACGCGACGGCTGTCGCGCGTGCTGCGCGACGATCTCGGACTCACGGGAACGAAGGTGGGATGCGATGCTGGCGACTGCGGAGCCTGCACGGTGTTACTGAATGGCGAGCCGGTTTGTGCGTGCCTGGTGGCGACGGGACAGGCCTCGGGATGTGAGATCACGACAGTGGAAGGGCTGGCCGGGCGTTCACCATTGCACGGCCGGCTGCAGCAGTCATTTCTTTCTCACGGCGCCGCGCAATGCGGCGCTTGTACTCCTGGGATGTTGGTGGCTGCGACCGTGCTGCTCGAATACAATTCGTCGCCGAGCGAAAGTGAAGTGATGGATGCGATCGGCGGCGTGCTTTGCCGCTGCACGGGATATCGGAAGATCATCACTGCGATTATGGAGGCCGGGGCAAATCCCGTATTGGAGGCGTCACCTGCGGCGGGAGCGGCAGTGGGAGCGCGCCTGGTGCGGCTCGACGGCAAGAAGAAGGTCGAAGGCTCGGAGATTTTCGGAGCGGATGAAACTCCTGCCGAAACTCTGGGAGTGCGCGTGATTCGCTGTCCGCATCACCGGGCTCGGTTTCAGTTCGGTGATCTGGATCAGTTCGCCGCAACTCATCCGGGCGTGATGCTGATTCTCACGGCGAAGGATGTGCCCGGCATCGATTGCTATGGTGTCATCCCCCGGTTTGCCGACCAGCCTGTGTTTGCGCACCACGAAGCGCGATTTCGCGGAGAAGCAGTGGCCGCGTTGGCAGGAGAACCAGACGCGCTGGAGGGGTTCGACCTGGCGAAGTTTCCGATTCGCTGGGAAGAGTTGCCGCCACTGAAAACGATCCACGAGGCATTGGCGGCAGATGCGCCTCGTATGCATGCCGATCGCGAAGAAAATGTTCTGGTGCGCGGGCGGGTGGTTTGCGGCGACGTGGACAAAGCGCTCGCGGAAGCGGACGTCGTGGCCGCGGGCGAGTACGAGACGGGATTTGTCGAGCACGCCTGCATCGAACCGGAAGCGGGCTTCGCGCGGCGCATCGGAGATTGCATAGAGATTCAGGCCTGTACGCAAGCTCCGTACATGGATCGCCACGATATCGCGAAGATTTTGGGAATTCCGCCGGAGAAGGTGCGCATCATTCCCACGGCGGTTGGCGGAGGATTTGGGACGAAGCTCGATCTTTCGGTGCAGCCGTTCGTCGCGTTGGCGGCCTGGAAGTTAGGGCGGCCGGCGCGCATGGTCTATTCGCGGACGGAGTCGATCGTGTCGACGACGAAGCGGCATCCGGCACACATGCGGCTGCGCGCGGGAGCCACACGGGACGGCAAACTTACAGCGCTCGATTTTTCCGCAGACTTCAACACTGGCGCGTATTCGTCGTGGGGACCGACGGTTGCGGGGCGCGTGCCGGTGCACGCTTCGGGACCGTACCGCGTCCCAAACTACCGGGCAATGACTCGCGCCGTGCATACGAACATTGTTCCCGCGGGGGCGTTTCGCGGATTCGGCGTACCGCAAGCGGCGATCGCGCAGGAGCAGCTTTATGACGAACTCGCAGATCGCCTCGCAATCGATCGGCTGGAGTTTCGAATTCTGAATGCGCTGCAGAATGACAGTCCGACTGTGACTGGGCAAGTGCTCGGCGAGGGCGTGGGCATACGCGCCTGCTTCGAGGCTCTGCGTCCGAGATGGCAGGCTGCGCGCGCGGAGGCAGCCGCATTCAATGCGGGTGCAGTGGGGCCGCTGCGGCACGGAGTCGGTGTGGCGGGCATGTGGTATGGATGCGGAAATACCTCGCTGCCAAATCCGTCGACGGTTCGCATCGGGCTGAAGCGCGATGGACGCATCGCATTGCATCAGGGCGCCGTCGACATTGGTCAGGGATCGAATACCATCGTCCCGCAGATTTGTGCGGACGCGCTGGGGGCTCCCGTGGCGCAGTTTGACCTGGTTTCAGGCGACACTGCGCTCTCTCCCGATTGCGGCAAGACGTCGGCGTCGCGGCAGACGTTCGTCACCGGCAAAGCGGCGCACATGGCGGGAAGCAAGTTGCGCAGTGAGATTTTGAAGTTGGCCGGAGCATGCGATTGCGCAGCGGTCGAGTTTGGCAACGGAAGCGTGGCGGTTGACGACGATGCAAAGCAGAAAGTGCTTGCTCTGGCGGAGATGCCGCTGGACCCGCATGGATACGTGATCACTTGTGAGGCGACGTTTGATCCGCCGACGAGCCCGCTGGATGAGGACGGGCAGGGAAGTCCGTATGCGGTCTTTGGCTTCGGGGCGCACCTGGCGGAGATTGAAGTCGATCTTGACCTCGGCACAGTGCGTGTCCTGAAAGTAACGGCAGCGCACGACGTGGGGCACGCTATCAATCCCACGCTCATCGAGGGACAGATCGAGGGCGGCGTTGCGCAAGGTTTGGGGATGGCACTGATGGAAGAATTTTTCCCCGGCAAGGGCGAGAACCTGCACGATTATCTGATCCCGACGGCCGGAGATGTTCCGCCAGTGGAGTCGATCTTAATTGAAGACCCGTCTTCCATCGGACCGTTCGGCGCAAAGGGAATCGGTGAGCAGGCGGTGATTCCTACGGCGCCCGCGATTCTCAACGCGATTCATGACGCGGTCGGCGTGCGCATCCACAAGGTTCCGGCGACGCCGGACCGGGTGCGGGCGGCGATTCTCGAAAAGGCCAGCGGAGGCATGCGTGGCTGACGACGCAATTCGGTGCGACGCGTGCCCCGTGCTGTGCTACATCAAGCCTGGGCGGACGGGATCGTGCGACCGCTATGGCAATCACGAGGGAAAATTAGTGCGGCTGGATCCGCATGTGGTGCTCGATCGGGCGCTGGAGCGGGGAGAGTCGGTGGTGCCATTCCTGGAGCGCGGACGCGACTGGGATGGGACGCTGATCAACCACAGCGAGGTGAGTCATGGAGAGACGTTTGTGACTGCCATTGGCGCGGGCACGACGTATCCTGATTACAAGCCGGCGCCCTTCATCATCTCGTCGCAAGTGGAAGGCGTCGACCTGGTCACGGTGGTGACCGAAGGGATTTTCAGTTATTGCGGCGTGAAAGTGAAGATCGACACTGACCGGCATCTGGGCGCCGAATGCAGCACGGTTCGGGCGCAGGGAGAAGCCGTGGGGCATGTGACGACGAGCGAGTATGGGTCGCAGATGCTTTCGCTGGGAGGAGTGAAGCATTTGACCGGAGGCAGCCGGCACGAAGGCACAGCCACCTGCGAAACGCTGCTGAACCTGTGCAACGGCAACGCCGTGGAACTGAAAATTGAGGATGGCGCGAAAGTTGTGGTGCAGGCGGGCAAGGCCCCGATTGTGGACGGCGCTCAGGAAGAGCGCATGCGCGTGGGATGCGGCTCGGCGACGATTGGCATGTTTGCTAAACAATGGCTCGGCAAGGTCGACGACGTTGTGGTGGTCGACGATCACATCACGGGTGTGCTGTCGGAGCATCAGGCTGGCAAACTGCTTGGCGTGCCGGAGACGGGGATCAAGCTGAAGGGAAGGCGGTCTACACCGGGACGATACTTTCAAGTCGCGGAGCCAGGAACTTCCTGGGGTGGGACTGACATCGAAGATCCTCTGCAGATCCTTGGGAGGTTTAGCGCGAAGAAGGCCTGGCCCGGGCTGCGCCTGCTGATGGTGAGTACGACCGGCGAGCATTATGGTTATTTCGAACTGGGCGAAGATTTGAAGCCGCGGGAAAAAGAATTGCCCGCCGACTTGCGGGAATCGGTGGCGCGCATCCGGGAAAATTGCGAGCCCGCGCTGTGCACGGTGTTGTTCATGGGCGGAGCCGGAGGATCGTTGCGGGCGGGCGTGACCGAGAATCCGGTGAAGCTGACCCACTCCGTGCGCGACGCTCTGACCCGCGTGACTTGTGGCGGCGCACCGGTGTTCGTCTGGCCGGGCGGCGGGATCACCTTCATGGTCGACGTGACCCGCATGCCGCGGAACGCGTTTGGATATGTGCCGACGCCCGCGCTGGTAGCTCCGATTGAGTTCACATTGCGGCTGACGGATTATGCTGCTTTGGGCGGACATGTGCAGCATGTGCGTCCGCTGAGTTCGATCGCAGCTGTGGATGAAAGCCGCCGGCGTGTGGCTGCGCGGAGAGATAATCCGTGGCCGCTCGAGTCCGGTGCAGGAACGAAAAAGCGATGAATCAGCGCGCGCAAATTCGGCTGCTGCCTGACGGACGGCGGCTGCATCTTCATGATGGGCCGATTGACTTGATCGTCGAGGCGTTCGCTGCGCCGCGCGAGATCGAGGCGGCGTATCGGGCTGCCAGTGCGCGATTTGTGACCGTGCTCGACGAGTTGTGTACCGAGCTTACTTACTTGCGGCGCGCTTGTTCTGCGGAAGCAGCATGGCCGCAGGGTGCGGTGGCTCGGAGGATGGTAGCTGCGGTGATGCCTTATGCCACGGAGTACTTCATCACGCCGATGGCCGCAGTAGCCGGCGCAGTGGCGGAGGAGATTCTGGCCGCGATGGTTGCTGCGGCTGAACTTTCGTCTGCATACGTCAACGACGGCGGAGACATTGCATTGCACTTGAGCGCGGGCGAGAGGTTTGTGGTCGGCATGGTGGAGCGGCCCGACCGGCCGTCGTTGTTGGGGACGACCACCGTGCATGCAGCCGATCCGGTCCGCGGCATTGCGACCAGCGGATGGCGAGGGCGCAGCTTTTCCCTGGGAATCGCTGATGCGGTCACGGTGCTCGCCGATCGTGCCGCGGCGGCAGACGCGGCGGCGACCATCATTGCCAATGCGGTTGATCTGCCGGGACATCCTGCGATTGTGCGAGTTCCGGCACGCGAACTTGCGCCTGACAGCGATCTGGGGAATCGACTTGTGACCCAGGCAGTGGGCGCACTGAAACAGGAAGAGGTGAATCAAGCTCTGGAGGCGGGCACGCGGACCGCAGGACGATTAATGAGAATAGGTCTGATCCGGTCGGCTGCCCTGAGTCTGCGGGGAGAAACGCGCGTGGTAGCTTTGGGAGAATCGCGAATGATCGCGACTCCAGTTGGCGAAAGAGGCCTGGTGCATGCCTGAGGTGGTGATCCGAAAAAAAGTTACCTGCGTGGAGGAGATTTTTCACGAGGGGGGGCCGGTGGCGGAAAAGCCACTGTGCCGCGCGGCGGCGATCGCGGTCATTCGAAATCCGTTTGCGGGGAATTACGTCGAGAACATCGAGGGTTTCATGGACGATTTGAAGCCGTTGGGCTTGGAGATGGCGCGGGCGCTGGTCGCGGCGCTGGGTGGAGACGCGAAGGCAGTCGAGGGCTATGGGAAGGGCGCGATTGTGGGCTCCGCCGGAGAAATTGAGCACGGAGCGTTATGGCACGCGCCTGGCGGTTATGGCATGCGCGAAGTTCTGGGCGGAGCGAAGGCGATTGTGGCCTCGACGAAAAAAGTCGGTGGGCCAGGAACTCGGCTGGATGTCCCGATCACGCACATCAACGCGTCGTACGTGCGCAGTCATTTCGACGCCATGGAAGTGGGCGTGAACGATGCTCCGCGGGCCGATGAAATCCTGCTGGCCCTGGTGATGACGACCGGAGCGCGGGTGCATGCCCGCGTGGGCGGGCTCAAGGCGTCCGAGATCAAAGGGGAAGACGGGCTGCGGTAAGCTGAGGACAAAAGCATGAAAGCGAAGATCCGCAAGATTGCAACCTTTGTGGAAGAGACGCAGCGCGAGATGGACCGTGCGATTTCGCCGCCCACGCGGCGGGCGGCGGCCGTGGCCGTGATTGAGAACCCGTGCGCCGGAAAATATGTGGAGGATCTTTCGGAGTTGATGGCGATTGGCGAGGAACTTGGGGAACTGCTCACTGCGCGTGCGGTGGCGGCGCTCGGAATCCCGGGGCCGTCGGCCGAGAGTTACGGCAAGGCTGCGGCGGTCGGCGAGAACGGCGAACTCGAACATGCCGCGGCGATCTTGCACCCGAAGCTGGGGACGCCGGTGCGGCGTGTGCTGGGCAAGGGAGCGGCGCTGATTCCGTCGTCGAAAAAGCGCGGCGGGATGGGTGTGGTGCTCGACATCCCGCTGGGGCACAAGGACGCGGCGTTCGTGCGCAGCCACTTCGACGGCATGGAGGTGCGAATCAATGATGCGCCGCGGGCGAATGAAATCATGGTGGCGATTGCGGTGACCGACAGCGGGCGTCCGCTGGCTCGCGTGGGCGGGCTGACGAAAGATCAGATCAAAGGGGAAGACGGACTGCGCTGAAGCGTCTGTTAAGAGCCGCAAGCAAGAATGGCCAAATGTAGGGACAGCCGCCCTCGGCTGTCCCCGGGCCGCAGGCCCGGCGCTCGTCGCGCTGAGTGGACAGTCGGAGCGGTCGTCCCCAAATATTCACCGAGTGCGCATCAGAAACGAAAATCCATCTACCCTATACAAAACCTTCCCCGGCGAATCCGGAGTCGCTTTTACCTTACCCGCGCGTACCGCATCAAAAGCGGTCACCAGTCGCGGGAGTACCGTCGGCGGTGCGACCGGAATATTGTGCGCGCCCAGAACCAGTTTGACTTGTGGCACAAGCGCAGCCAGGCGGCGAATGGACGCAGCGTACGCATCCAAATCAGTTTCCGGCCGGAAGAGCCAGATGGGCGCGGGATAATAAGTGTCGCCCGTGAAGAGCAGGCCGTTGGCGCGATCGATGAGTGAAATCGCGTCCGGAGTGTGGCCGGGCGTGGCGATGATTTCCCGAGTACGGCCGCCTAGATCGAGGCGGTCTCCATCATGCTTGTAGCCCGTGATCTTCCACGGGCGAGTGGCGTACGCCTTCGCGTCGAATCCCCTCGGCAGTGTGCCGCAGATCTGATCGGGCGTGATTTCGGCTTGCGCGTCTTCGCGGGAGCCTTGCGCGTTCTTGCGTGTGAAATCCGTATTCATTCCGTAGATGGTGGCGAACTCCCAGTTGCCGCCCACGTGATCGTCGTGGGTATGGGAATTCAGCACGACGATGGGAAGCATGGTGAGTTCCGCCGCGACTTTCTTGATATCGCTGATGCCCATGCCGGTGTCGAACAGCAGAGCCTGCTTTTCTCCGACGATGAGATAGCTGATGACTTCTTCGGCCTGGTGCGGTTCGTAGATGGCGAAGACGGCGGGCGCCGGTTTGTAGACTTCGAACCAGGGGTCGGAAACGGGAATGCGCGCCAGAGTTTTGTATTCCGGGCGGGGGAGGGGGCGGCACCAGTCGGGGATGGGGGCTTGCGCGGACAAAGAGGAGGAGACAAGAAGAATCCAAGCGAAGAACCCAGCTGCTTTGCCACAAAGGACTTTTCCGGCAGGGGCGCTCGGCTTGGCCTTCGCTTGGACGGCCGAGGCGGCCGTCGCCACATGGTCTGTCATTACATGGTCTGTCATTGCTTGACCACCTCCGGCACCCGCGTGGCTGGCGGGGTGTTGCGGCTGCGGTGGATGCTGACGGCGCCGTCAGTGATCACCATGCCGATGCCGGCCAGGTCTCCTTTTTGAATGCTGTCGAGCAGGTTCTTGCCGGCGGATTGCTGCGCCGTGTCGAGGAAAACGAAAGTCGCTTCGCGTCCGGCGGCGATCAGGCCGCAGTTGAGGCTACGCATTTTTGCTGTGTTCCCGGTTGCCAGGCAGATCGCCACTTCTGCCGGAATTTCCCCAAGGGAAGACAGCATCGAAATCATTCGCAAAATGCCCAGCGGCTGCACTCCCGAGCCGGCGGGCGAGTCGGTGCCGAGAATCACGCGATGGAGTTGCTTCCCGTTCTTCGCCGTGCGCAAGGCGAGCAGCCCGGCGCGCTCATTGCCGTTGTGAACAATTTCGAGCGCTCTGGGCGAACGCTCGCAGAGCGCGACAATTTGATCGTCGGGCAGAGCAGTGTGCCCGCCGTTAATATGGCCGACCACATCTGCATCGGTCTCAAGCACCATGTCCTTGTCGATCAAGCTCGATCCCGGAATCGACGGCCCGCCGGTGTGAATCGTGCTCTGAATGCCATATTTGCGGGCCCAGGCGACCATGCGGCGTCCGGTGATCCCGTCTTTCACGCTGCCCAGGCCGACTTCGCCGAGAAACTTCACGCCGGCCGCGGCGAGTTCTTTGAAGTCGTCCTCGACCATACCTTGTTCGAGCACGGGCGCGCCGGCGTAGACCTTAACGCCTCCGGGGCGAAATGCCTGGAAGGCGCGCTGTGCGAAAATGGCCATCGCTTTCAGGCCGACGATGTCTTTGGGCCGGCCGGGCGTGTGCACTTCTCCGGCGGAAACCATGGTGGTGACGCCTCCGTGCAGGCAGCTGTCGATCCAGCCGAGTTGGTTCTGGCGGGGCGTCCAATCGCCGCACACCGGATGCACGTGGCTGTCAATGAGGCCGGGAGCGAGCGCGGTGCCTTTGGCGTCGATCGTCGTGGTGGCGCCAGAGGTGTCGATTTCTTTTTCTTTGCCGACGGCGTGGATGACGCCGTCAACGGCGACGACCGTGTCGGCGTCGAGAATGGGTTGGTCGAGGTCTCCGCTGAGGAGCAATCCGATATTGCGCACCACCAGCTTGTTGGGGTCGGTGGACTTTGCCGGGGCTTCCTGGCTCATGGAGTCTGCTTTCTGTCGATGTTATGGTCTGTCGATGTTATGGAATGATGTTTTCGAACTTGCAGATCATACCCGACGCTTCTTCGCCGGAGAAGCGGCGCGATAAGCAATCTTGAGAAGGTCGGGAAGAGCGTCCTCGCGCACTTTGGAGAGGCTCACGAGGATACACGGATAGTCGCGATAGTGGTCGGTGATGAAATAGGTTTCCGGATCGGCCGCCATCATCTCTTCGCGACGGTCGAAAGGCATTCTGACGACAATCTTGTCCAGGTCCTGGTGCAGGCGAACGAACAGCTTTCCGTCGACCTTCAAGGCGGGAGTCCGGTACGACGTGCCCTCCTTCACGTTGGGGAGAGCGAGCCCGACGCGGCGCACGGTGTCGTAGGTGACGGGTTGCTTTTTCATGGAATGATTTCGGTAGATTAGCGCATAGCGCCTCGCTTCACCAGTTGCCGCGGCGTGCGCCGCTAAAATTCGCGCTACATTAGTAGGATCGGTTGGGAAGGAGAATCATGGTTTCGAAGGACTTCATTTTCTGGGAAGTGGATGTGCAGGCCGATTTTATGTTGCCGGGTGGAAACCTGTACGTGCCGGGCGCGGAGAAGTTGCTGCCCAACATCCGGCGGCTCACCGAGGCGGCGCGGCAGGGGCAGGTTTTCCTGGTTTCGCACGGATGTTTTCATACGCCAGACGATCCCGAGTTCAAAAGTTTTCCACCGCATTGCGTGAAAGGAACCGCCGGAGCGCAACTTGTCGCCGAAGCTCTGACTGAAAAAGTGGCGCGCGTGCCGAATGACGCCGAGGCCAAACTGCCGGAAGATTTGTCCCGGTACCAGCAGATCCTGCTGGAAAAGCAGACCCTGAATATTTTTGAGAGCCGGCACGCCGACGCCCTGGTGCAGCGCCTGGGTAGTCAGGCGGAGTTTGTGGTGTTTGGCGTGGTGACGGAGTATTGCGTGAGCTTTGCTGTTAAAGGTCTGCTCGAGCGAGGTCGGCGCGTGGCGGTGGTGCAGGATGCCATCGAGACTCTGAAGCCAGAGGATGGGCGGAAGACGATTGCGGAGTTAGAGCGCCTGGGGGCGCGACTTACGACTACCGACCAGGCTCTGCGGGCGCTCGGCCGCTGAGAGCCTGGCCGGAACTCTAGTGCCGGAACTCTAGCAGGCTGCTGAAAACCTCGTCTCGGGCAGGTTTTGGGAAGGGCACGACTTTCAGTCGTGCCGTTGAGTCCTTTAAGACCAGCCGCGCTTTAGCGCCTGAGGTTCACTTTCCGCCGCACCTATGGGTTTTTCAGCAGCCTGCTAGTGATGGTCTTTATCCCGATCCCGATCATGGTCGCCGTGGTTGTGGCGCCAGGTCCAGTATTCCTTCTGTTCTTCGGGACGAAGCTTGCGGAAGTCACGACCGCGGTCCCGGTGGTTCTCATCGGCCCAGCGATGGTAGTACACGACCTCGTCGTTGTTCCACACGTGATAATCGGTGTAGTAGGGGTCATAGACGCGGTAGTAGTGATGTTCACAGGCGATTCCTGCCAGCGACGAAGCCAGCGCCGCTGCCAGCAGCAGCGAACTCAGGGGATGGGAACCACGGCTCATGCTTATTCTCCTTTGAGATAATGAAACACATCTCACGCTGATTAGTTGCTGAAAGCTCGGGTGGGGGGGATCACAAGAGTGAACATCGTGAGAGTGAACATGGTGCCGCGTCGGTGTCGGTGAGACCGACTATCTCTAACGTTTTCTTCCGAACAGCATTTCCTTTTCTTTCGATTACTTTTCAACCAAGTCGGATTGTAATAGACTTGGGCGGGAGGATACCTACGTTGGGCGATCCGTTGGGCACGCTACTCGAGTTGCCGGAGCAAGAGAAAACCGAGCGCGGGCTGGAGCATACGCCACGCGAAATCTGGCAGCAACCCGCCACCTGGAGCAAAACCTACGAGCGCTGCCAGGAACGTCGCGGCGAGTTGAACGACGCGCTGCGCCGAGCCGGAATCGGCCGCGGCAGCACTTCCTCTCCCACTGTGTATCTGGTGGGCGCGGGCACATCGGACTATACCGGCCGGGCTTTGGCTCCGTTGCTTCGCCGGCGCTGGGGCTGTGACGTCTGGCCCATTCCGAGCACCACGCTGTTAACGGATTTCGAAGAATTTCACCGTCCGGGAAGAGATTATCTCTGGATCTCGTTCTCCCGTTCGGGAGCGAGTCCGGAGGGCGTGGCGCTGTTGGAGCAGGCCCTCGATCGGCATCGTGAGATCCGGCATGTGGTCATCACCTGCAACCAGCAGGGGCCAATGGCACAACTGTGTTTGCTGCATCCCGACCGTGCCGCGGCCCTGGTGCTGGACGACGCCGTGAACGACCGCGGCCTCGCTATGACCAGTTCGTTCAGCAACATGGTTCTGGCCGGTCAGTGCGTGGGGCATCTGGAAGAGTTGGAGCAGTTCGGCGAGGTGGTTGCGCAAATGTCCGAGACCGGACGACAGTTCCTTCCCACCGCGGCCGAAGCCGCCGAGGCCATTACGATGCTGGACTGGACTCGTGCCTGTTTTGTGGGCGCGGGAGTTCTGCGAGCGGTGGCCGACGAATCCTCGCTGAAGGTGGTCGAACTCAGCGCCGGTAAAGTCACGACCATGGCAGAGACGCCGCTCGGGCTGCGTCACGGACCGTTATCGAGCGTAGACAGCCAGACGCTGTTTGTTGCGTTCCTGTCGAGCGAGGCGCGGCGGCGCGGCTACGAACTTGATCTGCTGCGGGAGATTGATCGCAAACATCTGGGCCGGGTGCGGGCAGTGGTCACTGCGAACGGTGGCGACGATGTCTCGGCGCTGGCCGATTATACTTTGTCATTGAATTGTGCCGATTTTCCGGATCAGTATCGCCCCGTGCTCGATGTGATGCTGGGCCAGTTGATAGGCCTGTTCGCCTCCATGCGCTGTGGCCTGAAGCCGGACCAACCCAGTCCCGGCGGAACGATCACGCGGGTCGTTGCGCCCATCAAGCTTTATTCGTGAATGCCCGCGTCCTGCTATGTCGTGACAGTCTCTGGGGTTGCGGGTTCATACGTACAGAACGGGTCCGTGCCCAGGGCATCGCCGGTATGGGCGTAGGCTCGGGCGCGCGACCCTCCGCAGATATGGCTGTACTCGCAGGCGCCGCACTTTCCGTGGAACTGGTCGGGGGAGTGCAGAGCACGGAAGGTGTCGGAGTTGCGGTAAACATCGACCAGCGACCCGGTGCGGACATTGCCGCAGTGCAGCGGCAGGAATCCGGAGGGATAAATCTCTCCCAGGTTTGAGACGAAGACGATGCCGTGGCCGTCGCGAATCTGGAATCCCTTGTAGACGGAAGTCGCCTTCATGTCGGGCGTTGGCATGCCGGCGGCGCGCATCTTGTCGAGCGCGATGCGGCGGTAGGACGGAGCCTCGGTGGTCTTGATGGCAAACGGCGAGTGGGGAGAGAGATCAAACACCCACTTCATAATCGCTTCGCCTTCTTCGGCGGAGACTTCGTTCAGGGCCTTGCCGCGTCCCACAGAGATCAAGAAGAACAGGCTCCAGCGCATGACCGGAAAACTGGTGCGCAGTAGCTCGTAAATGGCGGGCAGATCGTCTGCGGTTTCTTCGGCGACCAGAGTGTTGACCTGGATGGGAATGCCGAGGCGCCCGCAATGCCGGGCGGCTTCCATGGTGCGCTCAAACGTTCCCGCAACGGCGCGGATGTTGTCGTGCCTCTCAACCGAGGAGCCATCGAGGCTCAGTCCCAGACTTTGAATTCCGTGGTCCTTCAGCTTGGTGATGGCTTCGTTGGTCAACTCGGGAGTGGCGCTCGGGGTGATGGAAACTTCCAGCCCCAGGCCGTTGGCATAGTCGATCAGCGGATAAATATCTTTGCGGCTGAGGGGATCGCCGCCGGTCAGGATCAGGTGCGGTAGCGGATTCCCAAACTCAACCAGCTGGGCCAGAAATCGCTTGCTCTGCTCGGTGTTGAGTTCCAGCGGGTTGGCATTCGGCATTGCCTCGGCGCGGCAGTGTTTGCAAGCGAGGCCGCAGGCCTGGGTCATCTCCCAATAGACCAGCATCGGATTTCTAGAAAAGTCATGAGCCCCACGGCCCATAATTGGATGAATCCCGGCGTTCCCCATGATGTTCCCCCTTCAGCGGATGACTCTAAGAGAACTCCCACAAGCAGGTTCAGGATAGTTTTGGGGCGGGGAAAAGGCTGTGATTACAATCACGCCGGCGGGTGACTCGTCTCGCAGAAAACGGGGCAAGTGGGCAGCGGCAGGGGTCAGACGCGATGCTCGGGTTGCGCGAGAAACGGACCGTTCTGGGAAAGTTTACTCTTTGATACCCCCTCCCCCCTCCCCCCCGGTCCATTGGAATCAACAACTTCGGGGAAATTCTGGAATTAAAATGATTATATACTTGACTTAGGATGCTCATTGGGGTAAACTGTCTTCAGAGGTTGATTATGGCTAATGAAATCAACAACTTAGACGCCATGAAGAACTCGATTCTGGACCTCGCCAGCGGAATTACAAAGATATCTGCCGATATTCAGAAACTACAGGTTTCCCTAATCTCTTTGCAGACCGTTGTGGCGGCTCTTGTCGATCCGTCCAAGCCGCTAGAAGCGTGGCAACAAATACGGGATCAGGATCAATTAGCTCAAGCTTTAGCGCCCGCAACAGAGCTTGAGAAAGTTCGGTTAATGCTTGACACGTTAAAGACGAATCCGTCCCCGCCGGGGAAGGCATAGATGAACCTCCTAAACGTCACAAAGAATTTCAAAACCGAAGATGAAGCACTTGACTACCTGATCCGCCAGCGTTGGCCGAACGGCGTCCGGTGTCTGGCGTGCGATCACGACAAGTGCTACCAGATCGCTACGCGGGGCAAGACGAACAAGCCCTGCCGCCTATTCGAGTGCGGCGATTGCAAATTGCATTTCTCTGCTACCACGGGCACCCTGTTTCACGACTCTCATCTGCCGCTCACGAAATGGTTCATGGCAATGGCGCTCATGTCTGAGGCGAAGAAAGGTATCTCCGCGCTACAGGTTTCCCGCCACATCGGAGTCGCTTACAAAACCGCTTGGCATCTTTGCCACAGAATCCGCAAGGCAATGCAGGAACTTGAAACCGCTCCATTGGGCGGACAGGGCCAAGTGCTCGAAATTGATGAAACCTATCTCGGCGGAAAGAAACTCCGCAAGGGTGTCAAAGCTGGAAAGGATGCCAAGATCGCCATCCTTGGAATCGCAGAGCGCGGCGGGCGAGTTCATATGCAGCGGATCAGTAATGCCAAAGCCGCTACTCTCAAGCCCATCCTGCAAGAGAAAGTCAGCCCGAAGGCAAAGCAGATCGTGACTGACGGGCATCCGACCTACGTAAACATCGTCCCTTCCATCGTTCCCGTATCGCAGCACAAGATTGCGGATCACAAAGCCGAACTGGAAGAGTTTGGAGAACTGTCGGCCAAGACCGTCGAAGGCGCGTTCTCGCTGTTCAAGCGCGGGGTAATCGGCTCCTATCACCACTTGTCCGAAGACCACCTAGACAGCTACTTGCAAGAGTTCTGCTGGCGCTACAATCGACGCGGTATGCAGCCGTTCATGTTCCAGACGTTGCTTCGGGAACTGACGCAGAAGAAACCTCTGACCTACAAGAAACTGACGCGGGAAACGTTCTAGTACCGACGTACTCTCGCTCTCCCCCGCAGTCCTTTTAGACTCCTCTCAGAACCCCGGCTCTTTCCCGATACAACTTTCCTCGGGCAAGTCGTGAACCGCCCGCGACCTCTGGTCGTTGAGAAAGGAGGCCGTCATGGAACGTAAGAATTCCAGCCGACTCAAGGTTGTCCGGGTTTGGCGTCCGCGTGTACTTGAAAACGGTGCTGTGCTTTACGTACCGCACTATATCGTAGTGGCGACGTAGGGAAGTAGGGAGGAGCACGGGGTTCTAAGAACTTGTACGGAAAACGGATTACTCAAAAATCCAATCCAAGAATCGGTACGACAGAACAGCGGCGGACCCAAATATTATCGCCGCTAGGATTCCGAGGATTACAGCCTGCCCGATGACTTGTCCGCCGTAAACAGCGCCCCAAGCTGGTAGCCAATAGGCCAGATCATCCGCGAACTCCAGCCAGCCGAGATATAATCCGAGTCCCGCAATAACCGCTCGTTTCATACCTCAAGGCTAGAACTCGGCGTCGTAGCGGACAACCCGCTTCCGTGCCACTACCAAGCGTGTTTTTGGGGCTAGTCCTACCGTGCGCTAGGCGGCAGGTTTCTTCCGCTTATTGGGCTTAGGCTTCGCTACCTTCACGTCGGCTTTCGGCAGAGGCGGGGTTGCCAGCATCTTTCCGAGCAGGGAATCAAACTTGTTCTTATCAACCGTAATGTCTTGGGCCATAGTGTCAGTTTACCAGCGAATCCCAAAAATGGTCTTTGCCGTCACATTCATCGGCGTAATCGGCATTATTTTGATCCTCTCGCAATTACACAAGATCAGCGAGCAACTAGAGCAATTAACGCGGATCACAGAACACTTGGAATTCATTTGGGATCGAATTGACAAACATTTCCCGTAGTTCGTTTTCCGTACAGGAGTTATTTATGGCAGTTCTTGGTATGTGTACGAATCGCGGGTGCTTTGGAATATTCACTACCAGACCCGTGCCCGATCTTTGTCCTAATTGCAAAGTGGCGTCAGTGATTCAAACTTGCCCGAATCCAGTGTGCAATGAGCTAATTTCCGAGATCGTTATAGACCCGCGTAGACTGCCGGAGGTTTGTCCAGCTTGCTCGACACAACTCCGGTTTAACCCATCGTAGAGACCCAAAGAAGACAGGCAAAGCACTGCGCCCGATCCATGCCCGAAACCATGATTACCGCCCCACACGGGCAATAGATTGGTTTGTATGCCTCCGGCGCAATGCCGCACAGACGGCAGGGACTCGTATCGGGTTTTGGTGATTTACCCCAATTGCCCCAATTGCATTTTTGGCATCGAGATCGCCAATATCCGATCCCCGTATCCTTCGTATTTCCTTTGCTTTCAGCCATTTGTGCTCCTACGTCAAGTATATAATCATTGGAATTAATCTATGGGCTGCAATCACTTAGGGGCAAAATCTTGAGCCGCCAGGAGTTACAGTCCGAGATCGGGTCCCGGATGGTCCAAGCCAGTATCGCGGAACGAAATCTCTCGGTCAAGGTTGTGTGAACATGGCTGCGGTTGTGTCTGTGGAAAACCCAGTGCTCAGAACTCGGCTTGGGGAGATGAGTGTAATGGTTCCATAACAATGTCGGCTCCCAGGCCCGAGTAGACTTTGGAGGTGCAAACCAACCAAAGGGCTCGGAGGAAAGGAGCCGAACATGCTGATTATAGATTCTCTCTTGAAATTCAATTTTTTTCTCTC